>Ga0187886_1000417_pt1 | contig 52001 bp, 44 predicted proteins | sample June2016WEW_20_1_FD_133001 | JGI IMG/M metagenome (GOLD analysis project Ga0187886, IMG submission 133001) | Peatland microbial communities from SPRUCE experiment site at the Marcell Experimental Forest, Minnesota, USA - June2016WEW_20_150 | ecosystem: Environmental > Terrestrial > Soil >... | reverse complement strand
CGCCGTAGGTCACCGACACGAAATCCGGTCCGATCCGCTGCAGCGCCGCGGCGGTCTGGCGCAACGCCTCGACGCCCGCGTCGTCCTTGGGCGGGAAGAACTCGAGCGAGCGCAGCGGACGCCGCTGCGCGAACAGCTCGGAGATAGGCAGGTCTGACTGTATCGACGAATCGACGGACACGAATTCGATGATACGTCTCTGCGGCCGCCGACCGTCAACAGAATGCCCGGGCCTCCGAGCTCGGCCCCGGCGCTGAGAGCCGTTCGGCCCGCGAACAAAGGCCTATGGGCACTCAGTTGCATCAGTCCGAACTGAGACAGTTTGGGCTGAAACGATCCGGCCGCAGTTCGCGGCGTCGGACTCCACGACGAAGGAGACGTAGGTGCATTGGCACGCTGGACCTGCGGTTGCAGCCGCTGTGCTTGAGGGGGTGCCGTCATGACCACCCAGACTGGATCGGCGGCGCTGGCCGCGGACGCGTGCCTGCGGCTCGACCTCGCCGCGCCGGAGGTCACTGATGCCGTTTCCGCCGCGGTCCTCCTGGCCGATCCGACCCGCGCCGCGGTCCTGGCGATGCTGCGCAGCGGACCCCATTGCGTGTGCGAGATGTCGGCCGCGCTCAACGAGCGCCAGAACAACCTCTCCATGCACCTCGCCCGCCTTCGCGAGGCTGGCCTGATCCGGCGAGCGCTTCTGGATGCCGACGCCCGGCGCTTCTACTACGAGCGCGACGAGGCGGCCTGCGCAGCCGCCCTGGCCCGGCTCAACGATCTCCTCGGCCGGTCCAAATGACCGCACTTTCCCTCGCCCGGGGTCGCTGGCCGCATCTGCCGCTGCCACTGGTCGTCGCCGCGGCCGCGGCTGCCTGGATCGTCGCCTGGCTGGTGGAGGCGCCGCTGGCGGGCTGGGTCAGCTTCGATCTCCTGCGCCTCGAGCACGGCTCGCACCTCGGCGAGGCGGTTGCCTTCTTCCTCCTGGACGTGCCCAAGGTGCTCCTGCTCCTGTTCGGCATCGTGACGGTCGTCACGCTCATTCGCGGCTTCTTCTCGCCAGAGCGCGTCCGATCCGCCCTCGCGGGGCGCGGGCTCCTGGCCGGAACCGTCACCTCGGCGTCCTTCGGCATCGTCACGCCCTTCTGCTCATGCTCGGCCGTGCCGCTCTTCATCGGCTTCGTCGAGGCCGGCATTCCGCTCGGAGTCACGTTCGCCTTCCTGATCAGCTCGCCGATGGTCAACGAGGTCGCCCTGGTCCTGCTCTGGGGCCTCTTCGGACCCGGCATCGCGCTCGTCTACATGGCCGCCGGACTCACGGTGGCGATCGTCGGCGGCCTGGTCATCGGCAGGCTCGGCCTGGAACGCTACGTTGAGGATTACGTCTGGGCGTTGCAGGGCACGGTCCGGCCTGGCATCGAGATCAAGCTCACCTGGACGCAGCGCTTCGAGGACGCCTGGCGCTACACGAAGGACCTCGTCCGCAAGATCACGCCCTACCTGCTGGTCGGGATCGGGATCGGGGCCCTGATTCACGGCTACGCCCCGACGGAGCTCGTGGCCGCGATAGGCGGGCGTTCCAACCCGCTGGCGGTGCCGCTCGTCGTGCTGATCGCGATCCCGCTCTACTCGAACGCCGCGGGCACGATCCCTATCGTGCAGGCGCTCCTGGGCAAGGGCATGCCGCTCGGCACGACGCTCGCCTTCATGATGGCGGTCACCGCCATCAGCCTCCCCGAGTTCATCATCCTGCGCCGCGTCATCCGCTGGCAGCTCATCGCCGTCTTCGCGACCGTCGTGGTGATCGGGATCCTCATCATCGGCTACCTGTTCAACGCGCTCATCGCATGACTCGGAAGGGAGTCCCCTCGTGAAGAAGATCGAAGTCCTCGGACCCGGCTGCTCCAACTGCGTGAAGCTCGCGGAGAATGCCCGCGAGGCCGTCGCCATGGCCGGCGTCGAGGCCGAGGTCGTCAAGGTGACCGACTATCGCAAGATCGCCGCATATGGGGTCATGAGCACGCCGGGTCTCGTGATCGACGGCAAGGTCGTCAGCTACGGGCGCATCCCATCGGCCGGCGACATCGCGCTCTGGCTGAGCGAGGAGTAGCCACAGGTACGGCGGTCGCGCCCCGGCTCACCGGCTTCGGCGCCCGCTCAGCTTCGAGTCTTGACGAAGTCGATGACCTCGGGCAGGTAGCCGTGGGCCAGGCATACCACCGTGTCGGCGCCGCCGTAGTAGATCGAGAGGCGGCCGGTGGGTGCGTCTAGGAGAGCGGCGCAGGGAAAGACGACATTCGGGGTGTCGCCAACCTGCTCGTAGAGCATTTGGGGAGAGAGGATGTAGTCGCGGCTGCGGGCGACCACCCTCCACGGTTCGTCCAGGTCCAGCAGGGCGGCGCCCATCGAATAGACGAACCCGTTGCAGGAGGTCAGGACGCCGTGATAGATGAGCAGCCAGCCTTCGGGTGTCTCGATCGGGGTTGGGCCGGCGCCTATCTTGGTCGCCTCCCACGTCCACCCCTTGGGCGCCATGACGTGACGATGGCGACCCCAGTGGATCAGATCGGGGCTCTCGGAGACGAAGATGTCGCCGAAGCGTGTGTGACCGTTGTCGCTTGGGCGGGAAAGCATCAGGTAGACGCCTCCCACCCGGCGCGGGAAGAGGACTCCGTTGCGGTTGAACGGCAGGAACGCGTTGTCGAGCTGGTGGAACGTCTCGAAGTCGTGGGTATAGCCAACGCCGATCGTGGGGCCGTGATATCCGTTGCACCAGGTCACGTAGAAGCGATCTTCGAGCCAGGTCACGCGCGGGTCGTACGAATACTCGAACCGTTCCTCGATCTCGGCTACGCGCCCATCGCAAGGTGCCCACTTGATCGTCCCGGGCTCGATGGTCCAATCCACACCGTCGGAGCTGCGACCAGCGTGGAGGTCCATCAAGCGAGTCGTGTCGTCCACTCGGAAGACGCCGGCATATCCGTCACGGAACGGAACCACTGCCGAATTGAAGATGCTGTTGGAGCGGGCGATCTGGTCGCGTCGAATGATCGGATTGCGGCTCGATCTCCACACCACCTCGGAGCTGCCGGACGGTCGATCTTCCCAGGGAATCGTCGGGAGTGCGGTGGATCGTGCGGCGCCCACTGGCCCGGCGGGGACGTCAGCAGGATTCATGCAGACCCTTTCGTTGAGAGGCGATCGTCATGCTCGCTCGACCGCCTGGGCCGGTTCCGGTTGTGGGCGAAGCATCGGCCGCTTCTCCGGTGACGGGGGAGCCAGCTCGATCGTTCGGACGGATTCGCGCTCGATGAGCTGAGGCCGGAGGAGCGTGGAAATCACGCACTCCTCGCCGACATCGATTCTGTGCGCAAGCAGGGTGACCGCGAGACGTCCCATCCCGGCCTTGTCGACTGCCATGGTGGTCAAGGCCGGCGACATGAAGCTGGCCAGGTCGATGTCGTCGAACCCGACCACGGATACTCTCTCAGGCACCGAAATCCCGGCCTGCTTGGCGGCCTGTATGAAGGTGATCGCGACCAGGTCGTTGGCGCAGAAGATCGCCGTTACGCTCGGGTTCGCGCGCAGGTATCTGATGGCCGAGGCGGCAGCGGCCTCGTGCTCGTAGTACGGCGCGTCGACGTAGCGGGCAGTTAGACCGGCTTCGGCCATCGCCTGCTCGTAGCCGCGCCGTCGTTGCAGGATGCTCGGGAAGGCGCCCGGGTCGGTGCCGACGATGGCGATGTTGCGGTGGCCGCGGCTCACGAGGTGCTCGACCGCGGTCCTTCCGCCCAGGATGTTGTCAGTCTCGACGGCGTCGAACACCCCGTCCTCGGCGTAGGCATCGACCAGGACCGTGGGTAGGGCGCCCTGCAGGAGCGGGCTGATGGCGTTGGCGAAGTGAGCGCCCACGAAGATCAGCCCGTCGCTCAGCCGGTCGGTGACGGAGTGCGGCACCTCGATGGGGTGGTTGTACTGGTCGACGGGCATGATGGCGAGCATCAACCGGATGTGGAGCCTGCGGCAGCGCTCCTCGACTCCGCCCAGAACCGGGCCGTAGAAGCGGTTGGCACCCGGGGAGTCGCCGTGCAGCGCCCGGATTACGAGCGTGACCGTCAGGGGGCCCTGGTGATGGCGAGTCGAGAGAGGTCGGTAGCCGAGGCTTCGGGACGCGTCCACGACCCGCTGCCGGGTCGTCTCCGATACTCCTGGCTTGCCACGTAAGGCGAGCGAAACCGCAGCCGGCGAAAGGCCCACAGCGGCCGCGACGTCCGCGAGTGTCGCCACCTTGCGTCCATTTCCCCTCGGCACAATCTGCTCCATCACGCTACTAAACGCTTACTTACCTTATCAGCGGTGAATGGTCGCGTCAACCGGCTCCTGCCGTTGTCCGAGAGGGCCGCGCGCACCCAGATCGCCGGTCCAAGCACGTCCGAAAGGGCAAATCCGCAGGCATAGTACTAAACTACCAGTCAAAGTTTTAGATTGACAGGCTACTAAACGCGGTCTACTGTCGTGTCCGCCGATGCCCTGGCCCTCCCCGTCACGGGGGCGACCAACGGAGTTGGTGATCTGGCTTTAGCCATGTGGGGCGTCCAGCGTGCCTGATTTCGGTCAGGTCCCAGCGTGCTGCTCCTGCGCTCCTCATGGGGAAGGAGGAAAGGGATGCACATAGGCAAATCCAGGGTTCTAGCTCTGCTCGCCGTCGCGAGCATCGTCGCCTCCGCGTGCGGTAGTTCGAATGCGACGCCCACCTCGGTAGCGCCAACGCCGGTGCCGGGGACGGAAGCCCCGGGCGTCACACCAACCCCCGCGGCGAGCGCCACCGGACTCCCGGCGACGGACACGACGGTCTACCCGCGCGAGCAGACCCTGTACACCAGCGGTAAGCAGTGGGGCGCCCCGGCCACCTGGAACCCGTTGGATCCCAACGCCGCCATGGGCGTGGTAGGACTCCAGTACGAAACCCTGTTCCTGTACGATCCGATCAAGGACGCCTATACCCCGTGGCTCGCTTCCGGTGGGGACTGGGATACCGCCAAGACGACGTACACGATCCACGTCCGCGATGGTGTGACCTGGTCCGACGGCTCAGCCTTCACGGCAGACGACGTGGCCTTCACGATCAACCTCGCGCAGAACAAGGCGATCGGCTCCAACCTGTTCGACTACGTCGCCAGCGCGACCGCCTCCGGCAAGGACGTCGTCGTGAAGTTCAAGGCCAACCCGGCGTACCAGGAATGGGCCCAGTGGCTTTACAACTCCCCGATCGTCAACGCGAAGATCTGGACCCCGCTGAACAACGCCGACATCCTCAAGAATCTCAACATGAACGGCGTTGGCACCGGTCCGTACACGTTCAAGACGGCCGCCCAGGACCGCATGGTCTGGATGAAGAACCCGACGTGGTGGGCGACCAAGGCCCTCAACCTCAACGTCCAGCCCACGTACATCGTTGACATCGTCAACAGCTCCAACAACGTCGCCCTCGGTCAGCTTCTGGCCGGCGGCCTGGACCTGGACAACAACTACCTGCCCGGCATCGCGCAGATCGTCAATGGCAATTACGGCATCACCACGTACTTCGCGGGCCCGCCCTACATGCTTTCGGGCAACACCGCGTGGCTCGTTCCGAACACCAAGCACAAGCCGCTTGACGACCCGGCCTTCCGCAAGGCACTTGCGATGGCTATCAACCCGCAGAACGTGGTAGTCAAGGACTACGGCAACATCGTCGCAGCGGCAGACCCGACGGGCCTCCTGCCGGTGTGGGACAAGTACATCGACAAGGCTCAGGTTGCGTCGCTCGGCGCGACGTTCGATACGGCCAAGGCCAAGGCTGCCCTGAAGGCCGCCGGGTACAAGACTGGCTCCGACGGGTTCGTCACGAACAAGGACGGCTCGCCCATCAAGTTGAACCTCGAAGTGCCTGATGGCTGGTCCGACTGGATGGCGGCCGAGAACCTGATCGCCGCCGACGCCAAGGCCGCCGGCATCAACGTCGTCGCCGCTCACCCCGACTACAACACGGTCGTAGCCGATCGCAACGGAACCGACAAGGCCGCCCCGGCCTTCGACCTTGTGATCAACAACGACGTCCAGATCGGCAACACGCCCTGGACGTACTACGACTACATCTTCCGCCAGCCGCAGATTGCGGCGGGCGCCGCCCGTAACCGCAACTTCGAGCAGTACGACAACGCGGCGGCGTGGAAACTCGTCCAGCAGCTCGACCAGACGCCGGTCGAGGACACCGCCACCATGAAGTCCATTTGCTCGCAGCTCCAGAAGATCCAGCTGACTGACGAGCCGATCATCCCGCTCTGGTACAACGGCGAGTGGTCGCAGGTCAACAACTCGGTCTGGACCAACTGGCCGGGCGAGAAGACCTATCAAGTCCAGCCAGCGACGTGGAACGGCTATTGGCAGATGGGAGCAATCTACATGCTCACCAACATCAAGGCCGTCCCCAAGAAGTAACCGTTAGCAACGGTGCCCCTCCCCCCGTCTCAACCCCCGGGGGGAGGGGCAATTCTCTGATTGCGGGATCCGCGAACGTCTGATCGCAGGATCCGCGAACGGGAGATCGCGTGCGACGCTACTTCGGGCGAAAGCTACTTACCTACTCGATCACGTTCTTCGTGGCCGCAACGATCGACTGGTTGATCCCGCGGTTCATGCCCGGTGATCCCGTCGCGTCCCTGGTAGCTCGGACGAACGGCATCTCGCCGGAAGCGGCCCAAGCGCTGTCCGATTACTACTACAACCTCTTCGGCCTGAACCAGCCCCTGCCGGCGCAATACCTGAACTTCTGGGGGTCCCTGCTCCACGGCAACCTTGGGCTGAGCGTTTACGGCCACGGCACGCCCGTGACCGACATGATCATGCGCGCGGTGCCATACACTCTGGCCCTGCTGGTCCCGGCGATCCTGTTGAGCTGGTGGGCCGGCAATTCCTTCGGAGCCCTCGCAGCCCGCCGCAGGTGGCTCGACAGTACCGTTCTGCCCCTGGGCTACATCCTGACGGCCACGCCCTACATGTGGCTTGCGATAGTCCTGTCGTTCGTGCTCGGATACACCCTTCGATGGTTCCCCTTCTCCGGTGGCTACGGCTTCAACCTCGAGCCGTCGCTGACCTGGCTGTACTTCACGGACCTGGTAGCCCACTGGGTCCTGCCGTTCCTGTCGCTCTTCCTCGTCGGGTTCGGCGGCTGGGCGATCGGCATGAGGAACATGATCATCTACGAATTGGAGTCGGACTACAGCCGCTACCTGGAGGTGCTCGGCGCCCCGCAGAGCCTCGTCCGCAAGTACGCATTCCGGAACGCGATGCTGCCGCAGATCACCGGCCTGGCTCTTTCGCTGGGCGTGATAGTTGCCGGAGCGCTCGTGACTGAGATCGTCTTCTCCTATCCGGGCGTGGGCAGCCTCGTCTTCGAGGCCATCAAGAGTGAGGACTACTTCTTGTTGCAGGGGATCTTCCTGTTCATCATCGCGGGTGTCCTGATAGCCAACTTCCTCGTCGATATCGCCTACGTCATCGTCGATCCACGAACCCGCGTGGCCATGCGAGGAGGCACGGCGTGACGGCGGCGCCTGGCACAGCGACAGCACCGAGCCCGCCATCGCAGGACGCCGCCGAAGACGCGACTCCTCCGGCCAAGCGCGCACGCGGCGAGTTCCTCTTCTTCGCCCTGCGGTCGAAGAAGTTCCTGATCGCTTCAGCAATCCTCCTGTTTCTGGCCTTCCTGGCGATATTCGGGCCGATGATCGATCCTACCGATCCGATCGCCCAGGATGGCCTTCCCCAGCGGCATCCAACCCTGGACCCGGGCAACTGGTTCGGCCAGACGTACTTCGGCGAGGATGTCTTCGCCCAGTTTGTCAGCGGCCTGCAGGCCACGTTCTTCGTGGGCTTCCTGGGCGGTGGACTGGCGGCCGCGATCGGGATGGCCGTTGGCTTCACTGCCGGCTACCGCGGCGGCTGGACCGACGAAGTCCTAAACATGATCACCAACGTCTTCCTGGTGATCCCGACGCTAGCCGTCCTGCTGGTGATCACGTCATATCTGCAGGCGCGAGGTGTCCTGTTCGAGGCCATCTTCATCGGCATGACCTCCTGGCCGTGGGCTGCGCGCGCAATTCGCGCCCAGACGTTCTCGCTGCGCTCCCGGGACTTCATCGATCTCGCCAAGCTCAGCGGTCGGGGAAGCTGGAAGATCATCGTCACCGAGATCGCCCCAAACATGAGCTCTTATCTGTTCCTGACGTTCATCCTGCTCTTCGGAGGCGCGATCCTGATCGCTGCCAGCCTGGACTTCATCGGTCTGGGACCGACGGGTGGTCTATCGCTCGGCCTGATGATGTTCAACTCCGTGACCTATGGGGCCGCGCTGCAGCTCGGCATATGGTGGTGGTTCATACCGCCAGGCATCGGGATCATGGCCGTGGTCGGGGCCCTGTACGTGATGAACGTGGGGCTCGACGAGATCTTCAACCCCAAACTCAGGGAAACGTAGCCGTGAGCCTCCAGGTGTCCGACCTTCGGGTCTACTACCGAACACTCGCCGGAGACGTGAAGGCGCTCGATGGGGCAACCTTCGCCGTCGCCGACAAGGAGATCATGGGCCTCGCCGGCGAGTCCGGGTGCGGCAAGTCGACGCTTGGAAACAGCCTCATTCGCCTCGACGGCCGGATGAAGTATGTCGCCGGGAGCGTGACTCTTGACGGCAACGAACTGCCCATCTGGGACTCGAAGGAGATGGTGCAGTACCGATTCTGGGACGTCTCCGAGATCCCGCAGTACGCCATGAGCGCGATGAACCCAACCAGGAAGATCGGCAAGATGATCTCCGAGCTGGTCCAGTCGCGCGGGAAGCGCTACAGCGAGATCAAGCCCGAGCTTCAGCATCGCATCGACCTCGTGGGGCTCCAGCGCGACGTGTTGGACCGCTATCCCATCGAGCTGTCGGGTGGGATGAAGCAGCGCATGGTCATGGTCATTTCCACGCTCATGGACCCGGCGCTGCTGATCGCCGACGAGATCACCTCGGCCCTGGACGTTTCGACGCAGCGGGCCGTGGCCGAAACCCTCGTCAGCTTCCGCGATCATGGCTTTGTCAGGAGCATGATCGTGATCACCCACGATGTCTCGATCCTGTACCAGATCGCGGACTCGATCCTGATCATGTACGCGGGCAAGCTGGCCGAAAAGGCTTCCACGAGCGTCATCATCGAGAAGCCCTTGCACCCGTACACCCGGATGCTCGTGTCGTCGCTTCCGGAGGTCGGGGTTCGCTACGCCGACAAGAAGCTGTCCGGGATTCCCGGTAGCCCTCCCTCGCTGCTGAACCCACCGACGGGGTGCCGCTTTCGGGCGCGCTGCCCGCTGGCCTTCTCGAAATGCCGGGAGGAGCCGCCATTCGTGGAGGTTGAGCGTGACCACTGGGTCGCATGCTGGAAGGCCACCGGAACAGATGCTTAGTCTCGATCGAGTCTCCAAGTCATACAAGATCGGCACCTTCGGCGGGAAGGACCTGCTCGCGGTCCGCGATGTCAGTTTCGACGTCATGACCGGCGAGGTCGTCTCGCTTATCGGTGAGAGCGGTAGCGGCAAGACGACCGTGGGCAAGATGATCCTGAAGCTCATCGATATCAGCCGCGGCACCATCACCCTCGACGGCGAGGACATCTCTCGAGTCCACGGCAGTGGGGTCAAGTCCTACTACCGCCACGTCCAGGGCGTGTTTCAGGACCCATTCAGCTCGTACAACCCGATCTTCAAGGCCGACCGGGTCTTCTCACTGATCCGCACCGAGTACTACTCTGGGATGCCCTCCTCAGAATGGACCGGCAAACTGGAGGCGGCGCTCCGCGGCGTATCGCTCGATCCCGGCCAGGTGCTCAACAAGTACCCCCACCAGCTGAGCGGTGGGCAGCTGCAGCGACTGCTGGTGGCCCGGGCGCTACTGCTGGATCTGAAGATCCTCGTTGCGGACGAGATCATCAGCATGCTCGACGCCTCCACCCGGATCGACGTCCTGAACCTGCTGGCCGATCTCAAGTCGCGCGGCATGGGCATTCTCTTCATCACCCACGACCTGTCGCTCGGGAACTACATAAGCGAGAAGACAGTCATCCTGCGCCGCGGCGCGGTCGTGGAGATGGGCGCCACCGACAAGGTCTTCGGCCACCCCAGCCACCCGTACACGCGGCTGCTCGTCTCGTCCGTGCCGCAGCTTCACAAGAAGTGGGCGCAGATCGAGGAGGAGCTGGGAGCGCCAGTCGCCGGCATCAGTGGCTGCCCCTTCCACGACATGTATCCTCTGGCCGGCCGAATGCCGGAGCGCCCGGCCGACGAGCCGACGCTGGTACAGCTGGAAGACGACCATTTCGTAGGCTGCTTCGAGCTGGAGAGCGAGAAGGTTCGCCAGGTCGCCTGAGCTACGCTCTGGAGCCTCCAGGCGATGTTTCCGACGATCGGGACGTCGGTGGACGGGCGCGCCGAGGACGGCGGGCCGCAGTTCGAATCATAGGAGAGTCGTGCGTTACGGTTACTTCGACGATGAAGGGCGCGAATACGTCATCACCCGGCCCGATACGCCGTTGCCCTGGATCAACTACCTGGGCAGCGAGGCTTACTTCGGGATCATCTCGAACACCGCGGGCGGCTACTCCTTCTACCGGGACGCCCGCCTGCGCCGCCTGACCCGCTACCGCTACAACAACGCCCCGCTCGACCTGGGCGGGCGTTACGTCTACCTCCGCGACGACGAGTCCGGTGAGTACTGGAGCCCGAGCTGGCAGCCGACACAGCGCGATGTCGAGGACTACAGCTGCCGCCACGGCCTGGGCTACTCCATCATCGGGTCCGCGTACGGGGAGATCCGGGCGGAGACCCTCTACTTCGTGCCGCTCGGGGAGAACCTGGAGGTGTGGCGGATCCGCGTCACCAACGACCGGCCGGACGCTGCCAGCCTCTCGCTCTTCAGCTCGATCGAGTGGTGCCTCTGGGAAGCCAACGACGACGCCACCAATTTCCAGCGCAATTACTCGGTCGGCCAGGTCGAGGTCGAGGACGGCGTGATCTATCACAAGACCGAATACCGGGAGCGACGCGACCATTTCGCCTTCTTCGCGTGCTCCGCACCCTTGGCCGGATTCGACACCCAGCGGGACGCGTTCCTGGGTCCGTACCGCGGCTGGGACCGCCCGATCGTCGTGGAGCAGGGCAAGGCGACGGACTCCATCGCCCATGGCTGGCAGCCGATGGGCTCGCACCACGTCAAGCTCGATCTGGCTCCCGGCGAGACGCGCGAGGTCGTCTTCGTCCTGGGCTACCAGGAGAACCCCAAGGACCAGAAGTTCGAACCGCCCGGCTCGCAGACGATCAACAAGGAGAGGGTCAAGCCGATCATCGCCCGCTACCTCCAGGCGGCCGAAGTGGAGAGCGCGTTCCAGGACCTGCGCGACAACTGGACCCGGGTGCTCGGCATCCTGCATGTCGAAACCGGCAACGAGCACGTCGATCGAATGGTCAACATCTGGAACGCCTACCAGTGCATGGTGACGTTCAACCTGTCGCGCTCGGCCTCGCTCTTCGAGTCGGGCATCGGCCGCGGCATGGGCTTCCGCGACTCGAATCAGGACCTGCTTGGCTTCGTCCACATGATTCCCGCTCGCGCCCGAGAGCGCATCCTGGACATCGCCGCGACGCAACTGCCCAGCGGCGGCGCGTACCACCAGTACCAGCCGCTGACGAAGCGCGGCAACAACGCCGTGGGCGGCGGCTTCAACGACGATCCGGCGTGGCTGATCCTTGCCGTTGCTGCCTATCTCAAGGAAACCGGCGACACCTCCATCCTCGACGAGCCAGTGCCCTACGACAACGCCCCTGGCACGGAGGCGCATCTCTACGAGCACCTCCAGCGCTCGCTGCAATACACCCTCGACCGCGTCGGGCCGCACGGGCTGCCGCTCATCGGCCGAGCCGATTGGAACGACTGCCTGAACCTCAACTGTTTCTCGGAGACGCCCGGCGAGTCGTTCCAAACGACGGAGAACAAGGAAGGCGGCGTCGCCGAGTCCGTCTTCATCGCCGGGCTCTTCGTCCTCGCGGCCCGAGAGCTGGCGGCCATTGCCGGCCTGCGCGGCGATGCAACCGAGGCCAGGCGCTCGACCGAGGCCGCCGAGGCAATGACGAAGATCGTCGAGACGGCCGGCTGGGACGGGGACTGGTTCCGCCGCGCCTACGACTACTTCGGCAAGGTCGTCGGCTCCAAGGAATGCGGCGAGGGCCAGATCTTCATCGAGCCGCAGGGCATCTGCATCGTTGCCGGGATAGGCCTCGACAACGGCCTAGCCGGCAAGGCCCTTGCGTCCGTCCGCGAGCGCCTGGCGACGCCTAACGGCATCGTCCTCAACCAGCCCGCGTACACCTACTACCACCTGGAACTGGGCGAGATCTCCTCGTTCCCGCAGGGCTACAAGGAAAACGCCGGCGTCTTCTGTCACGGGAACCCGTGGGTGATGATCGCCGAGGCCCGAGCCGGCAACGGCGAAGGCGCGCTCGACTACTACCTGCGGATCAATCCCTCCGTTCGCGAAGCGATCTCCGAGGTCCACCGCTGCGAGCCCTATGTGTACGCCCAGATGATCGCAGGCAAGGATGCCCCGACCCCCGGTGAGGCAAAGAACTCGTGGCTCACGGGCACCGCGGCGTGGAACTTCGTGGCCATTACCCAATGGATCCTGGGCATCCGCGCCGAACACGACGGCCTGCGCATCGACCCGGTGGTCCCGGCGGACTGGGGCGACTTCAGAGTAACCCGGCGGTTCCGCGGCGCCACGTACTCCATCGTCGTCCACAAGCCGAAGGGCGCGACCGGCCGAGTGACCCGTCTGACCGTCGATGGCAAGGCGATGGCCGGCAACCTGGTTCCGCTTCCCGCGCAGCCGGGCCAGTCCTTCGAGGTCGAGGCCTTCGTCCAGTAGCTGTCGAGCTGCGTTGTCAGTGGAGAGAGGATCGGATGGCCAAGGTTCGGGCGCGGCCAGGCACCAACGCATACGGCTACTTCGACGAAGAGGCCCGTGAGTACGTCGTCACCCGGCCGGATACGCCGACGCCGTGGCTGAACTACGTCGGCGAGGGTCGCTACGGCGGCATCGTCTCCAACACCGGCGGCGGCTACTCCTTCGACCGCGACCCGCGCAACAGGCGCCTAACCCGCTATCGCTACAACGCCATTCCGGTGGACCAGCCGGGCCGCTACGTCTACCTGCGCGACCAGGAGACGGGTGGCTATTGGAGCCCCACCGCCGCGCCGGTCAGACGCGAGCTGGAAGGCTACGAGTGCCGGCACGGCACGGCCTACACGAGGATCTCGAGCACTTACAGGGGGATCGCGGCGGAGGTTCTGTACTTCGTCCCGCTGAGCCCGGACGACGAGCCCGCCCCGTGTGAGCTGTGGGTCCTGAAGGTCCGGAACCTGGGTTCTGCGCCGCGCTACCTGCGCAGCTTCAGCTACGCCGAGTTCAGCTTCGCCGACGCATTCGTCGACATGACCAACCTGGACTGGGGCCAGCACATCGTCTTCAGCGACTGCCAGGACGGCACGATCCGGGTCGGGACCAAGTTCAACCCGCTGACCTACTTCTTCGCCAGCAGCGCCCGGCCGGACGGCTACACGTGCGACCGCGAGGATTTCGTGGGTCGCAACCGCGATCTCGCCAATCCGATCGTCGTCGAAACGGGGGCTCCCTCCAACGCTTCCTCGCCACGTGGCAACAGCGTGGGCTCACTCTGCCACGACATAGTTCTCGCTCCCGGCGAGGGGCGGCAGATCGTCTACATCATGGGCGCCACGGAACGGCCGGCGGAGATCGACCGCGTCGTGGCTCGCTACTCGGATCCCGCCGAGGTCGCCGCCGCTTTCACCGCTCTTCGGGATGACTGGGCCACGTACCTCTCGCGCTTCACTGTCCAGACTCCGGACGCCGACACCAACGCGATGCTCAATTTCTGGAACCAGGTCCAGTGCCGCACGACGCTGTACTGGTCGCGGTTCGTGTCCGGCTACGAGAGCGGCCTGGGCCGTGGCATGGGCACGCGCGACAGCGGCCAGGACACCCTGGGCACGATGCACACCGATCCGGATCGCGTGCGCCGCATGCTGACCCTCATCTGGAGGATGCAGTTCACCGACGGCCACACCTGGCACCAGTTCTATCCGCTGACCCTGGAGGGCGGCCCGGGCCTGGCGGCGGAGTTCCCCGCATGGCCGCAGTGGTTCTCCGACGATCACCTCTGGCTGGTCATTTCGGCCTGTGCCTACCTGCGCGAGACGGGCGACTTCGGCTACCTGGAGCAGGAGGTTCCGTACGTGGACGGCGCCGAGGAAACGGTCTGGGATCACATGCTCCGCGCGGTCGACTTCACGCTGGCGCACCGCGGCCCGCATGGCCTCCCGCGCTCGGGTTTCTCCGATTGGAACGACACCCTCAATGTGGACCACGGCTCGGGCAAGGCCGAGAGCGTCTGGACGGCGATGCAGTTCTGCCGGGCCATGCTCGACCTGGCCGAGCTGTGCGGGAAGATCGACCGGCCGGCCGATGCCCGCCGCTTCTCCGATCTGCACGCCTCGATGGCGTCCGCTATCAACGAGCATGCCTGGGACGGCGCCTGGTACGTGCGCTCCTTCGACGACGACGGGCTGCCGATCGGCGTCGCCGGCGCGCCTCATCACGCCATCGATCTCATCACCCAGAGCTGGTGCGTCCTGGGTGAGGTCGCGCCGAGCGATCGGGCTGAGCTGGCTCTGAGCTCGGCGGACGAGAGGCTCAACACCGAGTTCGGAATCGCCCTGATGTGGCCGCCCTACGACGGCGCAGAGGACCGCGTTCAGGGCACGTCGACGTACGTGCCGGGCGCCAAGGAGAACGGCGGCATCTTCTGCCATGCCAACACCTGGTCGATCGTGGCGGCGGCGATGCTCGGGCACGGTGACGATGCCTACCGCTACTACCGCCAGATTCTGCCACTGGCCCGGAGGGACTCGGACGTGTACAAGGCCGAGCCCTACGTCTATGCGCAGAACATCTGCGGCCCTGCGCATCCCTCTTTCGGCCTGGCCCGCAACGCCTGGCTGACCGGCACCGCGGCATGGGCCTACGTCGCCGCCACTCAATGGATCCTGGGTATCCGGCCCACGTACGACGGCCTGCGCGTGGCTCCGGTCCTGCCGTCTTCCTGGCAGGGCTTCGAAGCTCACCGCGAGTTCCGCGGGACGGCCTACGAGATCTCAGTCCGGCGCGAGGGCCCGGGGAACGCGGTGTCGCTGGTCGTGGACGGCGGGGCGGTCGCAGGCGATGTGGTGCCTCTTCCGGCGCCCGGAACGGCCACGGTCAGAGTGGAGGTCGTGGTGCGATGAGGCGCGTCCCTGCGAGCGACTTCAGCCCCGGACGACCGTAAGGGCCGCGACGCCCAAGACGATCGCCACGATGCCGAACCGCTGCTGCGGCGACAGGCGCTCGCGGAAGAGGATGAACGCCGCCACGGCGGTTAGGGCAGCGAACTGGCTGGCCAGGACGGCCGAGATCGCGATGCTCTCCCGGGAGCCCACCACGAAGGCGGCGTTGCCCAGGACTTCGGCCACTCCGATGACAACGACCATGGGTACCGCGCGTCTGGTCATCTGAAGGCGGCCGGCCAGCGCCATCGGGACGAACACGGCGGCGACGCCCACCACGCGAACCGGTAGTGTGGCCGCAAAGGGCGTCATGACCTTGCCTACCTGGGCCGTGCTGAAGATGGTGACTCCGAAACAAAGGGCTGCCGCGACGCCGAACATGACGGCGCGTCGCTCGTCGCGCCCGCTGCTCGCGTCCGCGGGCTGCGCTGCGTCGCCGGTCGCGAGGGCCACCGTGGCTATGCCGCCGGCGATGACGCACAGCATCGCCATCACCGGGATGGTTAGGTGCTCACCCGCAATCACCGCGAGCACCGCCGCGATCGCCCCTTCGGTGGAGGCGAGCGCCGACACGACGCCGGCCTTGCCGACCCGCAGTCCCTTGTAGGTGAGCAGAAGGCCGGCCACGCCGCCGACCCCGGAGCCCGCAAGCCAGCCCGCCAGCGCCGGCGTGAGGGCCGGCATCGGTCCTGACACCGCTGCGAGCGGCACGGCGCACACGAGGCCGATGAGCATCATCCAGGCCGCGGTAGACGAAGGGCCGATGATGCGGCTGGATCGCGACGAGGTGAGGGTGGAGGTGGCCCACATGACGGCGGCGCCGAGGCCGCCCAGAATGGCAGTCACGCGTTCAGTTTGGGGCACGCGCGCTGGTCGCGCAGAAGACGTCCAGCGAGCGGCCGGCTCCGGCTAGGGCGCGACGGACTCCGCGAGGGTCTTCGCCACGATCGTCAGGACGTGGCCATCCGGAGCAGCCGCAGGCGCCAAGCGGCCACGGCCAACGGCACGCCCATGACTACCGGTCCAATGGCCGCGAGGCCGGCCGGCGCAACGCCGGACAGCAGATCGGAAGCCAGCATCGCCGCATACGTGGCGACCGCGAGCGCAGCCACGCTGTCGGTCACCGGCCCCAGCGGAACCGGAGCGAAGCGTTGCTCGAGGGCCCGGTAGGCCAGGTAGACCGTGAACGTGGTCAGCAACCAGCCGGCGTAGTTCTGGATCGGGATGCCGAAGTAGGGCCCACCGGCCTCCCAGATCCACGCTCGAACCGACGGCCCGGACAGGATCGGATCGATGACGAGGTCCCAGGCCGTCATCACCAGCGCGCTGACGGCGGCAAGGCGGATGAGTCGCGCCACCCCCTGCGGCGTTCCGGTCGCACGGCGTTCGATGGCCAGGTTGGCGATGACGTAGCTCGGGTAGATCATCATGAACCAGGCCAGCGGTATCAGAAGCGGCACGTCACCGAGCTTGGCGCCCAGGTAGTCCGTGTAGTGGTAGGCGCCGAAGACCAGCCCGGTTGCCACCCCCACCTGTTCGAAGACCCATGAGATGGCGGCACTGAGGCTGAAGAAGGCCAGCGTGTGTCGACCGCCGAGCGAATACCAAGCATGGGTCAGGCTGCACATGGCGACGATCGTGGTGAGGGTGATCAGTCCGCCTGGCAGGAGCGGCAGCCGGACGATTCCCAGCAGCAGCGCTCGAAGCACGCCTTCGTATGCGAAGAGACAGAGCAGAACGACCGCCAGCCAGATCAGGATCCGCCCGTTCAGGCCCTCTCCTGCCGGCGCGAGGCGGTCGGTGGCCGCGCCCTGTCCTGTTGCGCCGGCGGCGGCCAACCTACGACCCGAACCCGACCAGGGCCGTCCGGTCGGTCTCCGGAAGCGAGGGTGTCGGATCTTCGTTCAGGCGGTAGACCCGGCTCGTCATGGCGCTACCTCACCGCGTCGATGATGACCCATCGCTCGTACCACTCGGTCTTGCCGACCCGGCCGTCGATCCTGTCGACGTAGGGCGAGTCAGTTTCAAGATACGGCGTGAAGCGCAAGTCGGTCGGGCCGGATTGCCAGTTCCTCAACGACATCCAGGTGTTGCGCGTGGCGTCGGATCGGAGCGGGTCGGTCACGTATACGCCGACCACCGTGAAGTCGTTGCCGACACGCGGATCGTCGCCCATGACCGTATAGCCGTTGACGATCTGCGAGTGGCGGCCGGCCCGGCTCAACACTCCGACCGGGCGGTGGTATCGGGCCAGCGAAACGACGACGGCTTTCGCCGCCGCGTCCAGGGACGAATACGCCGAATCCTCGTATACGCCGGCGCTCATGGAGCCCCAGCCGTAGTAGTTGAGAGCGTTGCGCCATCCATGAGGGTCCGTACCGGCGGAGCTCAGGCTCATCGTCATGTTGGCCCGCGCATACGCCAGGATCGTCTCCTGCTGGGCGTACGTGGTGTTGGGGCGCCACAGGAGAGCTGTGGGAAAGAGGCCGCGCGGAGAGGCCGCATCGACGCCCGCCTCGACGTCCCCGCCGAGGAAGATCATGTTCAGCATCATCTCGGTCGAGGCCGCGGTGCAGGCCGTCAGGTCGGGGTCCTGCCAGCGCACCGCCCGCTGGTCATAGACGTTGAACGTCCACGTGGCCGGGGCGTCCACGGGGGCTGCCGCGCCCCGGACCGGCGCTCCCGTGGAGAACATGAGAGCGGCCAGGGCCACGACGTTCGCGGCGATGGCTGGCCGGCCGGCCATGCGCCAATGGAGCCCCGGTCTCACACCCTCGAGCATGACACCGCCCTTCACGAACGACCACGCGCGCCGCCGGCTGCCCCGGAGCCGCCGCGGGTGCGGATAGGCAGCATCGAGGCGCCGTACATTCTTGATGCCGAGGCATGGGAACGCAACTCGGGAGCCCTTTGCCCAGCTCAGCGCGAGCGGCCGCTTCGTTCATCGGCAGGAAGTCGACGTACTATCCTCAGCGCGTCCACAGAGCAGTACTACACGTACCACTGTCCCATTGCGGCAGAGACGCATTCGAACGACCGTCACACATCATGGCCCCGGCGCTGTCGGAGCTTTGTATCGCTGTTGGTAGAGGCTCCCCTTGAGCACCTCTCAGGAAGCACCCGCTCTCATCCAGTACGCGTGCGAGCGCTGCAAGACGCGCTTCGTGCTGCCGCCGTCCAGCCGTGAGCTGAACATCGGTGGGAGGATTCGGGCCTTCTCGACCGGGCTCGGCCGGACCCTCCGCTACCACGAAGGCCTTGGCACCAGCTACGACACCGCTCGCCGCCAGCTGCTCGCGAAGATGGACGACGAGGCCTACCAGTCGTTCGTCCAGAGCTTCCGTTTCTGCCACGAATGCCGCCAGTTCGTCTGCAACGAGTGCTGGAGCACGTCGCGCCGCAGCTGCCTGACATGCGTCGCCAAGGCGATGACCGGCACCGTCCGTCCGCGGCCCCCATTCGCCCCCGCCGGGCCCGAGATCCCGCGGCCGGTCGTGGCGGCCGGACCCGAACGAAGCCGTCGCCTTCGCCGCGACCTGGGGCTGGTTGCCCTCGCCACGGCCCTGATTCTCGTGGCTCTCGAGGTTGGGGCGCTGTTCGCAAGCGCCACGGCATCCCGCCCGACTCCCGAGACGGGCGTGGTCGCGGCCACGCCATCCCCCAGCCAGGCGGTAGCGAGCCCGAGTCAGATGCCGCTCGCGACTCCGACCGCAAGCCCGAGCGCGACTCCGACCGCAAGCCCGAGCGCGAGCGCCTCCCCGTCGCCCAGCGCGACGCCGACACCGACGCTGACGACGACACCGACGCCGACGACGACACCGACGCGTGCGCCGACGCCCAGACCGACCCCCAGGCCGACTCCGACGCCGGCTCCGACGCCGGCTCCGACGCCGGCTCCGACGCCGGTTCCGAAACTGCCGACGCCGACGATCAGCTGCGCCAACGACGGCTCCGGCAACTACATGTGCACCTGGACGAACTCGGGCGCCTTCTCGGGCTACGCGGGCGTAACAGCCTCGTGGTACATCAACGGCGGTGAGGTGGGCTACCCGTTCCCCTCCGGGACGGTCACCGTCGTTGATGGCCCATGGCAGTTCTATCTCCACGTGACCGCAACGGGCTTCGCGCCCGTCAATTCGGCGGTGTTTTCCGGGTAGTAGACGCCGCGCCTCCGCCTCAGTCGGCCGGGCCGTAGACCGTCAGGCAGACCCCGATCGCGCAGCGGCTCTCCGTTGAGCGGTAGCCCGCCGGCAGGAGTGGGGGAGCGGCGCCCGGATCGGCGACCCAGAAGATGAGGCCGCGGTTGGCGGTCACGTCCGCGGGTACGGCATGGATGACCGCCCCCGGCGGATAGGCGGCGGTACCGTCGAACCAGGGCGGGTCGTCCGCCGCAAGGACGTGCAGGCGGCCCTGCGTCCGGGGCCCGGCCTCGTCCAGCAGGACCAGGTAGTGGCTCGGCGACGCAGCCACGAGGTCGTGGTCGCCGGCGCGAGCATCCAGCTCCGGGACCAGGGACGAGGTCTCCGCGTGGGTGACGGCCACGCTCAGGGCCAGGGTTGGCACGGCCAGCGCCACGACCAGCGCCACTGCCACTCGTCGGGGCAAGGCAGCCAGCCCCAAGCCCGCCAGCGCGAACAGGGGCAGCCACATGACGCCGGCGTAGCGAGCCTCCAGCAGCGGCCTCCAGATACTCGCCATGGCCAGGACGAGGACTCCGCCGCTCGCCAGCAGGCAGAAGAGGGCGGCCCGACGCGACGTCGGCGGAAGGCGTCGCCATGCGACGGCGGCCGCGGCCAGAACCACGCAGCCCGCGGCCACGGCCACGCATTGCAGGGCAATAAGCCAAGGCCCTAAGGGCAGCTCCGAATCCACGGGCGGACCCGTGAAGAGCTGCCCGAGCGTTCCGCCGATCGTGGTCGGGCTCAGGGGCGGAACCCAGAAGCTCCCGCCAGCGTGCTCGAACTGGGCCCGGGCGAAGAACAGCCACGGCGCCAGCGTGAGAACGGCGACGGCCGTGGCGATCCCGGCGCCGGCGGCAACCCGGCGTGACGGCGCAAGCCAGATCCCGGCCAGCACGATCGCGACCAGGGCCAGGACCGCGAAGTAGCTAGTCCAGACGGCGGCCGCTGCGGCGGCGGCGTAGGCGGCCCAGCGGCCGGGGCTCGGGCTTTCGGTCGCTCGCCAGAGGAGCAGCGTCGCGGCCGCCGTCAGGGTCCCGGCCAGGCCGGACATCCTGGCGAACTCGGAGAGCATCACGGTCGTGGGCAGGATTGCCACGAAGACCCCGGCCCAGAGCCCCGACGCGTCTCCGGCCACGCGGCGGGCGAGAGCCGCCACGAGCGGGATCAGGGCGATCCCGGCCAGCGCGGGGACGAGCCTCAGGGCCCAGGGAGACGCGCCGAGCTGCGCCGGCAGCCAGGCCAGCAGATAGAAGAGGGGCGGTGCGCTGTCGCGGCCGACTATGTCGAGCATACGGTCGGGCGGGTGGTGGAGGACGACCGCCGAGAAGTCCTCGTCGTAGCCGATCGGCTGGCGGGCCAGGAAGGCGAGCCGAAGGAGAGCGCCCGCGGTGGTGACCAGGGCCAGCGCCCGGCTGTAGCCCAGGCTGCGCCGGAGGCCGGTCAGCCGATCGCTCACGGCGACACTGCCCAGACGGCGGGCCTGCCATCCGGATCCCAGGCAACCGGCTGGGCGCGAGCTGCCGCATCCGACCCCAGGGCTCGGGTCAGGTCGGCGCGGCTCGCCGCCACCACGGTCGAGTAGATGCGAGGGTTCTCGATCCTGGAGCCGGGCGGGAAGAAGGTCGGTTGATCGTGGAAGTAGACGAACTCGATGTCCGTGGCGGAGAAGTCGTCGATGATGACGGCCGAGCCGGGATGCTCGTTGGCGTACTCGCCCATGGCGGCGATCTGGTAGCTGAACGGGTCGTATCGATCGGCGACCGAGCGCGACAGGTAGACCACACCGCTCATGACGGCGATCGCAGCGAGCCCGACGGCAACGATCGAGATAGCGACTCTGCCGGCCCTGGCTCCCCACCGTCCGCGGGCCCATTCACCAAGTTCGGTCGCGCCGAGCCCGATCGTCACCCCGAGCGGTGCGGCCAAGCCGAGCGCCCGCAGGAAGTGCGGCGAGTAGCCCTCCGTGGCGAGGAGCGGCGGCAGCAGGAAGACGGGCAGGCTCAGCAGGATCAGGGCGTGGCCGGCGTCGCGGCGCATCCGCCACAGCCGCAGCAGGCCGAAGGCGGCCACGGCCACCAGCGGCAACGGCACGAGAGGCAGGGCTGCGACGTCGTGGCGCCCGTTCTGATCCCCTAGGAAACCGAACATGCCGAGCGTGCGGAGCACGTGCACGGCCGGGCTGCTGTCGGCCGCCGAGGCCGGGTTGAACACGCTCACCACCGTTGCCCGGCCGAAGTAGCTGATCGGGTCCGTGACCGCCACCGCGATCATCGGCGCGGCCACGATCAGGAACGCGGCCACGAACGGCACGGCTCCGGCGCGCAGGTCGTTGTAGCGCGGCCGATCGGCCCAGCGCAGCCACAGCAGCCAGACGATGACCAGCGCCGGCAGCAGCTTGAGCGGCTGGTATGTGTAGAGCGCCGCCACTGCCGTGACCGCCCCGGCCACCGCGGCCGTACCGCGGCCTGGACGGCCGGCCCAGCGCAGCAGTGCGATCAGGGCCAGGGCGCCGAACAGCGGCACGATGGTGTTGCGCATCCCGTCGCGACTGACGCAGACGAGCCACAGCGAGCCGGCCGCCCAGGCCGCCGCCACGAGCCCCGTCAACGTGCCGAAGCGCCGGCCCAGCAGGCCGATGGCCAGCACGCCCGCCACGCCGAACGCGGCAGCGGTGCCCCGCAAGACGAATGTGGTCTCGCCGAAGAAGTGGAACACGGCCGCGACCACGTAGGCGAAGAGGGCCTCGCGCCCGCCGTCGTCTTGGAACCAGACCAGCCAGTCGGGGTGGAACCCCGGCTGGTGCAGCAGCTTGAGCGCGTCCAGGCCTTCGGACGCTTCGTCGCCGTACAGACCGGCGCCGGGGTTGGCGGCCAGATCGTAGAAGCGGAGGAGGATCGCGGCCGCGACGATCGCGGCCATGGCCAGGATCGCCGCGAGCGCCATGAGCCGCGCGCTCGCCAGCGGCGGCTCCCCGGCGGCCCTCGCTGGAGTGGTGTCTGCCTGAACCTGATTCACCGCGCCGCGTCGGCCAGACGGCGCATCTTGCGCTCCTCGTGCACGGTCTCACCGCCCTCGTGGTCGTTGAACGGGTAGACCTCGATCGCCTTGGGCCCGGCGTAGTGGTTGTAGGCCGCGAAGACCGTGGAGGGCGGGCACGTGTGGTCCATCAACGCCACGGAGAAGAGAGCCGGCGACTTGGCTCGAGCCGCGAAGTTGAGCCCGTCGAAGTAGGAGAGCGTGTCGAAGATCCGCTCCGCCTGGTCGCGGTGGATCTTGGCGTAGCGGACGATCTCGTGGTACGGGTCGCCATCGGTGATCTCGGTGGCGCGGCGCCAGTGGCACATGAACGGCACGTCGGTGAGGGTCAGGAGAAGGTCCGGCACCAGGCCGGCCGCGGCCAGCGCCAGGCCGCCGCCCTGGCTGCCACCGTTCACCGCCACGCGGGCCGGGTCCACCGCGGGATGCGACCGGGCCGCTTCCACCGCCCTAACGGCATCGGTCATCAGGCGGCGGTAGTAGTAGGTCGCCGGGTCGTGGATGCCTCGCGTGGCGAACCCTGGGTAGTGGCCCATCGCCGCTCCGGAGTCGGGATCGGGCGTATCTCCGGCGCGCCAGGAGCTGCCCTGGCCGCGGACGTCCATGACGAGATGGGCGTGGCCGGCGCTCGGAAACGTCAGCCAGTCGATCGGCCGGCCGCGGCCACCGCCGTAGCCGATGTATTCGACCACGCACGGCAGCCGCCCGTCTCTGGCGAACGGCGAGGCGGCCACGTCGCGAGGAGCCAGGAACCAGCCCTTGATGGGCTGGCCTCCGAAGCCGGCGAAGGTGACGTCCCAGACGTCGATCGCCATCAGGCCGGCGTCGACCGGTTCGAACTTCGGTTCGAGCGGATGCTTGCGCGCGCCGGCCAGGGTGTCGGCCCAGAAGGCGTCGAAGTCGGCGGGCTCCTCGCGCGCAGGCTTGTAGACCCTCAGCTCGGTCAGAGGCAGATCGAACAGCACTCTCCGGTCCTCCTGTATGCCGTGGCAACGGGCCTATCGTACGGTCCGAGGCGGGCAGCTGCTACTGGACCCGCGAGTCGTGGTCCTTCCGGAACGGCTCGCAGGTCCGCCCTCAGGACCTTGCCCGTGCCCCCTTGGGCAGGGCGCGAGCGGGTCAGGCGGGCGTGGTTACTCTCGGGTGCCACCGTGTGGGCCGGACGTATCGGATATGCGCGGGGTGACTGCTACCCACGCCGGGCACGGAGGCGTGTCGAGGCATCCGTCGCGTTTCGTGAGATCGATCCCCAGCCGAGCGTGAATCGGGCCGTTTGGCTACCTCTTCGGTCGCCTGCCGCCACTCATGTCCGTCCCGACGTTCGATAGTAGTCATCTCACGAATAGGTGCGAAGTCGGAGCCGCCGGCATTCTTCCCACAGACGGCGGACCGCTCAGGCGGGCGTGGTGCTCCTCTCGATCGTGGCAAATCGGGCAGCCGCTCGCACGAAGTCGGCCCACAGGCCGGCGAATTCCTCGGGCGTCGACTCGGTCCGCTCCGGGTGGCACTGCACCGCCACCAGCCAGCGGTCACCCCCGCCCTCGAGGCCTTCCACGAGCCGGCCCCGCTCGCTGTCGGACCAGGCCACGGCCCGCAGGCCGGCGGCCAGGGCGCCGTGGTGGACAGCCTGGTGGTGGTACGTGTTCACCTCGAGCTCGAGCATGTCGTCGTCGGGGTCCCCGCCGGCAACGCCGTCGGGCGCGGCGGAGGCGATGGCCCGGCCAAGCTTGCTGCTGGGTTCGATTTCGAGGAAGTGGGTGTGGGCTGGGCCGTGGCCGTAGGGCGTGCCCGCGTGGCTGGGTACATCCTGGAGTAGCTTCCCGCCCGAGAAGACGTTGATCGCCTGGAGCCCGCGGCAGATGCCCAGCACGGGCACGGACCGCCGCTGCGCCGCCCGCCACGCCGCTAGCTCCAGCTGGTCGCGGGCCGGGTCGAGGTCGGCAGCTCCCACCGGCTTCTCGCCGTACAGGGCAGGGTCCACGTCAGGGCCGCCGGTCAGGAGCAGGCCGGCCATTTCGGCCAGCCGGCGATCGCGTTCTGCGATAGGCGCCGCGGCATTGACCAGCACCGGGTTGCCACCGTGGCGGAGGACCGCGTCCGCGTACAGCTGATTCTTGCGCAGGGTCAGGGCCGCGTCGGTGGAGGCGGCCGGGTCGGCGACGGTGACCACGATCAGCGGAGCCGCGGTGGCCGAGTGAGCTGCCATGGGGCGCAGCATAGCGCCTGCTCGTGAGCCGACGGCACGGGCGGCAGCCCTGGCTCGGCGGGCGGCCGGTGCGGCGGTCCGCTTCGGGTCAATGATCGCGCCACGCTGCCGGGGGTAGGCGCGGCGGGCGATTCCAGCCCATCGCCCCGATCCAGGCGCGAGGGATGTTCAGCCGCACCGAGCCTTCCCGCGCGTGGCCGATGGCATCTTCGGGGATGTACAGCCGCAGCCATATGTAGAACCCGTGGAACAATCGCTGGACGACGATGTAGCGGTCCAGCTGGCCGCAGATCCGTCCGATCGGCTCGAACCGGTTGTCGTAGACGAGCCAGCCCGGCTGGATCTCCTCGAAGTCGAACTTGCGCTGGGGCGGCGGTAGACGACCCAGCTCAACGAGCAGGTCGCGCAAGGCGTCGGAGTGAGCCCACCAGTCGGGCATCTCGCTCTCCCGGAGCCTTGACGAGCCGGATGGGTCAGGTCCGCCAGTCCCGTCCGGCCGTCGATCGAAGTCCCGTCAGCCTGCCACTTGCGACTCGTCGCGTGAAGTGCCGTACGTCAGATCGCGCCGAAAGAACCGTCGTTGCCATCGGGCGCTCGAGGTGGAAGTGGTGGCAGGGCCGCTTGGGGGGTAAGCGGCCCTGCCATGCGCGGCGGTCAGGTCGACTCGGCCGACTCGTTCGTGTCGGAGGCGATTTCGGCGATGCCGTCCGTGGCTCGTACGACTTCAGAGCTTAGACCACGGATCTCGACAACGGCTGCCAGCACGTCCTCGAGGGCCACCTTGCGGGCCGCCGCGTCGACCTTGATCTCCCCTAGCGCGCTGAGCTTCATTCGGCGGTGGGTCTCAAAGCTGGCGTACCAGAGCGGCCGGAGCCGTGCGCCCGGCTTGGGCGCGCACAAAGCGAACACCGGCGGATCGCGTCGATTCGGTACTCGGCACGGCCGGGCCGGACTGTGTACGCGGAAATCACTAGGGCGTCCGATCGAATCGGCTAGCACCCGCGAGACTGGCAGAGGCCAGCGCCCGTCGCCTCTTCTCGTAGATGTAGAAGTCCGCGAACGAGCCCTCCCGGTCATCCCCGCCGTACGGGTACCTGTTGGGGATGTGCTCGATGAGCGTCCATGCCGGGGCGTGCAGCTGCACCCACCGCGTGAACTCGCGCTGTCGTATGTACCCGCCACGGTAGTCGGCATCGGCATCCGGATTGGCGTTCATGTCCGTGTTGCTCGAATACACGATGACGTAGCGAACCGAGCCCGCGAAGAGCTTTCGCATGTAGTCGTCGAAGACGTCATCTTCCACCAGGTGGTAGACGACATCGAGGGAGAGGGTCAGGTCCGCTACTTCGCCCCGGTAGTCATCCATCAGGGCGAAGGTCTTGGTCGGGTCGGAGGCGAAGAGCTTCTTGCACTTGGCGACGACCGTCTCGCTGACATCCAGGCCCAAGTACTCCGGGTAGCTGGCCTGGCTGAGCTGGCTGCCGTCCCCGCAGCCGAACTCGATGACAGAGCGAACGCCATGCTCCCGAACGAAGGCGTTGATCACCTCGGCCTTGAAGGCCGCCAGCTGGGCGTGGGAGCCGGTGCCGGAGTCGCCGCCGGAGGCGTATCGAGCTTCCTAGTACTCCCTAGATCCCGGAAACGGCCCCGACTTGGGCCCGGCGCGGCCGAGGAGACGCCAGTAGGCCCTTTGGAGCAGCTCTCCGACGATTGGGATTCTCTTGATGAAGCTCTTCATCTTCGCGGTGACTCCGGTGTGGAATGGGCCTGCGGCTCGATGGGGCCGGGCCACGGGCCGTCCGTACCGGTGAGCGGATGGAGCGGTCCGGCCGGGGATCGCCGGGCTGCCAGAATGGCTAGCCAGCCGCCCCCGAAGAGCAGCCACATGTTGGGGCCGAAGGCGCTGGCTCCGAGGACCAGCCACATGGCGGTGCCGCTCTCCAGCATCAGCACCGCCGGCATCGCGAACACGAAGCCGTGGGGCCACAGCGCGGGAGACGCGAATATCGAGGCCAGGCCCAGGGCGGCGAGCCCGCGCCGGCCTCGGAACGCGAGCGCGACGACCGTCAGGGCCGCGCAGGCGGCCACCCACGCCGGGGCCGGGAGCACCCTTGCGTAGGAGTAGCCGTAGAGCGCATCGGCAACGGCCTGCGACGAGGCGCGGTAGCCCAGCCCGGCCCACCATGCCCGCCAGGCGTCGACTCCGACCAGCGGCAGCGTCATGAGGACGATGGCGAAGATGACCGCGGTTCCAGCCAGCAGCCCGCGCCAGCGCCGCTGGCGCAGCAGCCACAGTGCCGGGATGCCGCTCTGAACCTTGAAGATCCCGTCGACGATCAACGCCCCGCCGGCTCTGACCGCGGCAACGAACAGGAGGAATGTCAGACCGGCGATGTTGCCCGATTCGAGGCCGATCATCACCGGCGGGAATGTCAGAAGAAGCAGACTCAGGCTCGGCGCCAGTCCGAGAATCCGAAATGCCCGGTACCAGCAGACCAGCTGGAACGCAGTCCAGCCGGCGGCTACGGGCGCAGCCGGCCACTGCGACAGCAAGGCGAAGACCGGCAGCAGCGGCGGCGGGTAGAGGAAGAAGTCGGCGCGGGCGCCGGCGGGCCACGCCGTCAGGGTCGCGGTCAGGTAGGCCTGCCCGCCGTTCATCCAGCGTTCGGACGCTCCGAGGTAGACGTTAAGGTCGTAGAGGTGGCCTGCCGGCTGCCACAGCAGGATGTCGTACAGAACCCAGGCGACGACCACCTGCGCGACGAGCGCCAGCTGGAGGGTCGTCAGATGGCGAAGCGCGAACTCACGGCCGCCGGGTGCGGTCCGGCCGGAGCGAGCGGCTGCGCTTGCGGTGCCCGTGGCGGCGCGGTCCGTGTGGCGCAAGGTCCGCATACCGACGACTGCCGCGGTTGTGACGAGGAGCCACGCCAGCCAGAACGGAACTCCGGCCATGTCCCGTCCGAGCTGGGGCACGGCATACCCGACCACCAGGACCATGGCCGCGGGGACGGCCAGGTCCCAACCGCCCGACCGTGCCCACCGAAGGCTCGCCAGGTTCGCGAGCCAGCCGCGCCCAGCGGCAACGAACGAGAGAAGCCCCTGCACCACGGCCGTATTCTAGGCGGCCGAGCCCGGGGTCCGGTGGGAGCGCAGGTGAGCGGACGCCAGGAGCCGCGAGACTGGCGATGGATTGCGAGGGGGCCGATAGGCCGCGAGGCGGCCGAGAGCTCGAGTGAGTCGCGGCGCGAGCCGCAAGTCACTCCGCGGCCTACCATGGGCACGTGCTGAGTCGCCCGCGTTTCTCGATCTTGCGACCGCGCCGGCCGTCGACGGCCGGGCTGATCGTGGCCGGCCTGGGCCTGGCTTCCGCTACGGCCCTCGCGGCGGTGGTCCACGGCCCGCTGGGCGTGCAGCATGCCTCGATCGTCTATCTGCTGCCGGTCTTGGCCGTCGGTATGGGCTACGGCAGCTGGCTGGCCGTGGCCACTGCTGTGATCTCGTTCCTGCTGTACGACTTCTTCTTCGTCCAGCCGCTGCACACGTTCGCGATGGCGGCGCCGGAGGAGTGGCTCGATCTGCTGCTCTTCCTGGTGGTAGCTACCGTCATCGGGCGGCTGAGCGCGCTGCAGCTCCGGCGGCGCCGGGAGGCGGAGCTTCGCAGCGCCGAGGCGCGGGCTATGTTCGCCATGAGCCGCGACATCGCCACGGCGGCTACGGCCCTCGAGGCTGCACCGCTTCTGGCCGCGCGCCTGGCGCGCGAGGCCGAGATGGCACGGGTCTGGATCGGCCTGGGCGCCGCGATCCCGGAAGAGCGAGTCGTGGCCGACAGCGTGGCGGGCGAGCCCCGGCCGCCGGTCACCTCGAGATGGTTGCTCCACTCGCACTCGGCCGACGCCCAGCCCAGCTGGTCCCGCGTGCGCGAGCCGGCGATCGGCCGGGCCGGTGATCGCGCGGTCGATCAGCGCGAGGCCCGGCGCAAGGCGGCCCGCGAAGGCGATGAGCCGGTGACGGTCTTCCGCATCCCAATCGAAGCCGGCGGCGAGACGATCGGTTCGCTGTGGGCGACCCGACATCGAGAGGATCCGTTCCCGGGGCGCTCGCACACTCGGCTTCTGGCCGCGGCCGCCGACCAGCTCGGCCAGTCGGTCATTCGCGACAGGCTGGCGGCCGAAGCCACGGCAGCCGAGGTGGCACGCCAGAGCGATGCGCTCAAGTCGGCCCTGCTCGACTCCGTCTCTCACGACCTTCGTACGCCACTGGCGGCGATCCGGGCAGCGGCCGGGATACTGATGGATCCGGACGTGGCGGTGACCCAGGAGGCGACGCGCGTAACCGCCGGTTCGATCGACCGGGAGGCGGAGCGGCTGAGCCGGCTGGTCCGCAACATGCTCGACCTCGGTCGCATCGAAGGCGGTGCGCTGCATCCGTCGCTGGAGCTGTACGACCTGGCCGACATCATCGAGCCGGTCGTCGAGCGAATACGGCCGATGCTGGCACCCTCCGACCTGGAGGTCGCGGTCGCGCAGAACCTGCCGGCCGTCCGGGCCGATGGGATGTTCGTGGACCAGATCCTGACCAACCTGCTCGAGAATGCGGCCAGGTATGCTGCGGGACGCCGAATCCGAGTCTCGGCACGCCAGGCCCGGGTGGGTCGCGTCGATCTCGTGGTCGAAGATGCCGGGCCGGGAGTCCCCGCAGCTGCGTTGCCGCATCTCTTCGAACGGTTCTATCGCGCGCCGCGGCGCCAGGGTTCGCGAGTAGAGGGCGGCTCGGGGATCGGGCTGGCTGTGGTTCGCGGCCTGGCGGAGGCGATGGGCGGTTCTGCCGACGCAAGACAGAGCTCGCTCGGTGGGCTGGCGGTGGTCGTCCGGTTGCCCGCGGAGGACGCCGAGCCAGCCGAACGGGCCGTCGAGCCGGCGGTCGAGGACGCGGCCGGAGGGGCGGTCGAACCCGTCGGGTCGGTCGAACCCGTCGGGTCGGTCGAACCCGCAGTCGAACCGGCCCGGCCGGCCGACGCCGCTCCGTCTCCGGGACCTCTGGCGTGAGCGACGGGGCGGCCGTCGTCCTGATCGTCGAGGACGACGAGGCGGCCAGGGCCGCGATCGCCACCAACCTCCGGGCTCGGGGCCACGAGGTAGACGAGGCCGGCGACGTGCGCGAGGCGCTCCGCCTCTGGGACATCCGCCGGCCGGACCTGATCCTGCTCGACCTGGGCTTGCCCGATTTCGACGGCCAGGCCGTCATCCGGCGTGTTCGCCGCGAGGCCACCACACCGATCATCGTGGTTTCGGCCCGCGGCCGGGAGGAGGATCGAGTGGCGGCCCTCGATGCCGGCGCCGACGACTACCTGACCAAGCCGTTCGGGCTATCGGAGCTGCACGCCCGAATGCGGGCGCTGCTACGCCGGGCGGCCGGGCCTGGTGCGGATACGGAGGGCCGACTGCGGCTCGGACCGGTGGTGCTGGACGTGCCGCACCACGAGGTCAGGGTGGGGGAGACCCCGGTGGAGCTGACCCCGCGCGAGTTCGAGCTGCTCAAAGTGCTGCTCTCGCAGCCCGGGCGCGTCGTGACGGCGGGCCGGCTCCTCCGTGCGGTCTGGGGTACCGCCTACTCGGACGAGGGCCACTACCTCCACGTCTACGTCAGCCGCCTGCGCCGCAAGCTCGCCGCCGCAGATCCGTCCGGCGCCGCGGCCAAGCTCATCGTCGCCGAGCCGGGGGTGGGGTACCGCGTCGTCGCGGAGTGAGGAGTGCTTCGGGCGGCTATCGGTTGCTCACCGGCTCGCCGACAAGGTGGATCTCCAGCCCCGGGATCTCGTCCAGGAGGCGGTCCGCGAGCGAGGGACGACCCAGGCCGAGCCCGCGATGGGGCCGGTGAACCAGGACGACGTGGCTGATGCGACGGTCACGGGCGACCTCCGCCAACCCTCTGCCCAGATCCGATGCTTCGCCCCGGATGATCTCGGCGCCCAGATCCGTCGCGTAGTCCACGTTGGCCTGCAGGTTCTGCCGGCGGTCGCGCGACTGCTGCACTGCTGGCGTCTCGACGGCCACCGCGATCCAGGGCGCCCGCAAGACGCTGGCGAGCGAGGAGGCGCGACGCAGCCCGCGCCGGCATCCCGGCGACTCGTCGACAACGGCCATGACCCGCTCGGCGACCGATGGCAGCCCGAGACCCTGGCGTGCCACGATCCCCTCTAGCTCCTGGTCCACCTGACCGGCTACGAACCGCAGGCTCAGGTCTCGCAGGGCCATCAGGTTCGGCTCGGTGAAGAAGCGCTCCAGCGCAATCGCGGCCCTATCGGGCGGGTAGACGTTGCCGTGGCGCATCCGCTGCCGCAGCGCGTGCGGGCTCATGTCGACAAGCTCGATCTCCTCGGCGGACCGGACCTCCTCGTCGGGCACCCGCTCGCGGACGGGCACGCCCAGGATCGTCTCGACGGCGTCCGCGACCGATATGACGTGCTGGACGTTGCAGGTGCTGATGACGTCGATGCCGGCGTCGCGGATGGCCTCCACGTCCTGCCAGCGCTTCTCGCGGGGAGAGCCCGGGGCGTTGGTGTGGGCCAGCTCGTCCACCAGCGCCTCGGCGGGATGGCGGGCGATCACCGCGTCGGTGTCCATCTCTTCGACGACCACACCGCGATACTCGATCCGGCGGCGAGGCACGGCCTCGAGCCCGTCCAGCAGCGCGGCCGTGTGGCGGCGCCCGTACGTCTCGACGAAGCCAACCACCACGTCCGTCCCCCGGTCGTGGCGGCGGTGCGCCTCTTCCAGCATCGAGAAGGTCTTGCCCACGCCCGGGGCCATTCCCATGTAGATGCGGAGGCGGCCGCGGCCCTGATGCTCCTCGGCCTGCAGGCGGGCGAGCATCTCGTCGCCGGTCGGCCGCTTGGGCTCGAGATCGGTGTGGGTCATCGTGGGCCTCCCGGTCTGAGTGTGGACTTCATCGGAGGAGTCCGTCCAGGTCCAGGTTCACCGCCAGGACGTTGACGGTCGGTTCGCCCAGGAACCACAACAGCGGCTGCGACGTGTGTCTGGCGACCACCGCGCGAACCGCGTCCTCGCTGATCCCGCGGGCCCTGGCCACTCGAGGGATCTGGTACTCGGCGGCCGCGGGGCTGATGTCCGGATCAAGCCCAGACGCCGAGGCTGTCACCAGGTCGATCGGGATCGGTGCGCTACCATTGGCGGCCCGCAGGGCGTCGACCCGCTTACTGATCTGGTCGATCAGCGCCTGCGAGGTCGGCCCAAGGTTCGAGCCCCCCGAGAGCGTGGGGTCGTAGCCGGCGCCGGCAGCCGATGGCCGGCCCCAGAGGTACTTCGGATCGTCGAAGGTCTGGCCGATCAAGGCGGAGCCCACGGTCTTGCCGTTGGCCACGATCTGGGAGCCATTCGCCTGCGATGGAAAGGCCACCTGCGCGACGGCAGTGACGACGGCTGGGTAGATGAAGCCGGTGACGATCGTCAGCGCCAGCAGAACCGCCACCGCGGGCCAGATCTGGGTTCGAAGGAAGCTTCGCATCGATGACTCCTAGGCCAGGTGCACGGCGGTGATGAGGAGGTCGATCGCCTTGATTCCCAGGAAGGGGGCGACCATGCCGCCGACGCCGTAGATGAGCAGGTTGCGCCGCAGCAGCTCGGCTGCGGGAGCTGCCCGGTAGGCGACGCCTCGCAGCGAGAGCGGGACCAGGGCGATGATGACCAGGGCGTTGAAGACGACCGCCGACAGGATCGCGCTCTGGGGGTTCGCCAGGCCCATGACGTTGAGCTGATTCAGGGCCGGGTAGGCCACCGCGAACATCGCCGGCAGGATGGCGAAGTACTTGGCCACGTCGTTGGCGATGGAGAAGGTGGTGATGGCGCCGCGAGTGATCAGCAGCTGCTTGCCGATGGCGACAACTTCGATCAGTTTGGTAGGGTCGGAGTCGAGGTCGACCATGTTGGCGGCCTCCTTGCATGCGGACGTGCCGCTGTTCATGGCCAGGCCTACGTCCGCCTGGGCGACCGCGGGCGCGTCGTTGGTGCCGTCCCCGGTCATGGCCACCAGGTGGCCTGCGGCCTGCTCGGCCCGAATGCGGGCGATCTTGTCCTCGGGCTTGGCCTGGGCCATGAAATCGTCCACGCCCGCCTCTTCCGCGATCGTGCGTGCCGTCAGCGGGTTGTCGCCCGTGACCATGACGGTCCGGATGCCCATGCGGCGCAGCTCGTCGAAGCGCTGGCGCAGGCCCGGCTTGACGGTGTCCTTGAGCTCGATCACTCCCAGGGCGCGGCCGTCGCGCCGGATCGCCAGTGGCGTTGCGCCGAGCCCCGCGATCTCGTCGGAGAGGGTCGCCAACTCAGGGGGGATCTCGCCATCCAGCGCCGCTCGAATGGCGTCCACGGCGCCCTTAAGCACGACCGTGCCGTCGGCCAGGATCACGCCACTCGTCCGCGACTCGGCGGAGAAGGGGATCACCTCGGCCACCGAGGGTGGCTTCCCGACGACGGGTCCGGCCGGCGCGACGGTCGATCGCGCGACCCTGGGCTTCTTGCGCTCCCCGAGCTCCTCGAGGCGGCGGCGCGCCAGCTCCACGATGGAGCGTCCTTCGGGCGTGTCGTCGGCCAGCGACGTGAGCAGGGCCGCCTCCACGGCCTCCCTCTCCGTCACTCCGGGGAGGGGCACGATCCGCGACGCGAGCCTGTTGCCGTAGGTGATCGTGCCCGTCTTGTCGAGCAGGATCACGTCCACGTCCCCGGCCGCTTCCACGGCCCGGCCGCTCATGGCCAGGACGTTGAAGCGGGCCACTCGATCCATGCCCGCGATGCCGATGGCCGAGAGCAGCCCGCCGATCGTCGTCGGGATCAGGCAGACCAGCAGCGCCACCAGGACCACGATCCCCAGCGGGGCGCCGGCGTACAAGCCGAAGGGCCGCAGGGTCGCCGTGGCGAGCAGGAAGACCAGGGTCAATCCGGATAGCAGGATCGAGAGGGCAATCTCGTTCGGCGTCCGCTGCCGCTTGGCGCCCTCCACCAGGGCGATCATTCGGTCGAGGAAGGTCTCGCCAGGGTTGGCGGTGATGCGCACCGTCAGCGTGTCGCTGACAAGAGTGGTCCCGCCCGTGACCGTGCTGCGGATGTCCGTGCCCGGCTCCTTGAGAACGGGGGCGGACTCGCCGGTGATGACCGCCTCGTTGACGTAGGCCACGCCTTCGATGACGTCACCGTCTCCGGGGATCGTCTCGCCATCGCGCACCACGACGATGTCGCCGGAGCAAAGCGCCGACGAGCCCACGTCCTCGAGGGTGCCGTCGGGCAGGCGGCGGTGGGCCAGCGTCTCCGATCGCGTCTTGCGCAGGCTGGCCGCCTGGGCTTTGCCGCGCGCCTCGGCCAGGGCCTCGGCGAACGTGGCGAAGTAGACGGTGAACCACAGCCAGATCGCGATCTGCAGCTCGAAGCCGACCGATCGGCCGACCTCGCCCGGGGCGGCCGTGCTCAGCCCCAGGAAGTCCGAGACGAGGACGAGGGTCACCAGAGCGGCCGCCACCTCGACCACGAACATGACCGGGTTCTTGGCGAGCTGACGCGGGCTCATCTTGCGGACGGCCGGCCCGAGCGCTCCGCGGAGCAGCGCGGGTTCGAAGATCCCGCGCTGGCGCGGACCGCCGGAGGCGCCGCCGGCCCGAGCCTGGCGCTCCTCGCGGGCGACGCGGCGGGTCCCGCGAGCGGTGTCGACCACAGACGGCGAGATGAGTCCGCGGCGGAGGCCGCCGGCGATCTCGACGGCCATCAGAACAGCCTCCCGGCGTTGTTGAGCAGCTGGTCGACGATCGGGCCGAGCGCCAGGGCGGGGAAGAAGGTCAACGCGCCGACGATGACGATCACGCCGATCAGCAGGCCGATCCAGATCGGGCCGGTGGTGGGGAAGGTGCCAAGGGACGGCGCCACGCGCCGTTTGGCGGCCAGCGAGCCGGCGATGGCCAGGATCGGCACGATCATGGCGTACCGCCCGATCAGCATCGCGAATGCGCCGGTCACGTTGTAGAAGAGCGTGTTGCCGGCGAGCCCGGCGAATGCGGAGCCGTTGTTGCCGGTCTGGCTCGAGTAGGCGTACAGGATCTCGCTGAAGCCGTGCGGGCCGCCGTTCAGCGGCCCCGCCTTCCCCGCGGGTGTGGCCGTGGCTATCGCGGTGAAGACCAGGATGCTGAAGGCCAGAGAAAGGACGACGAGCATCGCCATCTTCATCTCGTAGGCCTCGATCTTCTTGCCCAGGTATTCGGGCGTGCGGCCAACCATGAGCCCGGCGATGAAGACGGCCAGGATGGCGAAGATGAGGATGCCGTACAGGCCGGCCCCGACGCCGCCCGGGACGATCTCACCCAGCTCGATGTTGAAGAGCGGCACCAGGCCGCCGACGGGCAGGAAGCTGTCGTGCATGGAGTCGACAGCGCCGGTACTCGTGCCGGTCGTGACCGTGGCGAAGAGGCCGCTGGTGTCGGGCCCGAAGCGAGTCTCCTTGCCCTCCATGTTCCCGGCGGACTGATCGATGTTCTGGGCGACCGCGGCAGGGATGGAGGGGTTGGATCGCTCCTCGCTACCCATGGCGACGAAGGCGCCGACGCTCAGCACGATGACCATGACCGCGAGCAACGCCCAGCCCTGGCGCGCGTCGCCGGCCATCCGGCCGAACGTGTTCGTCAGGGCGAACGGAATGATCAGGATCAGCAGCATCTCGAACCAGTTCGAGAGCGCTGTCGGGTTCTCGAAGGGGTGCGCCGAGTTGGCGTTGAAGAAGCCGCCGCCGTTGGTGCCCAGCTCCTTGATCGCCTCCTGCGAGGCGATCGGCCCGGTCAGGATCGACTGGTGCGTGCCCTGCAGCGTGGTCGCGTCGATCGATGCGGCGAAGGTCTGGACGACGCCCTGCGAGACCAGGAAGAGCGCGGCCACGAACGATATCGGCAGCAGGATGTAGAGCGTGCCGCGGGTGAGGTCGACCCAGAAGTTGCCGATCGTCTTCGACGAGTGCCGGACCAGGCCGCGCGTCAGGGCGATGGCGATGGCGATGCCGGTGGCCGCCGAGACGAAGTTGCGGACCGCCAGCCCGGCCATCTGGGTCAGTAACGTCATCGTCGTCTCGCCGGCGTAGTTCTGCCAGTTGGTGTTGGTGTCGAAGGAGACCGACGTGTTGTAGGCGAGGTCCGGCGAGACGGGGCCCATTCCTGCCTGATTCAGGGGCAAGGATCCCTGCAGCCGCTGCTGGAGGTAGAGGGCCAGGATGCAGACGAGAGAGAAGACGATCACCGAGACCGCGTAGGCGGTCCAACGCTGCTCCTGCGTCTCGTCCACGCGCATCAGGCGGTAGATGCCGCGCTCCACCGGCCGCAGCACGGGCCACAGGAAGGTGCGCTCGCCCTCCATGACCTTGCGCATGTACCCGCCCAGCGGCCGCGCCAGCAGGATTGCGGCAGCGAAGAGAACGAAGGCCTGGATCAGCCCGGGAACGGAGGGGATCATCTAGAACCTTTCCGCGCGAAGGAGGCTGAAGAGCAGATAGAGGCCCACGAAGAGGGCGATCAGGCCGCCGAGGAGGTCCTGGACGTTCATCGGGCCAACCTGTCGCACAGCCAGATGAAGCCCCCGAAGAAGAGGCCACCGGCCAGGATCAGAACGACGAACGCGAAGTCAGAAGGCATCGGTATCCTCCGGTGAGCTGGATCCCCCGCCGTCCGGGGCTTCACGACCTGCGCGCTCGACGATCTCGATCAGGGTCGGCAGGGCGAACGGCTTGGGCAGGAAGCCCGCGACGTCGAATTCGCGCAGGCGAGCCGGCGGCACGGACGTGGCGCTGACGACGTAGACCGCGGGTGATCCGGCGGCGCGCAGCCGGTCGGAGCGGAGGAGGTCCCAGCCGGAGGCGCCCGGCAGGTTGATGTCCAGCAGGACGACGGTCGGGCGAAAGCCCGCCCGGAGCTGGTCTTCGGCGTCCTCGGCGGAGGAGGCTAGACGCGCGTCGTGGCCGCGCGCCCGCAGATGGCGGACGACGATGCCGGCCAGGTCGAGATCGTCCTCGATCAGCAAGACTCGGGCCGAGAGCATCCCGCTATTCATCGCTCCTCCGCACGACCAGGTCGCAGCCCGAGTCGTCGGGCCAGGGCAGCGGTTCGAGGCGCAGGCCCTTCAACCGGGCGATCGCGGAGAAGCGCTCCGCTAGCTGCCCGCCGAACCTCAGGCCGGCAAGGGTGATGCGCGTGGCCGAGCCCGACGCCACGAGAGCCATGGCGCTCTCGACCTCGGCGACCTCCGAGGTCAGCCGGCGCCGGGTCTCCTCCGGGTCGAGAGCCGCATTCTCGCGGGCGGCGTGGCGTTCCATGTCACAAGGATTGCCCGGCCCCCCAAGAGGCGGCCGGTGTCCGATGGGACCAGATCGCTAAACGCGGTCTAAACGAATCGGCCGGAACGCACGCCAGGGCGACCGATCCGCGTGGCTAGCCCGGGTCGGTCGCTCGGCTGGCTGCCGCGGGCCCAGGTGGTCGCGAGGTAGTCCCGCCGCTCGAACCTGCACAGGCTGGGTGCCCCCAAGGGGACTTGAGCCCCTGATCTCACCGCGCCACCGCACCTGATGGCGGCAACTCGCCCAGCGACTCGTGGTCGGCGATGCGGTAGCCGATGCCGGGCTCCGTCTCGATCAGGCCCTCCAGCGAAGTGGCCGGTGCCGCGGCCGAGAGCTTGCGGCGGAGCCGATTCACGTAGACGTGGAGGTAGGCGCTCTCGTCGGCGTAGGCCAGGCCCCAGACCGCGCGCAGCAGCCGGGCCTTGGTAAGGAGGCGGCCCTGATTTGACAACATGACCTTGAGCAACTCGTACTCGCGGGGCGTGAGGCGTACCAGCTCGCCCGAAACGCGGACCTCCCAGCGCACCGCATCGAGCTCGATCGGGCCGAGCCTCAGGCAGCCCCCGGCGTCGGCATCGGGACCGCCGGCCCGCCGGAGGACGGCCCGGATTCGGGCGTTCAACTCGTCGGTGGCGAAGGGCTTCGTCAGGTAGTCGTCCGCGCCGGCCTCCAGGCCGGAGATCTTGTCGCGCTCGTCGCCGCGGGCGGACAGGATGATGATCGGCGTGGTGGCCTCGCGACGGATACGCCGGATGACGTCCACTCCGTCGAGGTCGGGCAGGCCCAGGTCGAGCAGGACCAGATCGGCGCGGTGGGCGTCCCACTGGCGCATCGCCTCCAGAGCCGTCGCCGCCTCGTAGACCTCATAGCCGCGACGCTCCAGGTAGTCGGTCAGGGCGCGACGAGCGGGTTCCTCGTCTTCGACGATCAGCAGCGCGGGACCGCTCATGGCGTGGCCTTCTCGGTCGCCGTCGTCGGCCCGGCGGCGTCGTCCGGCACGAGCGCGGGGTGCAGCCGCACGTCCACACGCAAGCCGCCGAATTCGCTGCGGCTCGCTGAGACCTCGCCGCGCATGGCCCGCGTCAGGCCCTCGACCACGGTCATGCCGATGCCCATGCCGCGTCTCTTGCTCTCGCCGGGGGGCCCGGCCTGGTAGAACTTCTCGAACAGGTGCGGCAGGGCGGAAGCGGGCACGCCCGGTCCGTCGTCCTCGACGCTGATCTCGACCAGCCCGTCCGGCCGATGGGCGCCCCGCACGCGGATCGTGTCGCCGCCGTGGCGAATGGCGTTCTCCAGCAGGTTGGCCAGTACCTGGTTCAGGTACAACTCATCGGCCAGCACCGGCGGCAGCGAGTCGGGCAGCTCCACGCGCACCTGCTTGGTCGTGGCGCCGGCGGCGCGCCTGGCCACCTGGGGCACCAGGTCGTCGAGATCGCACGGCTCGAGCTCCGGCTGGAGGGCTCCGCCTTCGATCCGGCTGAGGTCGAGGAGGTTGCGGACCAGCCGGCCCATTCGTTCGGCCTCCGAATCGATGGCCCGGAAGGCATCGCGCTGCTCCTCAGCCGACCAGGCGACCTGTGGATCGAGCATGCTGCCGGCGGCAGCCCGGATCGTGGCCAGGGGCGTGCGCAGGTCGTGGGAAACGGAGTCCAGGAGGGCGGTCTTGAGGGCTTCGCTCTCCCGTGCGATCTCCGCGGTGGTCGCCTCGCGGGCGAGCCGGTCTCGGACCACGGCCTGGCCCAGCTGGTCGGCGGCGGCGGATAGCACGCGCGTCTCGGCCCGGTCCGGTTCGCGCTCGCCGCGGGCACGGAGGGCCCAGATCGATCCCAGGTTCTCGCCGGCGACCTCGACGCGGACCCGGTGAAGAGCGGCCCGAGGGGCGCGCCAGGCGGCGCCGAGGCCCACGTGGGTGCGGGCCCACCGCGTCTGCCCATCCGGCCCGCGCTGCAGCACCACCTGCCAGCCGGGAACCGGCAGCGGGGCATTCGGGTCCGTGTCGGCGAGCACGCGCTCGTCCGTCGGCGTGGCGCCAAGGCTGAACCAGACCCGATCCATCGCCGTCAGCCGCTCCAGCCGGGAGACCACCGCAGGCGCTGCCTCGTCTACCGTCCGGGTGGCGGCCAGGACCTCGGTGACGGCATGCAATGCCTCGGCCTCGCGGGCCCGGTCTGCGGCCTCGCTGGCCCGCTCGGTCTGGAGCGCGACCAGGCGGCCGATGACCGCGGCCACCGCAAGGAGCAGGAGCAGGTTCAGCCACTCGTCCGGGTTGCGGATGGTCAGGGCGTAGAGAGGCTCGACGAACAGGAAGTCGTACAGGAGGAAGGCGCCGACGGAAGTCAGCATCGCCGGCACCGTTCCATACCGCATGCCGACGGCGAGCACGGCCAGCAGGTACACCGGGGCGGGGTAGGTGACGTGGGTCGCCGCCCGCAGCAGGGCGATCGCGATCGTGGCCACGGCCAGGGCGGCCAGGCTCAGGACTGCGACGCGCGCTGCGTGGGATCGACCCGGCGCGGGTCCCGGAAGCACGAGATGCATCGCCACGATCGTAGCCCCGTGGCAGCCGGAATGCTTCGTGATGCCTCGCGGTGTGTTGAGCGGATGTTGAGCGCCGCGACGCCGCCGGGAGTCCCACCGTCGTCCGGCCCGGTGGTAAGGTCGACATCGTGATCGCGAGGGAATCCACCGCCGATGGCTGAACAACGGTCCCTTCGGGGCCGCAAGCTTGGCGACCGCCGCGTCGTAGTCGACCGTCCCCACGCCCGCTACTTCCGATACATCGCCCCCGGGGTCCTCGAAGCCAAGCTGGAGGCCCAGGCCCCGCGGACCGAGTGGGGCAGGCGCCGGGCCAGGATCAGCGCTCTCCTTTTCGGCAGCCCGCTGTCCTCTGCTGCGGACCTGACGGAGCGGCTGCCGAAGTGGAAGGCCCTGCCGGTCTTCTCCTCGGACGTGATGTCGTCGGTTGCCTACGCCGCCGAGGCGAGCCTGTTTACGCTCGCGGTTGTCGGTGCGAGCGCGTATGGCTACCTGATGCCGATCTCATTCCTCATCGTTGGTCTGCTGCTCCTGGTCACATTCAGCTACCGTCAGACAATCCGCGCCTATCCCAACGGCGGAGGCAGCTACATCGTTGCTCACACCAACCTGGGCGTGCTGCCCGGGCTCATCGCCGCGTCGTCGCTCCTGGTCGACTACGTCCTGACTGTCGCGGTGAGCGTCTCGTCTGGCGTCTACAACCTGGCCTCGGCTCTCACCGTTCTCGACCCTTACAAGGTCCAGATCATCGTCGCCTTCATCATGCTGGTGATGGCGGTCAACCTACGCGGCCTGCGCGAAAGCGGGACGGTCTTCGCCAGCCCCACCTACATCTTCCTGGGCAGCATGCTTCTGATGATCGGGTTGGGGATCGTCCGCATTCTCTTGGGCGACACGCCGCGAGCGCCGTTGGAGGCGATGTTGCCCGGGATGGGCCAGAGCCTGACGGTCTTCCTCCTATGCCGCGCCTTTGCGGACGGCTGCTCGGCCATGACCGGAACCGAGGCGGTCGCCAACGGCGTGCCGGCCTTCAAGCCCCCCGAGTGGAAGAACGCTCAGAAGACCATGCTCGCCATGGCGGCACTGCTCGGCACGATGTTCCTGGGCATGAGCTTCCTGGTTGGGGTGACCGGAGCGCATCCCTCCGCGACCGGCGACTCGATCCTCAGCCAGATCGGCGCGGCGGTCTTCTGGGGCCGCAGCCCGCTTTACTACGTTCTCATCTTCTCAACGATGGGGATCCTGGTGCTGGCGGCGCAGACGTCATTCGCCGACTTCCCTCGCCTCTCCTCAATCCTCTCTCGCGATGGCTTCTTCCCACGTCAGTTCGCCTTACGGGGGGAGCGACTCGCCTTCAACTCCGGGATTATCGTCCTGGCGGGCGTTTCGATCGCCCTCGTAGTCGCCTTCCAGGGCAACGTCAACAGCCTGATCCCGCTCTACGCGATCGGCGTGTTCTCCTCGTTCACCCTGTCGCAGTCCGGCATGGTCCGCCACTGGTTCAAGGAGCGGGGACCGGGCTGGCGTCGCAGCGCTCTCATCAACGGGGTCGGTGCCTGCGTTACTGCAGTCGTAGTCGTCGTCCAGATCACCACCAAATTCACAGAGGGTGCGTGGATCATCATCATCGTCGTCCCGATCCTGGTTCTGCTGATGCTTTTCATCAAGCACGAGTACGACCAGGAGGAGATCGGCCTAGAGGTCCAGCCGGACCTGGTGTTCGGACCGCCGCACCGCCGCCAGCGGGTCGTGGTCGCGGCTCAGGCCATGAGCCGGGCCGTGGTCCAGGCCGTCAAGGTCGGTGAGACGATGGGCGAAGAAGTCCAGGTTGTTCACGTCACGATCGACCCGATCGAAGGCGAGCGGTTCCGCGAGCGCCTAGAGCGCCAGCTGCCGGGCGTCCGGGTGGTGCTCGTGGAGTCGCCCTACCGAGCCCTCGTCCGGCCGTTCGTGCGGTACCTGGAGGTTTCGCAGGCCGAGGACCCGGGCCGTGTCACCGTCGTGCTGCTGCCCGAGCACCTGCCGCGCCACTGGTGGGACCGCATGCTGTACAACCAGAACGTGCATCGCATCCGCGCGGCGCTGGTGGGGCGCAAGGAATTCGTGGTCCTGGACTCGCCCTACCGACGCGAGGCCTGAAGGGCGAGATCAGCCGGCGGCCGTGGCCCGGAACAGCGCCACGCATCCGTGAGTAGCTATCTCCACATCCACGAAGCGGGCCTCGAGCGAGGCCCGCAGGCCGTCGAGGCTGTCGCGGCCGTTGCCGAAGATCCCCATGGCGTTGTACGCGGCCATGAAGACTCGGGCCTGCGGCGGCAGGGAGATGCCGTGCCGCAGCACCGTCCCGCCGAAGAACGTGCCGCCCGGCCGAAGCAACGGCCGGAGGTTGTCGAAGGCCGCCGCCTTCGAGTCCATCGGCCCGGGCAGGCAGTGCAGCAGGTAGTTGAGGCCGATCGAATCGAAAGGTTCGATCTGCGTCGCGATCGGCTTCAGCACGTCGGCCCGGTAGAGCTCCGGGGCGTAGCGGATCAGCCGCCGGGCGGTGTGCACCAGGCTGTTGCCGTTGAGGTCCATCAGGCCAAGGCGCGGAGCCGGTGACGGGAACCGGACCTTATCCAGGAAGTAGCCGGTTCCAACGCCCACGTCGAGATGATTCGCGGAGACGCTTGCCTGGTACTGCGCCAGGATGCGGGCGCTGGGGCAGCGCCACAGCAGCAGATTCGATGCACCAAGCACCCCGGCGTCGTAGAAGTGCAGGCCGATGCGGCCGTACGCGCCGGCTCCGAGGGCGCGCTGCTTACCGACTTCGCCGCCTTCGCCCATCGCCGGAGTCTGCGGCAAGGGGACGGGCCTTCGCAAGCAGAAGGTCCAACCCTGCGACGGGGATTGTCGCCACGCCGCGGCCTCCGCTTCCGCTACCGCCCGGGCTACTTCATTCGCATGATGCGGAGCTATTCGCCGGACGTGATACAGTTCGCCTGTGAGCGAACCATCGGGCGGCAACACGAGTGTCGATGCCGTCGTCGAGGCCCTGGGCTGCTTGTGGGAGGAGCAGGATCCCGAGGTGCCCGAGTGGGCCGCGCAGGAGCTCACGTTCGGGCAGATGCGGCTCCTGTTCCTGCTGAGCAAGCACGGGGCATCGCCGATGAGCCGCATCGCCGAGTGGCTCGGCGTCGGCCTGCCGACGGCCAGCGGGACGGTTGAACGGGTCGAACGCCACGGCCTGGTGGAACGGCGGCATCGCGTCGACGACCGTCGCGTCGTCGAGTGCCAGCTGACCGCGGCCGGCCGCGAGCTCCTGGAGGAGATCGCCGGAATGCACCGCGACGTGCTGCGCCGGACCCTCGGCGTGCTGAGCGAGGACGAGCTGAGGGAGCTCGCTCGCCTGATATCGATCGTCCTCGAGCGCACGAAATCGAGGATGACGTGAACATTGGGGTTTCGGCGCGAGTCGTAGAAATCGGGAGCCGGTCCCCGCGAACGTGCGGCGGATCCAACTCAGCGCGCCCCGCCCTGTCAAACGTTCCATCGAGCTGCCCAACCTGACCGTGCCAAGGAGCCACTGGTGATCCGACTTACCCAGCTAGCCATCGCCAAGCGCAGCGTTACCGTGCTGATCACGCTCGGCCTCTTGATCGGCGGTCTCTTCTCGTGGTTCCAGCTCAAGCAGGAGCTGCTGCCGGACATCCAGTTCCCGCTGGTCGTCGTCATCACGCCGAGTCCGGGCGCCAGCGCCCAGGATGTCTCGACGCAGGTAACCCAGCCGGTCGAGCGCTCACTCGGCAGCATCTCCCGGTTGAAGCACATCAACTCGAGCTCCGTCAACAGCCTTTCGATCGTGGTCGCGACCTTCTCCTACGGCACGAACATCAAGGAGACGACGGCCGCCATCGACACGAACGTAAAGGCGCTCGGGTTGACGTCCACATCGAGCATCCAATCGTTCGACATCAACGCCTTCCCCTCGCTGATGGTGGCCATCAAGGGCACCGGGTCCACGACGCCCGATCAGCTGAACGCGCTGGCTTCTTCAGGCATCGTGCCGGCGCTCCAGGGTCTGGACGGCGTGAGCAAGGTCGATCTCACCGGCGCCACGCAGTACCGCCTCGTCGTCAAGCTCGACCCGGCCAAGCTGGCGGCCAACGGCGTCTCGATCAGCCAGATCCAGGGCGTGCTTGCGGCCAACAACCTGATCCTGCCCGCCGGATCACTGCCGATCACCAAGGCCGATGGCACAACGATCTCCATCCCCGTCTCGGCCCAGCACCAGCTCGTTCTCGGCAGCAAGGACGAGCTTCTGTCTCTGGCAGTGGGTGCGAAGATGCCGGCTGCGGGATCGACTGCCACCGTCCCCACGCCAATCACCCTCGGCGACCTCGGCACGGTCGAGCGAGTCGCCGTCAATCCGACCGGCTACGCGGAGCTAAACAAGGACCCGCAGCACGGCGGCGCCTCGCCCTCGCTGGTCATCAGCGTTACAAAGACCACCGACGCCAACACGGTCAGTGTTGTCCAGGCGGCCCTGGCGAAGCTGGAGGAACTCAAGACCCAGAACCACGACAGCTTCGAGATCGACATCGTCTCGGATTCGTCGTCGTTCATCATCGAGTCGCGCGACAGCCTGGTTCGTGAAGGCGGGCTAGGCGCCATCTTCGCGGTGCTGACGATCTTCTTCTTTCTGCTCAGCCTGCGTTCGACGTTGGTCGCCGCCGTGAGCATCCCCGTCTCGATCATGACCGCCTTGACGCTGATGCTCGGGTTCGGCGTCACGATCAACATCATGACCCTGGGCGGATTGGCGATAGCCGTCGGCCGGGTTGTCGACGACGCCATCGTCGTCCTGGAGAACATCTACAGACACCGTGGCAAGGGCGATCCGATGCGTGAGGCCTGCATATCAGGCACGCGTGAGGTCGCCAGCGCCATCACCAGCTCCACGCTGACCACGGTTGCCGTCTTCCTGCCGCTCGGCTTCGTCGGCGGCATCGTCAGCCAGTTCTTCCTGCCCTTTGCCCTGACCGTGACCTTCGCCCTGCTGGCCTCGCTCATCTGCGCGTTGACCGTCGTCCCGGTCCTGGCCAGCCTGTTCATCGATCGCATCAAGCTCAATCCCGACGAGGGACCGCAGCATCACGAAACGCTCGTCCAGAGGATCTACACCCCGCTCCTGAAGGCCGCCCTCCACAACCGCCGCAGCCGCTGGGGCGTGATCGGCATCGCCGCGGCCCTGGTCGTCGGTGCCGGCTTGCTCCTTCCGTACATCCCCACCCAGTTCCTCAACGCCGGGTCGGAGAAGCAGCTCACGATCACGGTAGCCCCGCCCTCGGGCACGCCATCTTCGGTCGTGCTCGACCAGGCGAGGGCCGTTCAGGACAAGCTCAAGAGCTACGCCGAAGTCAAGCTCATCGAAACCACCGTTCCCAGCGAAGCCGACACCGGCCTCTCGGCGCTTGCCGCCGCCTTCACCGGCGGATCGGCCAACGCCGCTACGATCGTGGTCGGCCTGGACAAGGGCACGAACCTCGATACCGAGCAGAAGAAGCTGTCCGATGAGCTGGTCAAGCTCCAGCAGGACGGCTGGCAGATCCAGGTCGCTCAGAACAGTCTGACCGGCAGCAGCTCGATCAGCGTTGTCGTGAGCGGACCGAAGATCGCCGACGTCGAGAAAGCCACGACCCTCGTGATGGCCGAGCTCAAGAAGCAGCCGGATCTGCTCAACGTCAAGAGCGACCTCGCCACCCAGACCACCCAATACGACATCAACGTCGATCCGAACAAGGCGATCCTCGATGGCACCAGCACGGCCCAGGTTCAGGGGGAGGTCTACAACGCCCTCGTCGGGACCAAGGCCGGCACCGTCGCTCTCGGCGGATCCCCGACCGATGTGTACCTCCAGATCGACGCCAAGCTGACCTCCATCGAAACCCTGGCCTTGATGCCGGTCGGTGCCGGCAAGATGCCCCTCGGCTCCATCGCGACGGTCGCGCCGGCCGAACACCAGGCGCGCGTGAGCCGCGTGGATCTGTCGCCCGCCTCGACTATCTCGGCAGACACCACCAGCCAGGACACCGGTGGCGTCTCGACGGAGATCCAGAACGTGATCGACGGCCTGAAGGCCGATGGCAAGCTGACCGGCGTGACGGTCAAGCTCGGCGGCGTCACCGAGCAGATGAACGAGGCCTTCGGCGGTCTGTTCTTCTCGATGGCGGTCGCCGTGCTGCTCGTCTACATCGTCATGGTTCTCGTCTTCAACTCGCTCGTGGATCCGCTGGTCATCATGTTCAGCTTGCCGCTGGCCACGATCGGCGCTTTCCCCGCGCTGTTCCTGACCCAACGCCCCATCGGCGTCTCCGCCCTGATCGGCTTCCTGATGCTGATCGGCATCGTGGTCACCAACGCCATCGTCTTGCTGGACCTGGTCGAGCAGCACAGGCATCGCGGCATGCCGATGTACGACGCTCTGATGCAGGGCGGGCGGACGAGAGTCCGGCCGATCTTGATGACGGCCATCGCCACGATCCTGGCCCTGATACCTCTCGGACTGGGTCTTTCCGAGGGCGAGATCATCGCCTCGGAGCTGGCCACGGTCGTGATCGGCGGTCTCTTCACTTCGACCTTCCTGACGCTCATCGTCATCCCGGTCGTGTATTCGCTCGTCGAGGACGCCAAGGTACGAACGCGGCGGATGGCGGGTCTGGCCCCGGAGACTGCCGAGGCGTAGTCTCGAGCCGGCCCGACCGGCAACCAGTTCGACCGTACGCGCGCCAGGCCGGGAATGTGCCCGGCCTCGGCCTACTCCTGGACTTCCTCGCTGCCCGGGATCAGCATCTGCGCCAGCAGGGCGCCCGCCAGGTTCGCTACCAGGCCGAAGACGATCGCGGTCTCGATGGAGACGCCCACCAGGATGCCCGCCAGAGCGGCCCCGATCGGGAAGCCCGAGAAGTTGAGATTCATCGACACGGTGAAGGCGCGGCCCATCCAAGCCGGGTCAGTGCGGCGCTGGCGAAGGGTGAACATGGCGATGTCCATAGGGCCGTTCACCGCGCCCCCGAGCGCCATGGCCAGGGCCACCGGCAGCAGCCCGGCCGGCCACAGCAGGATCGCGGCCGCGGCAGAGAAGCCCAGCGCCGGCAGGACGATCAATCGCTTCTCCCGGCCCTGGGTCCGGAGCCGGCCCGAAAGGAAGGCCGAGACGACGCCGAACGCGCCCATCAGCCCGAACATGTAGCCCACCACGTCCTGCCCCATGCCAAGACGCCGCAGGACGATCAGCGGGACGACGATCTCGATCATGCCGCCGGACAGGTTCATGGTCGAGAGGGAGACGGCCAGGGCTCGAAGGGTGCGGTTGTTCCAGGTGTAGACCAGGCCGAGCCAGGCGTCGCGCAGCAGGCTGCCGGTCGAGATCACGTCCGTGCGGGGGTCGGGGGCGCCGACCATGACCGCCGCGGCCACCAAGTAGCCGGCGGCGATCAGCAGCAGAGCCGCCTCGAAGCCGAGCAGCTGGGCAGCCACGGCGCCCAATGGTGCGCCCACCAAGGTGGCCAGCACCCAGCCGTTGGAGTCGACCGCGTTGACACGCTCCCACAGCGTCTCGGGGACGAGGAGCGGGAAGAGGCTCCGCAGGCCGCTGCTGCTCAAGGGGCCGGTCAGAGACGAGACGGCCGCGATGGCCAGGAGGAGCCAGGCCGGCAGCTGCTGGGCAAGCGCCAGAACGGCGATCAGGGTCAGCGAGGTGGCCGCGACCGAGTAGTCCAGGATGATCAGCCGGACGCGGCCGTGGCGGTCGAGCAGTGCCCCCGCGATCGGGCTGACCAGCATGCCGGGCGCGATGCTGGCGAAGGCCACGCCGCCGGCCAGAGGGGCCGATCCGTAGCGCTGCAGAGCGAGCAGGATCACCACGATGCTGACCATCGATTGGGCGATCCGGGCGATCTGCATCCCGAGCAACACCCGGCCCAGGGAGGGCACGCCGAGGAGCGCGCGGTATGAGGGACGAGTTGTGATGGGCTCGGTCATGGCACGGAACCTGGTGCTGGGCTGATGCCCGGAGCGTGCCACAGATCATCGAGGTGCGCGCAATGGAGGCGCGCGTGATGCCCGCCCGCGAACGGATCGGCGGCCCAAAGTGACACGCGTGATGGCACGGCCTCTTGCTAAGGTGGATGGCGATGCAGCTCATCGGCGGTCGGTCTGTCTTCGCGGCGACCGACCTCGTCGGTTTCCTGGCCTGCGAGCATCTCGTGGGTCTGGAGCTGGCGGCCATGGCCGGCCTGGTGGACCGGCCGACAAGGCTCGATCCCGAGATCGATCTGATAGCGAAGCGCGGCCTCGAGCACGAAGCTCGATACCTGGCCGGCCTCGAGGCCGGCGGGCGAGCCGTCACGCGGATCGACCCGGGCGATCACGATGGGCCCGTCTCGGGGCGCCTGGCCAGGCTGTCGGCGGCCGCGGCGGCGACGGAGATTGCGATCCGGCGCGGTGACGACGCTATCTACCAGGCCACGTTCTTCGACGGCCGGTGGCTTGGGCTGGCGGACTTCCTGCTCCGAGTGCCGCGGCCCAGCGCTCTCGGGGAGTGGAGCTACGAGGTCGTGGACACCAAGCTGGCCCGCCACGTCAAGGCCTCGGCGCTGCTCCAGATCTGCTCGTACGTGGAGGGGCTGACCCGCATCCAGGGTGTCGAGCCGGAGTCGATGCACGTCGCATTGGGTGGGAGCGCGCGGGTGGTGGAGCGGCACCGGGTCGCCGACTACATGGCCTACTACAGGACGGTCAAGGCCGCGTTCGAGGCCCGCGTGCGGGCGGATGGGGGAGCGGCGGCGGTCTATCCTCCCGCGGCCACGTACCCCGAGCCGGTGGAACACTGCGACGTGTGCCGCTGGAACCTGGTGTGCCAGGCCCGGCGCCGGGCGGACGACGATCTCTCCTTGGTGGCCGGTGCGCCGACCCGGCTACGCCACGCCCTGAAGGCTCGGGGAGTGGCCACCCGGCGCGGACTGGCGGCCATGGAGCTGCCACTGCCGCAGCCACTCGAGGGCGTCGGGAGCGTGGCGCTCGCCACGGCCCGCGACCAGTCCGCGATCCAGGTCCGCGGCCAGGACGAGAGCCGGATGCTGTACGAATTGCTGCCGCCGAGCCGGCTTCCGGACGGAACGCTCGAGCCGAACCGCGGCCTGACCAGCCTTCCACAGCCGCGGCCGGGCGACCTCTTCTTCGACATCGAAGGCGACCCCTATGCCCTCGACGACGGCGTGGAATACCTGTTCGGGGTCCTGGAGCCGGGGCTGGCCGGCCCGGACGGCGAGCCCACGTTCCACGCCTTCTGGGGCGTTGACGAGGCCGGCCACGTCACCCCGGAGGCCGAGAAGCGCGCCTTCGAGCAGGCGATCGATCTGATGACGGACCGGCTGGCAAGGGATCCGGAAATCCACGTCTACCACTACGCGTCCTACGAGCCGGCGGCGGCGGGCCGGCTGATGGGCCGCCACGCCACGCGCGAGGAGGAGGTGGACCGGCTGCTGCGCGGCGACGTCTTCGTAGACCTGTTCCGCGCGGTTCGGCAGGGGCTCCGCGCCTCAGTCGAGAGCTACTCCATCAAGAAGCTCGAGCCACTCTACGGACTGACCCGCGAGGTGGAGCTGCGGGACGCCGGCTCGAGCATCGTCGAGTTCGAGCGGTGGCTGGCCGAGTCGGAGTCCGGTCCGGCGCCGTCCAGGACGCCTCGGACGGATCCGGTCCTGCTGGGGATCGAAGCCTACAACCGCGACGATTGCATCTCGAACTGGCGCCTGCGCGACTGGCTCGAGGAGCGGCGGATCGAGCTGGCTGCACGGATCGGCGAGAAGCTGCCGCGGCCGGGCCCGGGGGAGCCCGAGGCCGCCGAGGAGTTGTCGGAACGTCTGGCGCACGTTGCCGACGTCGCGGAGCGACTGACGGCGGGCGTTCCCGAAGATCCGGCGCAGCGATCTGGAGAGCAGCACGGCCGCTGGCTCCTAGCCCAGTTGTTGAGCTGGCATCGGCGCGAGGAGAAGTCGTTCTGGTGGCGCTACTACTACCTCATGAACGACCTGACGGACGAAGAGCGGATACCCGAGCGGGAGCCGATCGGCAGGCTCCGGTTCGTGCAGCGGGTCGGCGAGGTGGACCGCTCGGTCGTCTACCGCTACGGCTTCCCGGAGCAGGAGCACGCCATCGAGGTCGGGACGGACGTGCGCGATCCGGCCACGGGCCGGTCGCCGGGGAGTGTCGTGGCCGTTGACGATGCCGCAGGCACTCTGGATCTCAAGCGCGGTCCAAAGACGGACGGCCCGCATCCGACGTCGCTCGTCCCGTTCGCGTACGTCGACCCGGCGCCGCTGCGCGAGAGCCTGCTGCGCATCGGCGAGTGGACGGCCGAGCACGGGATCGACGGCCCCGGGCCGTACGCCGCTGCCGCTGAGCTGCTGCTCAGGCGCCCACCGCGTATCGGCGGCGGCGAGCCGCTCTGCCGTCCCGGCGAAACGCCGATCCAGGCCGCCACTCGAGTCGCGCCCGGACTCGATGCCAGCTACCTCGCCGTCCAGGGGCCGCCTGGCTCCGGTAAGACCTACCTCGGCGCGGAAGTCGTCGTCGAGATGGTCCACAAGGGCCTGCGGGTCGGAGTCACTGCGAACAGCCATCGCGTCATCGGCCACCTCCTCGACTGGGTTGCCAGACGCGGCGCCGACCGCGGCGTCGCCGTCCGGATCGGCCAGAAGACCGACAGATCGGGCGACTGCGCCTCGGACGCCGCCGAACCGTTCGACAACTACGGCAAGTTGCTGGCGGCGCTCGAACGCGGAGACGTGAACGTGGTTGGCGGCACAGCCTGGCTGTGGTCGCGGCCGGACTTCGCCGGAACGGTGGATGTCCTCGTGATGGACGAGGCGGGTCAGGTCTCGCTGGCCAACGCCGTGGCCGTCTCTTCGGCCGCTCGGAGCCTGGTCCTCCTGGGCGACCCGCAGCAACTGGACCAGCCGCTCCAGGGTACGCATCCGCCTGGCGCCGAGGCCTCGGCCCTGGGTCACGTCCTGGCGGGCGAATCGACCATGGCGCCGGATCGCGGTCTGTTCCTGGCTCGCACCCGCCGACTCCACCCGGACCTGTGCCGGTTCACCTCGGAGGCGTTCTACGAGAGCCGTCTCGCGTCCGAGGAGTGGCTGGCGCGTCAGCAGCTGGCCGGAAGCGGCGCGCTCTCGGGCACGGGCGTGCGGTTCGTGCCGGTCGCCCACGAGGGCAACAGCAACGAGTCGGCCGAGGAAGCGGCGGTCGTGGCCCAGCTGGTTCGGGAGCTGGTCGAGGGCGGCGCGTCATGGACGGATGCCGAAGGCGCCATCAGTCGCCTCGGTTGGGACGACGTGCTCGTCGTCGCGCCGTACAACGCCCAGGTCGCCGAGATCGCGCGCGCCCTACCGCAGGCCCGCGTCGGAACCGTCGACAAGTTCCAGGGCCAGGAGGCGCCCGTATCGATCTACTCGATGGCAACCTCCTCCCCCGAAGAGGCGCCGCGCGGCATGGAGTTTCTCTACAGCCTCAACCGGCTCAACGTGGCCACCTCACGGGCGCGCTGTCTGGCGGCCCTGGTGGCGAGCCCGGGCCTCGTCCGGGTCAGGGCCCGAACGCCCCGCCAGATGCACCTGGCCAATGCCCTGTGCCGCTTCCTGGAGCTGGCCGGCGCGAGCACGGGCGAATACTGACGATCCGCCGCCGCTCGAGAACGGACGAGGGGCAACGTCACGGCCGGGGGATCGTCTGCCGGGGTGACATGCCGACTCGGGTTAGGGGCTGAAGGTAGGCGGTTTGCGGCCGATACCCACTCTGCCGGCCCCTTTTCGGGGGAGGACGGTCGAGCGGCGCTCGCAGCGTCGCCGGCTCGAGGTATCTGGCGGTCTGGATGACCCGAGACCAAGGATCTGGCATGCAAAGCGACAGCGTGGTGTCACGACTCATCGCCTGGCGTCCTCTGCTCGTTCGCTGGGGGATCTACGTGGGGCTGGGGCTCGCCCTTCTGTGCGTCGCCCTGGGCGGCCTCGCCTTCGTTATGGGGTCGGCTCCGGCAGCGGGTGTGGTCATCCTCGGCTTCGGCATGGCGATCGGCTGGGGTGTGACATGGGTGATCTACGTGTTCAGCGTGTCGCGGCCCCTCGCCCAGCTGGCCGAGGCCACCGAGGATCTCGCGGGAACAGACGCTGCCGCT
>Ga0187886_1000415_pt1 | contig 52205 bp, 40 predicted proteins | sample June2016WEW_20_1_FD_133001 | JGI IMG/M metagenome (GOLD analysis project Ga0187886, IMG submission 133001) | Peatland microbial communities from SPRUCE experiment site at the Marcell Experimental Forest, Minnesota, USA - June2016WEW_20_150 | ecosystem: Environmental > Terrestrial > Soil >... | reverse complement strand
GCACTACGAGTCCCTGCCCCGGCCGAAGGGCACCATAGATTTCCGGCACCAGTCGGATGGCCGCATAGATGGCCACGGCGTTAATTCCTAGTCGAATTAAAAATCGGGTCATGGTCCACCTCCATTAATAGTATACCGCATCCATTGGAACGTACGGCGTTTTTGGAATCCCAATTGTTCCAGGACGGCCGCGGAAGATTCCGGCACGGTTTCCAGCAGGCAATTCACCTGGGGGACGGTGTCTTTCCAAGCTTCCTTCCATAGCGCGAGTTCCACGCTGCCGCCGGATCCCTCGGTCTGCATTAGGAATCCTTCCCAGCCGAAAAAGCGCTGGAAGGTGAAAAGCGTCGCTTCCACCCGCTCCCCGTGCCGGGCGAGGAAATGCTTTTCCGATTCACCGAGCAGCACCTGCTCCAGCCATCTTGCCACCGAAGGGCGGAATAATCCTGCGGTCAACGGCGTATTCCAGGCGAACCCCGCGGGGCTGATCCCTTTCCAGAAAGCGTATTCTTCGCGCCATTCCGACGCCCGCCGCGGCGTGATCCGATACGAAGGATCGCCGGAAGCCGCCGGGTCTACTCGCGTTGTGGGGCCGGGCATGCGGGTCCAATTAATGCGGCGGCCGATTTCCTCAAAGCCCAGCTCGCGGTACATGCGGACCGCCGTCTCATTTTCCACGTCCACCTGCAGATACACTTTCCGTCCCCCGCGGGAACGAATCTCATCCAACGCGAAACGAATCATGCCGCGCCCAAAACCGCGACGGCGGAAATCCGGATGGATGGCCACGTTGGAAATCAGCCACGCGCCGTTTTCCGGTTTGCGCAGGGTTAGCGTGGCGTTACCCACCACCCTGCCCTCATCCTCCCAGACCGAGGCGACGACCCATTCCTCCGAATTCACGCTTCCCAATAAAATCGATAGCTTCCAGAAAAGCTCCCCCCGTTGCGCGATCCAACGGACGTTGCGGAGAATGTGGCGCGAGGAATAATCCAGGGTGCCGGAAAAACACAGTTCCACCAATTAGGTTATTTGCGGCACATCGCGGGGAAATAACGCCCGGCGCGGGCCGGAAACTATTGCGGAGAGAATCGTGCTCGGGGAGGCGGGCGGCGCAGGGGAAGTCATTTCCGGAAGAATCCGTCCTCAGGATCCTTGGAAACGGATCAGGGTACCCATGGTGCGCAGAAGAATTTTTAAATCCAGGATCGGGGAACGATGGCGAATGTAATAGAGGTCGTATTCGAGCTTCAGCGCCGTGTCCTCGACCGTCCGGACGTATCCGTAGTTCACCTGCGACCATCCCGTCAGGCCCGGCTGAACCAGAAGGCGCGCGCGGTAAAAGGGAATCTGTTTTTCCAGCTGCGCGATCCACTCCGGTCGCTCGGGACGCGGCCCGATCAGGCTCATATCACCACGCAGGACGTTCCAAAACTGGGGGATCTCATCCAACCGGGTGCGGCGCATCCATTTGCCTACGCGTGTGACGCGCGGATCTTCCGGAGACGCCCAGCGTACCTCGCCGTTGGGTTCCGCGTTGCGCACCATCGTACGATACTTCCATACCCCGATCGGGTGTCCGCCCTTGCCCGAACGTTCCTGCTGGTAGAGGATCGGCCCCGGCGAATCCATGCGGATGATGACAGCAAGGATCGGAAAAAGGATCAACCCGATGGCCATCCCCATCAGCGAAATAAGAATATCCAGCAGGCGTTTCAAAGGGCTATAGAGATCATACAAGTTGACGCTGTCCAAAAAAGAGGTCAACAGCCAGTCGGCACTGAGGTATTCGATGGGCACGCGCCCCAAAAGGGATTCATACAACGCGGGCATGCGAATCACCTCCACCCCCATCTCCTGGCAATCCAGAATGGCCTGGAACAGTTCCGGACGGATTTTTCCGGTGATGGCCAGCACGAGAACCGAAATCCCCTGCCCGCAAACCACGTCCCGTAGGACCTGCCATCCGCCCAGAATCGGGATGTCGTTCAATTTCGTCCTACGTTTTTCGGGATCGTCGTCGACCAGCCCTTGGACGCGGAAATGCCCGGGTACGTCGCGGGTCAGCACGCGGATGATCCCCGTTCCCGCCCGTCCTGCGCCAATGATCAAGGTCGGGCGCTGCAACATGGGAAGCGTAAACAACCGGATGGCGAGCATCCTCCATCCGAATTCCAATCCGGTAAGAACGAGCAGATAAACCACGATCCCCGCGCGCGGCAAAGAACCGGGGGTGGCGAAGAAGTACAGCACAAGATACGGTACCAGGGAGATGGCGGTGGCCACCCCCAGCCCGAACAGCGTACGTTCGCGGGAAAAGGCCGCGTGGGGATCGTACAAATGGGAAATGAGGAAGAACCACAGCGGGCCCAGCCAAAGGAACGGGGTGATGGCATCTCGGGTCCGGAAGAATTTAATCGGATCGCTTAGCGTGTGATCCAGCCCCATCCAGAGGATCCAGGCAGCCCCCACCGCGAGGAGCACGCATAGCAAATCGCCCGCAAACAGCAGTGCCTGACGTTCGGAAACGGTCAATCCGGATCGCGGGATGGAGGGGGGATTTGCCATTGTCCCCGCCTACGCCGCCGGCCGGCTGCGGAAGTACGCGATGATCTCGTCCAAGGTTTGAGCCAGGGGAATCTTCGGCGACCATCCCGTGGCTTGTTGGATCTTATGGATATCCGGGACCCGCCGGCGCATATCTTCAAATCCCCCGTCGTATGCCTGATCGTAGGGGACCGCCCGGATTTCGGAGGAAGAACCCGTGCGGGCTTTGACCATGTCGGCCAAGGCGCGCATGCCGATTTCCTCCTGTGAGCCGATGTTGAACACCTGGCCCTCCGCGCCGGGATGTTCGAGCAGCAGGAGAATCGCCGCCACCACATCTCGCACGTTGCAGAAACACCGGGTTTGCTTGCCGTCGCCGTACACGGTGATCGGTTCGCCCGAAAGCGCCTGGCGCACAAAGCGGGGAATGACCATGCCGTATTGCCCGCTCTGGCGCGGGCCGATGGTATTAAAGAACCGGCCGATGACCACCGGAAGGCTTTTCGATCGGAAGTAGGCCAGGGCCAGGAATTCGTCGAGCGCTTTGGACGTGGCATAGGCCCAGCGGGTGATCGTGGTGGCGCCGAAAACCCCGTCGTCCTCCTCACGGAACGGGATTTTGTCGTTCTTGCCGTAAACTTCCGAGGTGGATGCCAGAAAAACCTTCTTGCGGTAGCGCCGCGCGACGCGCAGCACGGCCTCGGTTCCCATGACGTTGGTTTCGATCGTACGCACCGGATCGTTGACGATGAGCTGGACACCCACCGCCGCCGCCAAGTGCAGGATGCGATCGCACTCGCTTCCCAGCCGGTCCATGACCGTTTCGTTGGTGATCGTTTCCAGCGCGAAGCGGAACCCGGGCTTTTCCGCCAGGGGCGCGATATTTTCGAATCGGCCCGTCGACAAATCGTCGATGACCGTTACCTGGTCCCCGCGCGCAAGAAGCGCTTCGGCCAGGTGGCTGCCGATGAATCCGGCGCCGCCGGTAATGAGCGTATGCGTCATGATTTCTTTTCCTTTCGTCGGGCTCCCAGCAGGGTATCCTCCAGTACGCGGAGGAGAATCTTCGGGTCGTTCCACTGGTTTTCCGGAAGGGTGGACTCGCCGTGGAATTCCACTCCGGGCGCCAGGACCATTCGGCCGCGGAATTCGGAGAGCAACGCACGGACCCCCGAGGACCAACCCTGCCCGCGGCAGACGATGACCAGATGCGACTCGCGCAACAGCTTCAACAAACGCTCCGGATGCGAGCCATCGGTGACCTGCAACACGATGCCGCATAGGCGGAAAACCTCGTTCCACATTTCAGCTGGCCCGACGGCGTCGTCTGTTCCGGAGTCCAGCCACCGGGAAAACGCCTCCGGTGTCAGTGCCAACTCCCGCAGATAAGCGCGCAGGATCGACGGATCCGAGCGCGGTGAAGCCACCACCGCCAGTTGTGACGAGATCTCCCGCGCCGCACGGATCGCCGTCCGCGCTTGGTCGTCCTCCGCCAGGATGACCACCAACGGGTTGGTGGAAGGAATCGGACGCGCGCGTTCTAGGACCAACAATCCAACCATCCCCACCGCCAGTAGCGCGATGAATAGAATGGTCGCGATCTCAGGTGTGGATTGGGTCATGAAGACGGCCAGCATTCCCAGCGCGGCGGCGAGAATGTACATCGTGAGCACCGCCCGATTGATGCCCAATCCAAGCCGGGCCAACCGGTGCGAGGTGTGATCGGTTCCGCCTTGGGAAACCGACCTCCGGGAGAGCAGCCTTGAAAACGTGACCAGGGTGGTATCAAACACCGGAAGCCCGAGCACGACGATCGGAACCATCCAGGTAGATCCGAGCGGAAGCGCGAGCGGGGAATATTTAATTCCGATCACCGCCAGCAGAAATCCCAGGAGCAGCGAACCGGTGTCGCCCATGAAAATCATCGCGGGCGAAATATTATAGTAGAGGAACCCGAGTGAAGCACCCGTCACCGCGGCCGCGAGGCTCGCCACCAACCCCTGGCCGGCCGATGCGGCCAGAATGGTGAAGAAGAGTGCGGAAACCGCGGACGTTCCCGCCGCCAGACCGTCCATATTGTCCATCAGATTGATGGCGTTGCTGATTCCCACAAACCAGAACAGCGTGATCGCAAAGTTCACCAGCGGCCACGGGAATAGAAACACCCGCACGCCGGCGGCGGCCGCAATCAGCCCAGCCGCAATCTGGGCCAGAAGCTTCGCGCGAGGCGCGATTCCCCGCCGGTCATCCCACAATCCCACCAGCATGAGGAGCGTCGCGCCAACGGCGATCGCCGCCATCTGGGTCATATCGGAAGCGAGGTTCACCCGAAACAGGGCGATGAACAGGGCGACACACAATGCCAGATAGATCGCCAATCCCCCCAGGAGCGGCATCGGGTGGACATGCATCTTGTGGGGCTGGGGTTCGTCGACAAACCCCGTGCGGGTAGCCAGCCGTCCAACCAGCGGAGTGGCTATAAATGCGGCAAGAAACGCGAGGATGACGAGCGGCAGATATTGGCTCATGCGAAGTGCCGCCGCGCGCGCTCAGCGTTTTCTTTCCTGGTTGCTAAATGGCGGTAAAAATCGGCCATAGTGGAAATCATTTGTTCCTGTCCAAAGCGCTCCAAAACTTCCCGTCGGCCACGGATAATGACAGCCTCGATATGTTTATCCCGTTGTAGGGCTTCCAGCCAGGCGCGGCGGAGCGCCGGCGCGTCTCCGGGCGGCACGAGCCACCCCGTTTCCCCGTCCCGGATCACATCCGGCACGCCCCCCACCGCCGTCGCCACTACCGGCACACCCGCGGCCATGGCTTCGATGACCGCCACCGGGGTCCCTTCGTTGTCGGAGGTCAACGTGAGCAGGTCAAACGCCGCGTACACCGGCAGCATATCCTGCTTCCAGCCCAGGAAATGCACGCGGCTTGCGATTCCCATCTCGCGCGCAAGCTCCTGAAGCGATTCGTGCAATTCCCCATCCCCAACTATCGCAAAATGGGCCGGATTTCCCGAGTCTACCATGCTTCGCGCCGCCTCCAGAAATAGGCGGTGATTCTTGATGGACACCAAACGTCCCACAATTCCAATCAGGGGTTGATCCGGGCCGATTCCCAGCTCGGATCTCAGCTCCCCGCGACGTGACGAACAGTCCAGGAGCGGATCGAGATTCATACCCAGGGGAACCACGTCGATCTTCCCGGCCGGGGCGATTCCCATATCGACCAGATCGGCTTTCAGCGCCGGGCTGAGGGTGACGATTTTATCCGTGATGCGGGCAAGCATTCGTTCGAGCGATCGGAAGAAGAATTCAACCGGAGGGGAAAAATATCCGCGCAGCACATGGCCGTGGAAGGTGTGCACCACCACCGGCACGCCGGCGCAGCGGGCTGCCGTGCGGCCCACCGCGCCCGCCTTTGCCGTGTGGGTATGAACCACATCGGGTTTCCAATTTCGGAAAATGGCGCGCAGGCGGAGGAAGGCGAGCACGTCGGCCGGCCCGATCCGCGGTGAAAGTTGCGGGAGGATTTCCGGCTTCACCCCCATTTGCTCGGCCAGATAGTGCATCCCGGTTTCTCCCGGCCCTTCGCGCCCGGCGATCAGCCGGACCTCGAACTCGTCCCGCGGCAGGCCTGCCGCAAGTTCGATCACATGCGTAGCCGGTCCGCCGACATTCAAGCGCGCGATAACCAGGGCGATGCGTAACGGATGATCCGTATCTTTAATCATCGAATCCGATTTCCGATTGATTATAAACCAGCCTTCATATGGATAATCCCGAAATCCTCAAGGCCAATTCTATTCATTTCAAGAGATAGACAAGGGTTGATTATCGTCCAAAAGCAAGCGGCGCTGTGGCTTTCTCCACATGCGGATCCTGTAATTTTCAGTCGCAAAAGAGCCCTCCCAAGAATCGGCTCAAAGGAATCATGTCAAAAGACGGTGTTGCTATCGGATAATCCGGTCGCGCAGCGCGGCCATACGCGAAAATAGAGCGGTCGCCTTGAAGCGAAACGACCATGGGTTGGATACCCTTATCGAGATAAAAGCCTCCGTCTCATTGGCGAATTGTGCCTTGTAGGTTTCTTCACCCCGCATGAAATTAAACTCGTGGATCGCCGGATCGCTGAATGCCATCCTCATCGTTTCGAATAATAGGATCTTACTCGGCGAGTACTTGGCGAAACGCTCATTAAAGGCGGGCATGTAGTAATACCAAATTCCCTGATCTATCCAGTCGAGCTGATATGCCAAGACTTCCTTTCCTGCAGTCAACATGGACAGTCGGACAAGCCTCTTCTGCTCAAAATCCCGAATGACGGATTTCAGGAATCCCAGCTTCTCCGGGTAGATCCCAAATGCATCCTTCTGGCCGATTGCCTTGCGCCGCTGTCGGTACCAGGTCATCATGCTTTCAAGATGATCTTCGATTCCGGTCTCAAGGATTCGCGCTTGTATTTCACCGTAGTCTCGGGTCAGTTGATTCATCAAGTTACGCAAAGTATCCTGACGCCGATGTAAAAAACCTTTTTCGTAGTCCTCCCAATGGCCATCCGTATTGACTTTATAGAAGAATCGATCCTGAGACACTTTAGATGAAAAGCCGGAGCTCTTAAGCGCATGCACAAATTCGGGCCATCCCCTGGAGGATTGTGGGATCACATTCATTCGCAGCGATTCCCATTCCTGCCGATGCTGAACCAACCAATGGACAATCCCCTGGGCATACTCTTGCTCGTGACCTGGTAGGCAAAGGAAAAGACTGAAATCCGATTGCCCGCCGGCCAATGGAACCAGCTGTCTCATTTTCCGGCCGCGTTCATTCAGCACTTCTTGAATTTCCAGGGGCAAGGCGCCGACGAGTTTTCCGGACCCTGTATCGCGAACTTCCAATAGGAAGGCGGAACTCTGACATTGGAAACACTCGATGTAATCAGTAAGCCAGTCCGGGTTCATATGAACCCGATATCGATTTGATTCGCTCAGGCCTTCCAACTCCAGGAGCCGATCTTTGGTGGGTCTAATTTTCGAGATGGAATATTGGGCCATCGGCGATTCTCCCCAATTCCGTTTCGTTATACTTCGCGCCCAGATGGCATGCGCATGGAAGAATGATCCTGGAAAAACGCATGCATCCGCTTCGCGAAGGATTCCCCGTCGACGTTGTGCGGAATGCAGCGTGGAATCCAATATGGATTGGAATCGGCGTGCACCAAACCCCGTTCATTGGCACAGGCCAACATAAACCCGGCCGCGCGCACTCGCGCGAGTGTTTTTTGGCTTACGGAATCCCGCCGGCCGTATGGGTAGGCCAGGGTACGTACCGGCGCCCCGGTAATATCCTCCAATACCCGCTTCGATTCGCAGAATTCATATTCCTGTTCCGCACCTGGACTTGCCGAAAGCCAGACATGGCGGACCGTATGGGCACCAACAGTCATCAAACCTCCCCGGGCCAACGCGGCGCATTCTTCCGCCGTCATGGGTCTGTGGGACTCGCGCACAACCCGTTCCAATCCGGCCAAATTGGCCAACCGGACGAGGATGGCTTCCCGGCGATCCGGTCTCTGCTCGCGGAGGAATCCCTGAAGTTGGCTGACGATTTCTCCCCGATCCATACCCGCCGAGGTGAAATTTATTTCCTCCAAGCGCCAATACGAAGGAACGGATCGGCTTTCGAAAACGAGGCGGACGAGTTCATCCCACCAATATTCCCGGCGCCCGTCCAGATAACCACTGGTTACAAATACGGTGGCCGGCAATCCATGGCGGCCGAGCGACACGGCAGCGGTTTGACAGTTATCGGCATATCCATCGTCAAAGGTTATTGCAACCGCCTTCGATCGAAGCTTCCCCTCCTGCAGCATCGGCAGGATATCCTCCAGGGGCAGCACCCGATAATGCCTCCGGAGTATTTCCAACTGCTCATTAAAATTTTCGGGCGAGACGCATAGGTTGAAGGGGTCGGCAACCGCACCCGCAACCCGGTGATACATCAAAACGACGGCACGGGGTTGAAAACCCAGATAGGCCCGCTTTATTACTCCATGCGCCGAAGACACCAATCTCATGCGAGGATTCTCCTTTTAGAAGTTCCGCATCCCCCGGCCTCTCACGGAGACAAGGCGCGAAGAATTCCACGGCTTCCTCTCCTTGAAGCAGATCCGGTTCACGCCTTGCCCCCGTGCGGGTTGTCCGTCAACATATGATAGACCCCTGCCGTCCGCCGCGCCATGCGTTCCACGGGAAATTCCTTCCGCACCCGGTCCCTTCCGGCGCGGCCCATTTCGACCGCTCGTTTTGGATCGGATAGGATTGCGATGATCCCGTCCGCCCACTCCTCTACGCTGCCGGGTGTCAGCAATAACCCAGTTTCAGACTGCAACACAATCTCCGGAAGCGCGGAAACTTTCGACGCCGCAATCGGTTTCCCCAAGGCCATGGCTTCCAACGCGACCAGGCCGAATCCCTCCCAGCGCGAGGGAATCGCCAGCAGATCGATATCCGCCAGGATATCGGCAGCATCGGTGCGCCACCCGAGAAACACCACTCTCTGCAGACCGAGGGATTTGGCCAAGCGCATCAAACCTTGGCGATCGGGTCCGTCTCCCGCCAGAATTAATTTCGCTGTCGAGTGGCGCCGTTCGACTCGGGCAAACACCCGCAACAATATATCGACGCCCTTCTGAGCCGTCATCCGGCCGATGAATCCCACCAACGGATTTTCCCCCGCTCCGATCTCCCGGCGGAAGGCGCCGGGATGAGCCTCCCGCGCGAACGCTTCAGCGTCCAGTCCATAGGGAATGACTTCGATTTTTTCGGCGGGTGCACGCTCGACGTCAATCAGAAAGCGGCGGATGGATTGGGAGATCGCAACAATCCGATCGGCGCGCCGGAGGGACGGCGTGAATACCCAACGCATCGGCAAAGTGCGCCGGAAGCGGTCGTCGTTATGCCGGGAGATGACAAACTTTCCAGAGGGAAACGATCTCATCGCAAACTCGCCATAGACTTCCCCATGCGGAAGATGTGCGTGCAGGATGTCGAACGGTTCCTCGCGAAGAAGATCCTCCAGCCGGGCGGGAAGCCCCGGATCGATGTGCCAGCGGATAGGCAACGAATGAACCGGTACGCCGCTCCGTTCCAGACGTTCCCGGAAATCGCGTTGCTCTCGGCGCGGGTCCTCCAACAAAATGACGCCGCAATTGATCCCCTGTCCGCGCAGTGCGGGGAGAAGGGCCAGGAGATGGGTCTCGGCTCCGGCGATGCCGGTGGCTTTCAACAGGTGAATGACGTTCATGCGATATTTTCCCGTTTTCCGGGAACGAGGCCGCTATATCGGTCTAACATTTCCCGATATGTTTCTGAAATCGCATACCAGGCGTACGTCTGAGCCGTCCGCTTCCCGTTCGCGCATAACCGCTCCCGCCGCGCCCCATCTTCGCCCAACGACGCCAGCGCTTTCGCGAAGGAGTCGATGTCCGCAACCGAAATCCCCGCTTCCGCTTCCAATGCGATTCGCATCTCTTCCACATCGAAGCCCACAACCGGAACGCCGCAGGCCATGTATTCCAACACCTTGACGCTACTGCGTCCTTTCAGATCCAGGATGCGCGGGTAGACTCCAATGTTAAAAACCGATACATACTCCATCAATGCAGCTCGCGGTTGGTATCCGATCAAACGAACCCAGCTGTGATCGGCGGCGAACGCAGCGACCTTCGGACTCGGCTGACCCACCAGCCACAGGACGAGTCTCGGATTCTCCTCGCGCGCCCTCATCATCGCATTCAGCAGATTATCCACGGCGTACATCTGTTCCACCGATCCGGCCGGCAGTTCGGACGCAAAATCGAAATGCGGCTGATGCAATCCGACAATGACTTCATCCGGGTCCGGGGAATATTGCCGCCGGAGGGCGCGCACGCGGTCCGGATCCACCCGTCCGATCGCGACACCTTGCGGTATGACCTCGATCGGGCTACGCACCCCCGCTTCCTGGAGATTCTTCCGGACTAGCTCGGTGGTGGTTACCACGGCGGCCACATTGGGAAGATTTAATGCGGAGATCTCTTCAACCGAAAAGACCGGATCGTCGAGATCACACACGACGCGGGCGCGCACCATTCGTATCTGGCGCCAGTCGGTGCAAAAAAGCAGCGGGTATCTCATTCCCACCCAGCGGACTACAAGTGGCAGCCAAATCCTCCGTCGGATCCCCCGCAACGGCCAAAAACGAGGCAGACGGACATAAAAGCGATCGACGTTCGAAAGCCGCGGGATTAATTCCTCGTAGCGTTGATTATTGTGGGCATAATGCCAGCCGCCCGCCCAGGCGATCCGATTCTTCGCCCGACCCGTCATCCAGCTCTCCCTCCGGAAAGGAAGTCCCGCCAATCCAGCGGCCGCCCGTCGAGCATGCGTACAAACGCATCGAGCGCGCGTTCCTCCGAGAATCGCTCGATCTGCCGCGCGCCGGCTTGACCCCAGGCATCGAGCCGGGCGGGGTCCACCAGCGCGTCGGTGCAAGCGACGGCAAATGCGGCAACGTCTCCCGCCTGGATCACGCAGGCTTCTTGTTCCGGCGCGACGATATCCCGCACACCTCCGATATCGAACGCGATAAACGGACAATCGGCCGCCATTGCTTCGAGCAGCACGCGCGGAAAACCCTCCTCCTGCGACGGCATGAGGTAGAGATCGGCCGCCCGATAATACAGCGGCGTATCGCGATTCGGGACCCAGCCGCGAAAGTCGAATGCGCCGGCCAACGGTTGCTGCTCCACCCTACGGCGCAATTCCTCCAAATACGGGCCTCCGCCGGCGACGAGAAAAGTTACCGGCTTCACCTTGCGAAGGACCATCGATGCAATGTCCGGAAGGTAATGCGCACCCTTGCGGCGCGCCACGCGGTGCAGAAAAAGAACGACCTTTCGATTGGGATCCAGGTTTAATCTTTTCCGTGCTTCGGCGCGGGAAATGCCTTGGAACCGTTCCAGCTCAACATAGTTCGGGAGCAAGCAGATTTTCCGGGCGGGAATGCGCGCATGTTTGACATAGTATTCCGCCACCCGCGGTGTTCCCGTCACAAGATAAGTGCACCACCGGACCGAAGTCTCGAGCAGCCAAAGATTGACAGCCTGCCGCAGCCGTTCCCTCCAGGTTGCATCTTTTGAAAGCGGGAATTCCCTATACAGGCTGCAATTCCAATAAAAGGCTCGTCGCCCGAATAGTCGGACGACGATCGCCGCAGCAATCGCCCCGGTGTATGAATAGTGGACATAGAAATCGCGGATGCCGCGCAACCGGGCGGCGAGAAATACGAAAATTTCCTCCGCCAACCGGAAAATCGGAAAGCCGATATGGAGCGGCCCCATCGGCAAATCCGACGGCAGCGTGCCGGAAGTCCTTTCCACAACCACCGCTAGCGGGATTCGGGTCTGCAATTTTTTCAGGAAATCATAGAGGTGATAGAAATGCTCGGACGAGTCCGCATCGTAGCGCGGAAGCAGATACAGCAACCGGGTTCTTTTTGTATCGTTCATAACTCCCCGGTCAATCCCATCGCCGCAACTTCGCGCCACTGTGAGACGATGGCGTCATACGACCGGCCCGGATCGAATTGATCGCGGATCCATTTCCGCGCGGCGGCACCCATCGTTGCGCGCCGTTCCGGGTCAGCCAGCAATTCCCGCGCGCGGGCAGCAAGTGCCGGGGCATCCTCGATCGGCGCGAGATAACCCGTCTCCCTGTCCCGGATAATATCCCTCGCACCGGCTGTTGCCGTGGCGACGACGGGCAATCCGGCGGCGCCGGCCTCCACCATCACCCGCCCGAAACCCTCGTAAATCGACGGGTAGAGAAAAACATCCGCCGCGGCGTATGTTCCCACCAAGTCCGCGTGGGTCAGCTCGCCCATCCAGACCAGTGATTCCTCCAATTGCGCATCCCCCGCGGCGCGGTCCAAATCCTCCTGGGCGAGATCCTTCCGGCCGGCGACGATCAACCTTGCCCGGGGAAAGACCCGGCGGATTTCCGAAAACGCACGGAAGAGAATCGGCAGACGTTTAAATCTTACCGGCCGCCCGGCCCATAATATCACCGGCGTCCCTGCGGGGAACGACAACCGATTTCGGGCTTTCGCTTCGGCATCCGACAACCGTTTCTGTTCGAATTCTTCCAGATCGCATGGGACGGGAAGCACCCGCACCCGATCAGCGGGCAACTGGAGCCGGTCGATGTAGATTTTCCGTTCGGCGGTGTTCACTACGCGCCACGCATCCGCCCGGGGAAGCAAGTGGCGGGCCAGAAGGTGCAGCGCGCGGAAAGTCAGCGGCCGCTCCGCGATCCAATAGCGGTTGAACAGGAAACACGAGTGGTTCTGGATGAGCAGCGGCCGGCGCAACGCGCGCCGCAACCAAAACCCCACCAGCGCGGTTGCGAATGGGTCCTGCGATACGATCAGATCCGGCGGACGCTGCCTCGCTGCTTCCCGCGCGATTCCATACGCCGCCCACAAGTACCGGCCGCGGCCGGCGCCGGTGCGGTGAACGGTCAGCGCGCCGTGGTCCGTGGAACCTCGATGGGGCGTATCCACGATCAGATCGATATGCCCGCCCATCCGTCCGGCATATTCCAGGTGCCGACGGACCGGTTCGCTTGCCGGATTCTCCAACCCCGAATCGCCAACGCCTAGCATGAGAAGGTTCATGGACGCGATTTTCTTTCCGGTGAAACAGCCATTAAGGCGTCCTCCGTTTGCTCCACAAGAGTTTCCCATCTAAAACGAGAGTGCAGAGTCCGCCTTCCATTGTTGGCAACGACCGCGCGAAGATTATCATCGGAAAGCAGCCGATCGATAGCCTCAGCCATCCGATCCATCTGTCGCGGAGGAACCACGAAGCCGTTATGTCCGTTTTCCACAACCTCATCCGTACCGCCGACGGAGGTGGCCACCACCGGAACTCCCGCAGCGTATGCCTCCAGCAGGACGTGAGGCAATCCTTCGTAGTCACTATTCAGTACAAAGAGATCCGACGCCTTTAGATAGGCCATGACCTGCTGGCGCGAAACGTTACCGGTGAAAACGACCCTGTCGGCCGCGCCGCTCCGGGCCGACAACGATTCCAGGTTCGATCGTTCCGGTCCATCGCCGATTACCAGCAGCCGCAAATCGCTTCGAGTGGAAAGCCATTCGATCAACGCGTCGATCCCCTTCCATTGCACAAGCCGCGCTACCGTGATCAGCGTTCGTCCGGGGAAGGGGGGCAGCGAAGCCGGCGGAGTATCGGGAAGAACCTCCACGGCGTTATAGATCGTTTTAATTTTCGACGCGGGAATACCCCACCCCGAAATAATTCCCGCCAGATAACGGCTTGGCGCTATGACCAAATCTGCGCGCCTGGTTACCACGGTACGCAGCCATTTAATCATCTCCCAACGCAACGGTTGACGGCGCGCTTGGAATTCCTCAATGGTTGGACTTCCTACCCCTTGATTTCGGGCGCGCTCCCAAGCCCAATCCCCGACCACCTTCATCACCAGTCTCTTTCCGGTAAGCACCGCGGCGATCGCCGCTTCGATGAAAAGACCGTTGGCGTAAATCAGATCGGCAGCGCCTGCCAATCCGCAAATGCTTTGGATGGTTTCGATCATCCGCGGGATACGCAGCTTCCGGCGCCGGATGCGGCGCACCGGGAAGGGAAACACGCCGCCCGCGGCCGGGTCGTCCGCCAGCGCGACGACCACGACGGAATGCCCGCGCGCCACAAGCGCTTCCGCAATGCGCGGAACGTAGGAAGCCGGACCGCCGATATCCGGAGGGAAAATCCCGGCGGGAAGTACGATCCTCAGGCGGCGTTCGGAAGCGGCTACGGCGTTCGGGCGCATATCGCATACCCCCGGCTTTCCCAGACCAAATCGTATCCATCCCACAGGCACCCCACCGGGTGAAGGTCCCGATCCGTCCCGAGAAATTCCACAACCCGGTAGTCGTTTCCCGGCGCAAGATCGGAAGCCACGGCATTCGGAGCTTTGTCGATATATCGAAGTCCGAAATCCAGCCAGCCCCAGGCCAGGGTAATGTCGCTTTCGCCGTGGAACCTCGTCACGCCGATCGATATCGGTGTATCCGGATTTTTATGGGCTTCTTCCGCCAGCCATTGCAGCGCCTGTATCTCGCCGCTTTCCCGTCCGCCGTATCCGAAGCGCAAAATGGAATCCGCTTTTGCCAAAACCGATCGATACGGGAAGAACAGACCGACCGCGAGGATCCACACCGCAATCGTTATCCCACGGGACGGCTTTATCCAATGGATCAAACCCGCGACAGCCGCCACGATGGCGATGCATTGCAGCGGCCAAAACCACCAGAAACGCCAAGATCGTTCGATTTCGGAAAGCACAACCAGAAAAAATCCGCAACCGCCGATCATCGCCGCCAGGACGCCCATTTCCTTCGGCGCATCCTCCCAACGCGAGGCAAGCAGCAAACCGATCCCCATGGAAATCCACAGGAGGATTCCATACGCGCTGATCTGCGCCAGCAGCAGCCGCGCCGGCAAGTTCCAGTCCGGATCCCCGACGAGCAGTGTGCCGATCACCGCCGGACGGATGAGAAGGAAAATCAATGCGGTTCCTAGCGCGCACGCAAGCAGGTACTTCCAGGCCGCAATCGCCCGGACCCTGCTCCATCCGCTGGAAATTCTTTCTACCCCGCGGAGTGCGCCAAACACCAGGACCCAGAATCCGGTCAGATACACGCCAAACAACAGACCTGCCGGCCAAGCCGGATCGCTGACGAGGAAATATCCGGAATCGAAATTCCGGTCGGATTTATTTAGCAACGTGCAAAGCTGCAATTCAAACTGCGCCCCTCTCCCTATTCCGGGATAAATCACTCGATGGGGATCACTCACTCCGGTCCATGGCATATAGACCATATCTTGAAAATCCAATTCTCCGGGCAGCGAAGCGTAGCAGTAGACCGGCGTCGAAGGTTGCGCCTGCGCAACCGTTAAATCCCGGCGCAGGACCATGATGCCGATGTCGGTGAATCCGCGTCCGGCCTCGAAACGTAGATACGGCCACCACACGACGACCAACGCGGCCAGCGCCGCGGCAAGGCTGCGCCACGAAACCGGTCGACGGTAGATAAGCGCAATCAAGGCCATCGCAATCAGCGCCGGGGCGATGGTGAAATACACATACACTCCCAAACCTGCCAGGAGCAATGCGGCGGAGAATGCGTGTGGAGCGCGGTCACGCACCCAGCGCATAAGGAAATAGAGCATTCCCACGACGAAGAAGGGATGCCCGTTGGGCCAGAGGGTCGGTCCGGTGATCGGGAGGAGACCCGCCACCGCGACGGCCACCCAAGCCGCGCCGCGGCCGAGAGAGTTCCGCACGATTAAAAAAAGAAATAACAGGGTGCCGAAATGGAGCAGAACCGCGCCGGGAACTTCCGCCAGGCGCGGATCCGGCATGAGCAGCACGCCCGGAACCATCAGATACGAGGTGCCCGGCGGCCCCCAGCCTGAATAAGAAAGGCCCTGGCCGCGGTAGGGGATGACGCCGTTGCGAAGCAGATCGATCGCGTTGCCCTGATGGGCGAGGATATCCGGGCTGTCGAAGGGGGATTGATCCCGCCAGCCGGAATACATCAGCAGGCTGGCGGCGAGCGTAATCGCCACAATCCATCCAAGGTCCGCAAGGTCGGCAAGCGAGAATCGCTTGATCATGGAACCGTCATCCTCGTGCGAATAATTCCGGACGCATATCCGGCACCGGGTTATGCCGCATTACGGGAGCGAGTATTCTTGAACCGTCACGCCCGCGGGTAGGCTGGCGGAGAATTGTTCCAGCGCCGAACGCAGTGCGTCCGCCCCCTCCGGTACGACGGCGTACCACGTCACGGTCGCGCCGCCGCATACGATATTATCGGGAATAGTCCAGGCTGCCACCCGCGCCCATTGCGCGGGAACCGCTGCTCTGCCCGTTGCCGGATTGTAATCAAACCAGTTGTCATAGATCACCGCGATTTGAACGCCCTCCGCTGAAGTAAGGAAATCCAGCGTCCCCGCAACGTCCCGGTGCCACGACCCATCGAGCTCGGCCTGCATCGCCGGCCGGGAGGCCAAACCGGAAAGATCCATCAGATGAATATCGTCCAAGAAATCAATCGCTCCGATATCGTTCGCCGCCACGCGCCCCTGCGGATAATACTCCCTCAGGAAGAGTCCCATCTGATATTGTTGCTGCCAGATGTTGCGGGAAGCCAGCGGCGTTTCCCATATCGCCCGAACCGCGGAACTGCCCAGGGGGATGGCCACCAGGATGGCCGCGCACGCCGCCGTGACCGCCGAAGTCGCGTGATGCCGAAGCGCAGCCCAATCCACAGCGGGAATCCCGACGCATCCGATTGCCCAGATTCCGAGGGTGTTCAAATACGCCTGATAGCGGAAAAACCAATCGGAGGCAATCCCCAACGAATGCAGGACGGCAACCATTAAGAACAGGACGGCCGGCAGCAACCGGTCATCCCATAAACCGCGCAGCGGAACGGTCCGCGCGCGGAACAGTAGCATCATCAGAACGATCACGGCGAGGGATTGCCACACCGGCAGCTGCGGCACGTTAATATTCATGATCGGCTGGAACGGCCGCGCCAGAACGCCCCACAAGGCGGCGGGGCTGGTTGCATCGATGCCGCTGTGCTTGACCAGCACCGAGTTGGGCAGGAAGGACCAGCCCTGACCGAGCGAATAGATCCCATACAGGACGACCGGCAATGCGGCCGAGAGTCCGACCAGGATCGCCGCTTTCCACCGGCCGCGGAATACCAGCAAAAGGCCAATAGACGCGGCGATAAAACATCCTTCGTAGCGCACCGCGGAGGCCAAGGTTCCCAGCAGGCAGAGGAGAAGCAGGCGGCCGGGTTTTTCGGCCGCGAGATAATGCACCGCGGTGGCCGCAAACGCCACGGCCGCTAGCGCCTGAAGCATCGTTTCCATTCCGTTGAAGAGAATCGGCCAGAGGGGCAGGAAAAGCATCCAACCGATCAGCATCGCCAGCGTCCATCCCGGATGGTTTTCGCGTCCCGTCCATTCCCGATAGAGGACGGCCATCAGGATCGCCGATGCAGCCAGGGCAATGCTCAGCGGCAGAATCTCCCGCACACCGAAGATTTTAAACACCCCCGCCAGAAGAACCGGCCAGAGGATGGAACTGGAAGAGGAGGAAAATTCATACGGCGTCACCCCCCACACCCCGTTTTGCACGATGTGTTTGGCGATGGCCATATGAATGTATGCATCGTCCAGATTATAGATAAATCGCCCGCCGGTTTCGCGCAGGATCAAGAGGTATACAACCGCCGCGCCTGCGGCCGCAATCCCGAAGGCCACGATAAGGGAAGAATGGCGCTGCACAAAACCCGGGCGCTCTCTCACGGACCATCACCATCTGCTGGCATGGGAAGAGTTTCATCCACGGGAAGATTCCCCATGAATGATTCGGTGCAGGAAGCGATCACGGGATCATCCCGGACGATGAAAATTTCAACCGGCTGGCAAAGGGGACAATTCACCAACCCCCACCCTCCAATTCGTTTCCAGATCGTCCCAGCCGGAATCTGTATGATCGGTTGAAAGATCAAAGCCTCCGATACCGAATGCTGTTCGGCTTCCGCTTGCATCCATTCCGCCGTGATATTCCCGGTCCGCCGCACGCGGAAGGCGCTGAGCGAAACGAAGCCGCTCAAATCCACCACCGGCCGGTCGGTGAGGAAGGCGACCGTCCCCGGCGCGTCGGTTGCCACCGGATCGGAAGCGCACTGCGTAGCCCAGCGCGCCGCGGATTGGTAGATTCCCTTTTCCACGTTCATCGCATCCGCGAAGAGGAACATGCCCTGCACGCCGCGATTCAGCAGCGGAAAACCCAACAATACGGCAAGCACGCCGCCGGCGGCCAGAGTCGCAACGTTCTTCCGAAAAGTCTGCCAATCCTCCGGAAGGATTTTTCCCAGCGCGGGCAGAATCGCCCAGCCACAAATCAGGATCAACCATGCGTCGTAACGGATCTCCCGGTCCCCAATCAGGGTGAGATGGGCGATCGCCGCCAGCAGCGCGAGCGAGGGCGCGAAGAACGTGCGCTCTCGGACGTCCGAGAGCCGGCCGGTTAAACCCAGCCAGGCGGGGAGCAGGGTGACCAGAAGTACGATGGATCGCATATCCGGGCGTACACCGAGCACATCCACCGACCGAAAAAGAATGGACGGCAATTGCGAGAGATCCGCCGGGATCAATTCTGCGCGCCGTAAATAGACCGAAGCCGGGACGGGCAACCAGCCCGCGCGCCATGAGATCAATCCATAGATCGCGAGCGGAATGGCCGCGACGATCGGGACAACCAGTCCGGCGCGGAAATCCCGCCGAAGAAGAAGCAGGAATGCGGCCAGCGCAACCAGAAGCATCCCTTCGTAGCGGGTGGACGCCAAGAGGACGGCGATCACGGCCAAAGGAAGAATCCCGGCCCGGCTGCTCTCCTCCATGCGGCGCGCCCACAATTCAAGGAAGATCAGCAGCAAGAGTAGGAAAAGCACCTGCTCTATTCCGGAAGCGGAAAGTACTCCAAGTGGTAAAGAGACGATCAACAGGGCGAGCAACACCGCCTGGGCCGCCGCAGACGTGATCCACTCGCGTACGACCCGGTAGGCTAGGACGATCAGGAGGACCGACAGGACCGCATTGATCGCCCACGGCCAAAGCGTGGAAGCCCCGAGCAAAAAGAAAAACGGCGCAAGCACCACCGGCCAAAGCAGCGTGCCAAACGCGGAGGTGAATTCCCCCGGGTTGATCGCCCAGGAGAAATGGGCAGCCAGATTTTTTGCAACCATCAAACGCTGATACGCGGGCTCCTCAGGGAGAATCAATTGGCCCGAAGAGATCTGCCCGGCGAAGGAGATCAACAGGAGGAAGAGGAACAGCGCGAGCGCCGTCCAAAGCGGCCAATAAGAACGCAGCCGCGACGCTTTCGAACCGATCGGTTTATCCGCCATTCGCATCCTCCGTAAGGCCGCCGCCCGTAATCCGCTGATATTTCACTCGCGCCGGAAGCATTTCCCGGAACGCGTCCAATTGCGCTCGCATCGAGTCGGCTTGCGCGGCGGACGGCGCATAAAACGACACCGTATCCCCGCCGCAGACGTAGCAATCGGTGAAGTGCCATTCCCCCGCCTTGACCCAGCCCTTCGGCAGTCCCCCGTAGCGGTCGAACCAGTAATCGTAGACGATCACAACCTGCGCGCCGCTTTCCCGGGTGAGACGGTCGATGAGCGCGGTGTCGTACGTTCCGCCGAGTTTCGCGCGCGCCACGTCCATCGAGGCCAGCCCGTACAGATCGAGGAGGGAAAAATCGTTGTAGTACGAAATCGCGCCGATGTCGTTGGCCGCGACCGGTCCGTCCGGATAGTAGCGGTTCAGGAAGAGCGCCATCTGATATTGCATCTCATAAATATTTCGCGCCGCCAGCGGCGTATCCAGGATCGCGCCTGACGCCCGGGCGTAAAAGGGATACGCGAGGAAAACCGCCAGGGCGCCGATTGCCAGTCGGGCCGCGCCGGAGGCAGGCCACCGCCATCGTAATCCACCCGCAGGCCAGGTCATTTCGATTGTGATGATTCCAAGCATCAACAGATAGGCCGCGTGCCGGTAAAACCACTCCATATCGATCAGAGTTCCATGGGCGAAAACCACCATCAGGAAAAATGCGCCGGGCGCCAGACGCCGGAAGAGATCCCGGCGCGGCACCTCACGCGCGGTTGCCAGCCAGGAGAGGAGCAACAGCACGACCAGCGAGAGGATGTAATCGCGCCCGGAAAGATAACGGAAAGGCCGCGTGAGAGTCTGGATCGGCGTTTCGGGAATGATGTCGGTGAAGGGCGCGCTCTTGATCAGCACCGAATTCGGAATGGGATACCAACCGTGCGCGAGGGAAACCGCCGCCATGCCCGCCACGGGGAGCGCCGCGGCCAGGACCACCGCCGCGCCCAGCTTCCATTTTTTCTTCCAGGCCAATAAAATCACGGCCGCTCCGGCGAGGAACAGCCCTTCGTAACGGACGAGCGTCAGACCGCAGGCGAGGATCGGAAGCCAGAGATCCCATGATCCGCCCGGCTCCCGGTTCAAGACGAAGAACAACCGCTCGGTGAAGACGACGAAAACGAGAATCTGGAGAATGTGCTCCATCCCGTCGAAGGAAATTGCGGTCATCGGAAGGCAAAGTACAAGCGCGAGTAATACCGCCGCACAGACCAGATCTCCCCGCCCGCGTCCGCGCAGGAAGCGGTAGACGACGGCCAGCACCGCCAGTGACAGGAATAAATTCAAAAGGATCGGGCTCCATTCGTTGACCCCGAACAGCACATAGGTGAAGGCGATCACCAACGGCCAAATGATCGAACTGGCGCAGGAGGTAAATCCAAACGGCGTCACTCCCCACACCCCGTGCAGGACGAGATTTTTAGCAATGGCCATGTGAATGTACACATCGTCCGATGCGTACACGATGCGTCCGCCGGTGATCGCGAGGATTTGCGCCAGGGTGACCGCAAACAAGGCCAGCCAGACAACCGCCGCCAAAAGGAAAGGCCAGTGCCTGCGCAGGAACGACGGCCTAGATTGCATACAATCCTCGCTGCCTCCAGGCATCGATCGCCATGCGGATCATTCGCGCCGCCTCCAGCGGCGAGCCTTCCATCCAGGCGGCCCGCGCCAGCCACGCCACACCCTGGCGTGCGTCGCCGCCTTGAAAATAGAGTCGCGCCTGGCGGAAATACACCGAGCGCGCCAATGCCCGGCGGCGCAGCGCCCGGACCGCGGGAGGAAGATCGGGACGCGCGAAATATCTATCGAGTACGATCCGGTATTCCTCGCCGAACCCGCCGCCCTGTTTAATGGTCTTGGCGGCTTCCCACACGCGCGAGGAAGCCACAAGGTGCGGGATGTACGCTCCGCCGTCGGGAAACGCGGTCCAGACACGCAGGAAATAATCGAAGTCAAGCGCGAAATGGAGCGCTTCATCCAAGCCGCCCAGCGTATCATACGTGCGCCGGGGGATGAAAACTCCGGGTTGGCCCATGTTCTTTCCCAAGAGTAACGACCGGAGACCGAAGCCCGCCATTTTTTTCCCGCCGACCGCCCCACCCCGCGCGTCGATTTCGCGCACGTCGCCGTAGAGAAGGGCCGCACAAGGCTGCGATACATACGCCCCGGCAACAAAATCCAACGCTCCGGCTTCCAGACGGTCGTCGGAGTTGAGCCACCCCAGGATGTCTCCCTTGGCGCGCGCCCAGCCCTTATTCACCGCGTGCGCCTGGCCCCGGTCCGCCTCGCTAACCCAATACTCTAGCCGCCGTTCGTGCCGCCGCAGGATTTCCCGGCTGCCGTCGTTCGAACCGCCGTCGATGACGATGATTTCCCGTCGCGGATAGGCCTGATCCAGCACCGACCCAAGGCATTCCTCGAGGAATAGCGCTTGGTTAAAGGACGGAACCACAATGGAGATCAACGGGGAGGAATTCATGGATATCCCGGTCGAATTATACCGAAGGGAGGGGGCAGGTCACCCGCCCCTCTCTTTCTGGCAGCCGGGAGCAACGAAAATGCTATTTCGAAGGCTTTCTTACGGAAGGGTTCGATAAACTGAGATTACAAGACGTATCCAGTCGAGGAAATTCCCGACCTGACGCTCAAAATCGAATTGTTCCAAGGTCCGGGACCGCCCGTAATCGCCCATCTCTTCGCATGCACTCGGATCGGAGACAAGCTTACCCAAGCTCTCGGCCATCGCCAGGGTATCGCCAGGTTGGACGAGGAACCCGCTATTGCTATCCTCGACCTGCTCCGGAATCCCTCCGACGTTGGTAGCGACAACCGGCAGTCCACTTGCCATCGCTTCCAGCACCGAGAACGGAGCGGTATCGGCGCGGCTCGGATGGAAGTAAATATCCGCCGCCTGATAATACAGGGGCATCCGGGCGGGATCCTTCACATGGCCGGCGAAGACCACGCGCGCTCTGCCGTACACCAGCGTCTCCCCTTCGTCCCCGACGCAGAGGAAATCCGTCGGCGGGAAGTTCCGGCTCCAACCTATACGCTCGGCCGTTTCCAGAACCCAGGCGTATCCCTTCCAGGGATTGATGCGCAGGAAATTTCCGGAGATCATGATAATACGCCGGTCCGGATCCAGATCCAGCGCGGCGCGCGCCGCACGGCGGTCCCCCGGCCGGAAGAGCGCGGTGTCTACGCCGTTATCGATCAGCCGCGCGCCGACCAGGGGAACTCGCGCTTCCATGAACATCTCCAGCAGCCACCGCGACGGCGACGCCAGGTACAGCCGGCTGCGCGCGTAGATCGCCCGCTTGCGGCGGAAATTCCACGCGGTTGCGTCGCGGCGGATGGAAGGGTAGATCACGAGGTCCGGGCACTGGCCGCATCCGATGCGCCAGCGCGGGCAATTGATCGGATGGCCGCAGTGGCCGGTGAGGAGCCAGGGATCCTGCGGAAAGAGGATCACCGGCACGGAGCTGGTCAATTGCGGGAGAAATCCCAGGTCGAAGAATCCTTCGCGGCGGTTCCAGCGCGCGTGCAAATTATGAAGCAGCACAACGTCCGGCGGTTCGGGGACGAGCGAAAGCAACCGGTGGGACCCTGGTTGGCTGTAATCTTCATGACCCCGCCATAAGTCCCATGTGACTTGCGGGAACGCCAGCGCTTCGAAAATCGGAAACAACCGGCTTTGCCCTCGGCCGCGGGTTATTGAGAGGAGCTTACGGTAAAGCTCGTGGATCATCCTTGCGCGCGGGGTTTCTTCCCACCGGTCGGGGATAACGTAAAGATCCTCTCCGGCGCTCAGAACTCCGCGGCCGGCAAACAGCATCGACCGATGCCCCAACCGTTGGAATGCCCGGTGCATGCGAATCGAAATCTGCTCGCCGCCCCCGCCCTCGACCGACGAGGTTACCTGCAGGATGCGAAGGGATTTCGGGTTTGAGTCCATGTTCGACTCAGAGGATCCATTCACGCGTGGCTTTCCACTGCGAATCGCGGCCTTCCCGGCGGACAAGGAAAATCGAATTGGCCAAGCCGGTCAGCGACTGCACCCGACGGGGAATAAGGCGTGCGATTCGCCCCGCAGTCCGTTCGACCCCGGAAAGGGCGCAATGAGAGTATCGGTTTAACACTGCGCGGCATTCTTCCAAGTAGGAACCCATCCGGCTCGAGGTGAACGACTCCAAAGAAAGGGGCGACAAAGGAAAATTTCATGGGGCCTGCCTCTCTGGAAAGTCAGACGATCCACGCCTGGTGGATGGCGTACGGCCCGTCCCCCGATCCCTTCACGATGTGGGAGACGGGATACGTCAGGCCGGTCAACGGCTGCATCCGGCGGGGCAAGAGGCGCGCGATCCGGCGCGCAAAGGATTCCAACCGGGAGGGAGGCCGGTGCGAATATTTGGCCAGGACTCGCCGGCAGACTTCCATATAGGGTTTGAATTCTCTGGACGAAAACGAATCGGGCTGGATGCGGAAGACGCCCAGCGGAACGGCGAGCGTGTACAGCTCGGCGTGTTCAAAAAAGCGCGACCACAGCTCGAAATCGCCGGCCACGCGCAATCCGGTGTCCACCCGCCCGCCGGCTTTTTCCCAAAGACCGCGCCGCCAGAAGGTGGATTCCTGTTGGATCATGCACGAGTAAAAGCCGGGATTGAATGGCGCGTTCCGCCCACGGTAGAACGCTTCGGCGTGAAACCCCTCCACGCGCCGGGCACCCAGGACCAGCCCTTCGGCGTTCATGATCATTGGATACATGCTGGTAATCCATTGCACTTCGGGGAATTGCCGGAACACGGCCGCCACGACCTGCAGCGCCCAGGGAGTCAACCGGTCGTCGGAATTCAGCCACCCCATGATTTCCCCGGTCGAACGCCGGAAGCCGTCTTGTACGGCGTCCATGTGCCCGCCGTCGGTGTGGCTGCGCCAGTAGGTCAGGCGGTCGGCATGGCGGCGAATAATTTTCTTGCTTTCGTCGGTCGAGCCGCCGTCCATGACGAAGTATTCCAAATTCGGATACTCTTGATTCAGCACCGACCGGATGCAATCTTCCAGGAACCGTCCTTGTTGAAACGAAGGCGTCACCAGGGAAATTTTCGGTAGAATCATTACGGATTTTTTCGGAGCCATAGGATGGCAAAATCCTCAGCCGCAAATGAAAACCATTAGCCATACCACCGGGCGAGCATCCGCCGTAATTTTTCCGGATCAACCCGGAGATCGATCCTCCAGCGGCCGGGCATCTTTTCGACGAGATCCGCGGCGTTGTGTTCGCCCAGGATATACCCGTACGTATGGCCCGCCGCGGCGCATAGGGAATAATAGCAACTGTTGGCATATTGCGGGAGGGGTGACATAAACTCCACCACGTTGACTCCCGGCTGGGAAAACAGTAAGTTCGCCAACCCCGCGCCGTGGATCGAAACCACGCAGTCAGCCCCGGAAAACAATTTCATCTGCTCGGTAAGCGACAGCCCTTGGGTTTCGTGGAATTCGAACTTATATTTTTCAAGGATGGGCAAGAGCTCCGCCTCGTTCGCCACCCGGCGATAGCCCGCTTTTTCACGCCGCAGGTAGATCCGCCGTCGGCGCGCTGCGGGTTTCGGCAGTCCGATCCGCCGGCGCAGCCAGTCCGCGGCCCACGGTCGCATCATACCGGAGTATCCAAGCAGCGACGGTAGCAGCAAACTCTCCACCTGCCAATGATCGTCTCCGAACGGCTCCTGGCGGTCGGCGGTCACGCCCAACCGGTCCAGGGATTCCCGCTGCCAATCCTCCATTTCTTTTGGAACGATCACCTGGTAATAACGGATTCCTGCGGCTTCCGCGACGGCCAACCGCGGAAGCGTATCGGCCCACCAGTGAAAGTAATTCGGCTTGGCCGACACCGGAGAAAGCAGGGTGAGCATGGCGCCTATCTTTTCCTGCCGCGGGGGAATTCTCAGCCGGGAAAAAACCGGCAATTGCGAGGGCGGCGCTCCCCATGCGAAGGAAAATTCCTCCAGCACGCGGCCATCTGATGTCAGTACGGCTCCATCCCATCCCAATACTCGTCCATTTCGAATCTGCCCAAGGAACAGCGGCGGATAACGGTAGAACTGCGCGCCGCGATATACCGGGTGGACTGTTCCGTCGATGCTCAGCGGCGGCGCGATCTCCACCAGTTCCGGATCGCGCACCGGGATGTACCAGTGATCCCATCCCTTTTCCATCCAAGGCAGGCGGGCTTCGCGGGCGTCGCACCAAGCGCGGAAATCCGGGATCGTTCCGCGCGGGCGCGCCGATGAGGGGATTAGGCGCAGTCCGGACGCAAGAATCCCTCTCGCCCTATTCACCGCCCGCCCCTTCAGCCCGCCGATCCATTCTTTCCGTTCTTCCAGCGGAACGAGTCATGGATCTCCTCATGGTTTCCCGCCCGCGGCTATCCGGAACCCAAGCGGCAGGGCGAGCAGTCTTGCCAGACGATCGGGTACTCCGGCTCTGCGCAGCGACCGTTCCGCGCGCATCCTCAGCGGCATCACCGACCTGCGGCGTAAATCCACCGGGATTTTTTCCCGCCGGCACAGGTCCACCGCACCTCTTTCCCAATACCCGCGGAAGACGGCGGTGGTGTAATAGTCCAGCGGGTAGTCCACCCCGGTTCGCAGGCAGAGGAACGGCGCCGAAAGCTCGTCCGACCGGCGGCTGCCCAGCCGCTCGAATTGCCATGGCGATTCTCCGGCGCGCAGGATCGCCGCCAGACTCTCCTTCCGCCACCAGGCCGCCTGCAAGGAGACGCGATACTCCGCGCCTATGCGGATCACGCCGAGTTCGGGTTGATCCGCGCACATTTCATCCGGCCCCGGGATCGGCATCAGGCGCAGACAGGCCGCCTGCTGGGCCTCGGCATATCCGATCAACTGCGAAATTCTTTCCGTTTTCACCGGGCGGTCGATGAGAAAATCCTCTTGAAGGAGAAGCACGCCGGCGGCTGGAAGCATTTCCAACATATGTATCAGGTTGGACGACCAGTCGAGATCGTCGCCGACCGTAAACGCGAGAACCCGCCGATCGGGATACACCGCATGATTCGATCCCAAAAAAACCGGGAATGGACAATCCGGCCAGTAGCGGAACAGGAGCGTAAAAAAAGGTCCCCACACGTCCCGATAGGCATCGCACGAGATCACGAGGAGCGCAGTTTTGGTAGCCATCACTTTAACAGCGACATCATCCGTAAAGTCTCGATCAAACGCTCCGGCGCCACCCGGTAATTGTCCATATTGTTGAAATCTTTCGAGATATCATCCGGCGTGGTGGTCCCGATGAGATAGAAATATTCCTGGTCCAGGACGTGAGCCAGCATGCAAAATACGGGAACGATGTACCGTTCCGGAAAAAGCTCCAGCACGCGGATGCGGCGCGGGGCGAAGAGGAGGTCGGTCACTCCCGCGCCGTGCGGCGCCGCGATGGCGCCCGCCTGAGAGAAGAGCTTCATTTGCTCACTGAAGGAAAGGTCTTCTAGTTCCACATATTCAAATCCCGCCTTTTTCAGAATGGGGAGCAATTCCTTTTCGTTGAGCAGATGCCTCCCCCGCGCACGATTACGCCCGATCCAAAATCGCCGTTTGCCCGGAGGCTTGCCTTCAATGCCCAGCCGGTTGCGCAGCCAGCGAAATCCCCACGGTCGCATGAAGCCCGGAGGCGCCAGGAAGGAGGGCACCAGCAGGTGCTCTACTTCCCAATGCCCGGACCCCAGCCCGGCGCATCGTTCCGCTCCGTATCCCAAAGCCTCCATTGAATCGAGAAATAGCGGCTGCAGATCAGGAATAATGAAATTGGTGTGTTTGGCAAGCCCGGCCTCTTCTAACACCGCAAGACGGAGCAATCCGTCCGTCAGCCAATGGTGGGCGTTGCGGCCCGAAGCCGGCGCCACCAAGGTCGCCCAGACGTCATCGCGATATTCCATCCGAGGCAGCCCGGGTCGCAGAAATACTCCGGATTTCCAAATGGATTCACCCCACTGGTGCGTAAACTCGTCGAAGACATAATCTTCGGGAGAAATCACAATTCCCTGGGAAGTCGCCACGCGTCCGCGCCGGATGCAGGTCACGGACAATTCGGGGTATCGGAAGAAACGCTGATCGTAAAAGACCGGGTGAATGGATTTCTCAATGGTGCGCGGCAGATCTCCAATATAGAGTTCGCTCTCCCGGACCTTCACCTGCCAGTGGCGGGAACCGCGCTCCGCCCATGGTCTGGCGTTTTCCGTAATTCGGATCCATTCCGCCGCATCCCAGATCACTCCTTTGGGCACACCACCTTGGCGCGATGAAATCGGCAAGAAGCGCAGGATGAACGCTATGATCCGCCAGATCATCGGCCGGAGATGCACAAACCATAAATGGGCGACACTTCGTTTCATTTGCTATCCCTTTACGAAGGCTATTCTACCTTGTTCTATTCCAGCTGGAAAAGCAACCTTCGCCCTCGTTTGTTCGCCTGTTGGTATCGGAGGGAAAACAGGTATCCAGAAGAATCCCATTAATCGTCTATGGAACGGTTCTACTCGGGTTGGTCGTGGCGGAAGCGAAAAGGAATCCCGTTCAGTAGCACCACGGGCACCATTTGGCGAATTCATCACCGATATCTATCAGGGATCGAGGCACTATGCACTCGCCAATAAAGCGAGCACTTATTTGTTGAATTTAAAAGGGGCGAAATAATTATTGGATAAGGTCAATCCCCGGGGTTTTACAGCCGACAGCCTGGCATGGGAGATGCATATCACCGGATGGATCTCCTGCGGCATTTATCCCAGAGTGGCCGTTCTACGTGATCAAGACACCAATATTTGGACAAAGGGCGGGATTCCTGAACACGATTCTATCGGTCGAAAAATTGCAAAGTCTATTTCTACTATTAAATCCATCTCAATGTTTTTCGAGTTTACCCAATTGTACAAGAGAATTTTAACCCCTCTGCAGCCTTCTCCCGGCGAGTAGCTTAGGGGGTTTCTTTTTTAACCCCCAAATTACTTTACAGCGCGAAGACAGATTAGCAGCGGGTAATCCGGATCGGTGTCGGAAAAAGCCGCGGGAGGCAGCTCCTCAGCGGCCAAGCCGTAAAGGAAGGCTGCCGCCAAGCGCACGTTGCCACACGTTTCAATCACCAACTCTTCTGCGGGAAAGGCTTCGGTAAATAAACGTTTCACCGCATCCGGAGTCATCCTCCAAAAGTCACCCCATCGGTCGGCATCATAGCGGGTTATGTGCGAGATCCCCGGAATCGTCACCAAAGCGACGCCGCCGCGTTTCAGCAACCGATGGATGTTTTTCACCACGGAATGCACGTCGTAAATCAAATGTAAGGTCTGGGTTAAGACAAGGCAATCGTAGACGCCGTGGGGAATCCCCTTCCCGGTTGCCAGGTCGCCGACGATTGTAGCTTCCGGATTCCCGGCAGTCACATGTAAAACATCCGATTGGGTGACACGGCTCCCGCCGTATTTTTGTGTATACCCGCGGTCACCTACTTCCAGCACTCGGCCGCGGATATATTCCGCGTTGCGTTCCATGAATCGTCCGATGAAATACCGGTCGATGGGCGTTCCCCGGTCAAACGCAAAATGCCGGCTGGCGGGCTTGGCGGGTAGCGGCAGAATCCCCGCCGGCCAGAATTGCCAGCTGTTGATCACCCGATGGAAAAAGAAAAGTCCCTTCCACAACCGTCCTTTTTTACCCATCCCACCGACCTCCTGGTAACTACCATTCGATCAAGCGGATGTTCCGCCTGTCTCAATTATTTTGATCCAATTAATCGGGGCGCGGTTTCGCCCATCCGGCGAAAATCACCTAGTATTAACCCTCGTTGTAGAGAAATTTACGGAATTTGATAGATCGAATAATGGCCGATCGTGGCAACCGGCGACGCTCCCTTTAAGGAATCCGGCGGACCCATCTGAACGTCCACTACTTCCCAAACGGTTCCAGCCGATCCGGCAGTTGTACTCTCCAGATTATGTACGCCAAACCGGACGAGCAATAGGTAATCAAACCAATCGCTGAAATGGTTTTCCGGATGGAGAGGGTTTATCGGTGAGTTGGAATCCACCAACCAATACTCCACCCGTAAGGAATCCACTCCTTCGGTTTTAGCCTCTCCGGACAAAAACTCCGCGACCTTCCACTGGTCGGAATCGCTGCCTGCATAGCCGTTGGCCAATCCATTGGAAATCCGTTCCACATCAAATGGGATCGGTAGCAATGCTACACCCAAAGCAACGACCAGGATCCAAAATGCCGGACGGGCGCGGTGGAATCTCTCCACTAACCAGCGGAGGAACAAGACCATCACAAGGACTTGCAGCGGCCACATATACCAGAAGCGCTCCGGCCTTCCGGGCTCTGCCAAGACCAATAGTATTATCCAAGGGAGACTGAACGCAATGAAAAGAATTACGTTGTCCGGATTGGGATCCGGTATATACACGGAGAGGTACAATCCCAAGCAGATGGCCAGCCAAATCCAAGGCATATATTCCCGGAATTGAATAACAGCCAGGGAAATATTATGGTCGATAGATTTATCCGCAGCAAATTGTTCCAGGATAGCCGGGGTTGCCAACAGATAGAAAACAAGTGCTCCCGCCGCCGCCAAAGCCAAGGGAATCCATTTCCTTCTGACAGCGACGGTGTGGATGATCCGTTGCATGGGCCTCCACCCTCGCATCACAACCCAACCAAACGTAATCCAACCGGTCATAAAAACCCACCAAAGGATCGAGTCAAAATATCGGTTGGCACCAAGCAGGAACAAATCCCCATCGAAGTTCCTGTCGATGTTCATAAGGATCCTGCACGACTCGTAGGCCGCCTGATTTTTCCAGCCGGGAAGCGGATAAACCACCCGCTTCTGGATTTCTGATCCCCCGATATACGGAAGATACACACCGTTTGGTACGTCGTTTTCCCCTGGTTCCGTCGCGTAACAGTAGATGGGGGAGGTGGAGGTGTTTTTCCATACAGAATTTTCGGGACGCATGAGAAGCAGTGACGCCATGTCCATGAACCCGCGGGTATATTCATACCTCAGGTATGGAAACCATATGAGTAAACCAAACAATCCCGAGACGAGCAGGCTCTTCCAACCCAGTGGCGGCCGATAGATCAGCCATAGAACGGGAATGACAAACAGGAATGGAATGATCGCCAAGTCGACATACAATCCATAGGCGAGGATCGCTACGACCGCCCCGAGCGCCCAAGCGGCGCGTCGGTTAATCCAAAGCAATAGAAAGTAGAGCGACGCCAGAATGAAAATGGGATGGCCGATAGGCCAAACCCCCATGAATCCTAAACGGCTCAAGGCAAACACAACCGTTGCCGGAAGAGCCACCACCCGTCCGGCAACCTCCCGAGCCACCAAATACAGGAAGATCAGGGTGCCGTATACCAGGATCGTATTGCCCGCCAGGTCTTGCAGCCGAGGATCCGGAGTCAACAAGATCCCCGGGAGTATTAAATAGAACGTACCAGGGGGATTGTCGGAGGAGTAACTTGATAATTCACCTTTTTCAAGGACCCTTCCCGTGGATAGGAAATCTTGTACTCCCTGGTAATAAGGAAACATATCCAAATTGGCCAACTCCTGGCTTTTCCATCCCTGGTAACGCACGAGCATTGTCACGGTACCCGCCGCGAAGATAATAAGCAGGTCGATCCATATTGTGGATTTAATTTTTGATATCATCCCATCCTCTGTGTTTACGATTACTCTACAGTCCAATTGAATTCAAATCCGGAAATCTTCTCGAACAGGACCGGAATTCCGGGCCTGATCTTTCAAAGTGGAAAAAACTGATCCCGCAATTTCCTCCTGGTTTCTATTAGGACACGCTTCTTGGAAGCAGCATGCGAATCCAACGAGCTTCCCGTTGAAACGCGGGATACCGCCAGATCCGCCGCAGCATGGCCCAGCGCCAAGCCAGCGGGTTTCGCCGCTTCCCCTGCATCACCTCGGCCAGGATGAGGCGGAATACCTGGCGGCAGGCCAGCGATTCCGGCTGCCGGCGTATCCCCGCCGGCATGGATTCAAGATATTGGAGGAGCCAACTCCAGAAGTCCATTTCGTTCCTGTAGTATGCGTCCGGATCACTAAACATTCGCGCGACAGAGGATTGCCCGTGCTGCCGGTAGCGCGCGACGATGGCAGAATCAGCCCGCATCGGAAAATGCATACTAAGTTTGACCCACATCGCCAGGTCGGTGCGCACTTTGCGGAACCGCTCTTCAAATCCGCCCACTTCCATCAAGGCGGAACGGCGGATCAGGGTTGCGGTGGGACATGGATAAATATCCGTATTCCGCAGGAATTCCACCGTCAATTCCGGCGGGTCGTACATTCGGGCTTCCATGGGGGCGAACGCCTGATCCCATCCGGCTCCTTCGGCGGGGTTCTCGAAAAAATAATGAACCCGCGCGAAGGTCATCGACGCATTCGGATTTTCAATCAGCAATTTCCTCTGGCGCTCCAATTTATCCGGCAGCCAGATGTCGTCAGCGTCCAGGAAGGCGATCAACTCACCCCGGGCGACACGCAACCCGCGGTTGCGCGCCGCACTCGCGCCATTGGATTCAGACGGGGAAGGTGCAAGCACCCGGATCCGCGAAGGATCGCGTTGAACATACTCGAGCGCGAGTTCCATGCTCCCATCGTCCGATCCGTCGTCGACCAGGATGATTTCCCAATCGCCGGTTGTCTGGGCGTACACCGAATCGACCGCATCGGGAAGATAGCGGCGCATATTTAATACAGGAATGATGACGCTGATCATTGGATCCATTATTGTCCGGAAGGGAGTCAACCGGCCGAGTCCGTCGGCCAGCCAATTAAATCCGCCGGGCCGGCGATTCTGTCCAAGACCCGACCGGGTGATGGACGCCTGTGGTTGGCGTCTCGTGCCCCTCTCGCACGGAAACCGGTCCGGGAGAATCCTTCTCTCATATCATTCCCCGGAAGGCATCCCGCTTCTCTCTGGGAATGGCCAGGAGGTTGTCCTCATAAACCGATTTCTCTTTGTGAGGTTCCAAATGACAGTCCGGTTTTATGAAGTAGCATGAATAGCCGAATCTCTCCAGTATTTTTTCCGCCTCGATCGGGTGGTATTTCCATCGCAGAGTCCGCAAATCGCTTAATTCGCAAATGATTACGGGGCGGTTTTTCTGGATGCAACCCTGGCCGCCGATCAATACTTCCTTCTCCGCTCCCTCCAGATCCATTTTTAGGAGATCCAGACAGTTCATCCCGGAATGCTGATCATAATAGTCGAGCGTAACGACCGGCACTTGGATCGGAAGACTGTACTTAACACCCTTGGGGTATCGCAGGCTGTTGCACCCGGTTTGTTTCCCGAGCGAGATAAAAAACTCTGCGGTTTCCTCTTTCGAACCCAGTGCGCATTTTTCGATCTTCACGTTCTTTCGCCCGTTCACGACCAGGTGCATCCACAACCACTGCCGCTCCCGCGGGGATGGTTCAAAACTAATCACTGTTCCATCTTTTCCGAGAATGGAGGATGCCAAGAGGGTGTAATAACCGCGGTGCGCCCCGGCATCAATCATAACCATACCGGGTTTCAAAATTCTTCTTAACAGTTGGGTTTCCGCGCGCTCAAAGGAATTAGTCCTTATCAACCGTCCCAACTGGTCATCCCACGAAAGCCACCAATCCCCCCACGAAAGCCGCCTGGGAGAGGGAACAGGAATGCTGGTCGCATAATAATAAACCCTGAACAGGCCGATTTTCAGCATTTGCTTGAGAGGATTTGCTTTCTGCATTATCTCGAACCCCTCTTCCCAACCGAACCATGATTCCTTTGCAGGAACACTCTTTTCAACTGCTTAGTTTATAGATCGTCCGCAATCCATCCCGGCTGGTGTAGATCGGAGGGAGTGCGCGTTCCACGATCGGGATAAAATCCGGAGCCAACACCCGCAGATCGGAATCCACAACCAGATAGCGGCATCCGGAATCCCTCATCGCCGCCTGTAATGCGCCCGGATCGCTCACCTCATAAAAGAGCTGCCAGTTTCCGTATACCGAATGATTGGAATAAATGGCGTCGGTGGCATTGAACGCGATGACGCACTCGCCGCGCGGAACCTGGCCGGAAAGCTCGGTCAGCCAGCCGCGATACTTTTCCTCCGACTGCCTCGCGGCGGCCCATCCCCGGAACTCCCCCGCCGCGAATGCCACTTGCGAACCCAGCATCCCTGCGGCGACCAACAGCCACACAACCAGAAGCGAGACCTGCTCCGTCTTCAGCAAAGATCGGAAATTTTCTGCTACAGGCACCGAACCGGCGACGACCAAAGTCAGCAGGATCGGAAAGAGCATCCCGAAAAAGCCCGGACGGTAAGATGCCAGCGCGTATCCCAAAAGCGGCAGACACCACAGCAACGCCAGCCCCAGAACGACCCGCCGGGGTCTCTTCCACAACGCCGCCGCTCCCCCCGCCGCGAGAAAGAGAAACATCGCTCCGCCCAGGATGCTGTAGGCATCGTAATACATGCGGACCGCATTCGCGGCCACCAGCGGCACGCGCCGTAGGAAAGCCCACGGGTTTCGCTCAATCGCGCGCAGAACGCTGTATCCGTTCTCTTCGGCCGTCCCATACAGGTCGGCCGCGCTCGGAGACGGAACGACTTCGTAGCGGTCGGTGTAGAGGAAATTATGCCCCTGTTCAAATGCCAGATAACTACGCTGGCCAATCTGCGGATCCCAACTCCCGGTCGCCGCGGCGAAGATCAGGATATAGAGAACCACCGGCGCGGCGAATCCTCCCGCAAAGGAAAGCGTGTCGCGCGTCGCCTTCCTGTTCCGCCCGCGGAAAAACCACAGGACGGGAATCAGGATCACCCCCAGGAGCAATCCGTCCAGCCGCGCCAAGGCCGCCAGCCCCAGTAGCAAACCGGCTCCGATCCAGAAGCGGGCGCGCGCCGGCTTCCCGGATTGTCTTTCCGCAATCCACCCGGTGATGAGAACGGCGAAACTCAGGCCGGCCAGCGCGGCGTAGAGGGAATCCGCCGTGACCATGAGGATCGTCGAGAGAGGCCGCATCACCGCCGTGACGGCCATCGCCGCCCATCCGGCCCGCTTGCCGCCCACAGCTCTTGCAGCGGAGCCCGCTGCCGCCATGATGCCGATGAGCAAAATCACCCTGCGGAGTATGGAGACGTAGCCCAATAGCATGTGATCGTGGGGGAAGAACAGGTAGATCGCGCCGTTGAGGATTCCGGAGAGTGGTCCGCTTCCCAGGGGCATCCAGGTTCCCTGCTCCACCAGTCTCACGCCGTCGAAAAGGTATCCGCTGTCGTCCAAACTGGGGAATCGCACGCTCAGCACGGGTAATTGACACGCGATTCCGAATATGAATAGAAGAGTCGTTGCCAAAAGTCCGAACCAACGGAATCGCGGCCGGCGTGTCTCGGGGAGACTTTTCTTCGAGGTCACCATGGTTCGTTCATCCTTTTCCGTATCTACCTGCCTTTACGACGGTTTCCAGCGCTTCCGTCCAAGGATCCACACCCGCAACAGATCAGGAAACGTGCGCAACCGGCGCCACAAAATATCGGGGGAGAATGCGCGTACGATCTTTCCATCCGGACGAATCCGGTACGTGGCGTCCGGCGTCCCGTAGAGATAGCGTTCGTAGCTGACGAGGGCATAATTGCGGCGCGCCTCCTCGCCATGCATCAAGCCGGATTTTTGCCCCTCCGGGAGATGGCTGTAATCATGGTTCTGATGCACCGCGAGGATGAAGTCTGAACCGTTGACGACATCCATTTTCCGGGCAAGTGCCCAGAACACAAGCCAATCGTCCCACGCCGAGCGGCCGATGGCCAGGCGGGGAATTTCCGTATACCCTCCCTTTTCCCCCCATGCGCCTTTGGGAAACATAAAATAATCCAATGCCGATTTGATTCCTGGTTTGCCGTTGGTTTTTGCCTTTTCCACTAGCCATTGCTCCCAATCTGGTTTTGAAAAATCTATTCGCTCGCGGAGGTCGGTATCCCACCTCCGGCCGACAAGCAGGAACGGTTTGCGCCAGCTGGAAAGAGTTCTCGCCGCTTGCGGCAAACGGCCGGTGAAGAGGATATCGGCGTTGACATACATCAGCAGCGGAAAGGAAGCCTTCTCCTCGGCTTTCGAAAATACCGAGTTCAGAAGAGGCGTGCCGAATTCGCTCCGCTCGATGTCCGGCACCAACCGGAGTCCGAGTTCTTTGGCCACCTCGGCGGCGCCTTTTTCCTCGCCCAACAGGAGCACTTCGCCTTGGGGGAACAGGGTCCGCCAGCACGCCAAGGTGTTGTATTGGGCCACTGCGGTCTGACCGACGAAGGGTTTGGCCGTGGTAAACAGGGTAATCATGACCGGCGAGTCCTTCCCATGCTAGGAGGATATGTTCACACCGACGGGAATATACAGCGTCTTGTCGCGCCACTGGGCCGGCGCGATCCGCCAGGCGTCGATCAGGACCTGGCGCGTCCGGCGGCCGGAGAACGCGCTCTCGGGGACGTGCGAAAATTCCTTCCACGCGGTGGTGATCACCACGATATCGGCCCAGCGGACGCAATCCTCGGCGCTGGCGGCATAATTCGGGCCGTCGCCCAATGTCAACCGGGCCGCGTCCATGGCCATCGGATCGTAAACCATCAGTTCGACTTCTTCCTCGAGGAGCATCCGCGCCAGTTGAATCCCCTGGGATTCCTCGATGACCTCGGTCTCAGGTTTGTACGAAAGCCCGAGGATCCCGACCTTCGAACCGGGGCGGGCATGCTTCTTTACCAACTCCGCCAGCCGCTGCACCTCGGATCGGTTTTCCCGATCGGTCGTCTCCGCCAGCGCCGCCTGCACTCCCAGATCGCGCGCCAGCCGGCTCATCGCCAGGTTATCCCGCGGGAAGCAAGGTCCCCCGTAACCGATCGCGCCCTTAAGATACTTGCCGCCGATACGGGTGTCGTGGCCGATAGCTTCCGTTACCACGTCCACGTCGGCGCCCGGAAGCCGCTCGCAAATGTGCGCGATCATATTGGCATAGGTGAGCTTGGTGGTGACATACGTATTCACCGCCAGTTTGGAGAGTTCGGCGTTGACGTAGTTCATGTGGGCGATGTGGGGGTGATTCTCGCACACCGCCTGGTAGAACGCATCGAGGATTTTTCCCGCGCGCGGGTCAGATTCCCCCGCCAAGATGAAATCGGGATTAAGAAAATCATGGATGACGCTTCCCAAGGCGATGAATTCCGGGCTGTAGCACAGACCGAAATCCCGTCCGGCTTTCTTCCCGGAATATTTTTCAAGGCACTCCCGGATCGGCCCGCCGGTCGATCCGGGCATTACCGTCGAGGTGATGACAACCACCGGGAACCCCCGCTTCTTTTTTAATCCGCGCCCAATAGCTTCGCAGGCCGAAAGCACGTGCCGGAGCGAAAACCCGCCGGTCGGTTCGCTCGGCGTAGGGACGATGACAAAGGCGATTTCGGCTTCGGATAAAGCCGCCTCGATGTCGGTGGTTGCGCGCAAATTTGCGCGCCCGCGCCGGATATATTTGGCTAAATCAGTCTCGTTCACCGGGGGTTCGCCGCGGTTGATGGCTTCTACCTTACTCGCATCCAGATCCGCGCCGACGACGGCAACCCCGTGCGCGGAAATCCCGGCTGCCATGGGCGAACCCAGTTTGCCCAAGCCGATCACGGCGGCCGTTGTTAGAGCTTTTTTTTCATCTTTCATGCCCTCTCCTCGTTTAGGAAAATTTGCCCCTCATTCGGGCGAATCGCTTGCGCAATTCGCCTGCCGCCCGGGCGGAAGAAATCCATGCTCCCGGCATGGGATCGCCGGTAACATGCGCCAACTGCTCCAGCCGGTGTGGCTTCATGGGGAGTGAATTCCCACCGCGGCGTTCCGGCCTCTTCCCTACCCCGCCCGATACCTGCGGGAGATGATTGTACCCGTGATTCTCACGGACCGCCTTTACCGCGGTGGCGGTCCAAACCGCCGCGCTCAGGAAAAACGCCGGCACCACATCTCAAGCACGAGCGCCCGGAAAGAGAGCATCGCAATCAGATCGGATTGGGATGGATCGCCTGCCAACCGCCGCTCGGCCTCGGGTTTGAGGATCCCAGACTGGACGAGATATCCGTCTTTTAAATTGCGGCGATAGGCTTCAAAAAGTCCGGCGGTCCAAAGCCGCACCGGCGGGGAAAACCCCCGCTTCGGGCGGCTCATCACCCAATCCGGTAGTATTCCTTTCATCGCATCTTTCAGCCAGGCTTTCGGCGGCAGTTTGCGATCGGAACGCGTCTTACGCAGGCCGATGACGGTTTCCACCAGGCGGTAATCCAACAGCGGAAGGCGAAGTTCCACCGACGAGGCCATGCTCAACCTGTCTCCCTGGGTGATCCCATTTTCCAGGAGATAGGTGTCGCAAATCAAGTGGGTCAGAACGATATCCACCGGCGACCACGGCCAAGGCCGGGTGAAGGGTTCGTACGCGCTGCCTGCAACCAGCCGCTCGCGAAATGCCGGTGCGTACAACTCCTCGTAAAAACCATACTGCGCGGCGAAATCATAGCAGACATCGTAGAACCGCAACCGGTCGGGCGGGCTCGCCCGGTGCTGTTGAAAACGTTCCCAACCGGGGCGCAACCCTCCAACCGATTCCACCCATTTCCGCAACCCATTCCGCGTCCACTTACCAGGCAAGGAAGGAATAAGATAATCGGGAAGTGCCGCCCAACCCCTTTTCCGAAGGGTTGATTTCTGATGCGATTCTCTCGCGGCTTGCCGCACCCACTCGTACCCCCAAAAGAGTTCATCTCCACCTTGGCCTTGCAGCATGACCGGCACGCCGTGTTCTCTGGCAAGCCGCATCACCGCATAGTAACCGTATCCGGAGATGTCGGCAATTGGGTCGTCGTGCCAGAAGATCAGTTCGGGGAAGAAATCCACCACCTGGCCGGTTTCCACTTCCACTTCGTGGAAGGGCATCCCCAGATATTCGGCCAACGCCCTGGCCTCCACACGCTCGTCCTCGCCGGGATAGCCCGGATAGCCCACGCTGAAGGCATGCATAATGCCGGGATACTTGCGTGCGGCGAGCACCGCGATGCTTCCCGAATCCAACCCGCCGCTGAGCGCGATGCCCACGGGCACGTCCGAGCGGATCACGAGCTCGCTCACCGTTTCCAGTTCGGCGCGCAGAAGTTCTGCGGGCGAACCCTTCAGCGGGGGCGCGTCTTCCATATTCCAATAGCGGCGCTCGGTGATTTGCCACGGCTCAAGATCAATGGTGAGCAGGTGCCCCGGTGGAAGTTTGCGCACACCGCGGATCGGCGTGGCGGGCTCGGGCACGTATTGGTAATTGAAAAAGAGGGAGACGCCGGTCGGATCCAGTTCGAAAGGGACCGCCCCGGATTGGAGCAGGGCTTTCAGTTCGGAAGCAAAGATCAGCCGATCCTTTCCCTCCCAAAGGTAGAGCGGTTTCTCCCCCATCCGATCGCGCGCCAGGAGTAGCCTCCGGCGCTTGCCGTCCCACAGGGCGAAGGCAAACATGCCCCGCAGACTGTGAACACAGTCATCGCCGTATTCCTCATAGAGATGCAGGACCATCTCGGCGTCGCAGCGGGTGCGGAAGACATGCCCCCTGGCCTGCAACTGGCCGCGCAATTCGATGAAATTATAGATTTCACCGTTGAGGATTAGCGCGAGCGTGCGATCTTCGTTGTAAAGGGGCTGTCCGCCGCCTTGAAGATCGATGATGCTAAGGCGGCGCATGGCCATCGCGAGGTTGTGATGCTGGAACTCACCCGCGCCGTCCGGCCCGCGGTGCTGCAGCAGGGAGTTCATCCGCGTGACCTTCTCCCGCTCCAGCTCACTCAGCCCTTCGCGACTGATCCATCCGGTGATGCCGCACATCAGGATTTCCCTTCCGGCGGGATCCGCCCACGCCATCGTGCCACTCGGACGCGCAAGGCATAGACCGCGTGGGAACCTCCGGCCCAAATTCGCTTCGCCCAGGCGGCCGGCGCCCAAAGCGACGGCAGAACCTGCCAGCGCCTGCGCAGGTGAGCGCGATCCCGCGCGGGGCGCAAACCGCGATCGGTTAGGAGGTGGGTGGCATCTTCAATCGTGAAGTAGTGCGCTAGCCCGCCCGCCAATTCCATGTTGCGTATGGCTTCCGGCCCTTCCCAGACGCCTTTCCATCCCTGGGGATGATGCCCGTATCCGTGGTTTTGGTGGATCACCCACAACACAGCAGTGGCGTCGATGACCGCCGCACCTCGGGACCGGGCGGAATAGATCAGCCAGTTGTCCCACATTGTCCGCCCTACGGCGAATGGGGGAATGCTCGGCCATAACCCCCGCCGGTAGATGAAATAATCGATTCCGGAGGGATCCTCCAGGCTGCCCCGCGTCCGCACCTGATCGCGGATTTTGCTCTCCCAAGCAGGATCGGTAAAATCGATTTTCTCCTCGACGTCCAGGTTCCACCGTCGCCCAACCATAAGAAAACGTTGGCGCAAACCGGCCGCGATCCGAACCGCCGCCAGAAAATCCGATCCGAGAATGATATCCGCGTTGAGATAACACAGGATCGGCTCCGTCGCGGCCTCTTCCCCGCGGCGGAAGATATCGTCGACCCGCGGTGTACCGTAATCGTTCCGCGTCAAATCCGGTAAATGGCGCACGCCCAGGCGGGCCGCGAGTTCCGCCTCGCCCGGTTCGTCGCCCAGGAGCAGGATTTCCACCTCCGGCTCAAGCGCGCGCCAGGAACCGACGGCGTTCTCCTGCAGACGGCGGAACTCCCCCTCCAGCGGTTTGGGGATCGTGAACAAGGTGATCATGCTGGTTCGGGGCGGGCCGTCACGCAAAGGTGCCAGCCGAAATGACGCTGCATTCCACGGAAGACAGCGCGGGGAAGGATGCGGAAATACCAGTTCTTGACGTAATGGTATTGCATGTAGTCTTGGATGCGGTACGGGAAGATGTGGTCGATGAACATCGACTCGATGCGGAATCCGCGAAGTAAAGTACGGGCGCCGGCGGGTGTATAGGTATAGTTCACCGGACATCCGGTCTGCGCCTCCGAGTTGCACGCCACCGGCTCATCAAGTTTCCAGAACGCGCCCTTCCCCTCGGCTAGTAAAATCCAAAATACTTTCCAAGATCGCCGGTGATATACCATGAGTTTAAGTTCGCTTTCGGCGTGGACGAAATGCCTGCGCACCTGCTCCGCCACGCGCTCCGGATTCGGGGTGTGATGGATCACGCCGAAAGAACAGATCAGATTGTACGGCTCGGGAGAAATCTCCTCCGAGAGCCGCTCGGCGTCGGCAGCCCGGAAGTCGATCCGGTCGGCCAGCCCGAATACCTCCGCCCGGCGCCGCGCCAGTTCGAGCGACTTCTCCGAAAGATCGACCGCCGTTACCCGGGCGCCCGCACGCGCAAAGTTAATCGTATCGGTGCCAATCCCGCAATCGATTTCCAAAACGCGCTTCCCGGCCCAGCGCGGAAACTCGGCAAACCCGGGGATATGCGGCTCCACCAGGTATTTACGCGCCTCCACCTTGTCGAAATATTCGCGCGATCCATCCGGTTGGGGTGAATGCCGGATGTTGCATGGCCGTGCATTCCAGTAATCGTGCACTTGGGCGATATTTTTCTCGCGGAAGATCTCTTCCTGTTTCATGGCACCCCGATCCCTACGACGATCATCCGTTGCTCCGGTTCGGCCGGGCCCCAGAAGATCGCGTAATTGCCCTCATAGAGGAGCACTGCCTGCCCGGCGTCCACCAGGCCGAGGTACTCTTTTCGGGTGATGCGCTCCAGTGGATCGACGTTGGCCAGATAGGAAATATTTTCCCGCCGCAGATATTCCCTCAGGGGATCTATCGGCGCAACACCGCTTACGTACAGCAAATGCCCGATCAATTCCGAGTTGACGAACTGCGGCGAGTTGGCCAGCCCGTCCAAGTTGATCACCGTATAGGTTCGTCCAAAATATCCAAGCAATCCCGCGCTGAAGGAGCCGACCCGCGCGCCCTGCGGCAGATTGTTGTTCATCCAATCGGCCGCAGCGTAGGCTTCCTGCTGGGTGCCGTCGGGCGCAATGATATACTCGTGCGGCAGCCAATGCGCCCAGAACAGGATAAGCCCGACAACGGAGAGCAGTGTTCCCGCGAGCAGGGTGGATTTATTCCATATCCCGCCCAGCCGGGTTTTCACGGCCGCCAGATACTCCAGCCCCTCGCCCAACAAACAAGTCAACGCCAGGATCATCGCCAGGGTTTCCGCCACGGTGTACCAAACACCCCATAACAGGTACCCCGGCAACAGCAACCAGTTTCCCAGCGAATTCACCGCCGCCGAAATCAGGATCACGCCCACAACCGCTGCGCTGCCGCGGCGGGCTGCGGCTTCCGGCTCCGCGGAAGCGCCGCGCAATTTTATCAAAACCCAGATGCCCGAGCCGATCCCCACCGCTGCCAGCAGCAATACTTTCAGCCGGAAGGAAAGCGCTCCGAAAAACGAAAAGATTCCCGCCCAGGCACCATATGCCAGATCCGGGAGCAAACCGAAAAGGTAGGAGATACCGACGCCGCGCGCCGGAAGCGTTAGCAAATCCGGACGCGAAAGCAGCACACGTTCCGATCCCGGCACCAGCCTTTCGATCCAGGTCGCCGGTACCCACGGAACGTAGCGTTCGATCAACACGGCCAGCGCCGCGAAGGATCCGAATAATTTGGCGGTGCCGCTGTTGGGGAACACCGCGCCGAAGGCGATCTGGGCGTAGAGACACCAGACCGCGACGACCGCGAGCATTCCCAAGGCCGCCATCCCCGCGCGGCGGGCGCGTTCGGCGCGCGATCCCGCGCCCTGCCACCACAGGACGGCCAGCAGGAGCAGCGCGGGAATTACAGCGTTGACGCGGCTCAGTACCATCAACCCGAGGACCGCGCCTTCCTTCCACGCTCCGCGCGAAGGGCTGCTCATTCTTCGGCAAACCAATATGCACGCCACGACCAGCAGAAAAGCAAACAGGGCGTTTTCCTTCCCAGTAATGTAAATCGCGATCAGGGAATGATTCGCCGTCCAAAGCACCGGGGCGATCGCCACCCGCCAGCCGGTCAGCCATCCGCGGGCGAGTCGGTAAAGCGCCACGCCCGTCAGACAGAAAAACAATCCTCCCAGCGCGACGCTCGCCCGCAGGAAAAAAAGTTTGTCGGGCGACACGCGGGCGAGCACCGCCAGTACGATCATCCATAGGGGTTGAAATCCATAGGTCGGATGCTCGCCGTCAAAGGTGAAAATCCCGCTGCGGGAGAAATTCCAGGCGGGCTGGAGGTAATAATAGGAATCGTCCTGCAGCCGGTTTGCCGCCAGTTCGCGGATATCCGATCCGAAAGCGTATACCGCAATCGCAATGAAAACCGCCGCCGCGAGGAATATTACCGCCGCTTCGTATGGATCGCGGCGGATTCGATTCCGGAGTCCGTTTATCCTCTGCATGTCCTTATCCCCGAGGCGGGGTTTCCGCCTGCGGCCGGAAGAATTCCCGTATCCGATGTTCGAATTCCCCCCCGCTCCAATCCCGAACCAGGCAGCGCGGAAGCCAGAACAGATCGCTCTCCGAATCCATCGGTCCGGAATAATTTCCGCAGGCTACGGCAAAGCCCGCTTCCCGCGCCAGTTGAACGGTTTCCGGCGCCACGTCCCATGGGCCGCCGTAGGGGTAGGCAAAGGCGCGCACCTCCCGCCCGATCGCCTGTTCCAGCAGCTGCTTTCCGGAGACGATCTCGTCCCGTTGTTCCTTCGTCGTTAGCCGGTTGAGCGCCGGGTGGTTGCGGGTGTGCGCGCCGATTTCCAGTGCGTTTCCCCGGGCTGCCTTCCGCAATTCGGCTTGCGTCATCAACAGGCGGTGGGGCGGACGACTTCGTTCGATACCCGCCGCCTTACGCAGCGAGGCCATGGTTTGCGCGCGAACTCGCACCGGAGCGGCGCGCAGGATATCGAACAATTCCCGGTAACAACGGTGGCGGGGAGTCGGATCGGAAAGCCACTCCATATTCCAATGGAGAAAATCGCCGTCCGGTCTTTTTGGCCGCCGAGCCCACTCCCCCAATTCCCAATCCCGCGCGCGCCCGTTCACGCGGATCCGAATTCGTGCCGGAAGTTGGGGCGTCCAAAGCAGAATGCGTTCCAATTCATCATAGAAAAGTGGCGTCTCATCCAGGCAGGCTCCGGTGACGAAGACCGTCGCCTTTTGCCGATACCGCTCCAGGATCGGCGCAGCCGCACGCAGGTTGTCCGCATATCCGTCGTCGAACGTGATCGCCACCGCGCGGTCGGGTATGCGATTTGCCGCGCACGCTTCCGCCAATTCCGCTAGTGTGATTGGGTGATAATCCCGTCGCAGGATCGCCAGATGGTCCGAAAAATGCCCCGGCGCAACGGAGAGCAGGAGCGGATCCATCGCGGGGGAAGCGATCCGGTGGTAGAGCAGTATCACGGCCCGCGGGCGTAAGCCCATCCGGGCCGCGCGTGCCGCGGAGGAAATCCGTCCGGTGAAGCGGCGGTAGCGGGAGTTCAATCCTTGCGGATGGAAAATTCGCACGGGAGGTTGAGAACGCCCTGCCATTCGTCCTGCGGGTGGGAGGAGGGTGGAAGGGAAATTACGAGCTCCGGATTCGCCCACCAATCATCCAAAAGTCGGTCTCCCTCGCGGTCGTAAAACGACGCGTGCAACCGGTAGGCGCCGGGTTTCAGCGGCAACATCGGAAGCCGGTAAAAAAGCTCGTATCGACCGGGGATGAACGGAATATCTCCGCGGCCCTGGTCGTAGGACGATCCGGACCAAATCAACCGCCCCTCCAGATCGAAAATCTCGAATCCGCCATAACCCGCGCGGACCGACTCACGCACATCCAGCGCCAAACGGAAATTCACGGGTTCCAGCATGGATATCAAATGCGCATTCTCTTCCGGGGCGCCCGCCAATGCCCACGCGAGGTAGCGTGCTCGATACGTGGACCCCTGATGGGAATCCGACGCGCCGGCCTCCGAAGCGCCAAGCGACTCGCTTTCGTAGCGTGCCACCACCTCGCCGGTGGAACCGAAATCCTTGACCCGCCCGGCTTCGAGCCAGATCGTCCGGTTGCACAGGCGGCGGATGGCGGTCATCTGGTGGCTGACGAAGAGCACGGTCCGGCCGGCCTGGGCCACGTCGCTCATACGGTTGAGACACTTGCGCTGGAACGACAGATCGCCTACGGCGAGCACTTCATCCACCAGGAGAATATCCGGATCGAGGTGCGCCGCCACCGCGAATCCCAGTCGGACGTACATCCCGCTGGAGTAGCGCTTGACGGGCGTGTCGAGGAACCGTTCGAGTTCGGAAAAAGCGACGATCTCGTCGAATCGCCGGGCCATTTCCGCCCGCGTCATCCCGAAGATGGCCCCGCTGAGGTAGATATTTTCCCTTCCGGTCAATTCCCCATGGAATCCCGTCCCGACTTCCAGGAGCGACGAGGTTTTACCGTACAATTCGGCGCTTCCCTCCGTCGGATCGGTGATGCGGGATAGAATTTTCAGCAGCGTGCTCTTCCCCACCCCGTTCCGTCCGACGATGCCGACCACCGCCCCCACGGGAATATCGAATGTCAGATCCCGCAAAGCCCAGAGATATCTCGGTTCCTGTTCGGCGATCGATTGCGGGCTCGGCCGGCGGCTGAAGAGGTCGCCCAACCACCCGCGCAGCGTGTTGCCAGTGCCCACGTAGGATCCGATCCGATACCGTTTCCCCAATCCGTGGATTGAAATTGCAATCGGATCCCGTTTCATAGAATGTCCACCATGTTGCGCTGCACACGCTGGAAAACCGTCACGCCGCTGACGAACAGTACCAGCGCGACGATGACGGAAGGCCAGATTTCTGGTCCGGGCACCGCCGTTCCCAGGAGACACCAGCGGAAACCGATTAGCACGCCGGCCATCGGATTGAGTGCGTAGACCAACCTCCAGGCGGCCGGGACCGAATTGGGCGAGTAGACAACCGGCGAAGCGAACTCCCACAGCGTCACCAGGAACGGGACCAACATTTGGATATCGCGGATGTACATGTTCAGCGCGCCCAACCACAGCCCGAACCCCAACGCGCAAACGATCAGCAGCAGCAGGAAAACCGGAATCCAGAGGATGGCCGGTGTGATCGAAACGCCGTACGCCAGGATCAATCCGATGAGAATGACGAACGCCACGCCGAAATCCACCAGGCGCGCTGCGACATTAGCCAACGGGATTAGCAGTCGCGGGAAATACACCTTGGTGAGGATTCCGGCGTTGGCGATCAGGCTGCCGGCGGTGCCGGAAAGGATCGCGGCAAATAATGTCCAAGGGATGACTGCGGAGGAAGAAAATATCGGGTACGGGATTGAATTATCTGTGGGGACTTTGAGGAATCCTCCGAAGACAACCGAAAAAACCACCACTTGCATTAACGGCTGCAAGACGGCCCAGCCGACGCCGAGTATTGTTTGTTTATATCGTACGCGGATATCCCTCCAGGCCAGGAACCAGAGCAATTCCCGCCGGTTCCATAGTTCCCGGAGATTTAAAGCCTCCCACCCGGAGCGAACGCGGATCAGAGTGACGTTTGGGGAAAAGGGTTTCGTCCGATCGGTCACGCGCCGCCCCGTTTCTCCCGCACCGAGAGATACCAATCGATTGTCCGCCGCAGCCCGTCGTCCAGTTTCACCTCCGCGCGAAAACCGAATCTCTCCCGGGCCCGGGAGACGTCCAGCAACCGGCGCGGTTGTCCGTTCGGCTTGGTCTTATCCCAGACGATCCTCCCCTTATAGTCGAGCAGCCTGGCCATGGTGGCGACCAAATCGCGGATTCTGATTTCCTGTCCCGACCCCAAATTAATCGGCAGATCCCCGTCGTATTTCTCCGTGGCCAAAAGAATGCCTCTGGCGGCATCCTCGACGTAGAGGAATTCCCGCGTCGGGCTGCCGTCCCCCCACATGACCACTTCGTCCTTTCCCCGTTCCTTCGCGTCAAGACATTTGAGGATGAAGGCCGGAATGACGTGGGAGGTTTCCAGATTGAAATTATCCCGCGGGCCGTATAAGTTTACCGGGAGCAGCACGATCGCGTTGAACCCATATTGCTGCCGGTAGGCTTGCGCTTGAACCAGCAGCATTTTTTTCGAAAGACCGTAGGCCGCGTTGGTCTCTTCGGGATATCCGTCCCACAGATTCTCTTCTTTGAATGGAACCGGCGGGTTTTTGGGGTAGGAGCAAACGGTTCCGATGGCGGTCACTTTTTTAACGCCCGCCTTCCACGATTCGTGGATGACATTCGTCCCCATCGTCAGGTTCTGGTAGAAAAATTCCGCCGGACGGTCGCGGTTGGCGCCGATCCCGCCCACCATCGCCGCCAGGTGGATCACCACCTCGGGTTTGGAATCCGCCATCAGACGGCGTACGGCTTGAGGATCGGTCAGGTCGACCTCGTTGATCGTCGGGGCCGTGATCCTTGCCGCTCCCTTCGCCCGCAGCTGTTCCAGAACGAACGATCCAAGGAAACCGGCGCCGCCGGTCACCAGAAAACGGGTATTTTTCCAGTCCATGGGGGTTTCTCCCGATTTTCTCTACTTCTGAGGCAATTCTACCGCAGGGTCGCACGGGGCGGGGAGATCGGGCAAATGGCGGATTAAAACCAGAACCGTGACGATCGCCATGGATAAATAGGCGATGACAATGTGGCGGGGATAGTATGTGCTGACACCGTAAATAAAATGAATCGCCAGGAAAAAAACCGGGACCACCAGGATTGCCAGCTCAGGCCACCACCGTCGCGCAACCGAGTAGCCGGTTACCCCCAGCCAGCACGCGAAGCACAACGCCATCGCCGCCAGGGTCGGCCACACCGATCGCGGGACGTCCGCGATCAGAAAGACCATCCCGATTTGCTGGTGGACCGTTTCCACGGCGGCGGGATCCCCGTGCAGGAAGGCGAGCCAGGTGGAGGGAAGCAGGAGCAGATTGACCGGGAGATTCCCGCTCGTTGCGGAGAGCACCCATTGATGGCCAAAGTATAGGTTGTGAACGAGCGGCAACAAGGCGATGCCTAACGCCAGCACACCCACCAGCAGGACGGTTCTGGCATATTTCTTCCACGATCCGATAGCCGCAAGGAAAAGAATCCACAGGATTCCCAGAATCTGATTGGGGCGGATCGTGTAGGAAACCGCCAAAGCCAATGCACCGGAAAGTATCGCCGCGGAGCTTGCCTGCCAATACAAAGCGGGTAGCGCCCACAGCAAAAGGATCCACGTGTCATATTCGGAGAGCCCATCCCGGATGATGCCGGAGACGTAATACCCGCCCAAAAAGATCAGGCTGCACCCAAGGAAAATCATGAATACCCGCGGGAGCACCGCGATTCTTCGCGTTCCGGGCATCCGAAAAAGCCAGAATACGCCTCCAAAGAAAGCAGCCAACTGCGCGGCGGCAGAGAGCATGTTTCCATCGCCGAAGATCGCATGTTCCAGGAATTTGATATAGCGGTACATTGGGATGTATTCGAAGACGGATTCGCCCCCCTGGAGCGAGCCTTTATACAAAATGGAATAGGCTTGGGATTCGTAGGACAGCGGATCGTTTCCCGCGGAGCGCAGGAGAACCTGGCCGGGGCCGCCGGACGACCACACCCGGAGAATCAAAAACGCGGCCACGATCGCGGAAAAATATACCGTCGCCGGACGAAACGGCCGGACCGCGAGGTGCACCGTCAGGAAGACCGCCAGCGCGGCGGTAATTCCGATTTCCCGAATGAGAGACGGGACGGGAATCAGACTGATCACTCCGGCTCCCATCGCAAAAACTATCAGCGCAAGCAGATCGCTGCCGACGGATGTCCATAACCCGGGTAGAAAGGAACAAAGCCACAATAGGATAAGCGCATCCGCGAGCAACGCCGCCGCTTTCCATCCGGGAGCGGCGCTTTGTGATACCAGAGGGACCATCGAGCCCGGCTTCCCGGCCGAGACTTTGATCGTCGCCCGCGGCCCCCAACTCTGAGGATCTTGGCCGCTTCGCGATCCATCGTCGAAGGCGTAATCGATTTGGAGTGCGGCGGCGGTTGGAGCAGCGGTGAATTCCACTACGTTAGGCGCGGCGTAGGATGGCGGCAGCGGGATTTGCGTCCCGCCCCAGGCGACCGTCCCTTGTCCAACATACTCGATTCGAATCGTATCGCCCGGTTTGAATTCTGGAACTCCGCTCCAGCGCGCTTGCAGGGGGATTCTGTCTCGGAGGATGTTCCCCGTCTCCCAATCGTAATAGTTGTAACGGTTCGTGTTTAGGAATACCAAATTCCATGTGTCCGGCGCAAACCAAACGGCCGAATCCGTCCTCGTCGCCGAAAACCGGTCGAATAGATTTTCATAGGACCGTTCGCATTCGCGCGGGGGCAGATCCTCGTGGGTGATGGTGGTCGGTTCGGCCGGAGACCGGTAGCAGGCGGAGAATCCGGTGTGGGCTCCGGAGGCCAGGAGGGTTCCTTTGAGCAACAGGAGAACAGCGAGCGAAGTCCACAGAAAAACCGGCCGGATTTTCAACCCCTTCCAAAAAATCATTTGCCGGTTGCGAAGGTCGGGGAAGATTAGGAACGGGACGGTCAAGATCAGCGCGCCAAATTCGAACAGGCGGCTGAAGGGCAATCCGTCGAAAACCTGCAGGTTGGCCGACGGAAAGCCCACGACAACTAAAAAAGCCAGGAACAGGAGGAAGCCTTCCATTTTATTTTACGGTTATCGGTCCCGTCCGCGTCGCGCCGCTGGATGAATCGCGCGCCAGCCAGATCGCCGCAACGGCGCCCATGGCCAGGTACGCGATGAAGATCAACCGGGGATAGTAAATAATGACCGCAAAAAAGAAATGCGGCGCCAGATAGAACACAGGAAGGGACATCAAGGCCCATTCGGAGATTCTTCTCCGAAGGACGGCGAAAACCGCGACCGCGAGCCAGACGATCAACAGTGCCGCCATTGTCCCGAGGGTAAGCCGGGTCGAAAGCGCGACGTCAGCCAGTAAAAACATCTGCTTCAATTGCCCGGCAACCGCAGCCGCCGCGGCGGCGTCTCCGCGAAAAAAAGCCAGCCAAGTTGAAGGGGGAACCGGGAGGTTGATCGCCAGGTTGCCGCTGGTTGTGGCAACCACGAACTCGTGGCCGTAATACAAATTGTGCGCCAACGGCAGGAGGAAGATCCCCGCGATCAGGATCGAGCCAAGGACAGCCGCCTGTTTATCCTTCTTCCGCAATGCGTTCAACGCCCAGAAGGACATCCACAGAATCGCCGGAAGCTGGTTCGTCCTGACCGTGAAGGAAAATGCCAGCGCGGCCAACCCCAACATACAGCTCACCGTCGTTTTGTCGAGATACAGAAGCGGAAGCGCCCAGAGCAGCAGACTCCAGGTCGTGTACTCCGACAATCCGGCCCGAATGACAATCGAGACGTAATATCCGCCCAGGAAGAGAATCGCGGATACAATCGCCGCCACGACGAATCTCCCGGGTCGGGTGACGCCTTTACGCAACACCTTTTCGCCGAGGAAGAACGCGCCGCCCAGGAAGACGGTCAATTGCACCGCGGCGGGGAAGGTCATTCCATCACCGAAAAGGACATGTTCCCCGAATTTGATATACCGGAACATGGGCTGGTAGACAAAAACCTTCTCGCCCCCTTCCAGCGAACCGGACGATAGGATGCTGTACGCCTCGGATTCGTAATTCAGCGGATCATCCTGGGCGGACCGAAGGACCACCCGGGACAGGGTTGGGAGGAAGAGCAGGGTGTTGGCCAGACCGATGGAGAGGAGAATCGAATAGACAGCAAGTGGTCGGACGGGTTTGCGCAGGCAGTGCCACAGCCAGAATCCCACCAATCCCGCGTTCATCCCCATTTCCCTCACCCGCTGGGAAAGGGGGAGGGAATAGCAAACCGCGAGGAAAACGACGAGGACCAGGACAACCCATTTATCCCGCCACACCTCGGTTAGAAATGAGGCTATCAGCGCAAGTATCAAGAGGATGAAGAGGATGTCGGCGCCCCAAGCCGCAGCCTTCACTGGCAGACCCGGCGAAATCGCTCGAAGGAGTTGCTGCCCGGCTGCTCCGTCAAACGTCACATGAATTTGGGCTCCCGGTCCCCAGGTTTCTTCCGCTTGCCCCGTCCTGGATCCATCATCGAAGGAATACCCCAGATTAAAAGCCTGCTTCCCGGCGGGTAAGTCTACTGCTATTTCGCCGACCTGGTCGTACGAGGGCGGAAAAGCCATCGTTAGTGTGCCGACGGAAATCTGACCAGCTCCGGTATAGCGGACGATCACCCGCGCCGCCTGTTCCAAATCAATTTTCCCGCTCCAGCGGGCGGAAATTGGTATCCGGCTTCTGGGAATCGAATCGGTCGCCGAATCGGGAAAGTCGTATCGCAGCGAGTTGAGGAAAATCAGGTTCCAGGAATCCGGGGTAAAGTCAATCGCCTGGTCGATACGGGTTGCTCCCGAACGGTGGAACAGATCTTCGTAGGACCGTTCACACGCGCCGCTCGGCCCTTGTCCCGGGTAACTCGGCGCCCATTGTGCAGGCGAGAAGTAACAACCGATAAAACCGTCCGGTCCGCCAAAAAAAAACAGGCCTGCTTTAAGGAAAAGCACGATGATCCCCGCCGCATAGAATGCGCCAAGCGGCAAATGCAGCTTATGAAATAAATCCGCCACGTTTTGCCGAAGCTGTTTTAAAAACAGAAACGGGAGCAGGAGTGCCAGCGCGAGGAATTCGACCCAGTGAGAAAACGGCAGGCCGTCGAATTGCTGGAGTTGATTCGACGGAATGAGAAGCAGGAGGAGAAGGAAAAAATAAGGAAGCAGGGAACTCATGCGCCGGCTGCCTCCTTGCCTCCGGCCAATTTCCGGCGGAGGGTTTTTCGGTCGGCGTCGACCATGATCCGCACCAAATCCCGAAAGCAGGTTTTGGCCGTCCAGCCGAATTTTTTCCGCGCCTTGGAGGGATCGCCGATCAGGTAATCCACTTCGCTGGGCCGTAAGTAGCGGGGGTCTTCCTGAACGTATTTCTTCCAGTCAAGTCCCGCATATTGGAATGCCTCTTCGAGGAACTCGCGCACCGTGTGCGTCTCCCCGGTGGCAATGACGAAATCATCCGGCGCATCCTGCTGCAGGATCTGCCACATTGCCTCAACGTATTCCGGGGCGTAACCCCAGTCACGGCTGGACTCGAGGTTCCCCAGGAACAGTTTCTCCTGCAATCCGGCTTCTATATATGCCAACGCGCGGGTGATTTTATGCGTGACAAACGTCTCTCCACGCCGCGGGCTCTCGTGGTTGAAAAGAATTCCGTTGGCGGCGAATATTCCGTAGGCTTCGCGGTAATTTACCGTCGTCCAATAGGCGTACACCTTGGCGCAGGCGTAGGGGCTGCGGGGATGG
>Ga0187886_1000414_pt1 | contig 52256 bp, 43 predicted proteins | sample June2016WEW_20_1_FD_133001 | JGI IMG/M metagenome (GOLD analysis project Ga0187886, IMG submission 133001) | Peatland microbial communities from SPRUCE experiment site at the Marcell Experimental Forest, Minnesota, USA - June2016WEW_20_150 | ecosystem: Environmental > Terrestrial > Soil >... | reverse complement strand
GATCGAGACCGGCTTCTACATGGTCGTCACCGGCTCCGCAAGCGTGGTTCGAGACGGAGAGGTCCTAGCTCGGTTGGGTCCGGGCGACTTCTTCGGCGAGCTTTCGCTGCTCGACCGGCAGCCGCGAGTGGCGTCCGTCACCGCCGACGAGCAGACGACCTGCCTGGCCCTCGCGTCGTGGGATTTCCAGAAGCTGCTCGAGTCGGAGCCCGGCGTCGCTCTGGCGGTTCTCCAGGAGGTCGCTCGCCGGCTTCGCGCCGTGACCGTCGACCACCACGCCTGAGTCGATGCAGCGCAGCCTCGCACTCCCGACCGGGACCGTAACCTTCCTCTTCACCGACATAGAGGGCTCAACCAAGCTGCTGCAGGCGCTCGGCGCCGCGTACCCGGACGTGCTTAGCCAACACCACCGCCTGCTCCGCGGAGCGGTCGAGCGCGCGGGCGGCGTCCCCATCGGTACCGAGGGCGACTCGCTCTTCGCCGCATTCGACAGCCCGGTTGCCGCGGTCTCGGCCGCTGTGGCGGCGCAACGCGCGATGGCGGGTGCCAGCTGGCCGGGCGGGACGCCAGTCAGGGTAAGGATGGGACTACACACCGGCGAGGGTCTGGTTCGCGATGGCACGTACGTCGGGCTCGACGTCCATCGGGCCGCCCGGATCGCGGCCGTCGGCCACGGCGGCCAGATCCTTATGTCGGACTCGACCCGTGCTCTCGCCGAGCATGGGCTGCCGTCGGGAGTTCAGCTCAGAGACCTCGGCCGCCACCGTCTCAAGGACCTGGCCCAACCGGAGCGCATCTACGAGACCGTCATCGAGGGCCTCGCGTCCCAATTCCCGGCGCTGCGCTCGCTGGAGGCTGCGCCCAACAACCTGCCAACCCAACTCACCAGCTTCGTGGGCCGTGGCCGTGAGGTCGCCGAAGCGAAGCGCCTGCTGGGGACGACCAGGCTCCTGACCCTCACCGGCCCCGGCGGCACGGGCAAGACGAGGCTGAGCCTCCAGCTCGCGGCCGAATCGATATCCGATTTCGCCGACGGCGTCTTCTTCGTCCCGCTGGGCCCGATCGAGGACCCCGACCTGGTGGCGCCGGCGATCCTGGTGGCACTCGGCTTGCGGGAATCGCCAAACGAGCCGCCGGTGATCAAGCTCGTCGAGTACCTGCGCGACCGCCACCTGCTTCTCATCATGGACAACTTCGAGCAGGTCCTGCCCGCGGCGGCGCTGGTCGGAGATCTGCTCAAGGCGATTCCCGGCCTCACGGTCGTGGTCACCAGCAGGGCCACTCTCCATCTCTATGGCGAACGGGAGTTCGCGGTCCCGCCCCTTACCCTGCCTCATGCGGGTGACGATCTCGACCCTGCCTCGATCTCGCAGTACGAGGCCGTCGCGCTCTTCATCCAGCGCGCTGCAGCGGTCCGGCCCGACTTCCAGGTCACCACCGCCAACGCGGCAGCCGTGGCCGAGATCTGCAGCCGGCTCGACGGTCTGCCGCTCGCCATCGAGCTGGCCGCCGCCCGCGTGAAGCTTCTGCCGCCACAGGCACTCCTGGCACGCCTCGGCCAGCGCCTGGAGGCACTCGAGGCGGGTTCGCGCGACCTGCCGCCCCGGCAAAGGACCCTCCGCGGGGCCATCGCCTGGAGCCACGACCTGCTCGACGACGCGGCCCGGAGACTCTTCGCCCGCTTCGCGATCTTCGTCGACGGCGCGAGTCTCACCGCGGCCGAAGCGGTTTGCAGCGATGCCGGTCTCGACGTGCTGTCGGGTCTGGCCGGTCTTGTGGATCAGAGTCTGATACGCCAGGAGGAGGCCGACGGAGAGCCGCGCTTCACCATGCTCTCCACGATCCGAGAATTCGCCCTCGAGCGCCTGGCCGAGAAAGGCGAGGCCGACGTGCTTGCGGAGCGCCACGCTGCGTTCTTCGTCGCGATGGCGGAGGCTTCCGCTCCCGGCCTGACGGGGCCGAACCAGAAACGGCTGCTCGACGAGCTCGCCCGCGAGAATGGCAATCTTCGGGCCACCATCAACTGGTCGATCGAGAGCGAGTCGGTCGAGACCGCACTGCGATTGGGCTTCGCGCTGTGGCGTTTCTGGCAGATGCGAGGGATGTTGCGGGAGGGGGCCGCAGTCCTGGAGCGGATCCTGGCCGTGCCCGATCCGGACGGCCATCCGTTGGAACGGGCAAGAGCCCTCGAGGCCGCGGGCGGAGTCGCGTACTGGCGAGCCGAGATGGCCACCGCAATGAGCTACTACGAAGCCTGCCTGCAGCTATGCCGGAAGATCGGCGACCGCCGGGCCATCGCCAACGCCCTATACAATCTCGGGTTTCCGACGCTGATCAACAGGGAGGATCTCGCCAGGTCGCGCGCGGCCTTCGAGGAGAGCCTGGCTATGTACCGCGACCTCGGAGATCACGAGATGATCGCCCGCGTGCTGTGGGGACTCGGAAACGCCTACTACTTCGGCGACGAGAACGAGGCCGCCCGGGACACGCTGCTCGAGGATGTCGAGATGCTGCGGCGCATGTCGGATCCGTTCAGCCTGGCCTGGGCGTTCCACACCCTCGGCCTCGCCTACGACAAGCTCGGCGAGACTGTCGCTCGGTCCGGGCCGCTATGGCGCGAGGCGCTCGAGCACTTCGCAGCCGTGGGTGACATCTCGGGCATGACCATCTTGCTCGGCGACTTCGGCATCCTTGCGGCCGCCGAGGGGGAGATTCTGCGGGCTGTCCGCCTGAGCTCCGCCGCAGATCGGCTCGCCCACACCGGCGGAACGCAGCTCGGGTCCGTGTCTGAGCAAACAACCGCGATCCATCCGGACACGAGCGCTCTCGACCCGGCCGAGGTCGAGGCGGCGGTGACCGAGGGGGCTCGCATGACCGTGGACGAGGCCGTCGCCTACGCTCTCAGGCGAGAGGAACACCTATGAATCGCCGCACCGGCACGATGCTGGCCGCGATCCTGGGCTCGGCGATCGTCTTCCTGGCCTCGACCGTGGTGAACGTCGCGCTGCAGCGGATCGGTCAGGATCTGCCGAGCGCCAACCTCGGGGCCCTCGAGGGTGAGTCCTACGTCTATAACGCCTACCTGCTCAGCCTCAGCGCGCTGCTGATCCTCGCCGGCGCCCTCGCCGACGCGTACGGTCGGCGCCGCCTCTTCGTCATCGGCCTCGTCGGTTTCGGCGGCTCGTCGATCCTGTGCGGGGTCGCCCCCAGCATGGAGACGCTGATCGTCTTCCGCATCGTCCAGGGCGGAGCCGGAGCGTTGCTGGTGCCCGGATCGCTGGCCTTGCTGACGCACACCTTCGAAGGCGCCGAGCGTGGCCGCGCCATCGGATTGTGGGCTGCCGCATCGGCCGCAACCGTCATCCTCGGTCCGGTGATCGGTGGCGTTCTGGTCGAGACGATCTCGTGGCGAGCGGTCTTCTTCATGAACGTGCCGCTGATCGCGATCGCGCTATTCGCCGCATGGCGGTACGTGGAGGAGAGCAGCGATCCGAACGCAGGCCGCTCGTTCGATTGGCTGGGCGCCGCGGTAGTCGCAGTGGCAGTGGGCGGTCTCACGTTCGGGGCCATCTACGGGCAGCAGCATCAGTGGGATAGCCCGGTTGGTCCCGCGTTCATCGTCGTGGGGGCGGCGGCAACCGTCCTGTTCGTGATTCTGATGGCCCGCGACCGCAATCCACTGGTACCGCTCGGTCTCTTCCGCTCGCGCAACTTCGCGGTGACGAACCTCTCGACGTTCCTCATCTACGGCGCCCTGTACGTGACCGGGTATCAGCAGTCGATCTTCAGCCAGGGCACGCTCGGCTACTCCGCCGCTGCGGCGGGCTTCATCGGCGTGCCGGGCGCGCTGATCCTGGTCCTGCTGTCGTCGCGGTTCGGCGTCCTGTGCGTCCGTTACGGGCCGAGGCTGTTCATGACCGTCGGCCCAGTGTTGATGGCGGTCGGCATCCTTTGGCTGACGCGAATGCCGGCGAGCAGCCCCGCCTGGAACCTCCAACCCGGCGATCCGTCCACGTGGCTCCCGTCGACCGGGTACCTGGCGGACTTCCTGCCGGAGACGATCCTCTTCGGGCTTGGTCTCGCGACGACCGTGGCTCCGCTGACGACCGCGCTGATGTCCTCCGTGCCTGAGAATCGCGCCGGGCTCGGTTCGGCCGTCAACAACGCCATCTCGAGGGTCGGCCCGCAGCTCGCCGGGGCTCTGATCTTCGTGGCGATCACAGGTGCCTTCTACGCCGATCTCTCGTCCAAGGTACCGGGGATCGACACCTCCTCGGCCCAGGTTCGGCAGGAGGTCTCGCCCCTCAACCGCCCGGACCCTGCGGCGAGTCCGGCCCTGGCGAACGGCGCCCGGGAGGCGTCCACCGATTCGTTCCGACTGGCGATGGGGATCGCCGCAGGGCTGCTCCTGGCCGGAGCGATCACGAACGGCATCGGGATACGAAACCCCAGGGTCACCGGCGCTAGCGATTCCGAAGCGCCCGAGACGGCTACGGCTGGCGTCGCCGCGGCCTAGCAGTCGGCGGCAGAGTCTCGCTCGAGCTGGGTGGAGAAGGCGCCTTCGGCCGAGTAGCCGCACGACCACTACCATGAAGAACGGCCTGCCCGTTTCCCGGGCAGGCCGTTCATTCTGACTCGATAAGCGACTAGAAAGGTCCGTTGGCGGTCAGCCACTCCTTGGCGATCGTGGGGATGTCCTTCTTGTCGAAGACATATTCGGAGTTCAGCTTGAGGAGCGCATCGGTCGTCATCTTGGCCGAGACGCCGTTCAGAATGGCTTCGAAGCCGGCCTTGTCCACCTTGGCCAGCAGATCGTTGCGCACCAGTGGCGCCAGGTTGTCGGCCGGCTGCGTGTGCTTGTCGTCGGTCAGGACGACCCAACCGTTCTTGAGGATGTCGGGCTGCGTCGAGCACAGCTCACCCACGGTGATCGTACCCGCCGTCAGCGCGTCGACCATGGGCTGGTCGCACGCCGAAAGCGGCAACGCGCTGGAGAGATCCAGGCCGTAGGCGGTCTTGAGCGCGGCGGCGCACACCGGGTTGGTCTGGCAGTCGGTTGCAACGCCGAACTTGAGCTGGGCTTGAACCGCTGTGGTGTCGCTGAGCGAGGCCAGATGGAATTGGTCGGCGGTGGCCTTGGTCACGACGAAGGCGTTCTGGTCGGCCGCGGGTGAGTATTTGAGAACGGTGATGCCGCCGCCCTTGCCGTTCAGGATCGTCTGCAGGGCTGCGGCGTTCGTCGCCGGGTCACCCGTGGTCTTCGTGGCATCGTAGTAGGCCAGACCGCTGCCGATGTACTCCGGCTTGACGTCGATCTGGCCGCCCTCGAGGGCAGCAGCGGTGACCTTGCGGGTTCCGAGCCCAAGGCCGGTCCGGTCGACCTTGTAACCCTTGGCCTCGAGAGCCTGCGAGTAGATCTCGGCCATGAGCTTCGATTCGTAGAAGCCGTCCGAACCCATCTTTATGGTCGGGCTGGCTGCGCTTGGACTGCTTGCCCCACCCGTCGAGCAGGCGCTCGCAAGCACCAGCACCGACGCCCCGAGGACGAGCATGCGGGGTATCCGCATCTGGGTATCCTCCCGATTGCATCGGTCGCGCGATCCCATGGTTGAGTCGCCACGAACGCACCGACTATAGGTTGCGCAGACGCACCAATCGATAGGGCAATTGCTCGCGCCCGTCCAACGCGACAGGCGACGACCCTTGGCTCAGTTCGCGGTACGCGTCCTCAGGCCGGACGAGACCACGCGCCGCTCGAGGAGCGTGAACAGGGCCAGCGTGGTCAGGGCCAGCGCCGCAACGAGCACCACGCCGCCGAACAGCTCGCCGTTGTCCTGGTTCGCCTCTCCCAAGACGAGGTATCTCCCCAGACCGCCAAAGCCGAACTCGGCTCCGAGTGTGGCCGTCGCGATGACCTGGACCGCCGCGGAACGGACGCCGGTCGCCAGAACCGGCAAGGCGATCGGCATCTCGACGCCGAACAGGACCTGACGTTCCCGCATCCCCATTCCCCGCGCCGCCTCCACCAGGTCGCGGTCCACTCCGGCCACGCCTTGATATGAGTTGACGAGGATCGGCGGTCCGGCGAGGACGATCATCGCGATCACCGTCGGATACAAGGTGAAGCCGAGGTTCCGATCGATCGACGTAGTAAACGGCACCAGCAACCCGATGACCGCGAACGAGGGCAGCGCCCGCCAGGCGTTAGCCGAGCTCACGACCAGCCACGAGAAACGGCCGGTATGGCCGATCCACAGGCCCAGCGGCATGGCTACACAGCCCGACAGGATCAGCGAGGCGCCGCTCAGGGCGACATGCTCTAGCAGCCGCCAGGGGATTCCGTTGGTCCCCTGCCAATGCGCAGGGTCGGTCAGCCACTGCGCGGTGGCCGTGAGGATGTCCATCACCGAGCCACGTTGCGTGCCGCGGCCCACGGGGTCAGCAGCCGCTGCAACAGGACGCAGCCGAAGTCTGCCAGCGCCGCCAGAGCAATCGACAGCAATCCGCCGACGAGAATCTCCGTCGTGAAGGTGCGATGGTAGCCGTCGAGGATGTAGTAGCCGAGCCCGCCGAAGCTGTCGCCGAGGATCGCCGAGACGGTCACGAGGCCGATGGTCGAGACCGTCGCAAGCCGCAGCCCCGCCACCACCAGGGGGACGGCGAGGGGTAGCTCGACCTGCCACCAGCGTTGCGACGACGTGTAGCCGAGACCATCGGCGGCCTCGAGAACGTCGGCCGGCACGGCGTCGAACCCGGCGACGATGTTCGGCACGAAGAGGACGAGAGTGTACAGAACGAGCGGGATCTCAACTGATAGCGTTGATAGACCGGTGACCACGACCAGCACGGGGAACACGGCGAAGCTCGGGATCGTATAGACCCCGGTTGCGAGGACGGAGATGGCCGGGAAGAGCCTGCGCCGCCTGATCGAAATCGCGGCCAGCACGAACGAGATGGCGAACCCGATCCCGACGGCCAGTCCGGCGAGATAGATGTGCTGGCCAACGCGGTCGGCTATGGGTCCGAGATGGGCAAACAGCCAGTCCCACCGGACGAGCGGCTCGCCGCTCATGTCCGAGCCGCGCCCGCCAGATCGGCAGCGAGCGCGCTTGCGATGGCATCGACAGTTACGAGGCCGCGAGGCCGGCCCGCCTCATCGACCGCGAGCCCGCCGCGCGTATCCGCCGCGAGCAGGATCGAGAGGGCGTCACGCAACGTCATCGCGGGCGGAAGCACTGGCAGGTCGCCCGGCTGCGCCAGAGGCTCGACCCCGAGATCCGCCACGGTCCGGAGCGAGAGGCGCTTGAGGCCGCGATCCTGGCCGACGAACTGGGCCACGAACGGCGACGCGGGGTGGGCCAGGATCTCGTCCGGCGGCCCGAACTGGGCCAGCCGCCCGCCCTCGGTCATGACCACGATCAGGTCGCCCATCTTGATCGCCTCGTCGATATCGTGAGTGACGAAGACGATCGTCTTGGCCAGCTCGCGCTGCAGCCGCAGGAACTCGTCCTGGAGCCGTGCACGAACGATCGGGTCGACTGCGGCGAAGGGCTCGTCCATGAGCATTACCAACGGATCCGCGGCCAGGGCCCGCGCCACGCCAACGCGCTGCCGCTCCCCGCCGGAGAGTTGCGAAGGGTAGCGGTCGCCATATCGGTCGGGGTCGAGCCCGACCATCGACAGCAGCTCGTCCGTTCGGGCCCGCTGGCGTTGCTTCGACCAGCCCACCAGCGTCAGCACGACGGCCACGTTGCGACCGATGGTCAGGTGCGGGAAGAGGCCAACCTGCTGGATCACGTAGCCGATGCGCCGTCTCAGAGCCGTGACATCTTCGGTCTGGACGTCGACGCCGTCCAGCAGGATCTGACCGCTGCTCGGCTCGATCAGGCGATTGACCATCTTGAGGCTGGTCGTCTTGCCGCAGCCGGATGGGCCGACCAGTACGCAAATCGAGCCGGCGGGCACCTGGAACGATAGGTCGTTCACGGCTCCCGGAGTCCCGGGCCCGGCCGAATACCGTTTGGTCACGTCGCGGAACTCGAGCGACGCGGCGCGTGTTCCGGCCTGCGCGGGAGCCGTCATCCCTTCCTCCCGTTCACGTCCCGAGTCTACACACGGCCGCCCCAGACTCCCACAGGTTTGAAGCTCATCGGCACGTCGACGAGGATCAGCTCGCTCGGCTCGCGAGCCGTGATCTGGAGAGAGGGCTGGTTCGTCACCTTCGCGGCGTCGCCCGTCGAGACGTCCTGGCCGTCGAACGTCGCCGCTCCACCTATCAGATACGCGTAGACCCCGCGGCCATCGCCGATCGGGTGCGTGACCTCCGTGCCCGCATCGAGCGCGGCGACGTAGACCGACGCCTGCTGGTGGACCTTGACGGCGCCGTCTCCGTCGGGGCCAACGATCCGGAGCAACCGGTTGGCTCGGTCCTCACGGGTGAAAACGCGCTGCTCGACCGCGGGTGGCAGATCGGCGGTGGCCGGCAGGATCCAGATCTGGATGAACCGCATCGGCTCGGTCTTCGAGGCGTTCTGCTCCGAATGGAGCGCGCCCGAGCCGAGGGTCATGCGCTGTACGGACCCGGCCGGCAGGGGCCCGTAGGCGCCCCCGACGTTGTCCTCGTGCCCGAACGAACCCTCGACCACGTAGGTGATCCCCTCGACGTCGCGGTGCGGGTGGAGCGGCCAGGTGGCTCCGGCTATCAGGCGGTCGTCGTTGAAGACCCGCATGGCACCGAAGTGGTCGTTGTCGGGGTCGCGGTAGCGGTCGAACGAGAAATGCCAGCGAGCATGGAACCACTCGCCGTCCGTCTCGTATATCTCCCGGTCGCGTCGAATTCTGATCATGGCGTTCCTCCACTCCCAACCCTATGGCGTCCGACTCGACCCGCAGCGAGGCGGCCGCGCAAGGTTCAGTGGGCGGATCAGCACGCGGGCGTGCTTTCCGCCCGGCGTCGCCCGGAGGGGCACGAAGCCTAGAGCCGGCAGGCTCCGAGCAGTCTTTGGGATGGCGCTGAACAACGGGCTCGCTTGCCACGTCTGGACTTCTGCACACGCTCGAGACAACCGTGACTCTAGGAGAGCCCACCATGCGTCGCCAGGCGATCGTCCCGCTCGCCGTGATCACATCCCCTGTGATCAGCTTCACCGCGATCTGGTAGCGGAGCCAAGTCGGTGCGATCGCGGCACGTGCGACCTTCGCGCAAATTGGGACGCGAGCCGGCCGGGTGGCCAGGCTCCCGGAGCCGGTTGCGCGCCGACCTGCCGTCCAAGCCCGGCGCCTGGCTGACCGGGATCCAGCACAGGCGACCGACGCCATCCGTGCTCCCTGGCGGTCAGATTTCGTGGCAACGGGCGCCCGAGACCACTTGCGACTCCTCCGCGGTTGAGGGACCATGCGGCCTTCATCGCCTCGGGACCCACTCGAGATTCCTGGATTGGAGCAGCAATGTGAAGCCAGTCGCCGAGTTCAGCACCTTCGAGGAGCTCGACATGCGCGTGGGTCGCGTGATCGCCGTCGAGATCTCGCTGGCGCGAAAGCCGACCTACCGCCTCACCGTCGACTTCGGCCCGGAGATCGGCATCAAGCGCTCGGTCGGCGCGTACCGCAACTACGCGCCCGAAGAGCTAGTCGGTCACCTGGTCGTTGGCGTCGTCAATTTCCCAACCAAGAAGATGGGCCCGGAGGTCTCCGAGGTGCTCGTGCTCGGCGTCGAGAACGACCAGGGCGAGATCATCCACCTGACGACCGAATCCGAGGTTCCGCTCGGCGTGAAGGTCTTCTGAGCGCACCTGGCGCGCCGGAACGCAGACGGCCACGGCACCTGACGTCCTGGCGGCGCCGAGCTTACCGAAGGCCCCACTGCTCCTTCAGCCCGAGGACCTGCTGACCCGCCTCAGTCTGCAATGACGCGGCCTGTGCATCTGGGACGCCATCGTGGAAAGCCAGACCCTCGGGGCTCTGTCCGAAGATCGAGGCGTAGAAGACGCACGCGGCCAGGTACGTTCCGGCCGTGCTGGGGTGGCTCCCGTCGTCTGCCCAGAGACCGATATCGGGGTGGTCGTGGCGGACGATGTACCAGGTGAACCCGACCGGGGCCACCGGCACCCCGAGCTCCTGGGCGACGTCGAGATAGCCGGCGTCGATCTGCTGTTGCATGCTCTCGTAGGTAGGCAGCCCCAACGACGCCAGGCCGTCTTTGTGGGCCCACGTCATGAATAGGATCGGGGTCGCGCCGGCAGATTCGACCGCGCTCGCCAGAGTCCGCGCCGCGGGGTACGTGTAGTAGTCGCGACCGGCCGGGGTGGCGGGCGTCTCGCTCTGCTCCTGCAGTACTACGTATGTCCAACCGCCCGCCGCGATCTTGCCCAGAGAGTCGGAGGAGGCGGAGTGGTCGGCCAGGGTCTCTCCGCCGTTAGCGACCATCGCGACCGCCACGGGCCGCCCGCCGGATTGAGCGAGCTGGTCGAATGTCGAGGGCAGATCGTTCACGTACGTGTAGCTGTTGCCGAGGAAGAGCACGCGTGTGCAGCCGCCGGCTCCGGCGCCGGCTCCGCACGTGGGCCCGGCCGCGCCGCCACAGCCCGCGACGAAGAGCAGCCCGAGGCAGACCAGCAGACCCAATGCGGGTCTGAGCGCGGCGCCGACCCGGGACCAGCTCTCGACAACCATGGCCCGAAGTATCGGTCCGCGCCCGGTCCTCGGTGAGCCGGAGCCAGCAGGGGGCGGGCGGCGACTAGGGGGTCCAGGCCTCCGCGCTGACGGTGCTCACGGTGCCCGACGAGTAGCAGATCGGAGCTTTCGGGTTGGGGCTGATCGGCTTGGCGACCATCCGGCCCAGACCGAACGGCATTACCGCGGCTACCACGACGGGCTGCGCCGGCGCGGCCTTGCACCAGTTCCCCCAGTCGACGATGGTGTTGACCGCCCCGTTTGGAGCCAGTGGGTAGACGGGGTCGCCGGTCGAAATCTCCGAGCCCGCCGTTCCGGAGTCGGCGATCACCTTGCCCGTGCCGTCGACGATCTGCGTCCGGGGCGTGCCGCGCATGTTGCAGCTCGCGGACGAAACGTTGGTTGCCGTGATGTGGCCGTAGGTGTCGTTGGTGCCGTCGCCTTCCCAGAGCGTGATCGTGAGCTGCAGCTGGGCGCCTGTGCACAACCCAATGGCGAGCGCCGGCAGCGGCGTCGGGGTGGGCGCGGGAGTCGCCGGATGCGGAGTCGGAGTCGGCGCGGGTGTCGCGGCTGGCGTGTCGGTCGGAATGGCCGTTGGCGTTGGCGCTGGCGTGGGGGTATCGGCCACGGTGGGAACTGGCGTGAGCGTCGGGATCGCCATCGTGCCGGCGACGCTCGACGTCGGGAGAGGGGTCAGGGTTGCGCCCGACGCCGTGCAGCCGGCCACGGCAATCGCAACGGCCAGGCAGACGGCGGTGGCTAGTCGGCGCCGGGACCCGATGGCGGCAGAACCGAGCCCGGAGGGGGCCGCGGGCGTCAAGGTCGGCAATGCATCCTCCTCCGCGCCGGGGGGCTGCGGCGTTTCCGATGAGACGCGTCGGACACGACGCGGCCGAATTGTCTCAGCGGCTATCGGCGGCGGACGCAAACCCGCATCAAAGACCTGACGTGTGAGACGAGCGATCCACGGGCCGGGCCACCTCTGGCCGGCAGCGGACAGGGTCGAAAGGGCGGCGACCGAGGCGTCTTCGCTGCTGCGCGAAATCTCCAACACGAGCACAATCTGCTCATGGCTCCGGACGACGACCACCGCTACGACGCCTTCATCGACGGTTTCGCCCACCTCATGCAGTCGCAGCGTGGAGTGCCGATCGTCGGTGGCCGTATCTTCGCCTTCCTCCTGGTTTGCGAGCTGGCCGAGCAGACCGCCGCACAGATTTCCGCCGGAGTAGGCGCCAGTCTCGGCACCGTCAGCTCCATGACCCGGCTCCTGCTGAGCGCCCGGCTGATCGAGCGCGTCCGGCGCCGGGGCGAGCGGTCGGCCGTGTATCTCATCACCCCCGACGCGATGAGCAGCATCACTCGGGCCACGCTGGAGGCGACGCGGTACGCCCGCGAGATGGCCGAGCGGGGCCTGGCCCTGATGGCCGATCGCCCCCCTCTGGCGAGGGCGCGGCTCCGGGACCTTCGAGACGTCTACCTCGTCTTCGAGGAATCCATACCCCCACTCCTCGAGAGCTGGGAGAAGCGACGACGGGAGGCCACCGCATGACAGCCGTTATTCGGACCGAGAAGCTGACGAAGTCCTACGGATCGCACCGCGGAATCATCGAGGTCGACCTCGACGTCCAGCAGGGCGAGGTCTTCGGTTTCCTCGGGCCGAACGGCGCCGGCAAGACGACCACGATCCGCACCCTGCTCGACCTGATCCGGCCCACCGGCGGCCACGCCTACGTGTTCGATATCGAGTCGTCGGCCAACCCCGCGGCGATCCATCGCCGCATCGGCTATCTCCCCGGTGAGTTCGCGCTGTACGACCGGCTGACCGGTGGGCAGACGCTCGAGTATTTCGGCAACCTGCGCGGCGGAGTCGACAAGGCCTACCAGGCCGAGCTGATCGAGCGCTTCGACCTCGACCCGAGCCGGCGATTCCGCGAGTACTCGAAGGGCAACAAGCAGAAGGTCGGGCTGGTGGCGTGCCTGCAGCATCGCCCCGAGCTGCTGCTCCTCGACGAGCCCACGTCGGGGCTCGATCCGCTCGTCCAGCAGACCTTCTTCAGCATGCTGCGCGACGCCGTAAAGGAAGGGCGCACCGTCTTCCTGTCGAGCCACATCCTGAGCGAGGTGGAGCGGAGCTGCGATCGCGTGGCCATCATCCGTGACGGCCGCATCGCCCAGATCGGCCGGGTCGACGCACTCCGCGATCTGGCTCACCACCAGGTCGAGATGCGGTTCGAGGGGGATCCGCCGGCGGCCGAATTCGCGGCCATCAGCGGCGTCAGCGACGTCCAGGTCGAAGACCACCTTCTGCGGCTGCGCGTCCTCGGCCCGATCACGCCCGTGGTCCAGGCCGCGGCCCGCCTCGGCGTGACCGACTTCCTGAGCCGCGAGCCCAGCCTCGAGGAAACGTTCCTGGCTCAGTACGGCCGCGAGGCCGTCGAGGTGAAGTGATGGCAGCCGGCACCGGGTCGCCGTCATTGGCGGCGACGCTCCCCGCGATCCCGTTCCGCAGCCGCATCTACGGCTTCGGCAGCATCTACGGCAAGACCGTCCGCGATTCCAGGCTCGCCTTCATCATCGCCGCGGGCCTCCTCGGTGGAATGTCCCTCGTGATGGCAGCCGGGGTCTCGAGCATCTTCCCCACGCCGGCGTCGCGCGGCGAGATCGACAAGCTCATCGGCAGCATCCCGGCCTCGATGGTCAACCTGTTCGGCAAGCCCGTCGGGCTCGGCACTCTCGGCGGCTACTTCACCTGGAAGTACGGGGCCATCTTCGCCCTCGGCACGACCCTGTGGTCGATATTGGCCCTCTCGGGGACCTTGGCCGGCGAGGCCAGCCGGGGCAGCCTCGACTTCGTCGCTTGTTCGCCATACGGGAAGCGCCGGGTCGCTCTCGAGAAGCTGGCCGCTCACCTGACCATGCTGGCGCTGGCGCTCGTGGTGCTCTCCGTCGCCTGCTCCGGGGGCTCGGTGCTCTTCGGCGACGCAGCTCTCGGCGACACGATCCCGCTTCTGTCCGCGATCGGCTTCGCCCTCTGGGTCGGCTGCCTGGCCATGTTCTTCGGCGGCCTGACGTTCGCCCTGGCTCCGATCCTGGGCCGCTCCGGCTCGGCCGGGGTCGCGGCGCTGGTGATGGTCTTCCTGTGGCTCGCGAACGGGTTCGACGCGCTCGCGCCGATCGCCACTCTGAGTCCGTTCCACTGGCTGTCGAACCACATCGCGCTCGTGGGCATCTACGACTGGCCCGCCGTGGCGTTCACCGCGGCCGTGGGTGCGGTCCTCATGGCGGTCGGCGTGGAGGTCTTCGTGCGGCGGGATCTCGGGGTCACGGCCGGGCTGTCGATGCCGGGGCTGCCGAAGCAGGTGCTCGGGGTCCGTGGCTCGATCAGCCGAGCCTTCGGCGACCAGCTCCCCCGGGCCCTGTCCTGGGGGATCGGCCTCGGACTCATGGGCGCGCTCATCGGGGCGCTCGTCGGGACGATGTCCGACCAGATCAGCAGCGACCCCAATCTCATGGCCACGTTCAAGTCCATCTTCCGCGGCGCGAGCCTCGACACCGCCGGCGGCTGGCTCCAGCTGTACGCGGAGCTGCTGTACATCGCGGCCGGGTTCGGGGCCGCGACGTTCGTGTCCAAGTGGGGCTCGGACGAGACTGAGGGCCGGCTCGAGATGGTCCTCGCGACCCCACTGGCGCGGTCGCGATGGGTCGTGGCCGGCGGCATCGCCGCGATCCTGTCGGTCGTGGTGATGACCGTGCTCTTCGCGGCCGGGATCTGGCTCGGCGCCGCGTCCGGCGGCGTGGCCTCAGGCGACGCCTTGATCGGGTCGGCCTCGCTCGGAATCTACTCCGTCGCGATCGTCGGCGTGGGCGTGGCCGTCGGTGGTCTGTGGCGGACATCCGTCGCGGCCGAGGTCGCCGCGATGTTCGTGGTCGTGACGTACCTGATCGATCTGGTGATCCCGCCTCTCAACCTGCCCGACTGGATCCACGAGCTCGCGCTCACGGCACACCTCGGTCAGCCGATGATCGGGAAGTGGGACCTCGTCGGGACGGTCGTCTGCCTGGCCATCGCCGTCGTGGGTATCGCCATCGGAGCGATCGGGATCCGGCGTCGCGACATCGGCTGAGATCCGCCGTACCCGAAGGCGGGCGGACCCCGCCCAGCATCTCGAGCGGCCGCGGCAACTTGCCCGGCCGTCTGTCGGTCGGGCCCCGGCCCGTCGCCGCCTCCGGCCTCACGACTCCTCCGGACCGTATTCACGACTCCTTCACAGCCGAGCGCCAGCCTTCGTGTCGAGGTTGGCAAATGCTCCCGGCCGACCGTGAAGACTTCGGGGCGCGAATCTTTAGGAGATCAAATGAGACACGGGGGCGGCTTCAGAGTTCTGGCCGCACTGATCGTGGTCGGTGTCGTGGCGGCACTGACCGCCGGCGCGTACGGCGCCGGGTGGGCCGCCGGGTCGGCGTCCGGCACGACGAACGTCTCGCCGTGGGTATACGGCTGGAGCTTCGGGGCCGGGCACGTCATCGGCTTCATCGTCACGATCCTGGTCCTGATCGTCCTCTTCCGGGTGCTGGTGTTCGCCTTTGTCGGGCCGCGCCACCGCGGCTGGGGCCATCACGGCTACTGGCGCGGCTACGACGGCCCGGAGGGCAACATGCCCGCCGGCGGGCCCGGTGGCTGGCACCGGGGCGAATGGCACGACGCGGCCCAGGCGACGTTCGACGACTACCACCGCCGGGCGCACGGAAGCCCGGACACCACCGGCGGCGACCCCAACAAGCCGGCCGCCGGCTGAGAGCGCGCAGCCGGCCGCGACCCAGCGGCGAAGCCGCGGCGAATGGAGTGGCGGGTCGATACTTCGGTCCGCCACTCCGCGCCGTACGATGAGGCCACCGTGAAAACCGTCCTGGTCGTTGACGACGAACCTCGCATCGTCGAGCTTGCTCGCGACTACCTCGAGCACGCGGGCTTCGGCGTCATCATCGCAACCGACGGACCATCCGCCCTGACCGCCGTCCACCTTCGAAAGCCGGACGTGCTGGTGCTCGATCTGGGTCTGCCGGGCATGGACGGCCTGGACGTGGCCCGGACGATCCGGCGCGACTCCACGCTCCCCATCATCATGCTCACCGCGCGCGACGACGAACTGGACCGCGTCCTCGGCCTGGAGATCGGAGCCGACGACTACGTGACCAAGCCCTTCAGCCCGCGCGAGCTGGTGGCTCGAATCAGGGCCATCCTCCGCCGGGTGGACCGCGAGGCCGAGCCGAGCGATCGCATCGAGCAGGGCGACGTTTCGATCGATGTCGCTCGCATGCGCGTGGCCGTCGCCGGCCGGGTCGTCGAGCTGACGGCTACCGAGTTCCAGCTGCTGGTGACCCTGGCCCGCCAGCCCGGCCGCATCTTCACCCGATCGCAGCTGCTCGACGCCATCCACGGCGTGGCCTTCGAGTCGTACGAACGGGCCATCGACGCTCACGTCAAGAACCTGCGGCGCAAGCTCGAAGAGGACCCGGGTCGGCCGCGATACGTTCTGACCGTCTACGGCATGGGCTACCGATTTGCCGAGGAGCTCGAGTGAGCGGTCCGAGCCTTCCTCCGGACGAGCGGCCGCCCGTGGATGACTGGGCTGACCGCGGCGCCGAGCCTCCCGCTTCCCGCGGTCGCGGCCCGCGCCACCGCCACAGATTCGAGCGCTACGGCCGGGGGCCACACGGCCCTTGGGATTCTCGCGATTTCCGCCCGCGGCCCAAGTGGTGGCCCGAGGACGAGCCCTGGCCGCCGGCCGGGAATTTCCCCTGGCGCAAGGTCCGGCGCCGGTTCTTCATTCGGTTCGCGATAGCGGTCACTCTGGTCTCCGTGCTCGTGGTGGCCGTGCCCATCTTCGTGGTCGGCCAGCTGCTGTCGGCCTCCGGCCTGTCGAGCGACGCCTATTCGGCCGCTGCCGTGATCATCGTCGTGTTCGTAGCGCTCGCCGTCCTAGGCACGGCAAGAGGCGCCAGGCGTTTCGCAGTCCCGTTTGGGGATCTCATCGAAGCCGCAGGCAAGGTGGAGGCCGGTGATTACAGCGCCCGGGTGCAGATAGCTCGCCACGGCGTGCGCGAGCTACGCTGGCTGGCCGAGTCGTTCAACTCGATGGCGGCGCGTCTCGAGGCGGACGAGAGACAGCGCCGCTCGCTGCTTGCAGACGTCAGCCACGAGCTGCGCACGCCGCTGGCCGTACTCCGAGGCGAGATCGAGGCCATGATCGACGGCGTCCATCCCATGGACGAGGTGCATCTGGACGCCGCGGTGGACCAGATCGAGATGGTCACCAAGCTCGTGGAGGACCTCCGCACCCTGGCGCTGGCGGAGGGAGGTACGCTCCCGCTGCACAAGGAACCGACCGATCTGACGATCCTGGCTCAGGAAGCGGCGACGGCCTTCGAGGGTCTGGCCGCGACTGCCGGCGTGGAGCTTACGGTCCGGATGGCGGACGACCTGCCTCTCGTCGACCTGGACCCGCTGCGCATCCAGCAGGTCATCGGCAACCTGGTCGCCAATGCCCTGCGGTACGCGCCGGCCGGGAGCACCGTCACGATAGCCGGCCGGACTCGACCACAACGGGTCGAGGTTTCCGTCGTGGACCGCGGGCCGGGCATCGACCCTGAGCTTCTGCCGAATCTCTTCGATCGATTTGCCAAGACGGACGACTCACGCGGATCGGGCCTGGGGCTCGCGATCGCGCGGCAGCTGGTAGAGGCCCACGGGGGAACGATCAAGGCCGATCGCCCGGAGGACGGCGGCACGGCCATCACCTTCGAGCTGCCGAGCGGGCTCGAGACATGAAGAGAGGCGGTCGAGCGACCGCCTCTGTTGGAGGATCAGAGACCCGCCGATTCGAGGCAGGCGGAGCCGATCAACTCGGCGGCTGGCCTAGTGTGATGCTGAGCGTCGAGGTGGTCCCGTCCTGATGCTGAACCTTGAGCTTGACGACGTCGCCCGGGTGGTGGGCGGCGACCGCATTGATCAAGGTCGTGCTGTCAGGGGTCAAGGTCGAGTCGATGGAGAGGACGATATCCCCTACCACGACGCCGGCCGTGGCCGCCGGTCCGCCGGCGGTAACCGCCACGACGACCGGTCCGGCGGTTCCGTCGCGGAGCTGGACGCCCACGTAGGCGCGACCGGAGTTGGTCACCTTGCCGGCCGTGATCAGCTGATCGGCGATCGTCTTGGCACGATTGCTAGAGATGGCAAACCCGATGCCGGCAGCCGCGCCGCCGAGCTGGGGGTCGGTGGCCGCGAGGGTCGGGATGCCGACTACGTGGCCGTTGAGGTCGACTAGAGCGCCGCCGCTATTACCGGGGTTGATAGCGGCGCTCGTCTGGATGACATCCGGAAGAGCGTAGCCGTTCGGTTCGCTGACCTGCCGTCCGAGCGCGCTGACGATGCCCTCGGTCACGCTCGACTGGAGTCCGAGCGGATTGCCCATGGCCAGCACGAAGTCGCCGACGGCGAGCTGTGAAGAATCGCCGAAAGTAGCCGGAGTCAGGCCCGTGGCGTTGATGTGGATGACGGCGATGTCATCCGGGGTGTAGCTGCCGACGAGCGTCCCGGGGTAGGTATGGCCGTTGGAAAGAGTCACGGTGAAGGTCGTTGACGTGCCCACGACATGGGCGTTGGTGACGATGTCTCCCTTGGAGTCGTAGATGACGCCGGAGCCGAGGCCTGCGTCGGTCTCGATTTCCACGACCGCCGGCGTGACCTGCTTGATCACCGCGACCATCTGATCCTGGAGGGTAAGAGCCGCCCCGCTCGCGAGATTCGAGGACGCCGGAGTCGACGTCGCGGTCGGGAGCACCGCCGGGACCGTGTTCATCTGGGTTGGCGTCGCCGTTGCGCCAAGGGCCGCGTCGAGCTTGGCCGTAGTCCCGTTCGGGACACTCGAGGCACATGCCGCCGCAACGACCGCCACCAGGGTGAGGGCCGTGATGGGGGCGGCGATGCGCTGGCTGAACCGCCGCGTGTCGGACACCATGAGTACCTCCTGCTGGCCGCTTTTCCTGCACACTGCGGCACCGAAGCGAGGTTCATGGTTGGTCCGCCGGCTGAATTGGACCTGAAGCCGCCGGCCTGTGGGTCGCAGCCGATCCAAACGGTCCGCGGCTAGACGCTTTGCGCCGCGCTCGGCTCCTGCGGACGCCTGCCGCGATCGTCACGATCGTCGTCGCCAAAGCAGGTCGACTCGAAGATGAAGAGCCGCGTCGCGCCGTCACGCCAGGCATCGGCCGGCAGATTCGCCTTGCGGCAGACTGCCGCGAGCATCGCCCTCTCATCCCACCCCTGCTCGGTCGCAACCTGGGGCAGCAGCAGGGCCCGGTGCGCGCCCCTCTCGACAACGATGCCGTGGCGCCCGGCCACGAAGCCGGCCGGATCGCGCAGCTCCACGGGCGGCTCGAGGACCGAGACCTCAAGTTCGAGAGCCGGCAGCTCCGACTCGTCGACGGGCAGGAAGCGCGGGTCGTCGAGCGCGGCCGCGACGGCCGCTTCGCGAACGTTGAGCCAAAGCGGAACGTCGAAGCGCATCAAGCCGATGCAACCGCGCAGCTCCCCATGCTCGTGGATGGTCACGAAAGCAGCGGCCGGGGCGGTCAGGTCTGGGGATAGCGGGGTTTTCACCTGATCGACCGGCACGGTTCGACACACTGCCGTCCCGATCGCCCGGCGGGCGATGGCCAGGAGCTGGCGCCGGTCCGACGCGTCCAGTTGCTTCACGAATGCCTCGCTGACTCCCCTGTTGGAGGCTACGCACGTGGCTGCTGCGCGCCAGAGTCGAATGGCGTGTTGTTGAGGTCACCGCGCCGTGGGAGCCGTCAGGTTCGCCTCCTCGTCTGGCCCCGAGGGATGTCCGCCCCAAGGCACCTCGAGTGCAGCAACAGGTCGGGAGGCTCCTTGGTGTCTCGAAATCGATTCCTGATGGCCGCAATGCCGGGGATGGTATGCTGTATGCGATTGCGGGGGCCGATCACATCTGCCGTCCCAGAAACCCAACCTGAGCGGGTGCGCCGCCGAGCACATCACAGTCGACCGAATCGACCGGCGTGCAATGTCAAGGCGCTGGCGCATTCGATGGCGAAGATAGAGTCGGCACGAACGGAGCAAGGCAGACAGATGCCAGCTAGACGCAGCAGGACCGCTTCCACGGCGTCGCGCCTCGATGCGACGCGAGGTGACGTCAGATCGACGCAACGAATCGGGTCGAATGGCTCCGGGCCGCCGACGGGCACGGGAGCCGCCCTTCCGCGTACGGGACGGCGCATCCCTACGATGCAAGACATTGCCGACGCGGCCGGCGTATCCCAGAGCACCGTCTCGCGCGTTCTCACCGGCGCCCCAAACGCGATCCCTATCAACCCGGCAACGCGCGAGCGAATTCTCGAAACCGCGCGACAGATGCATTACCGGCCGAATCCACTCGCCCGCGGTCTTCGCGGGGCCCGTACGATGCTTCTCGGCGTGATCGTGCGCGAGATCACGGACCCCTTCTTCGCTGGTGCGATCGACGCGGTCTCGACCGAGGCCAACCGTCGCGGCTACAACGTGGTCCTCGGCCATGCCCACAGTCGCACGGACGAGGCGATCGCCCTCCGCGCCGTTCTCGAGACGCGCCATTGCGATGCGATCATGCTGGTCGGAGACACGAGCGATCAGCCTCGTCTGATGGACGACCTCCGGGATACCAACGTCCCCATCGTCGGCCTGTGGCAAGGCACGAACCCAATGCCCGGCATTTCCATCATTGGCGTCGACAACAGGTCAGGCATTCGGGATCTGATGGATCATCTGCTCGGGCTCGGTCACCGCCGAATTGCGTTCATCGGCGGTGTGTTCCCGGAGGGGCGCCTGATCGGAGACATAGGCGAACGCCGTGCGGCGTTCCTGGAGCGAGCCGCGCTGGAGGGCTTGGAGACGCCGGACGGTTACATCCGGGACGCGCGGAACACGTTGAGCGGCGGAGCCGGCGCCCTGCGCGAGCTCTGTTCACTTTCGGAACCACCTACGGCGATCGTAGCGTCCACGGACGTGCTCGCCATCGGCGCTCTCCACGCGGCCTGCCACATGAGCATCGACGTACCGGGAGAGGTCTCCATTGTCGGGTTCGACGATCTGCCATTGGCGGCGTACATGACACCTGCTCTGACTACGGTCTGCATGCCGATTGCCGAGATGGCGGCTGCGGGCGTGAAGGCGGCCGTAGATGCGGACCAGGACGGTGAGGCGGCGCTCCAGATCCTCAGGCCGACGATGGTGATCCGTGAGTCGTCCGGACCTGCCCCGCGAGTCGCGCATGAAGCGCGCGCCACCGAGCAAAACCCGGGCTGAGCTCGGCGTTTCCTGTCGCCGCACTCCGATCGTGCTCTAGACCGAGGCGCTCGACATCGGCCGTTCGCGCCGGTCCCGTTGAGGGTCCGCCCGGGAGGATCGCCGGGCCGGTGGTTGTGCAATGGTATGCTACATTCGAATGCTTGCACAAGGAGCAGACAGAGGTGGCGGACGCCGAGCTCACAATCGGGCAGAAGCCGATCGGGCACATATCGCCTCGCCTTTATGGGCATTTTGCCGAACATCTCGGTCGGTGTTGTTACGGCGGTCTTTGGGAGGGGGTCGACGGAGACCCGGCGGTCCCGAACGTCAGCGGTTTTCGTGCCGATGTGATCGAGGCACTTCTCGACCTGCCGGTCCCAGTTCTCCGCTGGCCGGGCGGCTGCTATGCGGATCACTACCACTGGCGCAACGGGATTGGGGCACCGCAGGCCAGACCGTCGACGCTCGGCATGTCCTGTGGGCTACGGGTCTCGGACGACAACGGCCTCGGCACTCATGAGTTCCTGCGACTCTGCGAGCTGATCGGGGCCGAACCGTACCTAGCTGGGAACGTGGGGACGGGTTCCGTCCAGGAGTTCTGCGACTGGGTCGAGTATGTGACCTCATCGGTCGACTCCGGGCTCACCAAGGAGCGAGCGGCCAACGGCCGTCCAGACCCGTGGCCAGTCAGGTTATGGGGCGTGGGCAACGAGAGCTGGGATTGCGGCGGACGGTTTGATCCGGTCACATACGCCCACGAGTTTGTTCGCTACGCCACGCTTGCTCGGCACGTTGATCCGGAGGCTGAGTTCGTCGGCGTCGGTCTCGAAGACGAGGGCCTCTTCGAGCAGGGGCTCGACCGCGATTGGAATGCCAAATTCCTCGAAGCCTTGGGCCCTTCCATCGACCTCCTGTCCCACCTGTCCATCCATCGGTACTGGAGCCACGGCGGCCCGGAGACAGGGTTTCGTGAGGATGACTACTACGCTCTCCTGGCCGAAGCGCAGGAGACCGAGACGACCATCGAGCGCACTGCACGGACGATCGCAGCCATCGCACCTACATCGCACGCGATCAGGGTAGCTCTGGACGAGTGGGGGGTCTGGCACCCGGAAGCCCGACCATGGGGGCCGGGCGACGTTCCGCGCCGCACGCCGGTGACCTATGAGCAGGCCAACACGCTCCGTGACGCGCTGGCGGCGGGAATCGCCCTTGAAGGTTTCCACCGCCAATGCAACGTCCTTTCCATGGCCAACCTCGCCCAGATCGTCAACGTCCTCCAGGCCGTTGTCATGACAGACGGCTCGTCCTGCTTCAAGACGCCCACCTACCACGTTCTGACTATGCACCGTCCGCACATGGGCGCAGAGGCCCTCGGGGTGGCGGTCGCGTCTGCCATGAAGCTCCCGTCGGGCGAGGCGGCGGTCAGCGCTACTGCTTCGCTGGCCGGCGGTCGGACAGCCGTGACCATCATCAACCGCGACTACAGGCGTCGGGCCAACGTGAGCCTCGAGGCTCGGGCTGGAGCCGTCGCTAAAGCCCGGCTTCTAGCCGCCGACAGTGCGGACGCCGTGAATACCGCGGCGCACCCGGACCGGGTTGCGCCGCGGATGGTTGAGGTTGCCATGCGCCCGAACGGACGCTACGAAGTGGATCTGCCCGCCCATTCTTTGGCGACAATCGAGTTCGCGGAGGGGTGAAAGCTCGGTGCCTTCGGCTGGCGCCGATGGTCGGCCTGACGTTGTGTGGGCGGCTTCAGCTCTCCGCGAACGTGACTTCGACATCGGCTTGACGCTGCCGATCTGAAGGCGCAACGCCATCAGACGGCGATAGGCACGTCCGAGCCCTCCCGGACGAAGACAGGGATGCGCTCGAGGGGTGCATCGGCGTGCAGGGTCGTCCCGCCGGAGTGCCGGGTGCCCGTCCATGCGTCGATCCAAAGACCGGGCGGCAGGTACACGTCGCGAGCTCGCGCGCCTGCCTCTACGATCGGCGCCACGAGGACATCCGGCCCGAGGAGGAACTCGTCGTCCACCAGCCACGACTTCTCGTCTGTTGGGAAGTCGACAAAGAGCGGACGCATAGGCGGCAGCCCGTCCTCGTGCGCCTTCTGCATCTGCCGCATGAGATACGGCCGGATGCGTTCCCTGAGCAGGAGAACACTGCGGATGATCTCGTAGGCCTCGTCCCCGAAAGCCCAGACTTCATTGGCGCTGCCGGTCATGTTGGGTCCGAACGGGAGGCGGGGCACGCGATCGCCGTGGATTCTGAAGAGCGGGCAGAAGACGCCGTATTCGAACCACCTGACGACGAGCTCACGGTACTCGGGAGAGGTTGGGTCGCCGCCGTGGAACCCGCCGATGTCCGTGGTCCACCAGGGGATCCCCGACAAAGCGATGTTGAGGCCGGCCCGGATCTGCCGGCGCAGGGAGTCGAAGGTCGTTGGGATGTCGCCAGACCAGACCGCCGCGCCGTACTTCTGGCTTCCCGCCCAGGCGGATCGGGCGAGCGATATGACGTCTTCCTCGCCGGCCGCATGCATCCCTTCGAAGAAGGTCCGCGCATGCATCTGCGGGTATATGTTCAGGATCTCGTCGCCCTCGCCGGCATGGAACCGCAGCGCAGAAGGATGGACGGGCCGGAGCTCCGGCTCGCAGGCATCGAGCCACCACACCTTGATGCCAAGATCGAAGTAGTTCTGCTTGATCTTCGACCACAGGAAGGCGCGCGCTTCGGGGTTGGTCGCATCGTAGTGGGCGACACCGAACGGCTTGGGCATGCCCCGATCAGGGAAGGTCGAGGTGTAGGGCAGGCCCTGCTGCACGCCGACCAGAAGGCCCCGCTCGGCCATCTCGTCCCAGTTCTCGCTGAACGGGCTGACTAATGGCCAGACCGACACCATCACGCGAACGCCGAGCTCGCGCAGCTCATCGACCATGGCCTTCGGGTCTGGCCAGTCGGCAGGATCGAACTTCCAGTTGCCCACCTGGGTCCAGTGGAAGAAATCGATGACGATGACCGAGAGGGGCAAGCCACGACGCTTGTACTCGCGCGCGACGGCGAGGAGTTCGTCCTGAGTCCTGTACCTCAATTTGCTCTGCCAGAATCCGCTCGCCCATTCGGGGAGAACGGGAGCGTGGCCCGTCGCGTCGGCATAGTGACTCATGATCTGGGCCGGGTTACCGGCGGTGATCCAGTAATCGATCTGGCGGCTCGCGTCGGCCACCCATCGAGTGCGGTTCTCGGCGAGCTCGACGTGACCCACCGCAGGGTTGTTCCATAAGAACCCGTATCCACGGCTTGAAACCAGGAACGGAATGCAAACCTCGGAGTTTCTTTGTAGAAGGTCGAGTGACATGCCCTTCTGGTTAAGCCTGCCGTGGGTTCGCTGGCCGAGACCGTAGATTCGCTCGTCCTGATAGGCGCGGAAATGCTGCTCGATCCTGGCGCGGCCACCTCCGAGCGGATAGACAGCCCGAGCGCCCGGCCACCAGAAATGGCCCCGCTGCTCGGCCAGCAGCTCAGCCCCTGTCGCTGCATTCTCGAAACGGACCAGGATCGCGTCGCCTCCATCGCCGACGTCATTTGCGACCACCGCAACGATCGCGCCGTTGGACAACCGTGCGCTAGTCTCCCCGAGCTCAAAGCGCGGCTCCGGAGCCGACCCGGCCGGGCGTTCATCGAGGGCGCCTGGCAGGCCGCCGACGATGTGATCCCAGCCGGCCCGAACCCGGATGCTGTCGGTTCCCCACGGTTCGATCCGCAGGATCTCGTGCTCTGACCTCACTTCAAGGCCATCGTGGATACGCTGAACAAGCATCTGCCTGGGCTCCCGCTTGGTGGGCCTCTCCGAGTAGACACAATTGTGCTGAGCGGCGCCATGGCGCCGCTCAGCCTTCCAGGTCTTGCGCTATTCCTTGAGCGCGCCGGCGGTGATTCCCGCGGCGACGTAGCGTTGGGCGATTGCCAGCAGGAATGCTGCCGGAATGACGGCTATCACGGCCGTGGCCATAACAGACGGCCACTCCACCGAGTACGAACCGATGAACCGGTAGATGCCTACGGTTATCGGCGTGTGGTCCGGGTTGTTGTTGAGGATGAGCGCGAACAGGAAGTCACCCCAGCCGAAGAGGAACGAGAAGAGGCTGGCGGTGATCAACGCCGTTCGACTGAGTGGAACGTATATGGACCGGAAGATCCGGAGCTGGCCCGCGCCATCGACCTTTGCCGCCTCCGCCAGCTCTCGGGGGATTCCGATCATGAAGGCGCGCATGATTATGATCGCGAAGGGAACGGCGATGGTGGAGTCGGCGAGTATCACGGCCTGATACGAGTTGAGCAGCCCGAGGGTGTTGAACGCCGAGTAGAGCGAGTTGGCGACCACGAAGCCAGGGGCCATCTGGGCCAGGATCAGACCGAAGAGAAGAAGCGAGCCGATCCGAGCCCGGACGGTTGCGAGCGCATAAGCCGCCGGGGTGGCGACGAGCATCGTGACCACGACCGTGCCAAGCGCATAGATGAAACTGGATTGAATGTATCCGCCGGCGGTCGAGAGAGCATTCCGATACGCGTCCAGCGTTGGATTCGGCGGAATGAACGGTGGCGGAGTCTGGAGAATGTCCGTCTGGCTCATGAAAGAGCAGTTCACGATCCAATAGAGGGGGAAGAGCATGAACCCCGTGATCAGGATGCCCGCCGCTGTCCAGCCGACCGTCTTGAGCCGCGACTGCAACGGCCTGGCACGCCGCGAGCGCGCCGGGCTAGATGTGCTGCCGCTCATGACGCCGTTTCCCTAAGTTCACGGTATGCGTAGCGCAAATACAGCATGCCGAACGCAAAAACGATTACCAGGAGGATGTCGCCAGCAACCGCTCCGAGACCGAAGTCGAACCCGTTGGTAAACGCAAGACTGTAGGCCCAGGTGTTCAGAGTCTGACTCGTGTCGGCTGGTCCTCCCCGCGTGATCGACATGATCACGTCGAAGACCTTCAGCGTGTACACCAGTCCGAGAAGCAGCACCACCGTCGACACGGGACGCAGGAGCGGCCACGTAATGTACCGAAACCTCTGCCATGCGGATGCACCGTCGATCGAGGCCGCTTCGTACAAGACGCGGGGGATGGCCTGGAGTCCTCCATAGAGGATGACCATGTTGAACGGGATGCCGATCCAGATATTCGCGATCAACACGGATATGAGTGACAGGTGAGGATCAGTGAGCCAGGAGATCTGGCCCTGGTATCCCAACGAGTGGATGGCGAAGTTGATGACGCCCGTGTCCTGATCGAACAGACGAACCCAGATGGCACCCGAAACGAGAACGGGAGCCAGCCACGGAACCAGGATCAACGCTCGCAAGATGCTGTTGAGCGGGAACTTGTGCTGGTAGAAGAGCGCGATCAATAGGCCCAAGGTGAACTGGAAGAACAGCGACCCGACTGTGAACCAGACTGTGTTGACCACGGCGGGCCAGAATTCTGGGTTGTTCACCAAGTGCTTGAAGTTGTCCAACCCGATGAAAGGGGCCTCGCCGGTGACGAACGTCTTGAGCGTGTACTTCTCAAGACTCATCAGGACGTTGAAGGCAATCGGGTACGCGTAGAAGGCCACGACATACACGAGCGCGGGAAGGAGAAACAGTAGACCGGCGACCCGCTCGCGTCGCCAGCGCGGCAGCCCCCGTGATTGTTTAGAGGGGGGCACGGCCGCCTTCGCAGCCGCACCCCCCTCAACGACACGCGTCATAGTCGCGTCGTCACGGTCACTCTCAGCTTCCCGCCAATGCGGCAGAGGCCGCTTGCTGGGCTGCTGTCAGGGCGTCCTGAGGTGACTTGGCGCCACTCAATGCTGCCTGGATTGCCGTCCACAGTGGTTGAGACACCTTGCTGTAGTTCGGTCCGAGGTTAGCAGGTGGGCCAGTCCGCGACCGCTCGGCAGCGGCGGCTGTAACAAAGGACGCCATGTTGGGATCGGCCGCAGCCGCTTGCGCGGCAACGGACTGGCGGGACGGAATGTACGCCTGAAGGGTCGCCCATTCCGCCATCTCCTTGTCTGACAGCAGGCAGTTGACGACCTTGCCTGCAGCCGCGGAGGCGGCCGCGTCAGGGTTGACCGGGATGGTCAGCACTTCACCGCCCATGGGGCCAGGAGCGGCGCCGCCGTTGGGCTGTGGGATGGGCACGATTCCGAAGTTGATCTTGGACTTCTCGAGGGCGGACAGGTTCCAAACGCCGTTCTGCTCCATCGCCACCTTCCCCGCCTCGAACTGGCTCTCGACGTCTCCCTGGGTCCACTGAACCACGGACTTCGAGGTGTACCCGCTCTTGACGAGATCCGTCCAGAACTGCAGCGCCTGGACGGCCTGAGGCGAGTCGAGCTTCGAGAGATCTCCACCGGCGCCCCAAAGCCACGGCTCGAACTGCCAGCTTCCTTCCTCGGTCGCCGGCGCCGAGAACGCCATGCCGTAGACGCCGCTCTTGGTCAGCGCCTTGGCATCGGACGTAACTTCAGCCCATGTGGTGGGTGGCTTCAGGCCAGCCGCTGTGAACATGTCCTTGTTGTAGAACAGGGCCATGCCGTTGATGCCGGGAGCGATACCGTAGACCTTGCCCTTGTATGTGCCGGCATCGATCAAGTTCTGGTACAGCCCGCTGAGGTCGACTCCGTAGTCGGTCAGCGGTGCTAGAGCACCCGTGTCTGCGACCTGCTGGAGATCGGGGTTGTCGATCCGCAGCACGTTAGGCAGCTGCTTCTGCTGTGCGGCGAGCAGGACCTTGTTGATCAGCTCGTCACGCGGAATCGCCTGTCGCTTGATCGTGATGCCGGTCGATGCGGTGCACTCGTCGAGCACTTTCTGCCACTGCGTCATCTGTGGATCAGCGCTCTGGTAGTCCCACTCCGTGATAGTCGTCGCGGCGGCTACGGACGGCGCCGTTGTTGCCGCCGTTGTTGCCCCCGGCGTTCCTGCCGCCGACGTTGCCGCTGGTGTTGGAGTCGTGGAGCTCGAGCTGCACGCAGCCACGAGCAGCACCACTGCCCCAATCGCGGTCAGTCTGTTGACCCGCATGTGCTTCCTGCCTTCCTATGCTCCATCTGGGCAACCCCTTGAACATCGAGCCTGCTTTTCGGCTGGCTACCTCCTCCATTCCCAACAAGCCGCCTGGATCGTCGTCCAGACTCGAGACGGCGCCGAGGCGCTGACTGGCGCCGCCGGGGCCCGGTCGCCGCGTGCATACCTATGTAGCATACGGTTGCACGGGCCGTCAAGGGTCTGGCGGGCTTGCGGTTGGAGGATCAGCGGCATACGATTGCTACCACTCGACCACGTGCACACCGCTGAAGGAGACCAAGGCATGGTCCAACTCCAAAGCCAGGGAATCGGCGAGAATCGTCTCCAGCCCCGCCCGGAGCACAAGTTCAGCTTCGGCCTGTGGACTGTTGGCAACACCGGACGAGACACGTTCGGCGACGCCACGCGGGCGCGCCTGGATCCCAACGAAAGCGTGCGCCGTCTGGCCGAGCTCGGCGCGTTCGGCGTATCGATGCACGACGACGACCTGGTCCCTTACGATGCCTCGCCGGCCGACCGCGACAGGATCGTGCGAGGCTTCCGGCAGACGCTCGAAGAGAACGGCCTCGTCGTCTCGATGGCAACGACCAATCTGTTCAATCACCCGGTCTTCAAGGACGGCGCGTTTACCTCGAATGATCGCGACGTCCGCCGCTACGCGATCGCAAAGACGATGCGTGCGATCGACATCGGAGCCGAGCTCGGGGCGCCAACGTACGTCTTCTGGGGGGGTCGCGAGGGGGTTGAGGCGATGGCCGCCAAGCGTCCCGCGGACGCCCTGGATCGGTATCGCGAGGCGATCGACTTCCTGTGCGGTTACGTGATCGATCGTGGCTACCCCATGCGCTTCGCGATCGAGCCCAAGCCCAATGAGCCCAGAGGCGACGCTTTTCTGCCAACGGTCGGGCACGCATTGGCCTTCATCGGCGCCCTGGCCCATCCAGAGATGGTTGGTCTCAACCCGGAGGTCGCCCACGAGACGATGTCGGGTCTGAGCTTCTACCACGCAGTGGCCCAGACGCTGTGGCATGGCAAGCTGTTCCACATCGATCTCAACGGGCAGAAGATCGGCCGCTACGACCAGGATCTGCGGTTCGGCTCGGAAGGCATCAAGGAGGCCTTCTTTCTCGTGAAACTCCTGGAGGAGTCCGGCTATGACGGACCCCGGCACTTCGACGCCCACGCGTATCGGGTCGAAGATCCTGATGGGGTGTGGGACTTCGCGGCGGGCTGCATGCGCACGTACCTGATCCTGAAGGAGAAGGCTGAGCGCTTCGCCGAGGACGATCAGGTCGCCGCGGCTCTAGCCGAAGCTTCGGCGCTAGAACTAGCTCTACCCACTGTGGGAACCTACTCGCCCGAGAGCGCCGTGGCGCTGCGCGACAATCCCGGCGATCCCAGCGCCCTCGCCATTCGCGGCTATGGCAACGAGCGGCTGGACCAGCTGGTCGTTGAGCTCCTCATGGGCACGCGGTAGCCCGAATCGGTGCTGGCTCTTCTGTTACCGAACCTGAGGAGACGCGGATGACGAATCTAATCGCCGGGGTCGACTGCTCCACCCAGTCGACCAAGGTCGTCGTCGTCGACCCGGAGACCGGCGACATCGTCGCGACGGGAAGCGCCCCTCATACCGTCAGCGGGACCGGCGGCGCTCGCGAGACTCATCCGGACGTCTGGTGGGGGGCCCTCTGCTCCGCTCTCGCGCAGACCGGGATGGCCGATCGGATCGCCGCGATCGCGGTGGCCGGGCAGCAGCACGGCCTGGTCTGCCTGGACGCCGGCGGCAGGCCGCTCAGGCCGGCGATGCTCTGGAACGACACCCGCTCCGCCCCAGATGCGGTCGGACTGCTCGAGGCATTGGGCGGGCCAGCGGTGTGGGCCGCCCGTATTGGAGTCGTGCCGGTTGCCTCGTTCACCGCGCCGAAATGGGCGTGGATCCGCCGCCTCGAGCCGGACGTGGCAGCGGCGACGGCGGCTATCCGCCTGCCCCACGACTACCTTACGGAGCGCCTGACCGGGATCGGCGTGACCGATCGCGGAGACGCCTCGGGCACGGGTTGGTGGTCCACGGAGACTGAGAGCTACGCCGACGACGTGCTCGGTCTCCCCGGCATCGAGCTCCCCGCCGAGCTCCTGCCCAGGGTTGTGCGGCCGACCGAAGCGGCGGGCGTGGTGACTGCGGGGGCGGCTGCCGCGACCGGGTTGCCGGCCGGTGCGCTCGTCGGCCCCGGCACCGGGGACAACATGGGTGCCGCGCTCGGGCTCGGCCTACGGTCGGGGACGCCGGTCATCAGCCTCGGCACGTCGGGCACCGCCTACCTCGTCTCGACCAGGAGGGCCGCCGACCCATCGGGCGACGTCGCCGGCTTCGCCGACGCATCGGGCCGGTTCCTGCCACTAGCGTGCACGCTGAACTGCACGCTGGCGGTGGATCGGATGGCAGAGTGGCTCGGGCTCGATCGCAACGACGTGGCCCCGAGCGGCGGCGTGGTCGCGCTGCCCTACTTCGATGGAGAGCGGACACCGAACTTGCCCGACGCGTCCGCCGCAATCCTTGGACTGCGCCACGAAACGGATCCACGTTCGATTCTCATGGCCACGTACGAGGGCGCCGTGGTCGGACTTCTCGATGCGCTCGAGACCCTGGACCGGTGCTCCTCGGGGATCGACCCCAAGGCGCCTCTCGTGTTGATCGGCGGCGGGGCCCGCAGCCAGACGTGGCGGCAGGTGGTCGGGCGGCTGTCGGGCCGCGCCCTTTCCATTCCGGCGGCCACCGAGCTCGTGGCTCTCGGCGCTGCAGTTCAGGCCGCGGCCACGCTCGGCGGCGAGGACCCGCAAGAGGTGGCGGCGCGGTGGCACACGAGCACCGGAACGCTGATGGAGCCCGTGAGCCGGGACGTCGAAACCATCTCGCGCCATCGGGCCGTGCGCCAGCTTGCGCTCGACGCGGTGCAAGCCCCTCGCGCCCCGCAGTGATCACCTGGATCGGTGCCGGGACCGATCTCTGCGCCATCGACGGCGAGGTCGCCGAAGGGTAGGTCTCGACGGCGCGCCCACGCCACGGCCGCAGCGCCAATGGGACGACGGCACGCCCCACGCGACGGCTGCAGCCGCCCATCCCACCTCCTCCAGGCAGGTACCTCGGGCCCTTCGGCACTTTGCCCGGAGAGGGTTCGGGGCGAGCATGGGCCGCGAGGAAACGTCCCGTGCGACAGTCCGCGCCAGCTCAGGACCAGACCCGCCGCCCTGCCACGCCCGCCGTACTGGGAGTGGTCGAGGCCGACGGCGCCGTCCGCTGCGTCGCCTGCGCCCATCGCTGCCTGATCAAACCGGGGCGGGCAGGCATCTGCCGGGTGCGCGAGAACCGCGACGGCGCGCTCGTCACGGTGGTGTTCGGACAGGCAGTGGCCGCCAACGTCGACCCGATCGAGAAGAAGCCGCTATTCCACGTATACCCGGGGAGCGTGGCTTACTCGATCGCCACGCAGGGCTGCAACTTCCACTGCCTGCACTGCCAGAACTGGGCGATCTCGCAGGCCGATCGCGACGGACTGGCAGTCAGGAGCTTCCCGCTGGCGCCGGCTCGAGTCGTGGCGGCCGCGCAGGCCGCGGGCTCGCGCAGCATCGCCTACACGTACACGGAGCCGACGGTCTTCATCGAGTACGTGCTCGAGACCGCGAGGCTCGCCCAGGAAGCCGGTCTGGCCAACCTGCTGGTGACCAACGGCTACCAGACCCCCGAAGCCCTCGACCTGCTCTCCCCGCTCGTGGCCGCCGCGAACGTCGACCTGAAGTCGTTCGACGATCGGTTCTACCGGCGGGTGTGTGGGGCCACGCTGGCACCGATCCTGGCGACGTTGGTCGGCATGCGCGAGCGTGGCATCTGGGTCGAGGTGACCACGTTGCTGATACCCGGGCTGAACGACGACCCGGCCGGGCTGCGTGCCCTCGCGGGCTGGATCGCCGCCGAGCTCGGGCCCGAAACGCCCTGGCACGTCAGCCGCTTCTTCCCGACCTACCGGCTGACCGATCTCGACCCGACGCCGGTCGCCACTATTGAGCGCGCGGTGGAGATTGGGCGCGAGGCAGGTCTGTGCCACGTGTACTCGGGCAACCTGAGCGACGGCGACGAGGACACTCGCTGTGCCGGCTGCGGCGAGACTCTCATCCGGCGCCATGGATTCTATGCCAGCCCGACAGCGTCGCTGGCAGGCGAGGCGTGCGCACGCTGCGGGCATCGGCTGGCCGGCGTGGGGATCGCCGATGGCCGGCCCGCGACAGCGGTCTCCCACCTCGGAGGAGGACTCCAGTGAACGGCAAACCCCGGCGGCCGGCCGTCGCCGGTACTTTCTATCCGGCCGAGCCGGTGCGTTTGGCGGAACTCGTAGACGAGCTGATAGCGGCGGCCGGGCGGGTGGCGCGCCCGGAAGGCCTGGCCGCGAACGAGGTGCTCGGCTTGCTGGTTCCGCATGCCGGGCTCGTCTACTCCGGCACTACCGCGGCCTTGAGCTGGCGCCTCGCCGGCGAGATCGGCCCGAAGACAATCGTCCTTGCCGGTACAGATCACCAGGCCCGAGCGGCCGGCGTCGGGGTCTGGACCGGCGGGCCGTGGCGGACGCCGCTCGGCGAGGTCCCGGTTGACAACACGCTGGCGGCCGCCATCGCGGCCCTCGGACCGCCGTTTGCCGCCGACGACGATGCTCACCACGACGAGCATTCGCTCGAGGTCCAGCTGCCCTTGCTCACCCGAACCTGCCCCGAGGCGAAGATCGTGCCGCTCGCCGTCAGCCCGAGGCTCGTAAGCCACAATTCCGCCGGCGCCGCCCTGGGCCGGCTCCTCGCTGCACGGCGAGCCGCCGGCGAGTCGATCCTTCTCGTGGCCAGCTCAGACATGGCCCACTATCCGCCGGCCCGAGTCTGCGAAGAGGTGGACGGCCAGCTGCTCGGGCCGTTGTTGCGCCTCGATGCGGATTCACTGTGGGCGACCGAGGCTTCGATCCTTCGGACCGGCCGGCCTGGGGTCTTGTGCGGGTTGTGCGGCATCGATCCCGTGCGGGTCACACTCGTGGCGGTGAGGGAGATGGGCGCGAGACGCGGCGTCCTTCTCGGCGCCTCGACGTCGGCCGACGCCGGTGCCGATCCGCGCCGTACGGTCGGCTACGCGGCGGCGGCCTTCGTCTAGGCTGAGTGCATGGGCGCGGACTCAGAGCACTGGGCCGACTATTACGCCGTCACGGTCGAGCGACCAGCATGGCAGACGGTGCGTCTGGCCATCGACAAGTTTCGAGCCGAGGACGAGGCGGCGCTCGTGCCGGCTGGGCCTGCGCCGACACCTGGGGGCCACTTCGCCGTGGACCTGGGCTGCGGCGCCGGACGCGACACGCGCGAGCTGCTCCGTGCCGGCTGGCGGGTCCTGGCTGTCGATCGTGAGCCTGCGGCGCGGGTGGCCCTGGAGGCCGCCGTCGAGGAGGCCCTTCGCGCCCGCCTCCGGGTACACACCGAGGACCTGGCAACGGTCCGGATTCCACCGTGCCAGCTCGTGAACGCCAGCCTCAGCCTGCCGTTCCTGGCACCGGACGAGTTCCACACAACGTGGGGGCGCATCGTCGTCGCCCTAGGTCCCGGCGCCCGATTCGCGGCGATGCTGTTCGGCGACCACGACGAGTCGGCGTCCGACCCGACGATGACGTGCCTTCCTCCCGACCGGGTCCGGGCGGATCTGGAGCGCTTCGAAATCGAGCACTGGTCGGTCGAGGAAGACGATCGCCCCACCGCCCTCGGCGAGCCCCATCACTTCCATCTGATCGAATTCGTGGCACGCCGAACGGCCCAGCGGAAACGAGCCGCAAGTCCCCACCGGCAGATGCATCAGCCGGGGCCGATGTGCGCAGATCTGCCGGAATTCGTGTATTAATAGCCGTTCCTGTATCGCCCGGTGGCTCAGAACGAGGGCCCGCGGCGAACGCAGTCGCAGCGCGTCGCAAGAGCTGAACTGGGACTCACAGCATTTCCGGCGCGAGTTCACGAGTCCTTCACGAGCCCCGCTCAGGCTGCACCACGACGTTGGCCGCAGCGCTCCGGCCGGCAGCTCATCGCAATAGCTGCGCTTCACCCAAGGAGACTCAATGACATCGGAGATCGCCAGCAGCGCTCCCGCGCACGCCGCGATCGAGGTCAACGCTCGCGCCAGGTTCGAAATCCTGGGTGCCATCATGCTCGCCCTGTTCCTCGGCGCCCTCGACCAGACGATCGTCGGGCCGGTGCTGCCGAAGATCTCGACCCAGCTCAACGGCGCCGACTTCTACACCTGGGTCGTGACCGCGTATCTCGTAACCAGCACTGCCGCCATCCCGATCTACGGCAAGCTCTCTGACTACTACGGGCGAAAGCCGTTGCTGGTCGTCGGGATCTGCATATTCCTCGTCGGGTCGGCCCTGTCGGGCCTGAGCCAGACGATGGGGGAGCTGATCCTCTTCCGCGGCATCCAGGGCATAGGCGCAGGCGCCTTATTCCCGATCTCTCTTGCGGTCATCGGCGATCTGTTCACCCCGGCCGAGCGAGGCAAGTACCAGGGCCTGTTCGGCGGTGTGTTCGGCATCGCCTTCCTGATCGGACCGTTCCTCGGCGGCATTCTGACCGACAACATCTCCTGGCATTGGATCTTCTTCGTCAACCTGCCGGTTGGCGCCATCTCGCTGTATCTGATCGCCCGGCTGCTGCCCACGCACCGCAAGGAAGGCGCCCGTTTCACGCTCGACATTCCGGGCGTGGTTACCTTCACTTGCGCGGTAGTTCCCGTATTGATCGCCCTGACAATCGCCGAAACCGGAAGCTGGACAGACCCTGCGGTCATCGGGTGGTTCGCTATTGGCTTTGTCTTCCTGCTCGCCTTCCTCTTCGCCGAGACGCGCGCGGAAGAGCCGATGATCCCGCTCAGCCTCTTCCGCAACCGAACCTTCGCGGTTTCGGCCGCGGCCACCTTCCTGGCCGTCTTCGGCTTCTCGACGCTGATCATCTTCCTGCCGTTGTGGTTCCAGATCGTCCAGGGCGCCAGCACTACGGCCTCTGGCTACGACCTCTTCCCGTTCTTGATCGGGCTGATCGTCAGCTCCATCGTGGCCGGCCAGATGGTCAGCCGGACCGGGCGCTACAAGACCCTGATCGCCCTCGCTCTGGTCACCATGACGGTAGGCCTGGCGCTCTTCGTCAACCTGCGCGCCGACACTCCGACGCCCGTTCTGTGGGTATGGATGCTCGTCGCAGGCATTGGTGTCGGCCCATCGATGGCCATCTTCACCCTGATCGTCCAGAATGACGTTTCCTTCGACTTGCTTGGAACCGCGACCAGCGACCTGACGCTCATCCGCCAGATCGGGACTTCGGTCGGTCTGACGATCGCCTTCACCCTCTTCCGAAACAACCTCAACTGGGGCCTGCTCCACAACTCGATCGTTTCGGCGCTGCCGAACGGGGCGCCTTCTGCCCTCGTTCCGCTTGCTCCGCCTGCGGGCTTCGACGCCGGCTCGTTGACGTCGGTCGGTGGCTCACCCACCGCCTTCCTGGCCCAGGTCCCGGCCCAGTACCAGTCGTACTTCGTCACCGGCTTCCATCAGGCCTTCTCGATCGCGATTGCGAACTCGATCTGGATCGGGGTTGCCGCCGCGGGACTCTCCTTCCTCGCCGTCCTGGCTCTCAAGGAGAAGCCGCTCCGGGCCCACTTCCACGCCGAGCAGGTCGCTCAATCCGCGATTCACCAGCGAGCCGGGGGACCCGCGACAGCGGGGGAATAACCCGCTTCACCGTATCGGCTTTACCGTGGCCGCAGGATCAAACCTGCGGCCACTTCTCTTCGAAGACGACCTCGCTCCTCGGGAGCCTCGCTTCACCTGGTGCGCTCTTTGGCTGAAGCGCCACGTCGCTCGGATGCCCGATGGCGACGAGCGTTCGTACGAACCAAGCCTGCGGAAGACCGAGGATGCCGCGGATGGGCTCACGTTTCTCGGCCATGACCCAGGTGATGCCTGCCCCAAGGCCCAACATCCACGCTGCAACCAGGATCCTCTCCGCGGCTCGTCCTTCGTCAAAGGCGAGGGAGACCGCCTTACCTGGCTCATTCGGCAGAACGATGGCGATGGCCGCGGTGGCCGTCTGGAGCGGCCGCGTCTGCGGCATCGCCGCATCGCCGAGGCGCCTGATCGTGACTTTGTCGCGCAACACGACGAAGCGCCAGGGCTGGGAGTTCGAGCTGCTGCCGGACCAGCGGGCTGCGTCGGCTATGGCGTCGATCTCATCCTGGGTGACCGGCCGATCGGCGAAGTCGCGGATCTGGCGGACGCGTATCAGCGGCCGGACGAGCTCCGCCGCATGACCGGATAGATCGTTCATCGGTCTCCTCCTGTTCGGCTTTGGAAGGCAGCTCCACCGGCCAGAACCCGCTGACCATATCGCGTCGAATGCCGCGCCGGAGCCGGATCTTCGGCCGCGCTCTCCCAGGAGAGACGGCGGCAGCGCGGGCCTCATGCAGGGCATGTTTGGGGGAGAATTGGACCGTGGCAGTCAAACGCAACCCGACTCGGTGGATGGGAGCACTGGCACTCGTGCTTTCCGCAGCTGTTGCAGCCTGCGGCAGCACAAACGCGACCACGTCGCCGAAGCCTACCTTCGCCCCCACCCCGAGCGCTACTCCCTCCGCGGCCACGGCCAGCCCAACCGCGATCGCCTCGCCGACTGCCTCGCCGACTGCCTCGCCGACTGCCTCGCCGTCGCCCACGCCCGGCACGGGCCTGCCGAACTTCAGCCACGTCTACCTGATCGTGATGGAGAACAAGGAGTACGGCAGCATCGTCGGGTCGAGCGCGGCGCCGTATATCAACGAGCTGATCGCCCGCTACGGATCGGCGACCAACTTGTACGCAGAGACGCACCCGTCGGAGCCCAACTACATCGCCCTGACCTCGGGCGGGCTCCAGGGGACCAGCAGTGACGGCACCTACGACCTCTCGGTCCCGAATTTGTTCGACCAGGTCGAGGGCTCGGGCCGCACCTGGCATGTATACGCCCAGGGCTACCCCGGCGAGTGCTACCGGGGTTCTTCAGCGGCAGCGGTCGTCGACGGCACGGGCGCCGCGGGAGAGTACGCCCGCAAGCACAACCCCGCCATCAGCTACACCTCGATCAGCCGGAACGCGACCAGCTGCGCCAACATCACCAAGCTCGCCGGTTTCGACCCGGCCGCAGCCGACTTCGAGATGATCATCCCGAACCAGATCAACGACATGCACAGCAGCTCAGTGGCGGCTGGCGACTCCTTCCTCAAGGCGTTCGTGCCGCAGATCGTGAACAGCCCGGCCTTCGCCGGCTCGGTTCTGTTCATCACCTGGGACGAGGGCTCGAGCAGCGTGAAGGGTGGCGGCCACATTGCGACGGTGGTCGTCAGCCCGGGTATGACGCCCGGCTCGCGCTTCACCGGTGCCGCCAGCCACTACTCGATGCTGCGAACGATCGAGCTGGCCTGGGGTCTGCCGCTCCTCGGCGCTGCCGCCACGGCGACGACGATCGCACTCCCCTACTGAGCGGAAGCGGTATTCGGCCGACCCCACGGTCGGTGGCCGCGTGGGCGCCGCAACTGCGTGGGCCCGCGTGTCAGCCTGGCCTGTTCAGGTGGCCTCCGGCGCGGCATCATTCCGCGGGGCAGGATGAGCATGAAGGAGACCCATCGGCAGTGGCTGTGAGCGAGCGGGCTGGAAAACCGGCAGAGCCTTCGATGCTGGTCGACGTCGACCGGTTGATCGGCGCCTACTACGACATCCATCCGGACCCGAGCGTGGCGTCGCAAGCGGTGGCATTCGGCACATCCGGCCATCGCGGCTCCTCGCTCAACGGCTCGTTCAACGAGGACCACATCCTGGCCACGAGCCAGGCGATCGTCCGCTATCGCCGGAGCCGGGGCATCGATGGCCCGCTCTTCATCGGCAAGGACAGCCACGCCCTGTCGGATCCGGCGACGCGTTCGGCCCTTGAAGTGTTCGTCGCAAGCGGCGTCTCCGTCCTGATCGACGCCGCCGACGGGTTGACGCCGACCCCATCGGTGTCTCACGCGATCCTGACCTACAACCGCGACAGGACCGGCGGCCTGGCCGACGGCATCGTCGTCACGCCATCCCACAACCCGCCGGAGGACGGCGGCTTCAAGTACAACCCGCCCAACGGCGGCCCGGCAGACACTGACGTCACCGGCGCGATCCAGGCGGACGCCAACGATCTGCTCCGGGCCGGTCTGAAAGGCGTCGACCGGGTGCCATACGAACGCGCGCTGGCCTCGGTTGGGCGCTACGACTTCACAGGCGTGTACGTAGCGGATCTGGCTCGTGTTGTCGACATCGACGCCATCCGGGCCTCGGGCATCAAGCTGGGCGTCGATCCACTGGGTGGCGCCAGCGTGGGCTATTGGGGAACCATCCGCGACCGCTACCGCCTGGACCTGACCGTCACCAACGAGGTCGTCGATCCGCAGTTCGGTTTCATGACCGTGGACTGGGACGGGCGCATTCGGATGGATCCGTCGTCGCCGTATGCGATGGCTCGACTGGTCGCTCTCAAGGACCGCTTCGACGTGGCGTTCGCCAACGACACTGACGCCGACCGGCACGGCATAGTCGCCGGATCCGCCGGGCTCATGAACCCGAACCACTTCCTGTCGGCGGCCGTGGCGTACCTGTACCGCAACCGCGATTGGCGATCCGACGTCGCCGTCGGCAAGACGCTCGTGTCGACCAGCATGCTCGACTACGTGACCGCCGACCTCAATCGAAAGCTGCTGGAGGTTCCGGTAGGGTTCAAGTGGTTCGTCGACGGACTGGTCGACGGATCGCTCGGTTTCGGCGGCGAGGAGAGCGCTGGAGCTTCGTTCCTGCGCCGCGACGGCTCGGTCTGGACGACCGACAAGGACGGCCTGATTGCCTGCCTGCTGGCTGCCGAGCTGACCGCAGCGACCGGCCGTAACCCGGCTCTCGCCTACGCGGAGCTCACCGGCCGTTTCGGCGCGCCGGCATATCGCCGCATCGACGCCCCCGCGACTCGCGAGCAGAAGGCGATCCTGTCGAAGCTCTCACCGGCTCAAATACGCGCCTCGCAGCTGGCGGGCGAGCCGATCAAGTCGGTCCTGACCCGTGCGCCTGGCAACGACGCCCCGATCGGCGGGGTGAAGGTCGTCACCGAACACGGCTGGTTCGCCGCCCGCCCGTCCGGAACGGAGGACGTCTACAAGATCTACGCCGAGAGTTTCCTGGGAGAAGCGCATCTGGAACGAGTCCTGGACGAAGCTCAGGCGGTGGTTACCGAGGCCCTGGTTGCCAGGGGGTGAGTCTTCTGGTGAGGCGACGCTCTCCGCGGATCGGCAAGCGGCTTCAACCGGGTCATAGGGCGGTGCGGAACGGCACCGGGCCACTGCGGTTTCGCTGAGAGCCGGCGTCACGCCGCTGCGCACCTTGGTTGCCGCCGGGCAACATCGAGGAGAGACGGCTGGGCCACCCGCGCTCTCTCCAAAAGTACTGTCGGGGTGGGCCGTAAGGCCGGTCTTGACGGCCCGCCCGTCTCGTCTAACGTTTACCCGCACACGGCCGCAATCATGAGTTGCCACGGTGGATCAGCCCGATCGTCAGCAGAACATCTCGACCGTCCGAGCGCCTAGCCGGGCGGTTATCTCGCTCAACCGCGAGTTTCGCGCGGTCCTCGTGAACGAAGAAGTAGCGGGGATCGGCCGCGCCGTCGCCCAGATCGTGCGAGGCGACGGTTGGCACGAGGCCAACGCATCGGCAGTGCTTGTCGCTTCCATCGTTGCCTGGCTCGGCCCGGACGCGGTTCACCCGCTCGGCTTCTATGCCGACGGCACCGGTCCGGTCGAAGCCGTCGCCAAGGTAGGCAACTACTTCTTTACGGGCCACGGCATCGATAACGAGGACGACCTCACCGTGAACTGCTGCCAGCGCCATAGGGCCCGGTTCAGCCAGTCACGCTTCGAGGATCTCGACCTCACAGAGCCGAACCCACGCTTCACGATCGGCACTCAGTTGGCGCAACGGGCGGTCGATCGAATGGCCTACTTGCTCTCGGAAGAGATCGACTCGGAGATTGCCCGAGTCGTGCTCGGAACCTGACCGCGCAACACGATCAATCGCAGTTCGGCATCGAAGCCGGCGCCCGAGCGCCGGCTTCGATGGTTTAGGTGCGCCGCGCGGCTAGCAGGCCGATGGGCCAAGCAGCTTGCCCGTCGCATCGAGCCCGTAACCGTACGGGTAGACATCGCCCTGGCAGGCGGTCTTGCCGATACGTGGCGCGTCGGCCGCGGTCTTGGGCCACGTGTAGGGAGTCGTCCCGGTGAACGGCACGCTCCCCAGCAAGACGTTCGCGAGCCCTTCGCCCTCGGTGCCGGGCAGCCATGCGGCGACGACCGCGTCGGCCTGATTGCTGATCCCGTCAAGCATCACTGGTCGCCCGGACATGATGACCACCACCAGCTTGCCGACCAGCGGGCGAACCTTGTCGATCACGGCCAGGTCGTCCGCCGGAAGCGACAGTGTCGACGAGTCGCCCACGCCTTCGGCATACGGCCGCTCGGCGACGACGACCACCCCCACGGCCGCGTGAGTGCCGGCCGCGAAGTCGCCCGTGGCGTTGTACGTGAGGCCACTACCGACCTGGGACTGCAGCGACGCCTTGAGCGTCGTCCCGGTCGTGACGTTGCCCGCCCCGCCCTGCCAGCTGATCGTCCAGCCGCCCGAAGCGATGCCGATGTCGTCGGCGCCGACGCCGGCCAGAAGGACCGACGAGCTCTTCGCGATGGGCAGCAGATTCGGCGAAGTCTTGAGAAGCACCACGGACTCGCTCACGGCCTTGCTCGCGACCGCGCGATCCGCGTCCGACCCGACGTTGCTCCAGTTGTTGGCGGGCGGCATCGGGTTCTCGAAGAGGCCCATCTCAAACTTGACGCGCAGGATGCGTGTGACCGCGTCGTCGATCCGCGACTGGACGACGTCCCCGCTCTGAACCAGAGCCTTGAGCGTTGACTGGAACTTCTGGTAGTTCTGCGGGACCATGATCATGTCCTCGCCGGCATTGATGGCCGCCTTGACCGAGGCCGTGTAGTCGCTCGGGTTGATCTGGTCGACGGCGCCCCAGTCCGAGACGACGAAACCGGTAAAGCCGAGCTGGGTCTTGAGGACGTCCGTGATCCAGCGCTTGTCGCCGGTCACCTTGCCGCCGTCCTGGGTGCTCGAGAAGGTGGTCATGATGATCCTGGCGCCGTTCTTGACTGCGTTCTGGTAGGGCGGCAGGAAGAGTGTGCTGATCGTTGCGTTGTCGAGCTTGTCGACGCCCTGGTCGAGGAGATACGGCCCGGTGGGCCCGTTGGCCGTCGAGGAGCCGTAAGCCGTCCCGCCGTCGCCGATGAAATGCTTCGGGTCGCCGACGACGGTATTCGGCTCGGTCAGGCTGTTGCCCTGGAGGCCTGTCAGGCAGGCGGTCCCCAGCTGGCTGACCAGATCGGAGTTCTCGCCGTAGCCCTCGTATGTGCGACCCCAGCGGATGTCCTGGGGAACCGCTACGACCGGGCCGAAGGTCCAGCGCACACCCGAATCGTTCATCTCCGCCGCCGTCACCTGGCAGACCTGCTTCACGAGCGCGGCATCGTGCGTGGCACCCAGGCCGACGTTGTGGGGAAAGATCGTCGTGCCGGTCATGTGCGAATCGCCGTGGACCATGTCCGCGCCATACAGGATCGGGATGCCGAGCCGCGTGCCGATCGCCGCGTTCTGGTAGCTCGCCACCATGGCGTACCAGTTCTGGGCAGTGTTGTCGGTGTTCTTCGGGTTGCCATCGCCACCGGACAGCACGCTGCCGAGCAGAGCCGACGCGGTCCTGGCCGGATCCACGCTGCCATTCTCGATCTGGGTCATCTGGCCGATCTTCTCGTCCAGGGTCATCTGGGCTAGGAGCAGCGCCACCCGCTGGTCGACGGTCTTGGTCGTGTCGAGCCAGGTTCGAGCGGACGATCCACTGGCCGCCGAAGACGGACTGCTGGCGCCGGCGGGAGCGGAGGCGGGAGCCGCCGGGGTGCCGATCGCGGTCGATGTTCCGCAGGCGGCGACGAAGAACGCAATGGAGGCGAGGCCAAGGCGGATCGCCACACCGTGGCTGAGCGCGCGTGAGCGATTGGAGGCGAAGAGCATCGATCCTCCTTCAACAACCCGCCGGCTCGAGCCGGACCGGCGAGCCCTCGAACCCGGACAGCCACGGATGGTACCGCGGCACCGTCGGGCCATTGCGGGCCGCGCCTTTCCAGACGGGGCCTCGGTCAGTTTTGTTCATTGCGGATCCGTCGCCCGGACGGGCGCCGCACGGGCCGAGGGATCCCTACGTGAGGGTGCTCACCGGCCGACTATCCGGTTGGCAATCAGCCCTCCACCCGAGCCTGGAGTTCGAGCATGTGCTCCCACTCATGCTCCAGAAGCCGGCGGAGCATGCGCCGAGCCGAGCGTGGCGGCCTTCCCTCACCGCGTTCCACTACTCGCGTCAGCTCGGTCGGGGTCATGGTCCGGAGGCGGGCCATCAACGCTTCCCGTTCTGCCGCCAGAGCAGCCCACGGCGTCTCCGGAGAACCCTCGATCGCGGCCATGATGGCGCCGCCGCCCCGCAGCGTCCCCACGGTGGAACTCACGTAGGACCACTCCGAGCCAGCGACGTGCGACAGAATGGCGGCCGCCGACCTTCCGCCCGACGCCGGCTTGACGGCGAGCGGCTCCTTCTGGGCTCGGGCCGCGGCCACCAGCTCCTCGCGCGACCATTCAGCCCAGCGCAGCTGGCGCTCGGCGTCCTCCCTGGCCAGTGGCTGCCGGTCCGTGGGAAAGGTTCCCTGGCCGAAGCCCAGCCACTTGCGCTCGATCACGTGCTCGGCAACCACGAGCCCTATCGGCTCCGGGTCGGGCACGGTCTCGCCGTGGCGGCGCAGGAACTCGATGCGCTCGCGGATCGCCGACCGCGCGATCTCGATCGCTTCCGCCGTGGTCGGGCCCACAGTCGAGCAGCCTGGCAGACTCGGGACGTAGACCCAGGTCTTGCGGTGCAGCGGGCCCGACTCGAGGTAGAGGTCGAAATGCATCGGGGTTAGCGGGCGAGAGCCTTCTCCGGGGCGACGAACTCCAAGCCGTGAGCCGCGGCAACCGCCTTGTGCGTGACCTTGCCGGCGATCACATTGAGCCCGTCCCGGAGATGCGGGTCCGCCTCCAATGCGCCGCGATAGCCCTTGTCGGCGAGTGCCAGCGTGAAGGGAAGCGTGGCGTTGTTCAAGGCGAACGTTGAGGTGCGGGCCACCGCGCCCGGCATGTTGGTGACGCAGTAGTGGACTACGTCGTCGACGACGTAGGTCGGGTTGGAATGGGTGGTAGGCCGCGAGGTCTCGAAGCAGCCGCCCTGGTCGATCGACACGTCGACAACGACGGTGCCGCGCCGCATGCCGCGGATCATCTCGCGAGTCACGAGCTTGGGTGCGGTGCCGCCCGGCGTCAGCACGGCGCCGATGACGAGGTCCGCGGTCAGAACGCTCTCTTCGACTGCATCGGTGGTCGCGTAGCGGGTCTTCAGAGCTGGCGCGAACGCCAGGTCGAGCTCCTTGAGGCGCGGCAGTGACTTGTCGATGACCGTGACGTCGGCCTCGAGGCCGAGAGCCATCCGCAGAGCGTTCATTCCAACGACCCCGCCGCCCAAGACGACGACCTTGGCCGGCGGCACTCCGGGAACGCCGCCGAGCAAGACGCCTCGCCCGCCGGCCTCTCGCTCGAGAGCGTGAGCCCCGGCCTGGATGGACATCCGGCCTGCTACTTCGCTCATCGGCGCGAGCAGCGGGAGACCGCCGCGGTCGTCGGTGACGGTCTCGTAGGCGATCGCGATACAGCCGGACTTGAGCAGCCCCTGCGTCTGCGGGAGATCCGGGGCGAGGTGTAGATATGTGAACAGGATCTGGCCTTCGCGAAGCATTCCGATTTCGGAGGCTTGAGGCTCCTTGACCTTGACCACGAGCTCGGCGCGACCGAAGACCGTGGCGGCATCGGGAACGATCTCCGCGCCGACATCGCGGTAGTTGGCGTCGTCGAGATCGATGGTCGCTCCCGCGCCCGTCTCGACGATTACCTTGTGCCCGTGGCCCACGAGCTCACGCACGGCGCTCGGCGTCAGGCCGACGCGATACTCGTTGTCCTTGATCTCACGAGGGACCCCGACAAGCATCTCCACCTCTCCGGGCGATCCCGGCTGACCAACCATGCGACCCCAGGCCGGCGGCATTCGCACGTCGTGTTCGGGAGCAGTGGCTTGCACGGATAGGGCGGGCGAAGGTGGACCGTGGCGACCTCCGAGTGCCGCCTTCGACCCGGGTCCGCTTCCTTCGCGACCGTCGAGATCGACCGACCGCTGCCCACCTGGGAGCCGTTTCGGCCATTCTGCCACGGCCGGCCGATCTTGCCCGCCGCCGGCTCCCCTGACGGTCGGCTCGCCGGGGCTAGCGCCGCATCGTGGCGTTGACTCGCCGCAGGTGAGACCGGTTGACGAGCAGCGCGTCGCGCGGGGTGTCCCTCAGGGTCACGCCGTTGACCTGGACCGACGGGGCGAAGACGGGCAGGAAGAGCTCGCTGCCGCGTTCGGCTAGGGACATCGGATCCTGCGACGGGAGAAGGAGGAGTACGCCCGTCACCTTGAACGGCGCCGCTTCGACGGTCACGTCGTAGGCGAAACGGAACTTGCTCCAGGCGTCGCGATCGACGTCGCTGACGCACGGCTCACCGTCTTCCGCAGGCATGGCGATCGTGATGTGGTAGGGGTCGACACTCTTGACGCCAGCCGCGGGTGCGAGCGGGGCCGATCCGTCAGTCGGTCCCTTCTGGGCGAAGTTCACGTTGATCGCGGCACGCTTCTCGAGCGCAACGGCGAGCTTGATATTCTGCGCCAGCACCGCGTCGATGCGGCCATCTTCCGAGAGCGCGACGAAGTGGCCGGGCCTCTTGCGAGTCACCGCGAAGCCCGTCCCGCCGGGTACGGGATTGAACGCTCCTAAGGCCATGGCGCATTCTCCTTACCGCCCGTTGGACCACGTCACGACCGACGGGGTCGGACCACGCACGGACTTGGGCCAACAGGACCGCTCCCTCGCGCGTCCCGTGAAGGTTCGGTGCCGGCTAGGTCAAACTTGACGGAATCCGGGCCGTCCGTGCACCAACCGGAGGTCCTGGTGCTTTCGGGCAGCGGTGCGCACAGGCAACGCCCCGAACCTACTCCTGCCCTGCTGTCCGGTCAACGACCCGGTGCGGTAGGGTCGCGGCCGATCCAGGATCGTCCCTCTACGACACGGCCCGGTACGGGAGGTATGCCGGATCCCAGATCGCCGAGTCGACGGCTCCAAGGACCTCCTCGTCGCGGTACAACCGACCCACGCCGCAGTCCCGACTCTGGCACACGACCTTGGCCGCGATCTGGCGGGAGACCTCGCGTAGCTCCGAAACGGCTGGATAGAGCGCACCGGCGGCGAGCCGCTCGTCCGAAACCATCTCAGAAAGCGTCTGGGCCGCAAGCAGGAACATCTCGTCGGTGATCTCCCGGGCCTCTGCGACGATCGCCCCTAGACCCACGCCCGGGAATATGAAGACGTTGTTCGCCTGACCGACGATGTGGCTGCTGCCGTCGATCACCACGGGGTCGAACGGACTCCCGGTTGCGATGAGAGCACGGCCCCCGGTCCAAGCCATGATGTCGGCCGGGACCGCCTCCGTCTTCACAGTCGGATTGGAAAGGGGGAAGATGACCGGCCGGTCGACGTGAGCCGCCATCTCCCGGATCGCCTTCTCAGTGAAGGCGCCCGCCGTGCCGCTCGTGCCGATCAGCACGGTTGGCTTCACGGCTGCCACGACCTCTGCCAGATCGCGGCGGTCGTCGGGATTCAGATCGCCGAAACCGTAGAAGGACAGCGCATCGGACCCGAGGGCGAATTCGCGCTTGTCGTCGTCGAGCTGATCGCGGGAGGCGAACACCAGGCCCTTAGTGTCGACCGTCGCGATTGCCCGCTTTACCGCATCCGCATCGACGCCGGCGGCAAGCATCGCGGCACGGACGGTCCGGGCGATGCCGACGCCGGCCGCTCCGGCGCCGAGGAAGACGAAACGTTGCTCGGCCAGTGGCCGGCCGATGGCCCGAACCGCAGCGAGGATGCCGGCCAGCACGACCGCGCCGGTGCCCTGGATGTCGTCGTTGAAGCTGGTAATGCGGTGGCGATACCGATCCAGGATCCGGATGGCGTTGTGCTGCTTGAAGTCCTCCCACTGCAGAACGGCCCGCGGACAGGCGTCGAGGATTGCGGATACGAAGGCCTCGATGAAGTCGTCGTATTCCGTGCCGCGAAGGCGCTTCTGGCGGTAGCCGATGTACAAGGGGTCGGCCAGCAGCTCCTCGTTGTCGGTGCCGACGTCGAGCGAGACCGGCAAGGTGTGGGCCGGGTAGATGCCCGCTCCGGCGGTGTACAAGGCAAGCTTGCCGACCGGGATGCCCATGCCACCCGCGCCCTGGTCGCCGAGTCCGAGGATTCGTTCGTTGTCCGTTGCGACAATCAGGCGCAGATCCTCGACAGATGGCCGGACGACGGTCGAATCGGGTCGTGAATTACGCAGGAGGTCCGGGATCCTGTCGATGTCGGCTGGAGTGATCCACAGGCCCCGCGGTCGCCGCATGATGTGGCTGAAGCTCTGGCACGCGCGCCCGACCGTCGGCGTGTAGACGATCGGCATGAACTCCTCGAGGTTCTCGAGGACGACTCGATAGAAAAGTGTCTCGTTGCGATCCTGGAGAGCGGCGAGGCCGATGTACCGCTCGAGATCGTCGCCCTTGCGGCGGATGTGCTCGAGCTCGAGGCAGACCTGCTCCTCGATCGTCGACGTGCGCGGCGGGAGCAGGCCTCGCAGCCCGAACGCGTCGCGTTCGCTCTCATCGAAGCCGGTGTCCTTGTTCAGGAGCGGTCGCTCGAGGAGCTCGGCATTACGAAACGGAACGTTGAGGGTGCCGGAAGGACGCAGGTCCTTTACCGAGCGGGGAGTCTGTCTCATGAGTCCAGCATTCACGCCGCATGGAGCCGATACAACGGCCGTTCGGCCCTACGGAGAGGGCTGGTCGCCCAGACGGCGCGAGCCGCGGGCGCGGCCGCGGTCGCGAGCGGCCGGCGCGAGCGCACCGGCGTCTGGCTATGAGCAGGGGCTCGGCTCGCCGGGTACCAGCACGCGGACCTGGAGCGACATCTTCACGCCCGCCGAGTCGACGAAACGGGCCAGGGCGTTGGACGACTCCACGACGGGGAGGAGCGTCGTGAGGTCCGCGCCCGAGACCACGCCGCACCGATACGGCGTCACGCTCATCGGGGTGCCGAAGGTGGCCAGCTTGCCGGACAGAGGCCACCGGGTCTCGTTGGGGGTGATGCCTGAGGTAGCGGCCGCCGGGGGAATGATCATCACCGCCAGGTTCGCCGGAACGTATGGAGTGCTCTGACCCAGCTCGGAGCCCAGCCATCCGTTCAGGTTGCCGATCCGGTTCCAGAACGCAGAGAAGGCCGCGGCAGTACCGGGTGCATTCGATGTCTGGGTCGCGTCGGTCGGCATCGGCCCGGTCAGGTCGTGGGTCACGCCGTCCACCACCAGCTCGACGTGAGCGGTGACCGAACCGGGCGCGGCGCCGGCGCTGAAGTCGGTCGCGCTGCCCAGCAAGCCGTCCGCCGTGGCCTCGGCCACGATCTCGGCGATGCCGTGGGCGCTTATGCTCCGCGCGGAGAGGGCGATGTAGAGCGGGCCGGGGTAGATCATCGGGATCGCCACCATGCCGTCGATGAACTGCCCGTCGGCGATCGTCACGCTGGGCAGCCAGCCGAAGGTGTTCTGCGGCGCGAGGGCCTGTGTCTGCCACGCCCGAAGGTAGAAGCCGGTCGTGGACGAGGAACCGGCGGGCACGACCGTCGGCGACCCCGACGGCGCGGACGGGCCTGCAGTTGCGGCCGATCCGACGCAGCCGGCGGCGAGCAGAACGACGGCGCCGGCGGCGCTCAGAAGACGAAGGAATGATCGAGGGGACCGGTCAGATCGAGACATGTTCGGCCTTCCAGATTGGGGTGTCATGCCATCCAGACGCCTCAGTGCGCGGATCGGTTCCGCCGCTTACGAGACTCTAGACACCGGAGGCGATACCCGCGCCCGTCGGCACGTGCTGACCCTACCCTGCGATGACCGCTTTCACGGCAGCGACGACGTGGGGTAGGTTGGCTGGAGTCAGCCCGGCGACGTTGACCCGACCGCGACCCACGACGTAGACCGCGAACTCGTCACGCAGTCGGGCGACCTGGTCGTTCGATAGCCCGAGGAGCGCGAACATGCCCCGTTGGCGGCTGATCGGCCCCCAGTTGCCGGGGACGCCCGCCGCCGCGAAGGCTTCGACGAGCGCCTTCCGGTTTCCGAGGATTCGGTTGCGCATGCCGGCCAGGTCCCTTTCCCACTGCGCTCGCAGGGCCGGGTCGGTGAGGATCGTCTCGACGATGTCGCCACCGTGAGCCGGCGGGTTCGAATAGTTGGACCGGATCGCGATCTTGAGGTGGCTCATCGCGGCGGCCGCCCGACCCGAGTCGGCAGCGACGATCGTCAGGGCGCCGACGCGTTCGTTGTACAGGGCGAAGTTCTTCGAGTAGCTGGTGCAGACCAGGAACTCGAGCCCGGGCCGCGCCAGCCCGGCCAGCCAGTCAGCGTCCTCGCGCAGCCCAAAGCCGAATCCCTGGTATGCGAAATCGACGATCGGCAGCAGCTCGCGCTCCGCCACGATCTCCGCGATGGCCGCCCACGTCTCCGGATCGGGATCGACGCCGCTCGGGTTGTGGCACGAGCCGTGGAGCAGGATCACGTCGCCCGGCACGGCGGTCCGGAGAGCTCCGAGCATCTTGCCGGCGTCCACCTGGCGCCCGGACTCGTCCAGGTATGGGTACGTCCGGAGCGAGAACCCGGCCAGAGAGAACAGCTGCGGATGGTTCGGCCAGGTTGGCTCGCTAAGCCATACCGTCTTCGAAGAGCCGGTCTGGAGCAGGAAGTCGGCCGCAACGCGGAGAGCTCCCGTGCCGCCCGGCGTCTGCGCCGTGGCGGACCTGCCATTCGTGACGATCTCGTGGTCCGCCCCAAAGATGAGATCGCGGACGGCGGCCTTGAATCCCGGCCGGCCGTCGATCGGCAGGTATCCCTTCGATCCCGCCTTCTCGAGAAGCCGTCGCTCGGCCTCGAGAACAGATGGGATGACCGGCGTGACGCCCGTATCGTCGACGTAGACGCCAACGGCCAGGTTGACCTTGGTTGGACGCGGGTCGGCCCTGAAGGTTTCGGTCAGGCCGAGGATCGGGTCCGGGGGTGCAGTTGTCAGTGATCTGATGGGTAATGCCACGGGACGTTCCTTGCTGGCGGGCGACGGCAGGTACGGCACACGATAGCGAAACGCGGCCCAAGAAGCCGGCGCCGATCGACCAGCCCGTTATCCGGGCGAATCACTCCATCTTTCGGGCGATATTGGCGCCGCCGACGGCCTTCAGGATTCCATCAGGGACGGCTGCCAAGAATCGCACTCGGTGGGACGCGGCGTCTTCCCCCTCTGCACCGCGTCCCCCTTCCAAACCACTTGTGGGCAAGGTCTCAGGCCAACAACCCGTTCTTCGAAGCAACGATATTCTCCCCGCTCCCAGACGCCCTCCCGATCTCCCTCCGGGAGGGCGTCGGCTTTGCCGAACACAGACACATCGACCCGATGGTGGGAGGATGGCGCTGAGTGTAGAAGGAGGACTTGGATGGCCGACTTCGAGTCGCTGATCGACGAGTTCCTGCATGAGGAGTACGAGGAATCGCCGGTCAACGCCAGCGGGCTGGGGCTGACGGAGTACGACGAAAGGCTCGACGACCTCTCCGCCGCAGCTTTCGCGCGCCGCGAGTCGAGGGCGACCGAATGGCGAGGCCGATTTCGGGCAGTGCTGGATGCCGAGCTATCTGCCGATGAGCGAATAGATCGAGACCTCGCGGCGGCAATCCTGACCGGCCGGACGATCATGGCCGACTGGATCCCATGGCGCCGCGATCCCGTCGTCTACAGCGGTCCGGTCACGTCCGGCCTGTTCGGCCTCTTCCTCCATCGACTGCGCCCGGAGCGGGAGCTCGTCGATGCCGCAATTGCCCGCCTCGGAGAAGCGCCACGGGCGCTGGAACAGGGCCGGGCCAACCTGGACCCGACGCTGGCTCATCCGCTCATCCTCGCGCGCGGCCGCGATGCCGCCCGCGGAGCCGCACGCTACGTCCGCGACCTGCTCCCCGGCGAGGCGGGCACGGAGCAGGATCGCGTCCGGCTCGCCGATGCCGGCGCCAAAGCGGCGCGTGCCCTGGACGCATGGGCCGGCTACCTCGACGAGATGGCGCGCCGCGCAACCGGCAGCTGGCAGCTCGGCGAAGACCGCTACACGAGACTGCTGGGCGAGCGCGAGGCGCTTCCGTATGACACTCGAGGCCTGCGGGATCGCGGCCAGGCCGAGTACGACCGCCTTTCGTCAGAGATGCGAGGCCTCACGAGGCGGGCCTTCGGCACCGACGATTGGAACTCGGTCCTGGAGCGGTCCAACGAGGACCACCCGAGGACCGAGGAGGAGATGCGCCGGACGTACGCCGACTGGACTGCGAGGGCGCGATCGTTCCTTGTCGAGACCGGCCTGATCACGATCCCAGAGGGTGAGAGCTGCGACGTTCAGCCGTCGCCGCCGTTCCAGCGCCCCCTGATCGGAGTGGCTTCCTACACGTCGCCGCCCGCTTTCGCCGAGTCGTTGGCCGGCCACTTCTTCGTGCCCTTCGCGCCCGACGGCGCGGCGCCGGAAGAGGTCCAGAAGCGACTCGCGGCGAACAGCTTCGGCCACATCCCGACGACGTCGGTTCACGAGGCCTACCCGGGCCACCACTGGCATCTGGTCGTGCGCAAGTCGAAGTCGCGGCGGCTGCGCCGGGTCCTCGGCACCCCGTACTTCAACGAGGGCTGGGCCCTGTACGCGGAGCGGTTGATGCGCGAACGCGGCTTCTTCACGGAGCCGATCCAGGAGCTCAACCATCTGAAGGCCACGCTCTTCCGAGCGGCGCGGATCGTCGTCGACACGAGCCTGCACGTCGGCGAGATGAGCTACGAGGACGCGATCCGTTTCATGGTCGAGAAGACGGCGACGCCAGAGCCAACGGCGCGGGCCGAGGTGGGACGCTATTGCTGGTGGCCGACGCAGGCCTCTTCGTACCTGACGGGCTGTCTCGAGATCCTGCGCATTCGGGATCGATACCTGGAGTCGCGCGGGCAGCCGGCTGGTTCCGCGCCGACTGCCCCAGTAGAACTGATACGCGATTTCCACGACCGGCTCGCAGAGAGCGGCTCGTTGCCCCTCGGGCTGGCCGAGCGTGCGGTCATGGGCTCGGGAGCTTAGCCGTTGCTCGGCTGCGGCTTCGCGGGCAGCGGCAAGTGGAACAGATTGACCAGCACATCGCCCTGGAGGCTCATCTTGACAGCCTGCGGGTCGATTGCCGATTGGAAGCCAAGCCCGATCGACAACGCCTCGATGACGATGGCCATATCCCTCGCCGGGAGAGTCGGTTCCTGACCGCTGTTCCGGTAGAACGACGCGATCAGCTCGGCGCTGACCGTCCTGGCCCGCGCGTATTGCTCGGCGAGCAACGCGCGGGCCCGCTCGTCGCGCATTGCGTGGAGCCAGAACTCGATCGCCAGGATCAGCCACTGCCGGTCCCACTCCGACTCCGTCTCGCTCTCCTGCGCCAGGTACGTTGAGGCGGCCTCGGGCGACGCGCCGTCGATGCCGCTAGCGTGGCGGGCCGACTCAACCTCGATACGCCGTTCGATGAGGGCGACGAAAAGCTCGGTCTTGCTGGCGAAGTTCGAGTAGACCGCGCCCTTGGTGTAGCCGGCGGCCGCAGCCACTTCGTCTAGCGAAGCCGCCTCAAAGCCGCGCCGCGCGAACACCTGGGCGGCGGCATCGATCAGCCGCTCCCTTGTCTGAGTCTTCCGTTCCTGGCGGGTCAATCGATCCTGCAT
>Ga0187886_1000412_pt1 | contig 52336 bp, 45 predicted proteins | sample June2016WEW_20_1_FD_133001 | JGI IMG/M metagenome (GOLD analysis project Ga0187886, IMG submission 133001) | Peatland microbial communities from SPRUCE experiment site at the Marcell Experimental Forest, Minnesota, USA - June2016WEW_20_150 | ecosystem: Environmental > Terrestrial > Soil >... | reverse complement strand
GAAAATTGCTGAGTATTTCTTGGGTTTTCAAGCAACACCGCTCTTTAACGTGTTTTTGCACATTGGCACGCTTGCGGTTGTAATATTCTATTTTAGGCATGACATCAAAGTCATTCTCACTGCGCTGGTGCATCTGGATTTCCATTCAGAGTACGGTCGGTTTATCCCCTTAATCGTGGTTGCTTCAATCCCTACTGGCATAATAGGCTTACTCTACGATAGGTTTCTGGCGGACACTTACCAAACAATCCTAATTATCGGAATCACTTTTCTAGTCGGTGCCAGCCTGCTGTTTTTTTCAAAATTTGGCAAGGAAAACCAAACTCAAGTTTCATACCGCAAGGCGCTTGTGATGGGCGCTGCACAAGGAGCCGCGAGTTTTCCAGGGCTTTCAAGAAGCGGTTCAACAATATCCACTGGTCTGCTGCAGGGTGTCAAGCGGGAGATGGTGTTTAAGTTCTCGTTCTTGTTGTCTATTCCCGCTATAATAGGCGATTTAGGCGTCGAGGCGTATCTTGAGCGGGGAAGCTTTTCTCAGGGCGTCGGCGTCAGCCCACTGAATATTCTGGTGGGTTTGGTATTTACTGTGGTTGCAGGCTACTTGGCTATCGTGCTTGTGAAGAAGCTTGTGTTAAGCAAAAGGTTCCATTATTTCGCTGCTTACACGTTTGCGCTTGGAGTTGTCCTGATAGTTTTGGCGCTTTTAGGCTTCTAATTTCGCTGTTAGAATGAGCCACAAGAACCTAAGTTAACCTTACTCTGGAATCAGCTTATTTTCTCAGTTTTAACAAGTAACCTTTTTCTTTGGAAATTAAGTCCAATATTGAATGCATGACTTTAGCCTTTTCCTGTAGCTGCAGGTTTTTTGATTGTTCTCTTGCTTTGTGCAAAACGTCTTGCAACTCGTCAATTCTTAGAACTGTAGCTGCAATACAATAGTAACTCTTTGACCGCCCATCGTTGAAATCTCTCAGCATTTCCTTTAGAAGATGTTCCCTGATTTTTTGCTGTTCTTCAAACTCCTCTATACCGATTTGGCGAATAAACGAAATGTCGTCTTCAAGCTTTTGGTAGCATTTGAATGAATCACATTGTTTGCCTGCTTCGCGGTGTTTCCTCCATCTTTCGCAAGTGCTATTTTCTTTGCATTCCCAACAGAACTCAATCCCTTGCTTTTTAACTGCACAGGTTATGAAGGGGCAACCAACAGCGATTCTTGCATGAGACTTGCATCCGGCACATCTGCTACTAGTCTGCGCGTTGTACATTGGGCAGAGTCTACATGATAGACCGCAGATGCCGATTTCAGGGTGTTGTATGTTCATCTGAGTTCTTAATATTATTAGTTGATTTAGGGAACTTAAGATTATGGTTACTTCAAAAAACTAACTAACATAATAGGGCGATTCTATGTCGAATTCAGCAAAATAAGTTTAATACAAGCTTAAAGTGCTGCGGGCTAGCTTCACGTCGTCGTTTAAGCCGTCGTTACACTTTTTACATGTTGCTGTCAATCTTTGGAATAAGTCAACTTTCTTGGGTTGAAGTGTAGACGTCTATTTCTTGGATTATTTTGTTTTTAAGTTCTTCGAATCTTTTATCGGAGCCATTAGGGATTGGTTTTATGATTTGGTGAATGCTCTCTATCGAGCAAGCAATTGAGTGAGTGACTAGCGGTAAGAATTGGAAATATGAGTGGACCCCTGGTGTTCCTTTCATGCTTGTTTGGCTAAGTATGTCGTAGTGAAATTTGGAGCGTTCTGTTTGGAGCCTTTTGCACTCGGCAATTCTTAGGTCAGGCAGCATTACTCCTTTTTTTGTTAGTCCCTCGTATGTTTGTAGAACTTGTGCATGCCATCCTGATTTGACCATCCCGAAGACATCTCTGAGGTATTTGTTTCGCTCTACGAGCTTCATTCCATCAGTTGTTCTCACAAGATTAAAGAAAACCATTTTTCTGCTTCTCTCTACTACGGAGCACAGTCCAAACAGACTTAGAATTGACAGAATTGCAGTGATATTTGCATAATGCAATGTTGGGACCGTCGAGGAGGGTAAAAAATCCGCGGCAAATCTCTTGCAAAGTTTGCCTTTGCCAGTCATTCCGTGATGTAACTCTAACGTGGACCAAAGTTTGTTACAGGCTTCATTTATTTGGTGCATAGCCCGATTCAGGAAGTATACATTAATCAGGTCATATTCTTTTGACCTTGGAACATAAACTCTTCCGTTTTTCATCTGCTCGATGTAGGAGTCTATTGAGAAATTTTGACTGACAAGTGACCTTCTAGACGTGAATAATTTATTTAACCCGAAAGTTAGAGAAATTTGATTTAATTCTTCAGGGTAGGGTAGAAGTGGATTTGACGACGTTTTCATTAAGACACCCTTTTACTGATTACAAAGACCGGTAATGTTCTCAGAATATCGGGCAATTGCTCCAAGCTTTTGATTTCCATGATCAGAGAAGAGCCAACTGCTTCATACGGAATAGAAGGCGTGCATTTTGAGGGTTTAACATAGACGTCTTTGTACCGTCCGTCAATTCTCTTTCTTATGTAGTAGTATGGACCATGCCGGAATCCTAACTTGCATCTGCAATCTTCTTTTCCGCATGTTACGAACTTAATTCGTATTTTGCTGCTTTTTAGAAGATGTTCTTCAAGCACGCTTAATCCATCTACTACTATAATTTTCAGGAAATCAACCTCGTTTTTGGGCCATGAAGCCGTCTATTTCTTTGAACGCATTATCGATTGTGAGTGTCTGAAAATCGTCACCCATGAACCAAGGAAGGCTTTTTGAAAGACCTTTGAACTTGTCACTAAACCTTTTGTCTATAACCACTGCAATTCCCCAGTCGTCATCTGACCGGACTATTCTACCCAGCCCTTGCTTTAGCTTCTTTACCATCGACATATGGCTAGCTCTGAAATCGTACTTACTATCAAGCGGATCTTTGCTTGGATAAGGTAATGCATCTATTATCAAAAGGCGTAAATTAGGGACATCTATTCCTTCCCACAGTCTAGCGGCCGCTGAACACAGTACTATGTCGCTCTCTTTCAATTTTTTCAGCTTTGCCTCTATTGTTTCAGGGTCATCTCCTTGCCAGACATTTTGAATCCGTCCTGAAAAGTTCAATTTCTCCAAATATTCTCCAGCAAGTTTTTGATCGTTGTATCCTCTGAATAAGACCAAAGTTCTTTTCTTGAATTTGGTCACCAAATTCGCTATTATTTCATTGGCTTGTTTTCTTGAATCATCATATTGCTCATCTGCCCTCCCCAAGGATGGACCATCTTTCAAGGCGATTAGCTTTCTATTCTTCCGTCTTACGTCAGGATAGTCTTTGAGTATGGCCCCATCGTTTAGGCTAAACCTGCGCATATCAAGACCGCAAGATTTGGCATGTCTGAGAGGATCGTCTATTGTTGCGCTTAGCAAACCCACATTTTTGTCCTTGAAAAAGCCGGAAATTTCAGCCTCCATGTTTTTTGGTCGGCCATAAAGAGCACCTTTGTAGAAGAAAAATACGTTTTTGTTGATACTTCCCATCTGAAAATTAAGAGTGCTTATGTTTCTGTAAAGTAGGTTGTACCCCATATGTTTGTTGTCCCTGGTAAATGTAAGCCAGGCGTCTCTGAGGGTCGTATCAGCAAATTCCGTTCTAACCGTGTCCACTTCTGCCAATGTAAGTGGACTGGAGTCCCCGAGCATATCACTCATTCGGGACAAACCATTGTGCAAGTTACCAAGTTTCTGCGCTAGTTGCGGATGCTCTGAGCTGAGATTATTTGTCACTTCTTCAAGTTTAGACAACATTATGTATGTTTGGAGATAGTTGTTTTCAGCATTCTCGAAGCCGTGCGACTCGTCAATAAGTATCGTATTATATCCCTTAAACAAGCCTTTTGAAAGAAGCAGCTTCGGAAATGTTGCTATTGTTAGCGTTGAATTAAGAGTTTTTTCGTTATCTTTGAGAACGTCGCAATTCTTCTTCTCTATCCTACATTGCTCCTTTCGCTCAGAACAAAGATTAGCCTTGGTGCCGGTCAAAGGACATGTGTAATCATCATTGCCTTTTGAGATGTGAATTTCGATATCTTTGTCCTCTGTTCTTATGTAATCAGCGGCTATCGACCTGAGTGTTTTGGTGGGTTCAATAATTAAGACTCTTTGTCCTGCTTCCTTCACTAAGCGAATGGCAACCTTTGCTGCATTTCTAGTCTTGCCAAGCCCGGGAGGAGCATCAAGCAAAGCATTTCGACCCCTTGACAGCCTCTCAAATAGGAATTTTGGTGCTTCTTCCCTAAAATTATCGACAGTGATGCTCATTTTCTTGCTCATAGATAGAATGGCTTGTTTAGAACGTCAGGATTCTTGGGAGGATTGCCATGAAGTACTCTTCTAATAATATACGTTATTTCGTTTGCATGCTGTGCTGGCGCTGGAATCTTGATTGCTCTGTTGGTATTCCAATGATGCCTGCACAATTTGTTGATGGCGTTAGCTATTTCTTCGTTATTTGCATTTCCTGACCTGATTATTTTGTAGAAAACAGGATTCACCGTTCCTTGAGGTGTCTCTTGAGATACCATCAGCATTTCATTTCCTTCAAACGGATATCCTATCACCACAGTACCAGGGTCAGGATTGTCAACTCTTATGCCTTCCAATTTCTTGAACATTCTCAGGTGTGTGCCCCTCTTCTCCATTATTAAAATCGAATTTGAGAACTCAAATTTAGCCAAGACTTCGTCTATTATTTCAAGCTCTCCTTTAGGCGACAGCAAAAATTGCTGCTCTTGAGTAAAGCTAAGTCCATCTCGGAGGATTACCAATCCTTCGGGTTTCCCAAAAGTTTCTATGTACCTTTTTAGCACCGAAGTTAGTAGGTCATTCAGACTTGTAATTTTGGCGTCAGAAAACAAATATTCCCCATAAGGGTCGAAAACGACGCAACTACCTGTTATAGAACCGTTTTCCTCGTGAGCTACATCTAGTCCAAGGATGGGAAAATTTGCTTTGTAAATTGGCTCTTCAAATGCCCAAGGTGCCCCTCCGAGTTTTGCACATAGTTGCATTGAAAGCAGAGTAAGGATACTTTTGATTCCTTTCTGGTTTCCTCTTCTTTCATATTCTGCTATTACATCAAGAGTATTTTCGTAAGAGATGTTTTGATGAAGGACGCCGTGCTTTACCAACAGTTCTTCCTTTAGCCTGTCATAGAATTCGTCGCCTTCTTTGGAGATGAACGATATTACTATGTCGCTGCTAACTTGTTTTCCTAAAGCGCGTATGAATTCATCCGGAGTCTCTTCTTCAACAGCTATGGGGTCCGCATCGGGGAGAATCAAGCCTCGTTCTGCTGCTTCCTGAGTGAGCATGTTATAGAAATTTTGTACATCGCTCTCACGTTTCTTTCCATATATGATTGTTACCTTCTTAACGTTAGGGACCCTGTGAAACTTCCTTTTCCATATGCTTCCAAGAAAGTCAGAATCAGAGGATACAGAGAATACGCTATCGCCCATCTTGACTCTTATTGGAGGCAATGCTTTTGCGGTGACTTTTACTGGTTCCTTTGAAATATCGGCAAAGCTTCTGACAAATTCGTCTTCTGCGAATCCTGCAGCTCTACCAAACGGATCGCCTTGGACAAGACTTAGCATCTGAGAGTATCTGCCGCGGGGTGCAGGCTTTTCCATATTGGTTATTGCACTCATTAGAGTTTTGTTGGACCTAAGATGTTGAGGGATATATCCAAAAACCAACAGTTCTGGTACGTGGTAGTTTTCACCGCCTCTGAAAATTCCTCTCATGTTGCGTACTTTCACTAATGGCTGTTTTTCGTCTTTAATTTTGAATTCACTGCCGTATACTTTTTCAAAGTATTCGCGTTGACTTCTCGCTCCAGCCGTTCCTGCTGTATTGGGGTTTTTAGTGAAATCAAATTCAAGTACTTCATATTCGCCAACTTGATTCTTTCCCTGAACTTGTTCCCCATGTCTTTTTCCGACACGGCCAAATTTTTCATTTATGGCGCTTATCGTTTGGCTGTCAGGTAGATACGCATCTTTGTTCAAAACGGTTTGCACATAGTATTTAACGCTGTCCCAAAGCGATTGCTCCCATGTTTTTCTGTATTCGATATCAAGGAGGAGATAAGGAGTTCCTGAGAAATTTCTGGTAGCTCTCAGGATACCTTCGTTTATATTAATTTTGGAAGTATTGTAGAGTCTGCTTTCGAGCCTTGCAAAAATATTTGTGCCTTGATAGTTGGCATTCTCTATGCGAAAGGAATTTGGAATTTTCTCTTTGTAATACCAGTCAACCAATCTGTTGATGAGTGTTTCTGTGCCATGTTCAATGTTGGCTAAGTTGATAGCTTCAATTTGCTGTATTTCTATTTCGAAAGGAACCTTTGTACCTTCGATATCAAGCTCTTGAGTATACTTTGTATCGATAAGTTTAGCCGCGAATATCTCGTCGCCGACACTGAAAACCGGGTTTTGAGTTTCTGTGGCTTTTTTTGCTATTTTGGCGGCTAAGCGGAATTTAGTACTTCTGTTTTGAGTCTCTGGGGATATTTTGACTATCCTGTAAAGAAGCAATTCCTTCGATTTTGCTTGAACTGGGAACAGATTTAATATTACTTCTGGCATGAAGTGATATTAGTGTTCTATCTATAAGAAATTTACCCTTATCCCTAAAATGGGTACAAGATTAAACTATGAAACTATTTCGTAATTTTTCCATCTGCCTTTTCCCTCTGATTTGATGAGTCCCAGGTTAACCATCCTTTGCATGTAGTTTCTATATGCCCTATCGACTACCGGGCTTTGAATTAGGGTCCGATACTCGGTGTAGAGAGAACCAGACGGCATTTTCCTGTTTTTCTCAAGAATCTCATAAATCTTTTTTTGGTGCTCGTTAAGCTTGTCAATAGGATAAATCATCTTGAACTTGTTTGCTTCAGCTATAGCTTCCTTAAGCTCCTTTATGGTCACCTCGTTCAAGTACCTGATTTCGGCCTTCTTTCCAGCCTTCCTGACTATCTCCAAAGCCTTTCGGGCATCTCTCAAAGCGGCAACTACAGCTATCTTAACAAGGTCATTTTTCAAAGCACCTGGGCGAAGAGCGGAATAATGCTGTTTCGACAACCAAAAAGGGTTTCTAAGTAAGCCTGACAAACGTGTGACGTTAAAGGTAAAAGCGATAGGGTTAAGGTTATATCCTAAGCGAAGTGGCGTTGTCTCCCGAGTAACATCTTTTTCCCTGTTTTGTTCAGTTTAAATGATACAGAGATAATGAGTTTTGAGCGCAACAGGTTACTAAAGGTGATAAAGCATAAGCTGTTCAATTGTCTTTGAATTTAATCCTTCTCCTGAATCACAGTTATTCTGCTGCACATCTATCTTGTTTAAAGCAAAAATCTAAATTCTTAGGGGTATCTAAACCTAACAAGGGTGATTAAGATTTATCGGTTTAGTCAAGGGAAACAAGTGAGAAAACGACTGAGGTAAATGCTTTAAGTGACTTTTCACATTTGGTTGAAAGCATCTCTGGTCGAAAAGTTACAATCATTGCTCCTACACAAAACGATGAGAATAACTTGGGATTTGATGACATAATCGAGGATCTGCCAGCTGGGCAGATAATCGCTTTTCAGTTTAAACGTCCGTTTTGTACCCCAAGCATTCCCTGTTGTTCGGGATGCTATTTAGAAACACAGCAACTTCAGAAACTTCTTTTTAATTTCTCTATTGGAGAAGCGTACTATGTATTTGTACCCTATCCTTTTAATGCCAACCTTATTCGGAATAGGAAAACTCTTCTTCACGACTCGACAGCTGTAGCTGTTCATGATGTGCCAAATGCTCATAAAATTTCCCAGAAAACGCGGACAGTTCGGGTTTTAAGGAACTAATGAAGAGACAGACAGGCTGGAAAGCCTTAGATGCTCTATATTCAAGCGGTTATATTTCTCTTCAACAAAACCAATCAGTAGAAGGTTTTTTTGTATCTGATTGTGGAGTTTTATTCGTCCGAAACAATGCAAGACCATTGGAAAAGCTTACGACTCTACTAAATGTTATACGAGAAATAAACCTGAAGATGACCGAACAAGGATTCATGCTAAAAAGCTCAGTTGCTTATGGGCGATTTACCTACAAAAATAGAATCGAGTTTTCAGGAATTGAAAAGAACCCTATTTACGGAAATGCCTATCTGTCGGCTGTAATTGACAACGAAGAAACACGACCCAAAATAGAACCCACCCAATGTAGAATCGTAAAAAAGAATCTCCCTTTAAATCCAAACCAACTCGGAGTTAACAACCCAATCACAGAACTAATCAGCGAGAGGAAAAACGACAATAAGCATTATTACTTCTATTGGATGGTTGACGAAGCCACAAAGATTAATGCTTTTGAGAAACTGTTCCAAGATGCATATCAACTGAAGTACTCAGGCATGTTAATCGCCGCAAAGACTTTTGCTTTCAATTCTGGGAACCTAAATCAATTACGCCATTAAAACAGATGGCTGCGATTACGAAGGCATCAAACTTTTCAGAAAACGAAAATAGATACAATAACAAATGGGGCCTGGTTTGTTGTGGTGGGGCCGCTGGGTCCCATACCCAAATGAGACTGTGTAAAAACTCGATTGAGTTTCAGGAAAATGCTTTTTTTGTGTGAAAAATGTTGGTGGCAGGACGCTGCATATACACGTAGAGCGCAACTTTTTGAACGCGGTTTGAGTTTTCACACAGCCTGAAATGGGTTCGGAACCTAAAGAGAAAATCAGACTTACGATCCAGCAAAATTAACACTTTGAGTCTGTCTTTAGAAGAATGGCGCCGGGAATGGGATTTTGACGCCAATTTACCAGTAAAAGCGTCTTAGAGCTTTCAACTCAAGAAGATTTGCCGGTATTTTCTATAATGCAATGACATTAACTTTCTCGTGACCATGAAATTTTCGAAGGAGCGATTCTTCAAAGGTTGAAACGATAAGTTGGTCCACCCAGCCTTTTTCAAAAGATTCAACGAGAAAGTCTATTATTCTTCGTCTATTATCAGGGTCCAAATGTTCAAGAGGTTCATCCAGGAGCATGAAACCAATGTGCATGAATCTCCGACAAAGTACGGTCCGAATTATCACAAGTAGCGCTGTCTTCTCGCCGCCACTGAGCTGTGATAGTTCAAATTTTTGATTGTTCCTAAAGAGGACTGGCACCATGGAACCATCAATTTCTATTTTATAGTCTTCCGTTCCCTTCATTTTATTCCAAACATCTGTAATGTCTCTATAAATTGGTTCGAGTTTACTTTTTCTTTGTTTTTCTATTGTTTCGCTCGACGCTTTCTCCAAAAGCTCCAATGCAATTAAAACTTTGCTTGTTGAAACCAGCGAGGCCTCGATGCCTTCTATTCCTCCAAACTTCTGCGTGGTTAAATCCAATTCTAGGCGTTTTTCTAAATCATACTGTTCCTTTCTTTTTTGATCAAGATAGCTTTTAGTTTCGGTAAGCAAGCGTTTCTGTTCTTCTAGTTCGCTGCAAGCATCGTTTTTTTGTTCATATAGGATTTGACTCGATAATCGTTCTTGCCCAAGTTTTTTGTAGACAAGAGCTAATTCGGTTTCTACAGATTCAAGCTTCTCGAGATTCTGTAGAATTTGCCGACGGGTTTTTTCCAAACCCAATAATTCAAAATCTAAGGAGGATAAATTCTTTTGAATTATTTGCATTTGGGTATTGAATTTCTCTAAGAGCCCTCTGGCCTCACCTGCGGATAACGTTTTTCCACATATTGGGCATTCAGAAGTTTTTTGTAATTCTTTTTCCACGGAAATAAGTAAATCCACTATTTTGCTAGTTGATTGGATACGCTCTTCTAAAGCGCCTTTTTCCTTTATTTTTGGTTCCAAAACCTTAATGATATCGTTCAGTTTATTTTGTGAGGAGTCCCTAGCACGCCGTATTTCTTGCAGAAACTCCGATTTGAAAGCGGAGGCATCTATCAAACCAGTGAGATCTTTTTCCAGTTCTTCTGTTCTCTTGATTAACTTGGTTAAATCTTCGATATGTTCAGTTCTAGAATAGATTTTATTGGTCGCGTTTCCTAGTTGTACCTCTGAAAGTTCTGTGGACTTTTTTGATTCGACTAGACTTTCTTTTATTTTAAATGAATCAATCTGTTGTTGTGGCACAACCCCCTTGAGTATATCAAGCTCCCTTTTTTGTTCCTCTTCTATTTTTTGATAACACTCTTTTTCCTTATTCAATTCATCAACCAAATCTGTCATCTTATCGATTTTGAGAGCTTCTTCAACCTGAGAAACTATGGCCTTTTTTGGCAAATTTGAAATAAAGCGTAAAATGTCTCTTTCCGACATGTAAACAGCGCGCTCAAAAAAGTTCTTGTCGATGCCGAGAAGTTTTGACAAAAAGGAAGTTACTTCTTCCCATCCTTCAGCTTTTAGTTCTTTGTTGCAATAAACCTTCGATGATATACGGCGATCTCTTGAGAGAATTCGTTCAATCCTGTAAACTTTCAGATTATTCAAGAATTCAACCACAATTTCAGCCGAATACGATTGCCCTCCTTTGACAAGCTTTCGGGGGTCATCGACTGTTAATGCCTCCCCTGTAAATGCGAGACAAATGGCTTCTAAAATAGATGTCTTACCTGCTGCGTTTTGTCCTACTAAAAAGTTAACGCCATCTAAGAAATCTATTCTTGTTTTATCAAATGCTTTCCAATTGCTTACCTCAACCAGTTTGATCAATGCTTCTCAACCTTGCTTATCTCGCTTAGGATAGGCTTAATGGTGCTCTCATCCAGCTTTTTTTCCAAAGACAAATCAAAAATTGCCTCAAGGTGCTCAAGGTCATCCATTGAAAACGCTTGGCTTGCTTTTATTTTGTAGTCATTTCGGAATTTCCTATTTTTGAGTTCAGCAAATTGTTCAGCGAGAATAGCTCTAAAAACTTCTCTTAACATTATATTCTTAGCTTGTTGATTTAATGATCTTTCTGCTTGTGTTATTGAGAAAAGCATACTTTCTGACTTCTTGAAAAACAATTCCACTGATTCTTTCAGAGGTTTAACGCATGAAGTAAAATCATGTATGGTTTTTCCTTCTCTGAGAATTCTATTTAATGCCTCTGAGAATATTATTACTGAAGGATAACTTGGTTCAACAAGCCACATTAATAATATAGCTTGAGATTGAGGATTATTTGATAATAATTGGTACAATTCTTCTAGCTTTTGGTGCGAGAGCAAAAAACTATTTTCTTTGTGCTGCATTACGCCTATGAGTTCAAAATCGCCCTTTCTTATTATGAAATCAAAATCGATAGCTTCGTCCATATTTTCTTGAACAATGAATTTCTTTTCTTTCAATTCAGAGAAGTATCTGCGCAACTCTCTTTGGGCTTTCAACCACGCAGTCATTTGCTCAAATGTGGCAGATTTGCGTTCCGCTTTCATATCTGAAAGAAATCTTTCCAAGGCGTCTTCGCTCATAGACTCACAGTCAAATACTTTTGCTTCTTCTATTTTACGTTTTCCCAGAGAGTTTTTTCAGCTTATATTCCACTATTTTATCTCTAACTTCAAGGCTCTTAACAATCGCGGCTCCCTTTGCTTTTGCAACCTCCTCACCCATTTCGTGGCTGCGTTCAAAATCTTTTTGGGCAATGTAGGAGAAAATGCAGAGACTCTTTTCATTTGATATTTCGCAACATTTATGCAAGAAAGATATATAGGAATAATTGTTTACCGGAAGGATTCTACCAGTCGAAAATGTTCCCGAAGGCAAAACCAAGGTCCCTTGGGTCATAATTTTGTCTAATGCCTTTTCAAGTTTAGTGTCTGAAGTAACTGAAATAACGCCCACAAGACTTGGTTGTTTTGCAGAACAAACAATCAGACTTAGATCTTCCAGTGAAAGACCGTTGTTTTGGCCGATGGCATTGGTCACGCTAGATATCTCTTGTACTGTGACGGGAACTGGAGTTATGTGAGTAGTCAGAACGTCCAATATACTTCTTACGGCGTAGTTTGGTGCCGTTCCGTAGTTAGTTTGTCTAAGTTGCCTAAAGAAGACGGATTTTCTGTTGATCGTACTTCTGGGATTTGTTGGGTCAAGTTCATTTTGCATAACTAAAATTGAAGTAAGTAGTTTATCATTACAGGAGCACAAGCAAAATTTGTCAAGATAATCGCTCAATTGAGTTTTCAGGATATCCACGTTCGATCTCCAGCTTACCGCGGGATCTATGGAGGTAGAAATGGCGTTCATGAGGCTTATTATGAAATTAGCATCAATTGTAATGTACTTGTTACATATTTTGCAATTACTGGCTTCGCTATGCGTGCACTTCAATTTAACCTAAATTAGATTACATGTAACATCAAATAAGGTTTAGCATTTACCCTTTGAAAATATTTGGTTGTGCGCATAACCTGAATGTTTAAAACGTGGTTAATCCTGATATACGATCTCTTTCCAATTTGGTTTCAAGCAACAGTTTTCGGCTCATTGATTCCGGATTTACAATGGGATTTTGTCGCCAATTTACCAGTAAAATAAATGTTTGATGAATTTCTTAAGGAAGCTGGTCCGATGGGATTCGCTACTCTGGAGGAGCATTTATCTCATATTTTACCTTTTTTTTCTAAAAAATCCGCTAAAAATCGAACGACTCGATTGCGAGCTTTGTTTTGAGAGCCTAGTAAATTAGCCCTCGCCACGCCATGGGGTTATTCTAAATTAAAAAACTGTGTATTTTTGTTAAATTTACTTAAGGGCAACGATTGTAATGTTGTAAGTAAAGGCATAGGAATTCCATCAGAGAAACGCTTGCGTCAGAGGTTTAAAGTAATGGCGACCAAAAACCCTCAAAAAAATCCATTTGCTGACTGGGATCGGATGAACACGATTTTATTTCGATATTGGACAAATTACGAAGAGAAAGGAAAAAGTCTCAAAAGTATTGAAGCGATAAATCAACACAATGAAAAATTCAAGAGAGAAGTCCAATTCCTCATAAGGCGTTCCTGCGATCCAGACTTCCATATCTTCTTGAACAACCGGTTGGACTACACAAAGGGAGCCGGGCGCAAATCTGGATTGGTTATTCGAAAGCACATGAAAGAATTAACAAAGTTCATTCTTTTGGATAAGCTGATGCAAAACCGAGGAAGGTTTGTGACAATACGCGATCCCAATATTGCGCCATCTAAAAACAATAAGGGGCTTTTTGAAAACCAAGAAAACGGAAACCCTAACGGTGAGGAAGATTTAGAGTATCAATCATACGGTCATCTTCTCCGCATGGTCAATCATTACTATCCTGAGCTTGTCACGAGAAGAACTGAACTGCAGCAGCGAACGGGAAGGCGGAAGTGGTCCAATGGCAGACGACTCGAAAACCATAGAGAAAGAATAGTGGAAACGCAGTTCAGCAAAGAAGAAAATCTTCCACCTGGAATCTTTGACCTGATTGTAGCTAGAGCCATGAGGCAGGATGCAACTGAAGATTTTTTCAGGCGGATGCATATGCAGAACGAAGAAATGATAAAATCAATGATTTGCGACCCCATCGACTTAGCCAAGCTATTGGCTTTTAGGGAAGACGTGCTACAAATAATAAATGAAATCGGAACCAATCCTTTCCTCAGCAATACAGAGAATGCCGAGAAGCAGAAGCTGACCGAACCCGTCTTCCGTTTACTTATCCAAATGCTCTTTCAACAAGTAAGGACTCTGGTTGAACTTCGTTGGTTTAGGGAGAAATCGCCAAGCATTCAGCACAAGATCATATTCAAAGAACCTCGTATAACGAAGTACCACAAGAAAGACGCGGCAAAAGCCGTTAACCTGAATTGGCTATGGTTCAACTATCCCGAATGCGTCATAAAATTAATGGGCATAGCAGCGTTATCCTATATTAGATTTAGGAAAGAGCCGCAGCCTCAAGTAGGATTATGGTTAATTCAAGAATGTCTTAAGCAACTAACTTTGTCTGAAGATGACAAAGCCCTCGCATTTTACAACATCGCAATGATGTACCAACAAACAAATCAGCTTCGACTGATGATGAAGTGGCTTGGGAAGGCATTGCAGTTGTGGGAACATGTAGGGGGTCACCCAGGGGATGAAGCAGACATTTATGCGTACATGGCAGAGTACTGGAGATTAAAGGACACAGAAAAGTATCTGTTCTATCGCAACAAAGCTGAAGAACTGTTGAAAAATGATAATATTTTGACTCAAAGAAGGAAGACATTCCATTACTTGTTTTTCGCTGATTGCGCTGCGATGTTTAAGGATAAAGCATGGGAGGAGCGACTGTATGAGCTGGGTTTGTTGATTTCCTCAAAAGATGATTCTTTGGAAGATTTTGCCAATTTCTTCAACCAATGTCTAAATGATTTGGCTGCTTTTGGTGAAAGAGGCCCTCAAGGAGGGCTGGGAAGATTTGCAGCGCCAAACGATTATGGCGAGACGATTACTTCTTCTTCTTTCAAGACTTGGGTCTTCGGCCCTGATTCTGGCAATTAGCAGGTGAGAAACAAATGGTTGACGAAAGAAAGGTTAGATCGGTTAACTGGCATTTAACGACAAGATGCAACTATAATTGCAAGTTTTGTTTTTCTCAAAAGCTAGATTCTGAAATCCATGATATAGAAAACGCCAAAAAAGTCCTTAATAAACTGAAGTCTTTGGGAATCGAAAAAATAAACTTTGTTGGAGGAGAGCCTTTACTGCATCCATTGTTTTTCGATATCGTGAGATTGGCGAAGAAAATGAATTTGGTAGTTTCGATTGTATCTAACGGATACTTCCTAAACAAAACTACAATTCTTAAACTTTCACCATTCATTGACTGGATAGGACTCTCTGTGGACTCAGCACATGGGGAGGTGGAAACGGCACTCGGCAGGGGAAACGGAAACCATGTAACACATGTCATTGAACTAGCAGGCATCATACATGGGGCAGGAGTTAAGTTGAAAATCAATACAACCGTCACAAGGTTGAATTGGACGGAAGATATGCAACCATTCCTGAGAAGGCTTAAGCCTGATAGGTGGAAAGCATTCCAAGTGTTGCATATAGGCGGTCAGAATGACCTTTACTTCGACGAGCTTTCTATCACGGATGAGCAGTTTAACCATTTCAAATTACTTAATCAAGAAAACATCAAAGGAATAACACCTGTCTTTGAGGGAAATCATGAGATGATTGACTCCTATTTTATGGTCTCTCCTGGAGGAATGGCTATGAGTAACAGGGAGGGAACAAATAGAGTCCTAACTCCACTCGACAGAATTGACAACCAAAACTTTTCTTCAATTGTTAATGTTCAAAAATATGCAAAAAGAGGCGCTATTTACTCTTGGTAATTTCGAAGTATATTATCCCTTTATGGAGGTGAAAAATGTGGGCAAAGGTAAGGGCGGATGGCCCAGCAAGAACCCGGGCAAACCCTCGGGAGGCGGTCGCGATAACAACCCTCCTTAGGGCGAGTGATTCATGAGTAAGTTTTTTCTCTTTCTCTTTTTCTTATCCTAGAGATGCGGTGGAAAGATAACAAAAGCAGCTGGAAAAACCCCGAATTATCGTCCAAAAGAAGCGGGTCCGATAGGATTTGAACCTAAAAGGGGTCGGGTCTAACAATTTTAAAATCATTGAGAACCATGAAACCACTGGAAAATAGAGTGGGGCAAGCTCTTCAACTCAGGGCTGAGTCGGACCGGATATATTAAAGTTTATCAAGGTATTCGTTTGACTTTTAGTTTAAATTAATGTTGCCAAGTGCTCTATGTCTAGCCCAACAGCGATGTTAGAATTAAACCGAGATTATTGCTATATATTTAAGCTGACCAAAAAAATCAGGTCTTCTTCATTGCTTCCTACTTCAATTTTGGTAATTTGGTCTATTCTTACTAATTCACATGAAAATTTTGCCGTAAGCCATCTAGAAAGAGAATAATTAACCATCTCATCGTTGTCATACTTAATGGCACCTTTTTTCCATCGTATTTCCAAAAAAAACACTGCTCTAGTATCATCTGTTTGTTCTTTTATGTTCAAGAGTCTTGTCATTGTTTGACCTAACTTTTGTGTATCTTGCGATTCAGCGTTTTTTTTCGATAAAAAGCATTTAGAATCAACCAACTCTATCCTATTTCTCCCTAATTTATCTAATTTCCCTTTCAGGTGTCTGTACTTGTTCCATTTGTCTATTGTCAATAACGGCAAACGCTGGTCTAGCATGTATAATCTGTTTTCAATCATTATTCCAGTTGCTACATGGCTTGGGGCATGAGCAAAATAAATTTCTGCATTAGGATAGATGTTTATCAGCAAACAAGCAGTCAGCTTCGCATAATCTCTACAGATACCTAACTTGTTTTCAAGAAGCGCTTTTATAGGAAGACTATTTGCGAATGCGTTTTTCATACCCTCGTATCTTGGAATTTTGCGATTAGAATGAATTATCTGCGCCATTATTATCAAGATTAATGAAATCCCAGTTACCAAAATTGTAAGCCATAAAGCAGTAAACCAAGTTACAAAGCTTACAATATTAAATGAACCAAAAATTACAGAAATTATGCCGATTAGAGCAAAAAGAACAAAGATAGGGGGCACAGTCACCAAAAGAATAAAGTATTGAAGTATTGATGTAAGCGGATGTCTCTCTGTCCAGAATTCTATGTTTCTATCCTGCCATTCTAAAATGTTTGTCAAGGTTTCTTCGTAAGAACGTCCTTTAAGCCTATTAGCCAAGCTCTTTATGTCACTATCTTCGATTTCCTCTGCGGTTGGACAATATCCTTGCCAGCAAGCAAATTTATAATTAATCTTCAACATGCTTTTACTTATAGTTGACGAAAGGCGTTCAAAGAGAGGTTTTTTTAACGATTTTTGCTGACTCAACGACTATTCACTATTCTGATTATTTCTTTTGGTTCAGCTATTACACCTTTGCATTTCTCACAGGTCTCAATTTTCAATGGCAGATACGAAGGCAAAAACACTTGCACTTTAGGCTCTGGGCTTTCTGGATTAAGCATTATCTTTTCAACTTCTATGCTATTCCAATGACCGCAAGCTTTACACTTCATTCTAAGTTTTGTTTTCACTCTCTTTCAGGCTCTTAATCATTTCATTAAAGTCCTGCCTCATTATTTTGTGTATGTCTTTGATGCTAATCAATCCAACAACAAGAAAAATCAGAGTAGTTACAGTAAAAGCAGGGGCGATAAGAGAATTCATAGTAGTTTTTTCCCAATCAACAACCCAAAATATGCTAGCTAAGGTAGTAAAGATATAACCAAAAAAAGTAGCTCCAACACCAAACCGAAGATAAGTTGGAAAACTCCACGATTGAAATATTTTCACAGCATAGTTTTTTGCTTTATCTGCACTATCTTTGTCCATTTTACCTTTAAAGAAATCGTCAAGTTTGTTCCCCGTAAACTTCAAAAGCTCAAGAAAATCTACTACGTTGTGCTCAAACAATCTCTTTGAAAGAGGAATAATTAGAGCATAAATGGCGAGAACTAATCCTGCACCTGTTATGCTTGCTTGCAGCAGTGAAAGGACGACATCTTGGCTGAGCATCTCTTCCTTATAGTTAATTTTAGCTTTTAGTTTTTGTGCTTCATCTTTGGTTAGAAGATATTAAGCAAAATAGTTTTTGATTTCTTGAATGCCCTATGTGCGGTGGAAAACTTCTGAATCCTTAAAGGAAGGCTTCTTTAAAATTATTACGGCAGAATAGGCTAAAATTTTGGAAACTGAAGACCTTAGAAAAGGTTCGTAACTTCAGTGTTACTACAGATGAGACAAACTATAGATAACCAAACCGTTTTCCTTCATTATATTGCCTTATAGCCCACATGTACAATCCAACGCCAAGTAATATAGCTGAAACCGCAAAGCACATGAAGGGAACATTCCATACAGAATTCATATGCCCAAAAGCATTAGCATAAATTAGTGAGAGTAGTACAGCTCCGCCAACAAGAACAAGTGCCATAGGTGTAGTTTTTGGATTAAAACTGACGTTAGTCATATTGCTTAACCTAAGCTGTGTATAATACAGAAATGAGTTTAAGATTTGCGGTAGATGTGAAGTTTCTCCAATTCCTCAAACGCGGCAGAAACAAGTTCAAAAGCGGTTTTCCTCACGCTGCCAATCGCTCCTTTGAGTTAAGCAAGCTTAACCGTAGCCTTTTTTGCGCAATCGCCACACAAGAAAACAGAGAAGTATCGCCAGTTCTTGCCATTTCTGTTAGGTTGAAAACAACACCAAGCATTTTCAAAGCTTATTTTTTTCCCGCATTCAAAGCATTCCAATGTGTAACGGGCTTTCTGGGAAATATTGCTTCTCTTCATCTTCTTTCCTTTCGGTCCTTCTTCCTTGTTTCTATCACAATCTTCCAAAGTATTCAACCTCTGATCAGTTCGTAGAAGTTAAAGCCAACAACTTTTCCTTCAGTTCTGTCTGCCTGCGCTCGACAGTTTGAACATGTTCGGCTCCAACTCTCGCCTCCGCTGACGCTTCGTCGACTAATTCGCAACTCAACAGCAAAAACCTTCAATTTTTGACCTTATTAACGAATGCATAATCAAAGTCGGACAAACATTCTTTGCTCCAAAAGATGACTTTGGTTACATGGGAGTGGTTACTGATAAAGAGCACGTGAGAATTGAATATACAAGAGAGGGTTCAGACCCCAAAAATATGGGACTTCAACTATACAAGAGTTTTTAGCAAACCTGCAAATGAAATATGCGGATACCCTGTTAATGCATGGTTTTTCTGGAAGTATCATAAGAATAATGAAGATGGACCAATAGATGACTGTAGAAAAGAGTATCTAATCCATACTAAACTGTAGTTAGCCTATTTCGTCTTCAGCATTGTGAATTGAAGTCATCCGCGCCGCCTTGTCCCGATATTATGTGTTGAAGTAGGTCGGGGAGACGCGCTGGAACTCGAAGTTGGCATTGAAATGTAATTTCAAAGAGCATTTTAAATAATCGTTTCGTTGAAATGTTTAAAAAAATACTCTTTTGTTCACAATTTCTCTTGGCAACCGAAAAATAAGCTATTCTTTCAGAATACAGTTGAAATACCACGAGTGAAAGTAGGCAAGAAACAAGAGATTGAAACTCTGGTTACTGAAGAGGCACTCCTATTTGCAAAATACCTGAGAGGAGAACGAATGACGTGGATTCCGAGAATCACAGAACTAAAGTAGGTGTTCGCCGTGCGGAAGACACGACAGTCTTCTTCAGTTCCGCTAAGCGTAAAGCTCCCTCCAAAGAGGGTTCGAGAGAAATTCCTAATTATCTACGAGCTTGAAGGATGCCAAAAAGCTGTGAACTACCTAACCAAATACTACGGCGTTAGAAGAATGAGGATATTCCTTAACGGCAAAAAGGTAGGAAAAGACTGCGTTGGATTTTATTTTAAGAACCGCGCATATTTCAAAAAAGAAGGCTTAAAAAAACAGATAGTGCTTCACGAGCTATATCACCACTTGGTAGATTCTAATGGTTTAGAGCTGCTTGTCAAGGTGGAAGAAAAGGAAGCGAAAATGTACGCAAGTAAGTTCCTACAAAACTAATATTTTTAAGTAGTCAAATCCAGAGACACAGACTTTGAGTCTTTCCGTGTCTTATCACCATAAAAAAGATTGGCGAGACTTTTAAGGAAAGTGGAAGACAGTTTTACATTTGTTGTCTATTAGTACCTCAAATATGGTCTTCCGAAATCTATGGCTTCTTCAATTATTTTCTTTTCATTTGCATTAATATCATAAAGGAAGTAAATCTTATCGTTAATCTCTCTGTCAACTTGCCTCATTCTTTGTGTGATGTTGCCAATTTCAGTCGATGTTACTCTTGAGCTTACTTCACCCATAAAAGACCGAATTCTTGATATATTTACCTCATGATTTTCGCTGAACTTTGGCAACTTCATGCCAAGAATAACGTCGCTAAGGACTCTACCCTTACGCCATATTGCTGATAATTCCTCTGACCTGATGAAACTATCGATTGATAAGTAAATAAAGTCTCTAACAATATTATCGCCGAAATCCAATCTCAAAACTGAATGCCAGTTTTCCTCAAAATAAACATTTATCGTTATCGAGTTTCCTTCTTGAGATAGTTGTATTTCGCAGGACTCAACTTTAACATCGGTATCTAAAAGGACAACCTTTTGGAAGGAATAAGTGACTGCGTAATTGAAGTAGTCCTTGAAACTGCAATAATCATCGACAAGATTGTTTCGGAGTGCCCTCAAAAAGGTTTTCCGCAGGTTATTCTGTTCAAAACTCAAGTTAAGGAGCTCTAAGGAAAGTATAGCCAATTTTTCGGGTATAGGGGCTTTCTGTTCAGTAAATTTGGTCTGGTCTGGAATGCACAATTTCGCAATATTCTTTGCAAAATACTCATAGCGATAATCCTTTGCTTTTGAGAAGGTTTTATGGTAGAAGTTCTCTAATGTAGAATTCAAGACCGACTGTATATACTTCAGGTTCACGGTGCACCCATCTCTGGGAACGACTGACGTAGTATCAGTCATGCCATAATATCTGTGGTTTTCTGAACAATCATCATATGCAAACTTGTTTTCCGAAGCGATATATGGACAGACCAATTTCTCTTGACTGTTGTCTATCAATTCTCTATGTCTTGGGCTACTTATCGAGTACCACTTCCGATGCCCATCGCCAAAGCCATATCGTTGTGAGAGTTCAATCTTAAAACGCTCCAAATGAGTTTTTGCATTTGGATACATGTTAATATCGGTATCATCTGTTGCATAAAGGAGAAACAGGTCTTTGAAGTCGATAAGGTATCTCTCTATGTCCGAGTTCTTTACAATCTTTCGCAAAATCTGAGGTTCAATGTGTAGGTTTTCAGCTTCCTGTTTTGTCAGGTGGAATACACCCATTCTTTGATTGTCTCTCTCGACCTCATTTAACCCAGTATCCATCCCTTTGCAACAATGGCATAAACTATCAAGAGGTACTGACATTGACTCTATTTTCAACTTTAGCATTTTTTCTTCTTGAGAAATCAATTCCCAAGGTTCATCAGTCAAATCACTTTGCTTGACGCTGTAAGTGTTGAGATTAGCGTCTTCGTAAAGATGTTCTTCATTCAAATACTTCTCCAACAACGATACGAGCTCTTTCTTTGCTTTTAACCATCTACGGCATCTTACTTTGCCCACATGAATTACGTTTGAAGCTCTTTCGGTCAGCTTGTCAGTCCCCGTGCACTTTTCCAAAATTAATACAGCCGTTCTTGTTCCGAGCCCCCCAAACATATCCACGTTTCCAAAATCGATTATCGTTCTAATCTTGCAATTATTCAGAATCCATTCTCTGAGTTTCGATGCATCATCAGCCTTCAAGAAGTATTTGGCGGTGATAAAACCCAATAGCCCACTTTCTTTGAGAAGGTCAATGCCTTTCTTGAAGAAATAGTACAGAATATCATTTTGACCTGTATGTATTTCTGCATAATGCGATGAAAGGAAGTTCTTCATGTAATCATCAAGAAAATGTACGCTGTAGTAAGGCGGATTTCCAATTACAACGTCAAAACCCCCCGACCCATCAAGCGAGAATATTTCAGGGAATTTCTCGGTCCAATTAAAAGGTTTAATTTCGGCTTGTACTAAATCCGAGGATAACTCTGGAAAGTCTGATGCTTTTGAGACTAAACTATTGCCGCATTGGAATGTGTGTTCTAAGTTCAAAAGAACTTTCTCATGACTAAGGAGTCGAGCTGGATGAAGCGATTGAGCCCAGAGGTTCAGTTTGGCAATTTCGACCGATTCAGAATCAAGGTCGACAAGGTAGATATTATTTCTTAAAACAAGTTTAGGAATATCTTCAATTGCCGTAGAGGCTAATTCCGACTGAAATGGGTTTTTATGTACAAGTCTCTTTCTGGACTTTAGCGAGTCAATCAGAAAATGGTTTCTGATTACAGTCATTGCTTTAATTAGAAAAGAACCAGACCCCCCTGAGGCATCAAGAACTCGAAAGTTTTTTAGGTCTTCAGTTTTTTCAGCAAAAATCTTGGGCACTACGGTATTAGAAACTATGAAATCCACTACTGGCGGTCTTGTGTAGAATATTCCTTTCCTTTGTCTGTATTCCTTCTTTAGCACAAGTTCCAAAGAAATTTCCTTAGGAACAACCTCGCTTTGGAGATATTTTTTGTCAGTTGGCTCAAGTGAATATCCCAAATAGAGCTCATAAGTACTGCCGAGGATATCACCTGTGAGCGTTGAAAAATCGTATTCGTACAATCCCTTTATTAAAGCATCAAAAACGTTGTTATCAATCGTCAGGGTGTCACACAAGTCTTTCTTGAAAAGCTCTGTATTGAAGTCAAATTCGAAATCTAAGAACATTTCCTCCAATTCTTGGAAGAAAGTTATTCGTCGCGACCTTGCTGAGGTCTTCCACTTGGCATATTCATTCTTTGTTTGTCCTCTTGGCAAGGAACCTCTATCTTCTGCAATTCTAATTAGGATTAACCTATTCAGAATTTTCTGTGTCTGAGAAGATATTTCATTTACACTCAACACGTTGTTCAGGTGAATGCTGTTCGCAAGGTTTAGTCTCCATTCCTGCAAATCCTTCAAAAAATCGTCTTCAATTTCCTTTCCTATCTTTAGGGCATATAATTGACCTATTTCGCCGTTCTGAACAGCATCCTTTGCGAGATAATTCAGAGTCGCTTCAAATTTGAGTGCATAGTCTTGATAAGAAACGTTGAAAACGGATTCGTGTTCTTTAGCATTGTACAATCTCAATTCTTTGAAATTTGTCAATACTGCCCAAGTTGCCTTTTTCTTCCATGCATAATCCATAGCCTGTTCTGCGTAGGTTTTTCCACCCCTGTTGCCATCAAGGTCTTCGTCAAGTTTCTTAATCTCAATGTATATTACTGGCATACCATTGATTTTAAGGACATAATCGACCCGTCCAGAACCAGTTACGTAGAATTCAGGGTAGACTTCGTCCAAGTTGCGAATATTCCATCCCAAAATCCCTAAAAGAGGCTCTACTAAGGCTTGTCCAGTAGCTCTTTCATTGAGCGATGGTATTCTGGATTTAAACTTGTTTTCATATTCATCAATCAATTGTTTAAGCTGATTCAGGATTTGCTTGTCGAATTTTGGAGGACTTATCCAAGATATCTCTGGCAATTAGTGAAACCTAATAATAGTTATCAAACTGCCTTTTAATGCTTTATTATTTAGCCAACTACTGACGTTTTCCAATGAAAACAGAGGAAACTGAGAGGACAGGTCTGTAAACAACACACACAAGATTAAATTTCAATTGGATGCAGGATTAGACTTCAGTTTTTTCTTTGGGAGTTACTGCGTACCATCCTGTATTTTCATTGTTCCTTATTGCCTCTCTTATATAGTCGAAGGACTTCTCAATTGCAGAAACAGCAATAGCAAGCTCGTTTTTGTTGTGTATGTGGAGGGTACCCCAGTTTTCATGGTTCTTTATGTTTTGAACCCCTTCGATATTCTTCTGTCCAGTGTATATGTCAAGGGCCAGAGAGTTCTTCCGAAGCGTCAAATATACAAATGTTTTTTCTGGAGAATAGTAGGTAATAGCAGTCTGTGCAAATTTTACCCAAATTGATTCGTCGATATCTCTAATTCTTTTGTCCAGTTCTGCAAAGAGGTCTTGTACGTCTTCGTTAACATTTTTTCTTTTAAAATGATAATCTAAATCGTATTCAACTTCTTCACTGCTCTCCTCTGGGTCTTTGGGTTGAATGTTTGGTACTTCAGGAGTGTTTATAATAGATTTTAGCTCGATGATTTCTAACCCTTTTATTTTGTCTCTTTTTCCTTCGGGCAAGTCGTCTTCCCAACAAACCAAAACGTCGCATTTATCTGGGTCGTGGTAGAAATTGCTGCTCTTAAATTCAAATTCGATGTCAATCCTTTCCCATTTTCCCTTTCCAACATATCTAATCGCAGTACAATCAGGATACCCTTGTTGAATACTTTCAACTCGAATATTCAAATCATTAGCTATCAAACCAAAAAGGTAGACTACACCCTGCTCGTTGATTGGACCATAAACGAGTCCTCTGAAATTAAGCGGAGAACCAACAATCTTTCTTTCCTTATCTGACAATTCCCTTACGCCTCTTCAATAAGAAACGATTTAACTACTTCATATTAGTCCATTCTATTCTTAAAGATTTTTCAATGGTTAGGGTTTGCTGAGGCTCTGGATAATAAGAAAACAAGGAGAAAGAAAAAAGAGCACGTTCATGGCTTTTTACGTGTTAGGTTTAGGGATTAACGCTTATTCTTTTTCCTCTATCGATGAATCCAGCTAATTCGTGGGTTTGAACTTAAAAACTGCTGTTATAGCTACCGTTAAGGCGATTATTAGTATTAGCACTAATGCATATGGAAATTCTGGAATAGGAGTAGGTGTTGGGGTTGAAGTTGGATTTAATGTAAGCTGAGAAGTGGGTGAGGGAGTTGGCGACAACGTTGGACTTACTGTTGAAGGGGCGGTTGATGTAGGTGAGGGCGTTGAAGGTATAGGTGTTTTTATAGGTGAGGGTATTGAAGTATTTTCTTGGGCTTTTAGTGACAGGACTTGATTGGCGTTCAATGTGAAATTCCCTTGGTCATAGTAAAGGTCGTCTTGATAAATTACGAGGTTATAGTAGCCTGGAACAACATTGAGGGTAACTTCATTGTCTGAAAAGGGAATTTGGTCGTGATAACTTCCGCTTATCGGATTTATGATATAAAGAACACCTGAAGAGACAGAAGTTATGTCGATTGTTGATGTCATGTTTTGGTAATACAATAGCCCAAGGTCACCATTTCCTGCCGTAATTTTAGCATAAATGGCTCCATTGTTCGCATCATAGCTGAGTTGAGATAAAACGTTAGAGGCACTCTCAGCTGTTGTCCGACCAAAATTGTATGCATTTGGAACCATCTGGTAATTGTGGCCATTCCAATACTCAAGACGAAGATTAATGTCAGCCTGTGTGAACGTTATTGTAGGTTGCTTTGAACCTGCTCCGCAGAAAACAAGCTCCACATTATTTCCGTAGCCACCAAAGCCGCTAACTACGAAACCATAAGATGACACGTTAGCGACATTGAAGGTGACTTGGTCGTAGCTTACTAAACCATATCCGTCATCATAGCAAAAGTCTACATACGGTTGATTTGATGATGTGATTCCGCAAGTTAAGTTTAGTAGCACTGTACTGGGATAAACGAGCACTGCATTTTGGCCAGCAGATAAACTGTTGTAGCACCAATAGGAGCCATCTGACAGAACTTGCCCGTTTCCAGTAATACCTTGGCTTTGCATTGAGCCGCCGGTAAAATTGAAAATATAACTTCCGAAGTTTATTTGTCTATGAGAAGGCCATAAACCTGCAATATTTTGAATCCAGTACATATAGTAGGTCCCGTTTGCAACAACAGAGAAACAAACATTAAGTTGTATAGTAGTGGAGGCATCATTAACTGTAGCCAGTGAACCTACTGTAATGAGTCCAACGAAACTCTTCGTAGAATACCTATAAGAACCATTTGGCCCTACTCCATAATCTGCAATTCCTATGGGAGCTGGATTTCTAGGTGTAGGAATATACGACGCTGTCAGCTGAACACTAGAAGCCACTATTCCTGCGAACGACGTACAAGCTAAGAGTATGAATAAACAAGTAATTAGAGCCAATTGTAAGTCTGAAATTTTATTCATAAGCAATTCCATCGCTAAAGCAGTAATCTCATAACAGCGCTAATATATTTTACCCAATCACGAGGTCGTATAACGCTCGCCAGATAGATAACTAAGCGAATTGTTTGTATGATATGGCGTGTGGGCTGCAAAAATTTTAACCAAACGTTTAACCGTAGTTCTCAATTCTTTTACTTCCATCTATCTTCTATTTCCCACTTTAGCTGGATGTTTAAGCATATAATTATCAGGGCAATTCCTAACATAATTCTTAATTATTTGTTAATTGTGAAGGGTAAGTTTTCTTATCTTTTCTACCCCTAATCCTATTATTTTATTTGATTTATGAGGGGTAAATTCTTTATTTTTTTTTACCCCTTTTTACCGTAAGTCTCAATAACTATCCTCCTGCAACCATGCAGACCATTCTTTATCCAAGGTAGCTTGGTGCAAAGTCCTATGGTTGGTTGGATTAAATTTTAATGCACACACACAAGATTCTGACTATTCAAGAGTATTTTCTATGCAAAAAGAAGCCAATCTTTGACCAAATGCGGTGATACACATATGACAGAAGACAGACAACTAAAATGTGAACTGTGCGGTAAACATTTGAAGCCAGATGAATGCTATGAATACGAAAATTATGATTGCCTATGTTGGGAGTGCAAAAATAACGAAGAAGAAGAGGATGATTTTATCATTCTCTAAATTTCTTTTTACTTTGACCGTCTCTTAAACCATCTTACAATATAGTAAACACCCAAAACAAAAGCTATAACAATAAGAATTGTGAGAATAACAAACAAAAACGCAGGAACATAAGTTGTTGTTATTGTCTCACTCATTTTGTTTAGCTCAAGATATTCTCATTCAATCAGCTATTTAAAATCAATATCCCTTAGCACAACCTAAACCAATAGCCCACATCACTATAACATAGCCCATAATACAGATACCCTTAGTATAGGTGCCTATTTTGGCTTAAAGTACATAATGGCTGGGGAGTTTTAAGCAAGTGTTTAATTATATCATTTTAGGGTTTGAACTAAAAAGCCGTAAATCAGCATTGTTTGCGGTGAAATTAAAATTTAATCCCAATTGTATCTTCAAAAAATTAGATTCAATATCTCTGGAAAAATGAATCGCAGGTTAAAATATATTGGTCAGGAAAGTCAACAAACAAATCTCAGCGCGCTACCTCAAGTAACATTTACAAAGACCGAAATGGTAAATGAGATTGCCAGTGGAGGTTTGAATTTGACCGAAACAATAAGCACAGCTTTAAAAAATCAGATTGAGGCTGCTGTAAAGGAACAAATTGACCCTCTGTTTAACGAAAAGCCTGTTGTGGAAAAATGGTTCCGCCTCTTGTTGTCAGGAAACCCCATTCAGAGACTAACAAAGAGGCTATATTCAGGACAACCAAGCGACTTGATAAAAGTCCTTTGCAGCGACCCAAAAGTGAAGGAAAGCAAAGAGAACAACACTTTTCTCAAAGCTATTTCTTATCTTTTGTTTGTAGAGGTCGATGGAAATTTCGCTATTGATGTTTTCATACTCATGTTGGGTGCTAAAGGGAACGATTTTCATATCGTGCCAGATGGTTCTGTTACCTCTACGGTTGATAAGTCTTTTCCAAGTAGCTGTTACTTTTCGGTTGATGCTAAGTTATTTGTGGTGACTTTCTTGGCTTTTATGGGCGTGTAACTAATAATCCAATTTCAATGTTCCATCGTTAAAATCCCAATGCCAGTTTCTAAAGTAGCATAATATATCCATCCCAAGCAAGCTATATGGGAAAGTGAGAATCTGCGAATCTTTTTTCTTGACCTTTGAAGACATACAATGAATGCTTGATAGCGGGAAAATTTCAAAACTATCTTTTTTTCCATCGTTACACCTAAGATGAACTTGAACATCAGACAACATGTAGGGATATATTTCGCCTTTTGCTGTCACGCATGGCATCTGTGCTTTCTTGAGCCCATTACACTGTATTCCAAGTTTTAGTGTGTCAAATGGTAAAATTGTTGTTATAGTCGCTCCTGTATCAACAATAAAATTTACAGGTTTTAAGCCATGGAACTGAGAACAACCCAAATATCCGACAATATTGGCACTTCTATCTTTATCAACATCAGCGATTATGGGCAATGGACTTGTTTCCTACAATAAAAGACAAGCTGGGCGTTCTCGTACGTAGTGAACGGCAAAATCAGAAATGTTTTTTCCCTCTTTGTTTAACTTACGTATGAGCGTATATACGGACTTTTCAGAATATACAACCTCTTTGTCCTTAACAAGAACAAATTTGCCATAATATTTAGTCCGCAATTTTCTACTTTTGGCAATCCACTTATAATCTTCTCGCAAGCTATGCTGTCTATCCAACAACTCTTTTTCCAGATTAGAGTCTAGCTTACCTTTGATTAAAAGCGACATATCTCCTTTCCTCCTTCTTCTCTCTGCATGAGCTTTCATATGTATGTTCACTTTTCCATTTAAGTACTACTAAACCATGTTTAGTAATACTTACGACAATTCCGCAGTAAAGCTTTAGGAATTTCACATCTGTATTCAAAATCAACTTATGCAAATATAGAATTATGTGACTGTACAATCACAACCACACGGCATCAAATTCCTGCAAAACCACAGAAGCCTAAGTTTTGATACTGTTAAGTTAAGTTACCAAAATATAAAAAGCCAATGAGTCGGAATCATATAATCTACTTTAGTGTTGAGTGGAAAATGTCTTTGAAGAACATCTAAGTTATCGCCATAAAATAGCGTATTGGTAGGAAAACACTTGAATGGTCATGCCTAAGTAATTGATTGTTTTTTCTTAAAAAACTTGGGTTAGTTACTGTTTCTTGCTTGCATTTTGAATTAGAGTTTTCCACTTGTTTTCACCTTCGATAGTTATTCCGCAAGCTTCACTCGGAGTTTTTCCGTCTAAGCCTTCATGCGGTCTAATGTAATTGTGGAAAATCTGGTAGCCTTGCAAAATAGGAGTGTCGTTTATTTTTAGACCTCTCATAGTTTTCTCTCTATCACGGACTTCCCCATTTATCCGCTCCATCTTGTTATTATTCATGTCGCCTTGCAGCTTGATGTGGCGTATGTGTTTTGCATTTGGAAATATTTTGCTTGCTGCAACTGAGTAAGTTGGCAGTCCATCCGTGGTGAAGTTTTTAGGTTGCTTACCCATAAGTCTTCTAGACTGAATGAAAAGCTGTCGTGCATCATGCTTATCTTTTGTTTCAGCTACTTCCTGAGCGATTAAGAAGCGTGTTTCATCATCCATCATAGCGAATAGGTACTTCATGTTTCCAGCAATCTTCACATACAACTCATCCGCTCTCCAATTATCAGAAACATTTGGCTTTATCGTTTCTGCATAGTCACGCATAAGAGCAGTGTACTTTTTAATCCACATGAAAACCGTTTTATGCGAAACTTCAACTCCTAATAATTTTAGAGAGCGCATGGTATTTCTTAGACTTTCACCTGAGAAGTAAAGTTGCATAGCGCTAGTGATTGCTTGTGGATTATGCTTCATGCGTTCAAAACCAATGTTTACGCTGAAAGTTTTGTTGCAGTCAGCACATAAGAAACGTTGAATATCTCCAGCTTTATTGTGTCGTAACCCAAACTTCTTGATGTTATGTGAATGGCAGAAAACGCAACTTGAAATAACAACCTCTTGAATAACAATATTCTTTTTGACTTGCTCTTTTATTTTAAGGCTAAACTCTACTGCAAAAATGTGTTTGCATTCGACATGGCGATAAGTATTGTCAGGGCATTGGCAAACCCATTCACCGTCAACTTTTGTAACGCAGTATTCGCCATTGCCTGATTGAGATTTAACGGTGTAAATGCAATTATCTACTCTTTGAATTTGATTTGAGAGCTTTGCGATTGCTTGACCGCGTTCTTCTCTTGAGGTTGTTAGTTGGGTTGTCATTTTAGGCACCTAAAATACAGGTAGGTACCTAAACATATAAGCGTTTCGGTACCTAAAACTTATATAGAAGAAAGGTCTCAGTAAGTAATAGGTGCCTAAATTTGAAACTTCAAAAACAACTTTCAAGAAAGGTGCAAAACAAAGAATACCCCAAATGGGTAATTACAATACCACCTGAGAAAGTGCAAGCTTTGGGTTGGAAATCAGGAGAAGAGTTGGATGCAGCAATAAAAGACAATAAGTTAGTGATAACGAGTAGGTGTGAAAGAAATGAGCGATGATTTTTCTGTACGAATAGACAACGCTGCTAAAAACATCAAAGTAATTCGGTCAAAACCGCTTTTTGTAATGTATTATTATGAACTTGCTGGCAGAATATTAGATGATGACGTTAAGGATGTATATGATGAGTTTAGACGAAGAGGGTGGACTAGAGACCAAATACATGATAGTCTAGAAGTAGTGATACACTGCTATGGAGGAGACGCCGATGCCTCATATCGAGTCGGTCAAATTTTACACGATTTTGCCAAAGACATATCGTTCTTAGTACCCTTTCATGCAACTAGTGGAGCCACCTTAATCTGTCTTGGCGGAAAACAAATCAGGTTGGGGGCTTACGCTTCACTAAGTCCAATCGATATTAGAATTGACGATACTGAACTTGCAAGTATCGACAGTTTCAAAGAGTTTGCTATCAATTGCCGACGTGATGTAGAAAACATTTTGGATGAAAATGAATCCGAACGTTCAACTGATGTTGAGTCTGTGTTACTCTGTGAAATGGTAAAACAGGACAATGCCTTAAACATAGGTTCACTTTATAGACTGAGCAATCTTACAGGACTTTATGCCCATAGATTAATGTATGATTATATGTTCGAGAAGCATACTAATCGTCAAGCAATGGCAAACAAAATAGCACTTAGTTTGCTTAAGGAATTTCCTTCTCACAACTTTGTTTTAGATTATCACATGGCTCAGATGATAGAATTACCTGTAAAAGAGATGAATGAAGAAGAATCAGACAATACAAAAGCCTTAATATCCTTACTTGATGAACTGACCACACAAGGAGTAATCTGCCGAGATATTGGTGTTGACCCAGAAGGTGAAACCCTTAAATCTCCATTCTTCCGTTTATATCCAAATGAAGGTGAATAGAATGCCCCAAGACCAAATTAGTACCATCGATGCGCAAGACCTTATTTACAGAAGACGAGTCGAACGATTCAACATCACCAAAGGACTTACCAGAAAACAACAAATTGACCGTGTTAACGCATCTTCAGACAAAAAAGCGAAACCCCACAGAACAGCTAAAAAAGGCTGTTAGATATAGTAATAGATAAAAATCATCAACCGATTTTTTACAAGAGAAAATATCAACCGAAAAGTAACAGCTACTTGGAAAAGACTTATCAACCGTAGAGGTAACAGAACCTGCCAGATAACAATAAAAAGTTCATACGGCATGCCACATCTCTTGCCGACTTTGAGTCTGCATCGGTAACACTTGCGGCAAAACTTGATTTTTTGAAAACCTGCGGGTTGCCTTGTTTTGAAAAGTATATCGACCGAAAACTTCGAAACAAAATAGCCCATATGAGCTTTGTAATAAACGAAAAAGGCGAATTCCGTATGTTCGACAATAATAAGAGAAAAATAGTTGTGGTTGAACAGAAATTGGAAATGCTTCAATATTTCCTATCTTTAATTCAAAAAAGATTTCTTGAGAAGTTTGAGGAGTTCAACATTCAAACAAGAGCTTCTTGATTCCTTGTCAAAACCGTATACTCGTTTTTCGAGTGATATTTTGCGAGGGGTAACTTTTCTTATGTTTTTTACAGTTCTATAAGTGTTTACTCGATTCCGATACTCTCTATAGTATACCTTAACCTTTATGTGATATGTGTATGCTGAACCGAGTGAACACTTTTTGCCATTTTTAGAAATTATAAACCTAATATTACACCAGCAACCTATTTCAAAAAAGGTCTAATTTTTTCTTATTTTTATTGGTTGGGTTGGGTTGGTTGGTTGGATTAAAATTTAGCCGTTAAGGTTGAGGCTTTTCGAAACTTAGTTCAAATTCAGAAACCATAAAAGGAGATGTATAGAGAATGAGTTTGAACTACGAAATGAAATCAAATCTTAACGATAAGGCTGTTGATGAATTCTTAAACAGCCAAACGAAAGAAGGAACTTTTAAAACCTATAAAACCCAGATGAAACAATACCTTGAATTTACTGGCAAAACAGGGCAACAGCTAATTGACGAAAAGAAAGCCGACACGACTTTTCAAGTTGAGAATTCAATGCTGGCTTACCGCAAACATATTTTGAGCAAAGGAAAATCAGAAACGTAAAGAAGTAAACGCAAAACAGGAAGTTTTTCAGTTATGTGGATGTAGTGAGGAAAGCGCACAGACTTTAGCGGAAATGTCAGAAGACAAAACCGAGAGCATTGATAACGTCATGAAGGTGCTTGCGAAGAAAAACGCCTGTTTTCTAGGGCAGATTTGTTAATGGTGGAGTATTCGTAAATACAAGGTCTCTGATTAAGAGTCCGTCTGTTCCAGGTCCGGAGTATTTTGATGACGAGTGGAAAAATGTCACGAACGCTTCAAAACCGTTTCTTTCCAATACCGCTTTAAAGCCCGAAGGCAAAGTCACTGAAAAAACTTTGGTTTTAAGGGCGCCATACCCTTCAAGCAGAATAGCAGAAGGCGGAAGAACACTCTCAGAGGGCCAAAGAGGTATTGGAACGGTCCAACCAGCAAAGAGAGAATTACCGTGGATTTGCACTTTAAGTTCGTCTTTTCTAACAATTTTAACATTCTGTCCAGCAGGGGTTCCTGCCCAAACAGCTTTAAAGCCTGCCTGACCTTTCTGCACATCTCCAACGACTGCAACTGGAACGTATGTGTTCCCTTTTGGCGTCGGGAGCCATAAGTAAATTAGAAGGAAGTCCTCGTTTCCATATGAAGATTGCTTGTCATTGTGAAAGGCATGAATCATTATGTCAGGTAAGTTTAGGAGCTTTGGCGGATGAATAACTGCCTGCCCACTGTATCCATAACCTCGCATTATGTCTTTTTTTGGGTCCCTAATTCTATATTTCTTGCCGTGGATAATTTTGTCTAAAATATCTTTTTCGCTTATTGGTTTTTCGTCCACAATTTCAAACGCACTTATTTTCTTCAGAGTTTCATGTGAGCTTATTACAGTTTTTTCAGAATTGGAACTCGGTGATTGAGAAGAATTAAGAAAAGATTCTAACGGTATAGCCGATGGAACATTGGCGTTTTCCCAAAGGGTATTCAACATGTTTTCCGTTCTTTCTACATAATCAGAATCGTTTGTGTAAAATGTATTTTCAAAACTCGATGCGGAGTTCGACTTTTCTTTGTTTGATACTGGGTTCTTAAACTGGAAAAGATGTTGACCATCCACAACAGTAGTTCTTAGATAGCTGGTCGCAACGTGTTTGACCTCACAGCATTTTGGAAGTTGTTGTACTACTTTTAGGTTTTCGCTGATTATTGGCGCCATGATTCTTATTGAAATTCGGCTGTCTGCGCATTTCTTTAGCAGAGATATGTTTTCAGAAAATTCAATGAGACCCTCAGGGGAGGTCATCATAAAGATTTCCGCTTCTGCTGAACCCAGGGTCTCGCAATATTTTTTGTAAGCGGTTTCATCATCATTTATAACAAATGTTTTTGGAGTTGGTTTTCCAGCTTCAAGTTCAGGGATTTTGTCTTGAACATTTGAGGAGTTGCGCCATAAGTCCTCAAAGACGCAATTGAAGGCTTGGACGAGATCTCGGCAATTTGTCCACAAACACAGACTGTCTTCGTCAACAGAGATCGGGGTTCGTGGGCTTATGAAGAAAACGGCTTCTTCACTGTCCCGTATTACCATTCGAGGAAACACGCTAATGCCTAAATCAGGGTTTTTTCCTTTGAAATTGAACCCTTTCTTGGCAGTCATCTTAAGAAGTGCCTTAACTGCACCAGCATTTTGGCTTGATAATTCTGTTAGAAGACGAAACTGAACCACACGTCCCAATTCATTATTTGGGGCGTCAAAGACTCCAAATTGTTCAGCTCTAAGCAAACCCGAAACCGTTGAAACCGCAGATAACTGATTTTTCGCTTCGGCCACCATCTGGGAAATCTTGGAATAAACTTTGTGGCGTCCCTCAATAACTACGAATTTCTCCAATGAGACGTCAAGGCTTTTCTTGTTAAGCCCATTCCAATAGTTAAGCAATTGTTCTTTGGTGCTTTCTATGAGTGCTGCCTCATCCTTCTTTTCTTTGATTGAAGATTCAAGGATTTTCTTAAACGCCACGGGGGCAAAACGCATGGGGACCTCAAGAGTAGCCTCCACTAATCCTTTGGCTTGAAGATTTTTTAAGGTGCGAAAAATCTGTGCTTTATCCTTCCTAATCAGCCGTGCAACATCGGTTCCGCTTAAAACACCGTGCTTAGAAACAAACAAGTAAACTTCTACCTCGGAATCGGTCAAGCCGAAACCTTTTAGAACCCTATTTAAGGTCTCCTCGCCCAAACACACCCATCCAGACAAAGTAGTGATAGACTTTTGTCACTCACCACACCTAATATGCAATTAGTGCTTAACAGTTTTTCGATTACAAATCACTTAATTAGGTCGGGAGGTGAAAAAGATGAAAATAGAAAGAAAGAATATTTTCAGCGCGTTTCTTTTGTTAATTCTGACAACCGTTCCTCTAACCGCCTTAGCTACCCCGGTCCTCGCCAAAAACATGAACGTGCCTGAAGACACACTAATAACCTATTATACAGGCGGAAATGCCTCCATTGCCTTGCCAACGACACTGAAAATTCCAGTACCTGGAGGAGGGTTACGTCTAGTAAATACAATTAGAATTACCGGCGTTCATGTCGAAACGTCAAGTGTAGCAAGCGGAGACTACATCCTTGTCCATTTCTATGCTCCAGATTACCTGTTCCAATGGATTCCGTGGGCTGTTTTCACGACTTCAACAGACCCTGCTTTCTTATCGTTCTGGCGAACCTTCGTTTCTGGAACACCTATATACATGCCTAACACTTTTGACAATGTATTTTCGGGGTGCGATCTCACAGTAGATAGGCATGGGAACAGCATAACCATTAACTTAGCAACTGCGCAAGACATCAGAATCATTCCCGCATCTGTGCCCTCTGGACCACTGCCAAAATTGTTTACTTTGCCAGCGTTTTCAATGGAGTTAAACAAGGTCGGCGGTTCAGCACACGATGATATCTCAACTGTTTTAACCGGTTATGCGGGGTCTTCAGGATGGACTTCAACCCAGGATTTAATGGGATTTAACGCAGAAGGAGCCTTTACTTGCCCAGATTGGGGCTACGCAGCAAAACCAATGGTTGATAGCTTCGTCACCATGCACGGAATCTGGACATTCACTCCACCGTAAAGAGATACGCGACAGAGTCTGTGGAATCTTTTCCCCTTTTTGTTTTTGTTCTCTTCAAAAGGATGTGTTTGATTGAGTCAAGAATGGATGCTAAAAACCCTCGTAAACTTTGGATTTAGACAGTGCGACGCTGAGGTTTACGTATTCTTGACGCTCAACGGCACCCACAAAGCATCAGACATAGCAAAAGCCAATAGAATATACAAGCAACAAGTCTACCGAGCCCTAAAAAACCTGCAAAATCAAAAAATCGTTTCAAGAACCCAAGAAGTGCCAGCACGCTTCTCTGCTTTGCCGTTTGACAAACTCTTGGATCTGTTGAAAAAAGCCAATTTGCAGGAAGCAAAGCGAATTGAACAAAATAAGGACAGTTTTCTTGCCCTGTGGGACTCCACCGTTAAAGAAAAACAGGCAAACTAAGGGTACGCGATCATGTTTGATGTTTAATTCCAATTCTGGGAATCCATTCTTTCTTTTCGTCTCTCAAATACTTGGCAAAACAACATTTTCGCAAGAAACAAGTGAAAATATTCTTTATATTATCAAGTTGTCTTGAACTGATATTAGGGTCAGTTGGAATTTTTTACCGCATTTCTGTTGGTGGTTCGGTAGCTGTCATACTGTTTTTAGGTTTGCTCACAATTGGTTTCTATTCTCTAATTGTCGGCATTGCAAGTCTTTTTGGTAACTGTAAAAGACAATAGAACTTAATTCCACAACTCTTTTTAAACAACCTCTCAGTATTAACCTATTGAGTTTGAACTAACAAAGCGGAAAGCCGTAGCTGTTGCGGCGAAATTAAAATTTAATGCTATGCACAATTTTTCAAGATGTTAGACAACAACACATAGCGAAGGGTTCTGATCAAGTCTTTGAGGGATTTGAAGTTCATGTCAAAAGTTGAGGGATTGAGCGGAAGCTCTGCATTTTTGATGAATGTCACAGGAATTGACAAATTAGTTGAGTGCGCTTCTCAGCAAACCTTATTTTAAGTTGGACTGTAATCGGTTGCTTGAAAGGACATGTCAAAACTCACTATTATGATGGAAAATGACGATATGCGCAAAGTTTGGAATTACATCTTACCTAAACAACTCAAATCCACCAGCTATCGTCCACTCCAATCAATACCACTTCTCACCAAACAAAACTGCTCAAAAAAGGAAAAATAAGAAACCTATAAATTTTTAATCCAATTGTGCGCACCATATACTCGATTCCGACTATACCTATACCCTATATTGAATTGAATTACTACCCTGTCTATTCTGAATAACACAATCATAGAGTATATGATCTGAATCCTGTATACAGTCCTACCAGACAGTGTTTTTTCTCAACGCATACACGTCGTCGTCAGTTGGTTGGTGGTGGTGGTGGATTAAAATTTAATCCCTCCTCCCCACCTCGCTAACTTATTTTGATTCCTGCTTTAGACATTTTGGCAATTAGATAGTTTACAAAAGCCGAACAAGAAACCAGCATGAATTTTGCATCTTCAAAGCTCAAATTTGATTCCTCAAGCAATGAGTGCCTAATGCCGTCTGAACTGCTTGTATAACCGTACAGAGAATCGAAAGCCTTCTTTAGTGCACCATGCAATTCTATTTTTCCTTGAGTTTCTATTTTGTCAAGAGCTTTTCCCAATGTAGCTTTTTCGTCCCTCGTAATAATTCGACAAATTGCCTCAACGGAACTAATGGACTCTTTTATAGAATTTCTATAATCAGGGGATTTTCTGTTTGACAACAGTTTAAGTGCATCCTCTAGATGAGTTCTAACAGGTTTCAATGGAGTTTCCAATGCTTCTTCTATTTCGGCAATCTCTTCTTTTGATGTAATTTGAGTGATTTCATTTCCTACAAACCGATAGGCAGATAATTCAGCTTCAAGAACGGAGTTACACATTTCCATAAATTTCTTGTTGTTGTATTCTCTCTTGATAATTTGAAAATTCACAGGCGGTTCAGTCCGTTCATATACAAAAGCATGTACGTGGTCAGAATTAAAACTCTCATATTCCTGTTGTGTCAATCCAATTAGCTTAAAGGTTTTATCCGTCTGCTCTTCTTTTCCAATGACAATCCAGCCACCATCTTTCAAGTTAGCAAGTGCAATTATTGACTTTGTTATTTTGGCTCTTATTTCATTATTCCAAGATACAGGACCTTTAAATTCAAGGTGACGTTCCTCATTTGGATATTCGATTATGTCTGCAATCTCTTTTTCAGACATGGTCTAAAATATAGCTCGTTTTGGATATATGATTTGCGCGCGCTTATTTTTTTCGGTTGGATTAAACTTAAATTTCCATTAACTAAATAACAGTCATAGGTGAAAGAAATTGTCCATACCTATGACCTCTCGTGTGCGCTCCGAAAATTTTTTGAAGGGAATATTAGGCAAGGATATAGTCAAGTTTATGCTGGAAAGGTCAGGGTATACGGTTTGTTCCTATGGCTATGAGGAGACTTTGTTGGATGCAATGTCAAAACGCACGTTTCAAACGAGCAACTCAAATACCGGTCGGAGATTGAGGAAGTCTCCTGATTTGCTTGTTTACGATGATAAGACCATAATGCTGGTTGAAGTTAAGACCCGTGGCAGAGCCCGTCCATGGATAAGAGGGGAAGAGATTAGCGAACTTAAAGAGTTCTGGAATGATTCCATTCTTGTATTCGTTGTTCCAGATGACACCGTTTTTTATGCGAGGAGAACAGAAGAATTGGAAGCGGAACTCTACACGCCCAACTCAAATATCTATCCTAACTTATCAAAATTCCAGAACTTTCAGGACATTTTCACAAGAGTTAGCTCTGAAGACCTTTCTTATTACAGGAACATTGTTTTGCAGATTTTACAAATATTTATGGCAAAAAAATAGCTCCCAATAGAGCAAATATTGCCTTTTCTTTAAGAAATGTACGTCTTAATGAAATGTATGTCTTAGTTTTTAATTAACACACACATTATCTTACCTACCTACCAATACCATAGAAAAGAATTGGATATTATTTTTTTTAGCCTACACCAGTAGATTCTACTTAACACCCCAAACTTCACCGAAGGTAAAATGTGTGTGTGTATTAAATTTTAATCCCCAAACATAGACTCCACTTTTCTCTCTCGCTCCCTCTTGTTGCGCTTAGTTGCTAATGACCTGTGAATACGTCCGTTTCTTGACACTGTGCTTTGTGAAGCCTCGTAAAGCACACTGTGCTTTAGCGTTGCCAGAATTCCTTTAACTTTTTGGTGCCAGTAACTTTGGGGAAAGACTATTTCATGAGCCGTTCTATCTCGTTTAATTGTTCGGCGACAGCCTTCCCTTTTTCGGTTAAGCTGTATAAACTTTGTATGGGCTTTGTATCTAAAATTTTTCTTTGAACTAACCCTTCTTTTTCGAGGTCCTTTAGGTTTAGGCTTAAGGTGCCTCGGCTGGTTATTATCTTGGATAACTCTGTGTGTCTTGCTTCTCCTTTCTGGTGCAAGAACAGCATTATGCGAACGCTTGGAATTTTAATTATCTGTGAAATCTTCAATGCTTTGCCCTAGTTTGATGTATGAAGCTATACCCTGCTGATAATACCATAACACAGTAGATTGAGCTAAGCTCAGGCAAATGATTTATACTCTAACAACTGAGTAATACTTCAGATGGCTTAAAGAAAATTAGGTGAGTCGTCATGGAAAAAAAGGAAACTGAGCTGAAAATAAAGACCGAAACAAGAAAGCAGGAGGATCATAGAGGTGGATGCTTCAGAGCCTAACTTGACAAAAACGGTTTACACAGTAATTTGGAGTTTACTTCAGCAAGGCGTTTTTTCCCCTCAACCCGAAAACGTCATTATCGAAAGGGCAGACGGTCCCGACATCTATCCATGCAGAAGGTCATACGGGGCTGAAGGGTTAGACATGAGCCAGCTTGAATGGGCTGCAAAAGAAGGGCGTTTCTGGTTCAACGGTCCCTTCAGAGCCATAAAAATAATCAAGGACAAAGGCCTCATCCAAGGAGACCTGAGACTGGAAGTTGACCGAATGTCTTTTTCAACTTCCTTAAATGCGTCAGATTATCGCAATTTTGAAGTAGCCATCACAAGGTTGAAAGCTGAAACGCAATCATATGGGCTTAGATTGTCTTATAAACGACCAAACCCGTACAAGCTGATTCTTGTAGTGTCATGCGATAAGTCTCTTTCAGTAGCAAACGCAACAGAGTTCAACGACAAAATCCGTCTCCTACACGAATCAGTGGATAACGAATAATCATCTGCATACCTTGAAATGAACAAAAATGCGCTGTTTAATCTAACAGTTAGACTTGGAATATTCCCTATGGCGACAGCGTGTTTCCAAATCAACTAGCTTTGTTGGTTTCCACCTATTGAGATATACAGCAGGAACAAGGTGTCTACAAATTATTTCTCGGCATATTTTTCGTGAACCCACTTTTCCAAGTCTCCAAATATTTTTTGAACATCTTCTCCTCGCTCATACATCTGCTTTAGTTCTTCCTGCAACGACACGAATACCTTCGTTTCATATTCAACGAATAGGGAGTTTATCTGTTTGAGTTCCGCCTCTTCGGGGAAACCGGTCTTGAAGAATTCAGCCAAAATCTCAAAAAGCACAGATGGCGTCGTACTAAGAAACGTCTTCAAGGTCTGACCCGGCCCGCAATACGGGTATTTACTTAACCCTGGATAATGTTTTTCAATGTATTCGTTTAGGTCGGATTTCTCTACCTCCAGTCGTTTTCTTGCAATTTTTGTTAATGCATAGTAGACTCGTTGATGGCCTTTATCTTTCCTCTCAACATATTCTGGCTGTAGCGCTTTCAACCTTCTGATAAGGCTCACATCTAAACCTGGCTTGTTCCAATCGGCGTTTTTCTTGAAATGCGCCTTCAACTCTGTGAAACGCGCTTCCCCTTTCCCGAACAGAAAGGCTACTATTTCATAGTCCTTGGACTTCAAACTTTCCCTAAATAGTCCACTCAACCTGACCACATACTATCATTGATTGTTAGTTACTAACGTCAGTTGATTGTTATATAATTGAAGCCTATAAACTTTTGCGCATGTACGTGCGGCAACGAATACCTCTATAGACACGCACTAGGTTTGCCTAAACTTGACGCTTGAAACTGTTGAAGACCTTAAGTTTATTCGAGAACAGTACAAAGTTAAAGGCAGAAATAACCTCTTTTTAGTATGGAGAATACTTCAAGTTGTAAAAGGATACACTCGCCTGACCGTTCGTCAACTCTACTACATCCTCGTCTCAAGGTTCAAATATCCAGCAAACAAAGCCTTCTACAAAAGAATGAACAGATACCTCTGCAAGATAAGACGAGCAAACCCTGAAGTCCACATAAAATTCATTGACCCCACGCGGCAATTCGTCCTCTCACCCTTACCTTATCCACGAATGGAAATCTGGGTTGAAAAAGACTCCATCCGAAACTTTATAGCAAAACTCGCAGCCAAATACCGACTAAGCATTCAGGTCCTAAGGGGATTTGCGTCCCTCTCGATGTACAGGAAAGCCCTTGAACGCGCACGCAAAAGAGGTGTCACCACAGTTCTGTACCTAGGAGATTTTGACCCCAGTGGTTTGCTCATTGAGACCATAGCACAGGAGGAAATGGATCACAAAAGAGGAATCATCTTCTACCGTTTATCTATTACGATGGAGCAAATCATAAGATTCAAGCCTCCTTCACGCCCGGTTAACATGAAAGATTCCCGCGCGCCAGCGTTCGTGGAGAAGTACGGCGATAGAATTTGGGATATCGAGTCAATCAGGCCCAGAACCCTCTACCGCCTCATAGAGCTAGGCCTAAGGGAAGCCGTGCCTCCTGAATTCTTGGCTAAAGCTCAAACGAGAGAAAAAGCCTCCCGAATAGCGAGACCAGTAACGGAGCGCCTGAGAAAAACCATCGAAACAGAAGTCTCCCGTCTTCTAGAAGCCGGCGTATCCGAAGAAGAAATCCTGACGCGGATTTCAGGGAAATACACTGTTTAAGAGAGGCCAGAGAATGAGTGAAAAAACAACCGATGAAAGAATCATCGAATACATTTGGCTGCACGCTGATGAACCATCAAAGAAAATCCAGGCTGGAATACTGAAGGAATTTGGTGAAAACAGAAGCCTCAGTTGGATTGCCAATGAGCAAAAAGCATACTTAGCTGAGGCTGAGCTTTCTGTGGAAGAAGACGCCTCGGCAGCGCCTTCAATAGACGAGGACGCGGTTAAATGCATTGCCGAGAAGTTTCCAAGCGCTACTGAAGAGCTGATACGCAAGATCGTATGGTTCAAGTTGACTACGCGTTTTGGCTGCCGCCGCATCAGCCAGAAACTGAACCATGCTTTAGGGAAGGACACGGTGCAGAACATATGGAAAACATACGTATCCACAGCCAAACCCTGTAGGCAACCTTCGAAGTCGTACAAATCAAAGGAGCAGGACGACATCGATAGGCGCCGGACTCAGGCAGCGTATGAGGAAGAATTGACGAAGCTTCGAGAAAGGAATGAGGCGCTTGAAAGAGAAAACATACACCTTCGGCTAAAAACGGAAGGAAACGCCTTAATCGTGCACATAGCTGAACACGAGATGGCAAAGATACATCTTGAAACATATCAACGGTTTAGGCAATACTGCGAACGCGAACACCTAAGCACTTTTGAGGCGTTACGAAAAATGGACATAACCGCGTTCTCCCTGTTTGTGTCCTTTCCAGACTGGTACACAATACACGCTGAAAGCGAGGAGTCTAAGCTACTCGGTATGGAAGCCCTCAAATGGGAAGTTACCCTTGAGGTCAGCAAGTTCCTTCGCGCCAAAAACGCTAAAGAAAGGGAAACGCAACGCGAAGCAAAAAGGAAAAACGCAGAAAAGAAAACAGACAACAGCAAGCAGCCTGAAACACCAAGAAACATCAGAGCGCTCCCAGATCACGAAAAACGAAAACAACAAATCAGACTCAACCCAAACCTTTTTCCAACCTCCTTAAAACAAAAACCTCACACAAACAAAAAACGTATAGACGGTTCTTAGACGAAATCTACTCTTTTAGACGAACAAGACGCTTTTTAGACGAAATAGCCACTATTAGACACTTTAGACGCTGAACACAAAAAACCCTGTAAATCAACACAAACAAAACCATGGACTTTTCCACGATAACGCCCAAACCAAACCACACAAAAAAACCAAACACAACACCCACAAACCGTCTACAAAACAACACCAAAACAAACAACAAAACAACAAAGATTGGTCTAGACCAAACTTGTTTTTCCATATCGAAATTTTCTGTTTTTGCAATTTAAGTACGTGAGTGGACCTATGTTGTGTTTGCCTTATTTTTCTTCAATTTGCGATGCCACTGGTCTGGAGAGAAGGAGTTTTTTCATTTCTTTAAGAAGGGTTTCGGCCTTGGTCTTGACTGTTAAGTTCTCGCTTTCTGCTCTATTCTTAATTTTTTCGAAGAGACTTTTTGAAGTGAGCCAGGCGAGTTGCTGCTGTAATTCTTTCGACAGTTCGCTCTCCACACCTACGTCGTCCAAAAAGTAAGCGTCAATGATGCTTTTCTCAGCTTGATTTTTAATTGGGATTGGGCCTATTCTGGCTATATTTCCGATATTTGATGCGGCCCATTTTTTGGTATTTTCTTCGGTTGCGTCTTTCATGTGGCTTAAAAGGATGGGGAAAAGATTTTTTAGCACCCAGTCGCCGGTCTCAGTATCTCTTAACCAGTCTGATGTGATCACATTTATCGCTGACTTGAGTTTTATTCCTACTTCGTCGGACGGCGGTTTTCTTGCGATGTTCAGAAAGAGCGCTTTTACTTTTTCGTGCCTCATCAACTTGCTGCAGCTCTTTTGGCAAAGCTTAAGGAAATCCTCAGAATAGGACAGGCGGAGATCTTTGCTTAGTTTTTCGTCTTCTATTACGTCGAGAAATGCGTTGATTTGCCATTCTTCTAACTCCTCGTCTTTGTTGTTTGTAGGGTTTGCGTCTATTATTGCCTTAAAAATTGTTCTTCCCTGCTCTGTGAGATGATAGTGTTTGAGCCTTTGATCCTTGCTTTTCGCAAAGTAGACAAGTCCGGCTTCTCTAAGTTCATTAAGTTGTGTGGATACCCAGGGCAAAGTTTTGCCAAGTTTCTTGGCGAGTTCTTTGGGGGAATTTGAAGATTCACTTTGATATAGTTCTTCAAGAATATCCCAGCGCTTCCCTAGGAGTTTGATCAAAGTATTGGTGTTCGGCGTGTTCATAGTTTTTCACTAGTTTCGAATTTTCATTACTTAAGTTATTCATTTGATTTAACTAAATTTAAAACTTTCCAGTAAGATTAAGAATACGAAGAAAAGCCAATTATGGGAGAGTAGGCAGAAGTTGAAGAAGGCTACTGATGGCTCACAGATACGAATCAACACAGTTGTAACAGGCGAACCCGCCGCATGGCTAACTGAATGGAAAAGGAGAGGACTCGTTACAAGCTACACTGACGCCATAATCCAAGCCCTGCGGGTCTTCAATGAGAAACTCACTGAACAGGACCTGAAGTCAGCGCAACTCGACAACATTAAACGCATCGAAGATTAAACTATTCAAAGTTGTGACTTGGCTCTTATTTCTCTTCTAAAAGTTGATTTATCTATTTTCTTATCCTTTAGTTCAAAGTCCAACCACTTTATGATTAGCTGATAATCTCTAGAAAACCTGAATGGAGTGTATTTCTTGTTTTTGTTTTCCAGGTCACTTAATGTAAGTCGGTTCAATTCTTTACCGTTCAAATCTTTTATTATTTTAATTACACTTCTGTTGACAGGTGCGCACGCACCAAAAACCTGTTTATCTAATCTTATAAGAGCCTTAACAACTCCAGCACGAGTTTTTGCGTTTAACTTTACTTTTTCCTCAGAAAGATAAAGAACAATAGTTTTGCCGCTTATCATTTGAATTCCACTCGGCTCTAAGCATATTTCTGTCCAAATTTTCATTTGTTACCAACAATCTTTTTGGTGACTGAAATTTAAGAACATTTAGATGGAAACTTGATCATTGACTTTCAGAAGCCTGAGTTGAGGCATCTAAATTACTGAACTTCTAACATCTGCCCAACTCGGAAACATGCAAAGGATAGAGGAATGAAAAGAAGGGAGCCTCGCCCTCCTAATATTCTCTATAACCCTTTTAGACTTGTAGGCTAACTCTCATCATCATGTCCTCCTTTCGCTGTACAATCGGCGAAAATAGCCTGAACGCTCCGTATTTCTCATACATCGGGCTGATTGCCTCGACCACACTTTGGAGAGCCTCAAAGTTGCTGTTCAGCTTCTTTATGAACCTCTGCTCTCTTGACATTATCCTTGACATGACTCTGGGAAGAGTTTTGGCGCGATATTTTTTGGGCTTCTCCACGCTGGTTTGCTCGACAAACCCCTTGTCGATTAATCTGTCCAAAACCTTGTACCCTTTGCTCTGGGGCACATAGGCCCTTTTTGTCAAGGGCGTAACCTTGGATTCGCCGAGAGTAAGCAAGACAAAGTAGACCCTTGCCTCATACTCTGACAAGCCAAAATCCCTTAACATTCCAACAACCATTTTGCCGTTCAAAACTGCTTTCATTAAACCACCTCTGTTAGATACCTACGGGAAGCATGCCATCTGCTCTTAGCCGAAGCGACCTCGGAGAGGGAAGAGGAGAATGAGCATGCTGACTTGGGGGAAGGGTGTAAGGGAAACGCAGTGTCCTTTGCTACCAATTTACTCGCAATTCGTTAGAAATCAGTGTTTTATTGTTAGACATTGGAACTGCTCAACTGGGTAAAATTAGGATTGAGGATGATTGAAACTATATTCAGAAACCTTTATGCAAGTTTTAAATCAAGTTGGCATCAATATCAATTTGTTGACAACCATGATCGAAAGGGCTGACATAGAAAAGATTGCCTCGGAAATCACAAAGGAATACGTTCAATCACCCAAAAGACTCGTTGAGGACGCGAGGACCGAAGTTAATCTTGTCGAGAGCGAGCAAGGACGGTTTGTCCTTGAACTTTTGCAGAATGCCGATGATGCTCAGATTTCTGAGAATGCTTCGAACTTGGACTATTTCGGAGAACCTGAGATTATCTTTGAAGTAACAGAAAAGTTCCTCTATTGCGCAAATGGAGGTTTTCCAATTTCCAAAGATGGACTGGAATCGATATGCCGAGCTTTCTTAAGCCCCAAAAGAAAAAACACACCTGTGATTGGGTTTAAAGGGATTGGATTCAAATCCGTATTGTCATTTACTGACACTCCCGAGATATTTTGGCACAACGGTGCAGTTTCATTTTCCAGAGAGAAAACCCTCGAATTTCTCAAACTGAAAGCACCTAACGCTCTAAGCGCCCTCAACTCCTACAAGAATGATGTACAAGTCCCTGTGTTGAGGTGCCCCCATTTGTTGGACTTTGAGAAGGAAGTAGCAGAAGATCCTATACTGGCACGATTGCTTGAAACATCTGCCACAGTCTTTAGATTCACTTTCTCAAGTGAAGACGCAAAACGGGGTTCAATCCTAAAACTCAATGACATCAATACATCGATGGTTCTCTTCATGAACAAACTCGCTTCTGTAGAAATAAGAATGGGTGGAATCGATAAGATTTATAGAATATCAAAAGGTCCTGAAGTCAACCAAGAAACAAAGGATAAGGCAATTCTAACTGAAAATAGTGCAAATATTAATGACGGATTTAACGTAACACATTGGCATCTTGTAAGCGGAACATATGCGTTGCCTTCAGAGATAAGAGAAAAGTTGCCCCTTATGTGGAGAGATACCGAGTCCATCAAAATTTCTTTTGCTATCTCTATTAATGACAAAGGAAAATATAGCGCTTTGCCCGGATCCCAATTTCTGCACGTGTTCTTTCCGACTCAAGAAAGGACACCCTTTCAAATGCTCCTTCATGGCACTTTTAGAACTAACGTGGATCGTCGTTTGTTGGTTCAAGATGACCCGTTAAATGAATTTGCCTTGACTAAGACAGTTGAACTGCTACGAGACAAAGTACTTCATGTAATAACCAAGAACATAGAGGATCCCGGACAGGTTCTTGACTTTATTTGTCCACCAGCCGAATCCGGTATTTCTACTCTCGAACAAACTATTTGGAACCGTGTTATCAATACTCTTGCTACGTTTCCATTCGTGCCAAATCGTGACAATACGACGCCTCTGCCGCCAAACGATGTGTTGATGTCACCCCTAACTGGCAACATTGAATTGTTAAAGTCAGTATTCGAGGGAGATTATGCAAAGCGATTATGCTATGATTCCATTGATTCAAATAAAAATAGACGTTATTTGTTGGAGAAGATGGGGGCAAGCCCTTTTGGTGTATTAGAACTTCCTGAATTGCTTGAAAAGTCGTTCAAGCATGAAGTTAAGTGGGTAGCGACCGCCTATTCAGTTCTGGACAAAGTACATAGTTACTTGAAGGCTGTTGATTCGTCGAAAGACGCTCAGTTTATTCTTGAGGTAAAAAAGAGGAAACTTTTGCTTTTGTCAGACAATTCAAAGGCGAGTTCACAATCGGCAACAGAAGCTCCAATTTTCTTCTCCCCGTCGGGAAACACTCCAATGCCGCCAAAAGGGTTGAAATTACGCTTTCTTGAGGGCAAAGCTGTTGACGAATATCGAAAAATGACTTCTAGGAATACTATTAGGGGAACATTTCTGAATCAAGAACTAAACATTGACGAATATGGCGCTATTCCGATAATAACCAAAACTGTGATACATGCCATAAGAGAATTCTGGAAAAAATGGCCAAATGAGAAGCTTTTTGAACCTGAAAGGTTGCTGGAATTTCTTCAGTCTCTGCTACAAGAAGATTTACCCGAGGATGCGAGGGTAAAGGCAATTTGTTTAACTCCAGTTTCAATAGTAGGAGAAGCGAAGTATGCGCCAGCTTACTCTGTTTACGCTTCCAAAGAATGGACAGGTAATGAAAATCTAGAATTTATCTACAGCAAGTCAAACTTTCTAAGTCCACCAGTTGGGCTAAGCGGAGAAGACAAACAAAAATGGTCGAAATTCTACCAATGGATAGGCGTTTCATGGCTTCCGCGAATTATGCCTCAATATGAGGGTTTTGCTGACAGCTACATGTGCGCATGGATTGGTGACCAATGTACCAATAGCCCCCACTCCGTCTTACCTTCCTGGGAAGACTATACCAAATCGGTCTCCGAAGATTACAGCAAACTTGGCGATGAAAACCCGCTGTCGAAGAGCACGGTGTACCTGAAGACATCGTGGTTTCTTGATAAATTTGATGAAATAATAACTGATCCTGCAAGATGCTTAAGGCTCCTTTCGGTGATAGCGGAAAATTGGGACAGCCATTATTCCCGTTTCAGCGAATGCGACATTCAATGGAAGAATTCCCGCGAATGGTACTACAAGGATGCAAGGATAACATCATACTTTTATTGGAGGCTCAAGAACGCCAGTTGGTTACCATCTTCCAGTTTTGAGATTTGGGGATTTAGAAAGCCTTCCGAGTTATTTCTTAAAACGAAGTCGGTATTTGACAAACTCGGCGACCTTGTCCCATACATACAAGTCGAGGAAAAAAACGCAATGTCTTTTCTTCAGAAACTCGGTGTCAGAAATAGCTTGGACTTATTATCCCCAGATGATTGGTGGAGGATTGCTATTGATATTCCTAGGTTATTGCCGCCAGATGCTGAAGTAATTAATCCTATTTACAGAGAAATTTTAAAGACCAAAGGAATAGAGGAAGATAGTGTTCCCCAAGAGGAATTCATGTCGCACGGTAAGTTGCTCGTGTTAAAGGATGGCGTCTACCAGTTTGAGGAGAGAGATGAAGTCTGGTATGCAAAGAACGAAGAGATAGGGCGCCTATTTGGTCCAAAGCTGCCGATGTTTTCAATCAAGAATGACGAAAACAAAGGCGCCGCAATAAAGAGGATATTTGAAATCAACGTTCTGGATGAGCGTCTTGATCCAAAAGTCGAGTTGGGTGACGAAGACGAGTCGGCTTCGGTTTTGCTTGAATCTCTGTTTGATGAATTGAAGCCATTCATATTAGCTAGAGTGAATAAGCAAAGGCCAAGCAAGGAAAAAGAGGATGCCTCATTACTCAGAAGGCTTAAAGTAAAAGCTCTAAAGTCTTTGCAAGTTTCTTATAGCCTGTCGCTTCAGGATAACGTACTAACAGCGGCTTCCAATGGAGGAGTTTTTCTAAATGAGGAGAAAAACACTATTTATGTGGATGTCTCCAAGTTCGGAGCGAAAGACATAGCCTCAATTCAAGGTAGTACACAGCTTGCTAGTGAGATGGGCAACCACATTGCAAACTATCTTGATATTGACCTTGCGGATTCCTTCATATTGCTTATGCAGACAAATGAAGAACAAAGATTCAGTATTCTTCAAAGGGTGGGCATATACGGAAGCGAAATAACGCGCATGAAAGAGCTCTTGAAGCAGCAGGTTTTGGAGAAGGCGCCCGTTGTAACGCTACAGGTTCCAACACCTGCTGTAAGAGGCGATTTATCTGACACATCTTCTGGACAACCTTCTATTCAGCAAATCAGTTCAGTTCAGGTTCAACCTGCTCCACTTGAACTGTGGGATGCCGATGAACTAGAATTCGGAGAGGCTATTGACATTCAGTCAAGTTCCGGAAACAACGTACAGTCTGCACACACAAATCTGGGCGGCGAATACTCGCAGCCAGCACATGTAACAGACAAAGAAGAAAGAAGCAAGATCGACCAGGCTGGTGTTAAGTGCGTCAAAAAATATGAAGAATGGAGACACAAGAAAGAGCACGGATGCACACCGAACGTAGAGTCTAAAGAGAAAGCGAGATGCGGCTACGATATTTTGTCGAAATGTGATAAAGAGGAAAGAAAGATTGAAGTTAAATCTTCAAGAGGAGATGTTCAAGTAATTGAGATGACTGCTCCCGAGTGGGATGCTGCTAGAACATCAGCAGAAAGCAAAGCTTACTTTCTATATAGAGTCACTAACTTATCCAAGTCAAGTGGCAAAGAACCCGACATCATAATAATCTCGGAACCTTACAATAACCTCCTTGGAGAACCTACCCGATTTAAGGTAAGACTAAGTTATCTCAAAGGAAAAAAAAGAATAGTTCATTTAAAGAAAGCCTCGGAACCCGAGACCGAAACTGACGTTTAGTCTATGACTCAAGGGAAATAGACCGTGATTTTCACGTTAACTTAGGATTATTTGAAGACACTTCAGACTCCAACATCTTCTCGAACTCGTAGACTTCTTTGTTCTTGCCAACAACCTTGCCAAGGATTTCACCGCTTTTCACAGGTGTCTCCCATAGTGCGCCGAGCACTTCTCGCACCTCTTTCTCATCTTTGGCTGCCCTGCAAACTCCTTGAACTGTCACTTCTTTTGGCATGCCTTTTTCGCGCATTTTCTCATTAAAGTCAGCAGCCTTTAGAAGCTGGATGTTAATTCTTGCTGCATATGTTGCGAGGCTTATCACAGTCTCATCCTTTAGCTTGACACTCTCTTTAGGATTAAATGCTGAACCGGCAAAGACCCCTACGATGCCCTGCTTAATCGATCTTCCTTCGGACGTGTTGACCCCGAATTCTGTGCTCCATCTGAGCACTTCAAGAAAATCGTCCACTTGTCGCTTCTGGACAAGTCCCCACTTGCATTCTAACACGTAGGTTATAGGCGAGGCAAATATTCCTGGTGTGACGCTCCAAACCCTATCCACTTCAGCGTTCTGTTTTCTGCCACCAACGCTTTTCATAAGGTGCAGTGTGATTCTGCGTGGGTCCATTACGTTTGTTCGGTGGTTTTGGGTCTGAAAGACCGCTCCGACAGTGAACTTGTCAATGAACCACTCAACGGCGGCTTCCCAGTTGTGACCAATCCTGTTGTGGCGACCTTTCATCTGCCTAACATAGTTCTGCTTGAAGATTACCGCAACTTTCAGGTCTTCTGGAGCCAATGAGGTGTGATAGTAGTAATTGTAAGCGTTAAACAGCTTGACCACTTGAAGGTCAGGATATAGCTGCAACGCCCGGGCGATGGCACCTTCACCCTCGTAAGGAGAACAGTCGAGCTTGTTTTGGATAAATTCAAAACTTACCAGGTCTCTTAGCTTTGTGCCTTCCAGAATTTGGTCTCGAATCAAATGAATGCGCTCTATTATCGGGCTGGTAGAAGATTTGCTGTCCAAGACCAAGTTTGTCTTTCTAATCGCATCCTCTATGGCTTGCTCTCTAGTCTTTCCAGAGTCTATCCATGTCAGCAGATAACCCTCTTTGAACGGGGTCTGCTTGTCATGCATCCTATAGCCTCTGACGTAGACAAGTCCGTTTCTCTCAAACCTTCGGACGTTGGACATGATGTCGCTGGGCTTGATGTCCTTATCCTTCAACGTCTCGACAAGTTCCTTGGAATAGAATGCCCTATCACGATTGTCTTTGATGAAATCAAGGACTATCATCGATTTGCTCTGACCATTGACGCTGCCCCTTCTATCCGCGTACTCTTTGCTATACGTAACAAGCATCTGACCCTGAAAATTGAGTGATGTCGTTTTTCCTGGTCTTGCCATGTAAAGATGATACTGCCTGAGGTTAGAGGTCTTCCCAGCTCTTCCCCTGAAAACCTTTTCGGTATTGACCTGAGGCTTTGCGGTCCTGAGAATTTTGCTTTGTTTCCAAAGCCTAATCAAAGAGCTTTCAATGGAATCCCGGCTAAATCCAATTTCCTTTCTGATTTCCTTGGAGCTTCTTGGCTTGCCATCGCTAAGGAGAAGTAGAATCTTATGTGCCGTTACTTTTGGAGGCAATTTCCATTCCCAACATACATTAGGTCATCCAGTGCTATAAGTTCGACGGTATAAACCGAGAAGTGAAATGATAAAATGCGGCAGTTTTGGAGCAGCATTTATATCGTCTAAATAGCTAAAAACTGCTTAAAATGAGCGTATTTCTGGAGTTATTGGTGGTGCTGCGGGCAGGATTCGAACCTGCGAACCCCTACGGGAAAGGATTTCCCATCGGGCGCTCAAGTCAAAGCGTCGATCTTGAGTCCTTCACCTTTGACCTGGCTTGGTTACCGCAGCAATCTTTAAGCTACAAAACTGTTCGAATTCTGTCTTATTAATCATTTCCCGCTACCGCAAAAGTAAAAACGATGCTTCAACCATACAATAAGGAACACGCATGCTAACCCAGCACAAAATAATCCTTGGCAACAGCCAACAAATGCCCGAACTCCAAGATGGCAGCGTACAATTAATGGTTACTTCGCCGCCTTATCCCATGATTAAAATGTGGGATGCTCTTTTCGCGAAAGCAGACCCAAAAATAGCTGAGCTATGGCAGAAACTAAGCGCAGACTGCCAAGAAGAAACCGTGACGCAAATCTACGATGCCATGCATGATTATTTGGCTAAAGTTTGGCAGGAAACCTTCCGCGTCCTCGCTGACGGCGGCATAGCATGCATAAACATCGGCGACGCAACACGAACAGTAAACGGCAGATTCCAACTTTTCCCCAACCACGCGAGAATAACGGAGATTTGCGAAAAAATCGGCTTCACCACATTGCCCTACATTTTATGGAAGAAACCCACGACCAAACCAAAATACAAGGGAAAAGGCGCTTTTCTAGGCTCAGGCTTCCTGCCCCCAAACGCCTATGTGACACTCGACTGCGAATTCATCCTCCTCTTCAGAAAAGGCAGCCTCCGCAAATTTCAACCGCACGACCAAACGCGCTATGACAGCGCCTTCACAAAACCGCAACGTGACGAATGGTTCAGCCAAATCTGGACTCTTAAAGGAACGAGGCAGACGACAAGCGAACTGGAAAGAAGAACCGCTGCCTACCCCGACGAAATTGCCAACCGCCTTATCAAAATGTTCAGCATCAAAAGTGACATCGTACTAGACCCGTTCCTTGGCTCAGGGACAACGGCAAAAGTAGCCATGCAAAACGAACGTAACAGCATCGGG
>Ga0187886_1000410_pt1 | contig 52745 bp, 47 predicted proteins | sample June2016WEW_20_1_FD_133001 | JGI IMG/M metagenome (GOLD analysis project Ga0187886, IMG submission 133001) | Peatland microbial communities from SPRUCE experiment site at the Marcell Experimental Forest, Minnesota, USA - June2016WEW_20_150 | ecosystem: Environmental > Terrestrial > Soil >... | reverse complement strand
TAGCGGCGTATATTCATCAAAACCCGATACGGGCAGGATTAACAAACAAGTTGGAAAATTGGAAATACACGAGCTATCGAGATTATGTTGGTTTGGAGAACACAGGTATGATAAACAAAGAGATATTGCTGCAACAGTGCGGCACAATTGAAGAATTCAAACTATTTTCAGAACAATTGCTTCTAACAGTGGATTCAAAATACTGGATATCTTGATAGATGGAGTCCACTTCACTTAGCTTATCTTGGGTAAGTGGACTCCATCTAACCTCCTGACAGCACTAGGATGATGGGTAAACTCGTGAAATTAGTATCAGACTAATATTCTGTCTCTTTGATTGACTTTCCGCCCTCTATTTCATAATTTGTTATACTATAACAAGTTACACTGCGTCAAAGGTGGACAGACTCCGTCGCACTCTGACGAGCGCATCAGCCTTCCGCCTAAAAGATGGCGGATAAACTGGCTGAGAAGAGCACGAAATACTACGAGGACGCTTATAGCAAGAAAAGCTCATGAGTAATCCTTGGGAATTTGTACTCTTCAAAAAAAGATAAGGAGCAAAACGGAGATTGGCGAAGTGAAATAACTTCGATCTTTATCAATTTCCTACAATAAACCTATGTCTAAAACTGCAAAATGGATCATCGGCATTATTGCTGTTCTCGTGTTTTTATTTGGTCTGTTTGTTCTAACGTTGGTTTCATGGATGTTCTCCGATGAAAACGACGAGACGACCACCACCGGCGGGGAGAAGATTGCGGTCGTCGAGCTGAAAGAACCGATTGTCTCTTCGGAAGAAATAGTACGCCAGTTCAAGAAGTACCGTGAAAACAAATCGATACGAGCAATAGTATTCCGGGTCGAATCACCAGGCGGTGGCGTGGCGGCAAGTCAGGAAATTTATGAGGAAGTGAAGAAGACGCGTGATGCCGGCAGACCTGTGGTTGTCTCGATGGGCTCGGTAGCAGCAAGCGGCGGTTATTATGTCTCATGCGGCGCGACAAAGATTGTAGCAAATCCCGGAACACTAACAGGAAGCATCGGTGTCATTTTCCAATTCATGCACTTCAAGCAGTTGATGGATAAAATTGGCATTGATGAAACCACATTGAAGACGGGAAAGTTCAAGGATTCCGGTTCGCCTTTCCGCAAAACGACGGAAGAAGAGAAACGATATTTTAACTTGCTCATCGGCGATGTCTATGACCAGTTTGTCGATGTCGTAGCGGATGAGCGAGGGCTTGATCGGAAGGAAGTACTGAAGTATGCCGATGGCCGTGTGTTCACCGGACGACAAGCGGTGGAATATGGATTTGTCGATACACTTGGCACCATGGAAGATGCAGTGAGCATCGCGGCAGAATTAGGCGGCATTCATGGTAAACCGAATATAGTAAAAGAGAAAAAAAGAAAAACATTATTTGAAAAACTCGTCGGTGATGCGGCTACTGAAGTGACAAAAATACGGCAAGAATTTTTACAGCAGCCGTTGTTGCAGTACCGATTCACATCTCCCAACTAATTTTGTGAGGAGGCTTCGTGACCAAAGCAGATATCGTAGATGTCATTGCATCGGCAACAGGGTTGACGAAAGTAGAAACCGAAGCTGTGGTGGATGGATTCATTACAACGGTTATCGGTGCGATGAGGGATGGAAGGAATATAGAAATTCGCGGTTTCGGCAGCTTCAAAGTGAAGAAACGTAAGGGCCGAGTTGCCCGCAATCCGCGTACGGGTGCTCAGGTGATGGTGGATGAACATTTCGTTCCGACATTCAAGGTTTCAAAAGAAATGAAGCAAATTGTGAATGAGAACCTCAAGAAGGAGGTTTCATAGTGGCGGGAATGAAGCCCAGGATTCTCTGTGCGCATTGTAGTGCGCCGCTTCAACCGGGAAATCAGTTCTGTTCTTCATGTGGCGTGGCAGTAGATTGGACAGAGGAAATCGCTTCTGGATCCCCCATGAATTTACGAATGGAATCAACAAAGCTTGAATTACACGAAAAACAACTACGGCCGAAAAAAGCATCAACTTCTTGGTTGTTAAAGTCAATCCTGGGCGTTGTTGTCATAGCTGCACTCGCTGTTATTGGATATGAGTTTTTTATTGAAAAGGGCCCGAGTGCCGGATTAACCCAGCAAGTGCCTGCTCAACCGAAGACACTGACGGGAGAAATGGCTCAGAAGCAAGCAGAGATTCAGGCATTGGAAAAGGACGTTGCCTCTCATCCGAACGATATGGCACGAACCCTGCAACTTGCCAATTTCTTGCACGACGGATTATTCTATGAGAGGGCGATTCCTTATTACAAAATGTTTCTTGTGAAAAACCCAGGTGATGCTAATGCTCGCGTAGATTTGGGAATTTGCTACAAGGAACTTGGCAATTTTTCAGAAGCAAAAAAGGAGATGAAGGAAGCGTTGAAGTACGTTCCCAAACATCTCCAGGCGAATTTCAATCTTGGGATTGTCTGCTTGAGCGAAGGCAATGTCCATGAAGCAAACGAGTGGTTTAGAAAAACAGTTGCATTGGATCCTACAAGCGAAGTCGGGAAACGAGCGCAGCAGCTTTTAACTCAACACAACTCACAAACACAGAAGGCGAACTAACAGAAAGGATACGCATATGCCATGTGGTCGTAAGCGAAAGCGCCATAAAATGGCGACTCACAAGCGCAAGAAGCGCCTGAGGAAGCAGCGTCATAAGAAGAAGGTCCGTTAGGTATCAATCCCTTTGCCTGTCGTTCGTATGTTTTGCGACAGGCAGGGTACGGATTGGCGCATGGTGAGTTTCTACAGTGAGTTGAGATTTGAGTGAAGTAGAGTATTGTTGTTCTTTTTTTAAAATAAATAAATAAATAAACTGGAGGTTGTTATGGCACAGGAAAATGACGGCATGGCGAAGGGACTCATCGCAGGGTTTATCGCAGGCAGTATTGTAGGTGCGGTAGTTGCACTCTTGTATGCTCCCAAGGCAGGAAAAGAATTACGCGCTGATATCAAAGAGAAGGCAGGCGACATAATGGAAGATGCACAGGAATATATGGATCGTGCGAAATCGAGCGCAGTGGATATTGTGAACGAAGGAAAACGGAAAGCGAGCACGCTTGTGGATGATGCTCGCCGTAAGGCAAACACTATACTTGGCGATGCCGATCGAGTGATCAACAATGCGCGCAGCAAGACGTAAGGCACAAAGAACACCTAAGCCTCTGTTAAAATATAAATAATTTATTTTATCGAACCCAGAAAAGGGAAACTCGAGTGGAAACATTATCTGAAATACTAAAATTGGTGTTGTACTGCAGCGCTTCCGCGGTATGCATCTATCTTATTGTAGTGCTTGTTCGCTTCAAAGCATTCCTGCAAGTCTTGCAGATTGAATTGATCGATCTCAACAAGAATCTGAAGCCCATTCTCGAAAATCTCAACGCGGTAACGGACAAACTGCGTTTGATTGCCACAAAAGTGGAAGATCAGGTCGATATAATCCATGGAGTGTTTCTTGCGTTCAGGCGTGTTACCGAAAACATTACGCGGCTTGAAGAACACTTTCAACAGCGTTTGGAAGAACCGCTGATGCGTGTGGGCGCGTTGTTTGGCAATATCATCAACCGTATTGTATCATTGTTTATGCGGCGATAGCAGAATATTCTTTGAAGCACCGCTGAAGAAGAAATCTGTGCTGACGGTGGATGCCCACCGCCGGCATCATTTTACCTCAAGGAGATACTATTGTGTCAAAAGCGATAAGTAAAGAATATACCATTGATAAAATCCGTAATATTGCAGTCATCGGTCATGGCGGTTCCGGAAAAACGACGTTGACCGAGTCGTTGATGTTTGTGGCGGGAGCCGCTACGCGAATAGGGCGCGTCGAAGATGGTTCGACTATTTCCGATTATCATGCAGATGAAATCGAACGTAAGATTTCCATTAATGCGGCTGTGCTACACGCCGATTGGCAGGGAACAAAAATTAATATTCTCGATACACCGGGATATTCAGACTTCACTGGCGAAGTACTCAGTTCTCTCCATGTCGCCGACCTTGCTGTGGTGATGTTGAAGGCAGTGGAAGGTGTCGAAGTTGGTACGGAAATTGTTTGGAACTACGCCAAATCCTTACATATACCAGCCCTTCTTATTGTGAATAAGCTTGATAATGAAAATGCTGAGTTCGATCATGCGGTCGCAACGGCGAAAGATCGATTTGGTCATGATGCTGTGATCGTACAATTCCCTGTGAATCAAGGACTTCCGTTCGATACGGTCGTGGATGTCTTAAAGATGAAGGTGCTGAAGTTTAATCGTGAAGGCAGCGGTAAATTCACAGAAAGCGATATCCCTGCAGACTTGAAGGAGAAAGCTGAACAGCTCCACGAAGAGTTGATCGAGAAAATCGCAGAGACCGACGAAGCATTGATGAACAAATTTTTTGAAGATGGCACGTTGAAAGATGCCGATCTCGAAAATGGCTTCCGCTTTGCGCTGTTGAATAGAAAAATATTCCCTATCTACTGTATTGCCGCTTCACTTGGCATCGGCACGAGTCCATTGATGAGTTTCATAACAACGTATGGACCATCGCCAAAGGATCGGGGCAAGGTTAAGGCAACCAATCTGAACGATAAAAAAGAAATTGAAGTAGAACCCGATGGAGCAAAAGAACCATCGTTCTTTGTTTTCAAAACAGTTTCGGAAGAGCACGTTGGCGAGTTGTCGTACTTCCGCGTGTACTCCGGCACCATTACTGCAGGATTGGATCTTGTCAATCAATCCAACGGTAAAAGTGAACGCCTCGGACAGCTCTTCGTGATGAATGGAAAAGAGAGGTCTGAAATTACAAAACTTGTCGCCGGTGATATTGGTGCTGCGGTGAAGTTGAAGGACACGCACACAAACAATACGCTCAGCAGCCGGGCCTTCCCGGTTTTGTATACACCGATTAATTTCCCGGATCCGGTCATTCGTATGGCGATTCATTCCAGGTCGAAGGGAGATGAAGATCGCATGGCGAACGGATTGCATTCCTTGCACGAAGAGGATCCGACATTTGTCATCTCGGTAGATGGCCAACTCAGTCAGACGGTGATTGCCGGTCAGGGAGAACTCCATCTGCTCATTGTCACCAAACGTCTCAAACTGAAATATGGTGTGGAAGTTGATCTCACAGAACCAAAGATTCCCTACAAAGAAGCGATTCGTGCGACAGCGCCGGATGTGGAATACAAACACAAGAAACAAACAGGCGGGCGGGGACAGTACGGACATGTACACATTAAGATTGAACCGAGACCGCGGGGTGCGGGATTTGAATTTGAAGATGCTCTTGTCGGAGGAGTAGTTCCTGGTCGTTTTGTTCCGGCAGTTGAAAAGGGTGTTATCGAAACGATGCTGCGCGGCGTGCTTGCGGGCTATGAAGTGGTGGACGTGAAAGTAACGATCTTCGATGGTTCCTACCACGCAGTGGATTCTGACGAGCATTCGTTCAAGATCGCCGGTGCGATGGCGTTTAGAAAAGGAATCATGGAAGCGAAGCCTGTTCTTCTGGAGCCAATTAATATTATTGAAGTAATAGTGCCAGATGAATACATGGGTGACGTGATGGGTGATCTCTCCGGGCGTCGCGGGAAGATTCAAGGTATGGAAGCTGAAGGACATTTCCAGAAAATCAAAGCAAGTGTACCGATGTCGGAGATTCATAAGTACTCTACGATTCTTCGTTCGATGACACAAGGCCGTGGAGTCTATAAGACGAGATTCTCACATTATGACGAGATGCCGCGCGAGGCAGCAGAGAAGGTAATCGCTGCAAGCGAGAAGGCGAAAGTAGAAGAAGAATAGAAATTTTCACGTAGGGATTCAATATATTGAATCCAATGTATTATTGAAATGCCCCGTTATGGTAAAGAACCAGCGGGGCGTTTTATTTCTCCTCCCGTCGCTGTTGTGGATCAGCGGAGATCAAGCTCCGAGGGAATCATGTGAAACTTGGAGATCTCCTCCCTATTATTTTTGTTCTCAGGCGAATCGGATATTTTAGAGCTGAATGGGCTTAGAGAGTTATTTATGAAGTAGGTTTGATTTTGAGAATTGAGTTGACTTTCGAGAGAAGCGCCTCAAGAGTGAATCCCTTTGCTAAATATTCTACTGCTGCGCCGGTTTTCCATTCTTTATCTGATTGAGCTTGATTTGTCATAATAATCACGGGGATGTTAGCCGTTTCCGGAAATTCCTTTAGCGTTTCTAACATAAGGAAGCCGTTTAAATTATTCATAACGACATCGCTAATGATTAAATCAGGAATGTGCTGCTTTGCAAGTTCAAGTCCGACGAGTCCGTCTTCGGCTTGCAGTATTTCAAATCCGCCTTTCAATCTTAGGGCAACTGATATGGATAAACGTACAGTATCATCATCTTCAACCACGAGTATCTTTTTTCCCATCCGATAAACTCCTTGTCATAATAGTTACTTTAACCTACATAGTTCCTTTTATAAATACAATAGGATATTGTCTGATTTTAAGGTCCGCTTGTTTTGGAATGCACTCTATTTAGAGAAAATTTGAGCTTTTCCCACCGCCTTTGAATGTTCTATTCCTGATGAATCTTTTTTTTGTGTTTGAAGCCACGAAGAACATCATTTTCCCGTCTCCTCATTTTTCTGTATCTTACTTTCACGTATGATAAAAAAAATAAATGGACAGAAAAACCTACGGAAGGTTTCTGAGAAAAAAATGAATAACCTTCCGAAGGGTTCAGGCAGTCGTAAACCTTCCGATATCATCATCCGCGGTGCGCGGGTCCATAACCTCAAAAACATTAACCTCACACTGCCGCGTAACAAACTTATTGTGTTCACCGGTGTCAGCGGCTCCGGTAAATCAAGCCTCGCATTTGATACGATCTACGCAGAAGGGCAGCGCCGGTATGTCGAAAGCCTTTCCTCCTACGCCCGCCAATTTCTCGAGCGAATGGAAAAACCGGATGTCGATCTGATCCAGGGAATCAGTCCGGCAATTGCTATCGAGCAAAAGACAACTTCACGCAATCCCCGCTCGACTGTTGCCACCACCTCTGAAATCTACGATTACCTTCGCTTGCTTTTTGGACGTATCGGACAGACGTATTGCCGCGTGTGCGGAAAATTAGTGAAGCGCGATACGGTTACCACTGTTGTTGATCGACTCCAACAAGAACCGGAAGGGGCAAAAGTGTACGTGATGTTCCCAATGCATGATCATCCGGGAAGAACAGTGAAAGAGGAAATCGATGTCCTCAAGAAGCGTGGTTTTTTCCGGCTTGTGGTGAATGATGAGCTTATTGATTTGAACGAAAGCGCTTTCAAAGCGAAATCGAAAAAAGGAATCAATATTCTTGTCGATCGTCTTATCATTCGAAAGAATAATGCAGAAAGCATGACCCGGCTTGCCGATTCCGTGCAAACGGCGTTTGAAGAAGGAAGCGGATATGCTTTGGTCGTCATCTTGGAATCGAAGCAGCTTCTCCGGTTCTCACAGCATTTTGAATGTGTGGAAGACAATATTCGCTATGAAGACCCGGAGCCGCGGTTTTTCTCGTTTAACAATCCGGTTGGAGCTTGTCCAACGTGCCAGGGGTTCGGAAGAATTGTCGGTATTGACATGGATCTTGTTGTGCCGGATCCGAGCAAGACGATTCGGGATGGAGCCATTTTACCATGGACATTTCCACGGGGGCGCGAAAATCTTATCGATCTGCTCCGTGTTGCAAAGGATGTTAGTTTGCCGGTGGACATCCCATTCAGCGAGTTGACAAAAGAACAACGCGCGTTCGTCATGAACGGCTGTAAAGGGTTTGACGGTATCCACAAGTATTTCAAATTCATCGAACGTAAATCGTACAAACTGCACTATCGTGTTTTTCTCAGCCGCTTTCGCGGTTATACGACATGCGATGAATGCGGCGGATCGCGTCTGCGGAAGGAAGTACTCAATGTCCGCGTAAGCGAAAAAAATATCCAGGATATTGTCCGGATGACCATTGAAGAAGCGAATCGGTTCTTTCAGGAAATCCGTCTTTCAAAGTATGAAGAGGAAGTTGCCAAGCGTATCTTAGAAGAAATTCGCAAGCGGCTTCGCTTCCTTGATGGAATCGGACTTGGGTATATCACACTTGACCGATTGTCGATGACACTCTCCGGCGGAGAATCACAGCGTATTAATCTTGCGACGTCGCTCGGTTCTTCATTGATGGGATCGCTCTACGTTCTTGATGAACCTACCATTGGACTGCATCCACGCGACAATGGGCGGTTAATAAACCTGCTCAAGTCGCTGCGCGATATCGGTAACACTGTAATAGTTGTTGAACACGATGCCGAAATGATGCGCGAAGCCGACATCGTGGTGGATATCGGTCCGCGGGCGGGCGAGCACGGCGGCGAAGTTGTGTTCAATGGAACGATAGAACAACTTCTGCAGCATCCAACGTCGCTCACAGCGAAGTATCTCAATGGTACACTCACTATTCCAACGCCGAAATCGAGGAGGCCGGACAATGAACAGTCGCTCTTTATTCACGGTGCTTCGGAGAATAATCTGAAGAATATTGATATCCGGATTCCCTTGAATATGTTCGTCTGTGTGACCGGTGTAAGCGGTTCGGGGAAGAGCACGCTGGTACACAAAGTGCTGTATGCAGGAATGATGAAGCGGAAAGGCGGGTACGATGGAACTGCAGGTAAATGTAAAGACATCGAAGGAATTGATTCCATTAACCATATCGAGCTGGTAGATCAATCGCCGATTGGAAGAAGTCCGCGTTCCAATCCTATTACGTACATCAAGATATTCGATCTCATCCGCGATGTACTTGCTCACACGCCGGCAGCGAAAACGCATGGGTATGCACCGGGACATTTTTCGTTCAACGTGCCTGGAGGTCGCTGCGAAGTATGCGAAGGAGACGGTTTGCAGAGGATCGAAATGCAATTTCTTGCAGATATATTTCTCCCGTGCGAATCATGTAAAGGAAAGCGCTTTAAGCAGGAAGTGCTCGGTGTTCGGTACCGCGGCAAGAATGTGGATGACATCTTGAATATGACGGTAACAGAAGCGATACAATTCTTTTCCGCTTCTGCGGACGGCAGGCGGATAGCAAAACGACTGAAGGTTTTGGATGATGTCGGGCTCGGATACCTTCGGCTTGGTCAGCCGGCAACCACGCTTTCAGGCGGCGAGGCGCAGCGCATCAAACTTGCACATCACCTTTCAACTTCCGAGCAAGAAGGGAATGCGCTCTTCATCTTCGACGAACCGACCACGGGACTGCATTTTGATGATATAGCGAAGCTTCTGAAATGTTTCGATGCTCTTGTCGAAGCGGGACACTCGATTCTTGTCATCGAACATAATATGGATGTTGTAAAATGTGCCGACTTTGTCATTGACTTGGGGCCTGAGGCAGGCGAACGGGGCGGTGAAATTATTGCAACAGGGACACCGGAAGAAATTGCTCAAAATTCTCGCTCTTACACCGGTGGATTTCTCAAACGGTACTTTTAATATATATATCCAAAATATTCGTACGATTTCGCGCCAATGAAAACAAAGAAACAACACCAGCGAAGGTCCATTCGTTTGAAGGAATATGATTATTCACAGCCTGGCGAATATTTTATCACCATTTGTACATATAATCATAAATGTACGTTAGGAGAAATTATAAACGGCGAAATGCGGTTGAATGAGATTGGAAAAATTGTAAAAGAAGAATGGTTACGAACGCCAAATATACGTCCCGGAATTGAATTGGATGTTTTTGTTATAATGCCCAATCATATACACGGCATCATCGTGATCAAAGATGAATCGCCAATTTTACAGGTAGGGACGCACAGCTGTGCGTCCCTACAGAGGAAATCTCGATCATTGGGTTCTATCATTGCGGGATTCAAATCGGCGGCAACAAAACGAATTAATGAAATACGACATACACCATCATTTCCTGTGTGGCAGAAGAGATTTTACGATCGCGTCATTCGCAATGACAATGAATTAGACAAAATCAGGGATTACATTTACCCCGTGAGAATGTTTAGTTAGATTTTATCTATTATTCAACCGTATTCCTCACGGGGTGAATAATAATGTTCTCCAGTGGGCATTCGAAAAAGATAATCCAGATAATATTCCATTATGGTGATGGTTTATAACGATCTTCTTCCCCTTGCTTTCTCATCAGAAAATAGATACATTTTTTCTGTTCCACCTGACGTACCATGTTCAATATCAATCTGTTTTTATCTGATAAAGCGCCGACACGAAAAACCCTAAGAACTTTCAGAAAAGATAAAAATGAAACAACAAAGCATTATTCCTATTGCATTAGTTGAGAGAAAAATACTTCTTGTCAGAGGCCAACGGGTTATGGTTGACTCAGATTTAGCGGAACTTTACGGTGTAAGCACAAAGGTGCTCAATCAAGCCGTTAGAAGAAATTCCGATCGATTTCCGGAAGATTTTATGTTTCAGTTGATAGAAGAAGAGAAGGCCGAGGTGGTCACAATTTGTGACCACCTCCAAAAACTAAAATTTTCCTCATTCCTCCCCTATGTCTTCACGGAACATGGAGCCATCATGCTGGCAAGTGTTCTAAATTCACCAAGAGCGGCGCAGGTGAGTATTTATGTTGTTCGAGCATTCGTCCGTTTACGTGAAATTCTTTCGACTCATAAAGAGTTGACGGCGAAACTGATGGAATTGGAAAACCGAATCGAGAAACATGATGAGCACATCCATACACTCTTTACAGCCATCAGACACCTGATGGAATCGCCGGAAAAACCTAAGAGAGAGATTGGGTTTCGTATAAAAGAGACGATGGCAAAATATGGGATGAAAAGAGGAAATTAGAGGAATATGCTTTCTTTAATATCCCTTTTTCCTTAAAAAGTACTTGACTCCATTAGAGTAAAGTATTACACTCTATGCGAGGGGCATATCTGCCGGTGGCGAGGTAATGAGGTAAGGCAGCAGCGCCTTCAGAAAGCCAAAACAATAAAATTCCTAACATTCGCCCAACCTGAGCGGAAGAATGCGTTGGAGAAGAGTTGTCCGTTCGACTGTTGAGAGCAATGTAACAGTAAAGTTCTACCGAATTCTATTTAACCTCGTTCCTAAATTCTCTGCCAATCTTTGTGGCGTAGAGCTTAGGAGCGGAGAGAAAATTACTCACTTAAACAAGGAGGAATGAAGACAATGAAAAAGAGAGATTTATTGATTGCCTTAATACTATTGTTTGGATTGTCCACAAACATAATGGCACAGATAAAGAAAGTCACTGATACTAGGCTAAAAGAAGTTCAAACCGAAGTCGATGAACTAAACGCAAAGATAAAGAAAAATGGACTATCCTGGAAGGCTGGAGTTACGTCAGTATCACTCCTAACAGATGAGGAAAAAATACGACTCTGCGGAGTGCCTTACCAAGAAAAAAATACGACTATGAATTATCCGAAACATATAAGACGAAACGCGGCACTCAAAAAAAGCGCGCAGACTGAAGGTGTCATAGTTAGTTTAATTGACTGGATGAGTCCAGTTTCATTTCAAGGATTGAATGGAAATTGTTATGTCCATGCGACTATGGGTCTTGTTGAAGCTGAATTGCATCGATTTCATGGTCAGAATATTGGGATAATTCTTGACGACTGGTATTTGACAGTTCGTTCAGGAGGTGATCAAGGCGGAGACCCTGCCACAGTACTGAATGTAATAAAAGAAAATAAAGTTCCATCACTCGGGGTGAATTCCTTCCCCAATTTTGACGGTGCATATTGGACAATTACAAGAGACACAATGGAGAGTGATTTAAAAGCACTTCTTGATGATGGCAAGCCTGTTGAAGTTCGTATAGACACTTGTTATAGTAGTTTTTTTAATTATCAGAGTGGGGTATATGAACCTACGCCCGGGGATGATTACCTTCAAGTCGGCTACACATTTGGACATGATCCTCTCATCCCACCCATAGGACATGCTATTGTTGTAATAGGGTATGGTATAGAAGACAACAAAGAATACTGGCTTTGCAGGAATAGTTGGTACATCAGTACCGATTCGAACCCATGGGGTAGTGGGCATGGAGATCCAAAGTATAATGGTTATTTTAAAATCCGGAAAGGAAGATGCGGTGTTTGTTTGGATGCTACTACTGGGTATGGATATGTGGTATACATTAACGAACCCCGATGTCTTGCTAAGGTAGTACCTGGCATTTTTAATTTAGCATCTGAAGCCTTAAGTTATGATTTTGTGGACAAAGAATGTGCCTATTTAAATGGTTCTTCAACGATATCAAATCCTACCACACTAAATTTTACAACGAACAACTCTCTTACTTTTATCAATAATGGTACACTGCAAATTAATAATAGACTGGAAGTCAATAGTGATGGAAAAATAATCGGCAGTGGTGTTCTATCTATCGGATCTTTAGGGCAGGTCGTATTCAACAATAGTTCAGCTCTCATGGCGCGAAATGACATTCAATTAAATTTTCCATCATCGTTTAGAAATTATCTTTCTCTTACACTCAATCCGGCGTCATATCCCGAAGGTGGTACGGGTGGTACGTATAAAGTAAATAATTTGGATATGGGGACGAGCTGGAGCGGGAATGTGATCACCGATCATTCTATCCCCCTAGAGGCAATACGTCCTAATGGATACATTGCAAAGTGGAGTGATAATTCGACAGTCAATCCAAGAACACTTACACCTACCAGTAATATGATACTTAATGCCATCTATACAAGCTCATCCATTGCTCCACCTCATGCAAAAGACGCGAACCCCATCACATCCACGACATTCACTGCCAACTGGACGGATGTGAGTGCAGCGACGAAGTATTATCTGGATGTCGCAAGTGTTGATGCCATCTTCGGCAATGAATTGCCGTTACTCACGAATAATGATGTTGGCAAAGTAACATCTTATCAAGTTACTAATCTGAAACCCAACACTATCTACCACTACCGACTGCGGTCGTATAACTTGAACAACGGAGGGCAGCAAAGTATAAACTCGAATACGGTTACTGTCATCACGCCACTTCCACCGCCACCAGCGCTTGCTTTGCCTGCCAATAACACACCTAATGTTATTATCTCTCCCCCTCCCACGGTGAGTTGGTATGCTTCTGAGGGCGCAACGGGATATGTTCTGCAATTGTCCATAGACAATTTTCAGTCTATTGTATTCTGGGTTACTAAATTTAATCCAGATAACAGGTCTTACACATTCCAACCCTTTGATCTTGCTTTCAGCATAAACACAAAATACTACTGGCGTGTGAAAGCGAACAACGCTTCATCTTGTGATTGGAGCGACGTATGGTCGTTCACGACAGCACCAGCTACTCCTTCGGCACCTGCTCCTCCTTCTCCACCAACGGCAACCGCCGCAACCAACATCGATTCATGGAGCTTCATCGCTAATTGGACACTTGTGGACGGAGCGACGAGGTATTACATAGATGTCGCAAGTGATGATGCCTTCACCTCGAACTCGTTGTTACCTGCATACACGAATTTAAATGTCGGCTGCGTAAAATCTTATTCAGTGACTGGTCTGGATTACAACACTACCTACCACTTCCGAGTACGCTCGTGCTACGAAGTGCAAAGTCCAAACTCGAACATGATTACAGTAACCACGATACCTCCTCCACCGACACCAACGCCAACACTTGTTTCTCCTGCTAATGGAGCGAAAAATCTATCAGCATTGCTGAGATTGATTTGGAGTTCTGTATCTGGAGTACAAGTATATCGTCTGCAGGTATCGACTAATGCGTCATTCTCATCAACGCAAATAAATACTTTGTTTAGTGATACTACGGGACAAGTACATGTAGAGAATGATACTACATATTTTTGGCGTGTGAGAGCTATGACTCCAGATGGAAATCCTTTAAGTACTTGGTCTCAGGTGTGCTCGTTCACCACGATACTGGCAGGACCAACAATTCCAGCACCCTATCTTAATGGAGCGAAGAATCTATCAGCATCGCTGACATTGAGTTGGGGTTCTGTAATTGGAGCGCAAAAATATAACCTGCAGGTATCGACTAATGCATCATTCTCATCAACGCAAATAAATACTTTTTTTTGTGAAACTTCGGTCCGTGTACGCGTAGAAAATAATACCACATATTTTTGGCGTGTGAGAGCGACGACTACATTGGTAGATACTTTAAGTGACTGGTCGTCGGTGGGGTCGTTCACGACGATAGTGGCAGGACCAACACTTTTATCACCTGCTAATGGAGCGAAGAATATATATTGCTCACCGACATTGAGTTGGAGTTCTGTATCTGGAGCAAAAAAAATTCGCCTATGGGTATCGACCGATTCATCATCAACATCAACGCCAATGGATTGGCTTGTTGATGGAGATTTGGAACATTATAGTTTAGGAAGTATCGTACTCGTATATAATACTAAATATTATTGGCATGTACAAGCGTTAATTATAGGGGATGGTGGATATTATTGTCCTTTAACTGACGTTTCATCTGTGTGGTCATTCACCACGGCACCGGCTGTTCCGCCCGTTCTCACATCTCCCACTAACTATGCGTCCGTGTCCGTGCCGACAAATCTCACCTGGACAGTTACGCCGGGCGCCAGCACGTACTGTGTGCAGATCGGGACAAGTTCCGACTTCTCTAATGGTGATGGGAGCTTGATCATCGACGATTCGTCGGTTACCAGTAATTCTTATGCCGTCGTACTTGCAGGGAATCATTACTACTGGAGAGTAATGGCAAAGAACAGTGAATGGTCAAGCTCATGGTCCACAACCTCGTCCTTCTACTCGGGGGGTGTTGTTTGGTCGCCGACTACGACGTGGAGCGGGATCTACAGGCTGGCAGAGAGTATTGAGGTGCCCAGCGATGTCACGTTGAACATCGCACCGGGGACAAAGATTATCCTCCAGAACGATGCCGTTCTCACCGTGAACGGAAAATTGAATATTCAGGGGACGCCAAACGACTCGGTGAGGATTGAGTCTTCGAGTCAAGATGCGATGCTGAGTTTTACTCAGGCATCAGAAGGGTCAATTGAGTATGCTGCGTTCAAATCAACTCAGTCATTCAATTGCGGCTGCGCCATTAATTTAGCAGGTTGCAAGTACTTAGCGGTAAATAATTGCACATTCATCAATCTTAATACAGGAATAAGTATTTATCGTGCGATCGACAGCGTTGTTGTTCGCAACTGCCAATTCTCAAATTCTGGATATGGGATCCAAAAATCTAACTGGTCTGGTAATTTGCTTATCTCAAATGTTACTTTCAGTGGAAATGGTATCGCTATAGCATTGAATAGAGCACAGGCAACGATACAAGGATGCAAGATAAACACCGCACGTTCGAATATAGGAGTACGGATTTCTGAAAGCACAGTATTGATAGAAAGTAGCACAATAACCGGCACATCTCGCGACGCAGGAATGGGAATTTCATTCGGGGATGGTTACCTGACTCTGCGATCAAGTAGAATATCAGGCTTCTACACTGGGGTCAATATTTCATTTGGAAATCCAGATGATGGTTTTGCGACTATTGGTGAGAATTTAGGGAACGGGACTGGTGGAAATATCATTGAGAACTGTTACACTTGTATCGCAGTCAATAGTAGTTATCCCCCTGTTACTATCAAGCACAACATCATTCGCGGATTTAGCAACTGCGGTATTTATACGTTGGGTGGTTCTTGCCCCACAATAGAAAACAACAATATTGGTGAAGTTGGTGCTACAAACGCGGGAACAGGGATCGAAATCTCAGGAGATGAGGTGCCTTTGTCAATCAAGCTAAACCGATTCACGGGGTGCTATGTTGGTATTGGCGGGAATTCAGTAAGTTGTCGCGATAACAACTTCGAACTCAATACGTATCATGTGTGTTCCAGCTACGCCTCTATAGCAAATAACTGGTGGAACGCATGCACAGTCGCTGGGATATGGGCAAAGTTGGCTTGCTATAGCTACTCAACGACTTTTCAACCCTTTTACACCTCACCTGTGTCGGGAACAGGTCCATACGGCAGCAATCCAGTCGGTTTGGCGAAGTTAGTAGGGGAGGATAGTCTTCGGATGGCTAAGGTTGTCGAGTTACCTAAAGAGTTTGCCATCGGACCGAATGTGCCTAACCCATTCAATCCAACGACGGTTATCAATTATCAGTTACCTGATGTAGGGACTCGATTCATCGTGTCCTTGAAAATATATGATATGTTGGGAAGAGAAGTAGTAGTATTAGTAGATGCGACAAAGGAAGCTGGGTACTACAAAGCCACTTTCAATGCGTCGCATCTTTCCAGCGGTATTTACTTTGCACGTTTGGTGGCACAATCCGATGTGGGTAAACCGTTCGTGAAGACGATAAAGCTGCTGTTGACGAAGTGAGGATCAAGTAAAAAGTGTAAATGCAAAATGAAAAAATACTAAGTCGTTGAGTCTATGAGCGGTTGAGGAAAAGAGGCAAGAATTAAGGAGACAGAAAGCAGAATGTAAAATGGAAAGATAGGAATATCACTAAGCGCTACTCCCATCGTTCCCAAGCTCTGTTTGGGAACGGGAAGAGTTGAAGCTCTGCTTCGAATAACAAGAAAACGCTGATGGGGCGCAGTCGATATAAAATATACAACACAGAAGTTCCGCATTTTCTTACAATGACGGCTTTAGAAATGTAATGGTGAACATCAAGAAAGCAGATCTTTCAAGTTATGCCCCCAAGCGGAGCTTGGGAGCGAGTTTTAACTTCTAAAACAGTCCACCAAACGTCAGTGTAATAAACAACCCGCCGAAGTTCTTCATATAGCCGCCTTCCATTACTTCGATGCCGCTGGGGAACGGTGCAAGGAAGTATTTGACACTCAAACCAGTGATTGTCCCCTTATCCATACCGAAATACGTGCCGGCTCCTATAAAACCACCAAGAGTATATCGTGGTTTTCCGTACTTCAGACTTGTGAAAAAATCGATTTTTTCTCGATAGGGATTTCCAAAAAAATCATAGGATATCTGATTTGATGCATAAGGTGCAACGAACACCATTGTTGGACCAATCCCGGCAGTGATGAACGGACGGAGATTGTCAACGATGTCATCTTTGAACAGTCGGTACTGTACGCTGACAGTCAATGGGAGCAGAAGTAAACGATTTTTTTTGTTAGGGATATAACTTTCTCCATAATAATCGTACTGTTCAAACTCAGCATCATCTTTTACATCGGAGATTGCGAAGTTGAACATCAATGACAGTTCATCGGTCATTTCATATCGATAGAACGCACCCATACCGAAACCATTATTGGATAAGAGCACGTCAAGTCCCCACGCGTGCACTGTTGGATTATAGCTTTGCTCACGTATAAGATTTGGATTAGATGGTGTAAAGATAATGGTCGTATCAGGTGTCGTCCGCGTTTGTGCCGATGCGTATGTGAACAAGAGGAATGTAAAGAGAAGGAATCGAACAGTGCAATATTTGTTGATTTTATATCTCATTGCGTTCAATATATTAAACGTATGAATTTCATAAAAGATTCCACAGATGAAAATCTGCTCAACGAATTTACCGAACAGCAAAAATACCGAATTTCAGGTATTTTGTCTCCGGCATTGCCGGGATAATCGGATGATCCGGGGCTGCGCCGACGAATTCAAGGAGCTGAATGTCCCGTTTTGCTTTCACTGCGGCTTGTTCGATGGTGGAAAGAAACCCATCTTCCGTAATATGATGCGAACAGGATGATGAGACGAGATAACCACCTGGCGAAAGAATCCGCAGGGCTGCTGCATTGATTTCCTTATAGCTCCGAAGCGCTGCTGGAATATTTTTTTTGCTTTTTGTGAAGGACGGCGGATCAAGTATAACCACGTCGAACCTCTTCCTATCCTCGCCGAGTTGTTTGAGCGCGTCGAGCACGTCTCCGATTACAAATTCTACAGTGGCGGTATTTAAACGGGCATTCACCTTCGCTTTCGCAATGGCAGATTCGGAAATATCTATTCCACGTACCGATATCGCTTGGGCAGCTGCGGCATGGAGCGCAAACCCTCCTTCGTTGCAGAAACAATCCAATACCGCAGCACCGATTGCATAACGGTGAACTGCTTTCCGGTTTTCACATTGATCAAGGAAGAATCCGGTCTTTTGCCCTTGAAGGGTATCTACCTCAAACTTCACCCCATCGTCATCAATGATCGTAACGCTCGGATTTCCCCGTAAAACCTTCTTTTCTATCGGCAATTCTTCCAGTGCACGGATTGCCACATCATTGCGGGCAACAATAGCTTTTGGATGGAATATGGATTCTAAGACATCACAGATTAGTGTTATCCGTTTTTCCATTCCCGCAGAAAGAATTTGCAATGAGATGAACTCGTTATATTTATCAATGATGAGTCCGGGTAGGAAATCGCCTTCACCATGCACAAGACGAAATGTCTCCGCGCCGGGATAAAGTTTCTGACGCAACGATAGCGCTTGCTGAATTCGACGTTCAAAAAAATTGGATGAGATATCTTCCTGTTCAGTTGTGAGAAAGCGAAAGGTGATAAGCGAATGGGGATGATAAAAACCGAGCCCGAGAAACTTCTCGTCATGCCGAAGCAGTTCAACAATGTCGCCTATTTCAGGGTCACCGCGAAGAGAAGCAATCTCGTTGCTGAACACCCATTGGTGTCCGGCAACAATTCGATGCTCTTCGTTCTTTTTGAGTATGATTTGTTTTTTCACGGAGGCAAATTAGAGAGTTTTTGAGGGAGAATCAAGTTGAGGAGTTTGAAATGTTACGAGAGACTTTACATTAATCGAAAAGATGGTAAATTGGTACATCATTTTATAAAAGCGGAAGGGGCAACAATGGTATCACGATGTCACTTATATCAATGGACAATCTGGATATGTGTTTTTCTTTTGAGCAGTATGCTTTCTTGCTCAAAATCATCGGAGAGCGCATCGAATTCTGAAGGCGAGCTCTTTATTAAGCTCATCGATGCTCCTGCAAATTATCAACAATTGAATATTGTTATCGTTTATGTATCGATCCATCGAATTGGGGGCAGTGAACCTTTCGGCTGGTCGTTTGCTAGTACTCAGACTGTCGGGCCCATCAATCTGTTAAGTCTTCGGAATGGAGAAAGTGCACAATTGCTTTTGAACAAAGTACCTATTGGGGAATATGATCAGATTAAACTCCGTTTTGGACCCTGTACTGTGATTGAGAACGGATCGGAATCTCTTTTAAATTTTTATACAGCGCCTCTATCCGAACATGTATTAGACTATAACTTTGAAGTCCAAGAAGGGCAGCAAACTCAATTGACCTTTGATTTTAACGTGTCTCGTTCTGTGAGTAAAATTGGATTCAATTCGTATTTGTTTAAACCGGTAATTCGTGTTCAGAATACGCTGCTTTCTGGCTCAATATCAGGTTCGGTTATTGATTCCAATCATAATGTTGTGCTGGCAACTATTTCCACCTGGACGGGAATTGATTCGGTCTCGACTTTGAATGATACTTCAAACGGGTCCTTCCAACTTTCTGATCTACCGGAAAAATCGTATTCCATCAGAATCGTTCCATTCGACACTATCTCGTTTCATGAGAGGAGAATCGATAGTCTGGTTGTTATAAGGCAGACTAAGAATAATCTTGGTGCAATTGTTCTCCAGCGACGGTAATCTCCATTGGAATCCTAATAGGTATAGCTGCATTTTCGTTTACACTGCTATCAAAATAAAGGAACAATATACTTTCTTCAGAAGAAGAACGTCCTGAGGCGTCGAGTATTCCGCTTGATGCCTTTTGTGTTTATATTAAAGGTGGAGAAAAAAATGTGAAGCACTTGAAGTGTATCGTGTTTGATATGGACGGAACGTTGACACAAACAAACCAACTGATCTATGATTCATTTAACTACATTGCACAGAAGTATGCCGGAAGAACATATACCATTCCTGAAATCCATGCAATGTTTGGTCCGCCAGAAGAAGAAGCGTTGCTTGAGATTGTTCGACCGGATCAGATGGATGAAGTGATGAAGGATTATCTCGCGTTCTATCGCACGCATCATAGTCAATTAGCACGTCTGTTTCCCGGTATTGAAGATATCCTTCGCTACACAAAGGAATGCGGAAAAACTTTGGCATTATTCACCGGCAAGGGGACGCACACCACAAGGATTACACTCCAGGAATTCCACATTGAACAGTATTTTGATTATGTTATGACAGGCAATGATGTCGTCAATCGAAAGCCGTCCTCGGAAGGGTTACGGAAAATTATGGAACATTTCGCACTTCAACCGAATGAAGTTCTCATGGTGGGTGACGCAGTTTCCGATGTGAAGGCAGCGCATGATGCCGGTGTGAAGATAGCCGTTGTCGTGTGGGATTCGTACGCAAAAGATATAGTTATGCAAATGAAATCAGATTTTATATTCCATGATGTCGGGGAATTTCACGATTGGCTAAAAAAGCAGTTCAGTTGACAATGTTGAGAAAATGATCATGCGAATCCTTCTCTTACTCACTATGACATTTGTCGTTTCGCTTCCTGCGCAAACAATCTACTCACAACGCATCAAGGGTATGCGCATCAATGGTATGGGAGAAGCGAAGTTCCCCGTTGTTTTGTTGGATTCGCTTCCGGTAACGATTTCGTTCGATGTTGATGGAACAAAGCCTGAGAACTTTCGTGTGAAGATATTTCATTGCGACAAGGATTGGAATATCACACAGTCATCGTTTATTAACGACGAGTTTAGAAATTTTAGCAAGAACCAAATTCCATTTGAAGAAGCTCCCGTGGGAGTACGAACCTATCGGTGGACGTACACGCTGCGAATACCGGAAGGAGGAGATAAAAACAATACACAATCGTTGCATATTCCGGGAATGAATGATTTTGAAAAGTTACCGCAATCTGGCAACTATAAATTTGAAGTGTGGAATGATGATCAGAACGAATTGGTTGCCGACGGAAAGTTTTATGCTGCTGAAAAAGTGGAAGACTCAGCGCTCACTATCTATAATCGTTATTTACCTTCGGAGACTTCACCGCAAAATCAGGTACACAAGGCAGTCTTGTCGTTCACGGTTCCTCCTCCGCTGCTCAATGACGCCAGTCCAATATACTCGACTTCCATTAAAATCGTCGATGTATATCGAAATCGTGAAATCGAATTCCCGCACCGTATTGAAGCAGATGATCGGAATCCGAACACATTTCTAGATGGGTACGGGACAAACAATTTGAAGTTTGTGATCGATAATCTACAACCGGGGAATGAGTATCGTCGATTGGATGAGCAAACGGTTGATCTCTATTCGCTTGCTGAAGTGCTGCGAAAAAAAGACGGTGCCGATCTCAGCCGTTGGATGTTCCAGGGAGGTGAAGATCAGAATGGAATTTCAACGCTTGTGGCTGGCAATCGCTATGCTGATTACATACAGTTTCAGTTCGAACTTGGCCGTCCTGAGGAAAACAGTGATGAGAAGATTTATGTTGTTGGTGATTTTAATGGTTGGAAAGTGAACGAACAATGGCGATTGCACTATGATGAAGCAACGAAGCATTACAAGCTTCTTGCATTGCTCCGCCGCGGCACGTACGATTACCAATATGTTCTCAACGGAAATGATTGGATAACGTTCGAAGGGAACGATTGGCGAACCGTTAATGTCTATACTGCGTTGCTGTATTATCATGATCCACGATTCGGTGGATTTGATCGAATTCTTCTTGTCGCTCAAGCAAAAAGTCCGGGCGGACTGGAAGCAAATTCACAATAAAGGGAAATGACTATGAACCCATTGCATGTCGGTGTTGTTGGAGTGGGACATTTGGGTGCTCTCCATACAAAAATGTATGCACAAATTCCAACTGCTCACTTGGTCGGTGTGTTTGATATTGATTCGACACGGGCAGAAAGAATTGCGGCAGAATTCGGGATAAAAGCGTTTGCGAAGTTCGATGATCTTCTGGCAAATGTCGAAGCAGTCAGTATTGCTACGGTTACGCAATCGCATTACGATGTAGCGATGCAAGTGATCAAGCGTGGTGTACATCTTCTGATCGAAAAACCGATTACCGTAACCATCGAACAAGCACGTGCGTTGACAGAGCGGGCAGAGACAAAGGGATTGAAACTCCAAGTCGGGCACATCGAGCGGTTCAATCCAGCGATTCTTGCATTGGAACCGTACGATATTAAGCCATTGTTTATTGAATCACACCGACTTGCACAATTCAATCCACGAGGATCGGATGTCGCGGTCGTGCTTGATCTGATGATTCATGATATTGACTTGATATTAAGTTTAGTAAAATCAAAAGTGACGCGTATTGATGCGAATGGTGTTGCGGTTATCTCGGATACTCCGGATATAGCCAATGCACGGCTGCAGTTTGAGAACGGCTGTGTGGCAAATGTAACAGCGAGCCGCATCTCACAGAACAAAATGCGTAAGATGCGTCTTTTCCAGCATGATGCGTACATCTCAATCGATTTTGCAGGCGGTGCCTCAGAAGTGTTTCGTTTGGCAGATGAACACACTCCCCTTGCGAAATCGACAAAAATGCTCGGTAAGATAGAAGAGGGACACCACAAGCGAATCATCACCTATGAAAAACCAAAAGTGCGGGAAGTCAATGCATTGAAATATGAACTTGAACGGTTTATTGAATCTGTACAAAAGAACATCGAACCGCCGGTTACAGGTCGCGATGGTTTGCACGCGTTAGAAGTTGCGCAAGAGATATTACAGAAAATTGAATCGCAAAAGATACAGGTGACATAGTGGCTGAGTGGATTGAAATCCGAGACGATATTCTGAAACGTATTGGCATAGTCGCCGATCGTGAAAGTATTGCCGTATATATTGTTGGTGGCTATGTGCGCGACTATCTGCGCGGTAAGGAAGTCAAAGATACCGATATTGTTGTTATCGGCAGCGGTGTAGAGTTTGCAAAAATAGTTGCGAAGGAGTTTGGCAGAACCAATTTGATTCTCTTTGAAAACTTCGGCACGGCAATGCTGCCATTGGATGATCGGAAACTGGAATTTGTCGGTGCGCGGAAAGAAAGTTACAGCAAGAATTCCCGCAAGCCGCATGTTAAAGGCGGAACACTAGACGATGATTTGTTGCGGCGGGATTTTACTGTGAACGCGATGGCAGCAAGTCTCAATGCAAAGACATTTGGACAGTTAATCGATCTGTTTGAAGGGCAAAGCGATTTGCGAGCAGGGATTCTACGCACACCGCTCGATCCGGAAATTACGTTCGATGATGATCCGCTTCGCATTATGCGCGCTATGCGATTTTCTGCACAGCTTGGATTTACCATTGATCCGCATGTGCTTGAAGCTGCAGGAAAGATGGCGAAGAGATTAGCAATTGTTTCACAGGAACGAATCTCAGATGAGTTTCTGAAAATAATGTCCAGCACAAGACCATCGGTTGGACTTCAGATAATGTACGATTCAAGTGTTATGGAAATTGTTTTTCCTGAAATCGCTCAGATGGCGGGAGTTGATCAGCGAAAGGATTATCACCATAAAGATGTATTTCGGCATACACTGCAAGTTGTCGATAAAGTCGCAGATGTTTCTGATAATCTCTGGTTGCGAATGGCGGCATTGCTGCACGATATCGCCAAACCGAAGACTAAAGTATTTGTACCAGGGACGGGATGGACTTTCCATGGACATGAAGATCTCGGTGCACGAATGGTGAAGAAGATATTCCAGCGGATGCGTTTCCCGCTAGAACATGTGTCATATATCGAAAAGCTTATCCGCTTTCACCTCCGTCCACAGGCGTTAGTCGATGACGGGGTGACAGATTCCGCCGTTCGCCGATTGATGTTTGAAACCGGTAATGATATTGATGATCTTATAACATTATGTCGGGCAGATATTACATCAAAGAACCAAAAGCTTATCGAACAAGTGAAGTATAATTATGATCTTCTCATAAAAAAAATGATAGAGGTAGAGGAAAAAGATCGTATTCGGAATTGGCAGCCGCCATTGCGCGGCGAAGAAATTATGCAAGTTTGCGGATTGACCGAAGGACCAATGGTAGGTGTACTGAAAGATATGATTACCGATGCAATCCTTGATGGTACAATTCCCAATGAACATGATGCCGCCATGCAGTATCTTCTTTCAATGAAAAATAGTATCATGAATCAAGCGCCATTAAAAAAAGGTTGACGACAGAAAGCATGAAACATTCGCATTTCTGGAGGCGTCTAAACTCTGGAAAAAGCTTGAGTTTCTTCAGTTCTTTTGAAACTTTACGGAAAGACAATCGTTTATTAACTATAGTTTTATTACCTGCCAACACTAGAATTATTGGAGACGTCTCAATGAAGAAAATGATTATGCTCATCCTGCTCGCAGTGTCGTTCTGCAGTGCGCAAATGCCAGTTGGAACGCCAAAAACACTTACACTGAACGATGCTGTTACTATTGCTCTGCAACGTAATTTAAATGTAGTGCAGGCGGCGAATAATGTAGATGCTGCACGAAGCACGGAGCTGGCGGGTTATGGTTCTTATTTGCCGTCTCTCTCTGCTTCTGCCCAATGGGGAAGGTCACAGTCAGAATATACAGTCGATTCAGTCTATAACCAGTTACTCAACCGGAATATTGCGACCGGTGGAAATTCGCTAACTACCGGCTATTCTGCAGGATTAAATCTCAATTATACTATTTTTGATGGGCTGAATCGTGAAATGAATCTTAGCAAATCCATTTCTGGCAAAGCTATTGCCGATCAAACTTTTTTGCGAACGAAACAGGGAATCGTGTATCAAGTGCAAGCAAGTTATCTCACCGTCTTGCGCAATGAACAGCTCGTGCATGTCAATGAGGAAAATTTGAAGCGTGAACAGGGGCAGCTGGAAAGAATTCAGGAGTCGAATCGTGTAGGGGCGTTGGCAATTGGTGATGTGTATCGCCAGCAATCTGCTGTGGCAACAGACGAATTTAATCTTATCACTGCACAAAATACATATGATAAATCGATTGCGGATTTACTTTCGCTTATCGGTTTGGATGTTCGGGATGATTATCATATTGCAGATACGACCGTCCCAACGGAAGTGGACTCGGTGGAATTTTCCCAACTGCCTTCACTTGAAAAATTTGAACAGTTTCGTAAGCAAGCGCTCGACGCACGCCCCGATTATCAAGTAGCATCGGAAAACTTAAAAAGTACATCGTATTCAGTTGTTTCAGCATGGGGACGCTACTTGCCGGGTGTGAATGCGTATGCAGGTTATAGTCTCAGTGCACCTGAAGTTTCGCAATTATCCGATAACAAAAATTACAACTGGGGACTAAGGCTGAGTTGGACATTGTTTGATGGATTTCTAACGAATGAGGGTGTCCAAATCGCAAAGGTTCAGAAGCGAAATGCTGAAATATCGCTCCAACAGACAGAGATGATCGTCAGTGTCGACGTGAAAAAAGCACTTCTCGACCTCGGGGCGTCTCAAAGACAGTATGAAGCAAGTGTAAAAGGCGTAACTTCTGCTTCGCAGGATCGTAGAGTAGCAGAGGAGCGGTACAACCTTGGCGCCGGTACGATCATCGATCTTCAAACGGCAAATGCAAATTTTGTGAATGCACAAGCGAATAAAGTGAACGCGACATACAATTATATTACAGCCAAGCGCAATTTGGAATACGTCACTGGGGAACGAACTTATTAAACAGAACTATCCATAGTGTTTGACAGTTAATTTCGAGGAGTAGATTATGGCAAATGGAAACGGGAAAAAGAAAAAAAAGAAGATTATCATTATTTCGATTATTGCGGTTGTAGTAGTAGCTCTCATTGTACTGGTGATTGTTGGCAGTCGTCGTGAGCCGGTTGTTTCCGTGCAAACCGAGAAAGTTCAACGGAGGACAATCACTCAGATCGTAACAGCGACCGGAAAAATGCAACCGGAAGTACAAGTCAAAATCAACGCAGAAGTGAGCGGCGAAATTATCCAATTGCCCATTCGCGAGGGTCAGCGTATCGCAAAAGGACAATTGCTTGTCCGCATAAAACCGGATTATTACCAGGCTCAATTAGAAAATGCACAGGCAGCATTAGAAATGGCAAATGCCGGCCTTCGGAAAGCCGAGGCAGATTACAATCGCGCAAAAGAACTTATTGTGAAAAAACTTATTTCTGATTCTGATATGGATATTGCAAAAGCGACTTACCAGAGTGCAAAAGCGGGATATGATCAAGCGAATGCAACCCTTAAACAGTTTCGTGACCAGTATTCGAAGACTACAATTTATGCGCCGATGACCGGTGTTGTCAGCCAATTGATATCTGAACTTGGCGAGCGTGTCAGTGGAAGCACGTTTACGCAGGGTACAGAAATTATGACCATAGCCGATCTTACTTCAATGGAAGCACGTGTCGATGTCGGTGAGAATGATGTAGTGATGGTAGGAAAAGGTGATACGGCGCGAATCCAAGTTGACTCGTATCCTGACCGTGTATTTATCGGAACAGTTTCACAGATTGCCAATACGGCAAAATCAACCGGTCTTGGAACACAAGATCAAGTAACCAACTTTGAAGTCCGGATTCAGATTACAACTCCTGAAGGGGTGCAATTTCGACCTGGCATGTCGATGTCGGCAGACATAGAGACTGAGACACATACAAATGTATTAACAGTTCCTATCCAGTCTGTGACTGTACGTGCACCGAAGAAAGAAATAAAAGAAACGCCCAAGGAAGGTGAAGCACAATTTGACACCGGTAAGAAGAAAAAGGATGAAGATAAGTTAGAAGAGGTTGTGTTTGTGGCAAAGGATGGCTTGGCTAAGACCATTCCTGTAAAGCGTGGTCTGAGCAACGATGCGTATGTTGAAGTGAAAGCAGACGGACTTGAAGGGCAAGACGTTGTTTCAGGGCCATTCAAAGCGATCAATCGTGATCTGGAAGTTGATTCCAAAGTAAAGATTGACAACAAGACTGAACGCAAAACAGGAGCAAGTGCAGATAAAGATAAAAAGTGAAAAGACAGAAAACAGAAGATAGAATAAGTAGATAACTGACAGCTGAAGACTGATAACTGATTGCTGAAAGAAGAAGATAGAACATGGAATTGCAGATGAAAAGTATATTACGGATATGTGGATTTGTGATTATCGTGCTCATTGTACAAATACATGGAAATCTCATAGCACAGACGGTTGATGAGGGCATTGCTCTCATTCAGCAAAAGAAATTTTCAGAAGCAAAGTCGGTGTTTGAACAAATTCTGGATAGAGACGAAAACAATGCCGAAGCGCATTACCGGTTAGGCCTTGTATATTTCAATAGAACGAATCCGCAACGGGATGTGGACAAGGCGGTCGACGAATTAGAGAAGGCAGTCGACTTAAAACCGGACAGTGCCAATTACCAATTTCGATATGGTGTTGCTCTCGGAGAAAAAACACAAAAAGCCGGTATTATCAAACAGGCATTTCTCGCACCCAAAGTGAAAAATGCATTTAAGCGAACGGTGGAACTTAATCCTCAGCATGCCCAAGCGCGTATTGCATTGGCTCAATTTTATTTGATTGCCCCATCTATTGTAGGTGGTGATGAAGAAGAAGGATGGAAACAGTTAGATGAAGCTATCAAACTTGATGAAGTCCCTGGTCGCTCAGTCAAAGCCTCGATGTTGTCTCGGGCAAAGAAAAACGATGAGGCAGAGAAAGAGTACAAGATTCTTGTTGTTTCAAAGCCAAAAGATTGGCGGACTTGGAAAAACTATGGGTACTTCTGTATGAATGCAGAACGTTATGATGATGCTGTCGGAAATTTTAAGAAATATATCGAGCTGTGTCCTGATACGGCAGATTCCTATCAAAGTCTTGCCGAAGCATTGTTGAAGAAGGGTGATACCGAAAAAGCCATGGAAAATCTGAATAAATCGTTGAGCATCGATAAAGAGTATATCCCGGCGATCATATCCTTGGGTGAGGTGTATCAGGCAAAAGGACAGAAGAAAGAAGCGAAAGAGACATATCAACGGGCAATATCGCTTACGCAAAACGAGTATTACAGGGATTGGGCAGAAAAGAAACTGAAAGAAATTGAGTAATAGGAAGGAATTCTGAATGTCCACAATTATCAGATTTACCAATATCGCAAAAGTCTATCAGGTCGGCGAAGAACAAGTGCATGCACTCGATGGTGTATCGCTGCAAATTCAGAAGAATGAGTATGTAGCGATTATGGGACCGTCGGGCTCGGGTAAATCGACGATGATGAACATCGTCGGCTGTCTTGATACACCGACGTCCGGTCTTTACGAGTTGAACGGTACCAATGTGAGCGACATGAACGACAACCAGCTTGCGAAAGTACGAAATAAAGAAATTGGATTTGTGTTTCAGACATTCAACTTGCTTGCTCGGTCAGATGTTCTCCATAATGTTGAGCTGCCGCTCATCTATGGCGGCATCGGTTCGACAGAGCGGAAAAAATTGGCTCGGGCAGCGATCGAACGCGTAGGATTAACGGATCGTATCCACCACAAACCGAACGAGCTTTCCGGCGGTCAGCGTCAACGTGTAGCTGTCGCTCGGGCGTTGGTTACACATCCTGCCATTTTGCTTGCCGATGAACCGACAGGAAACTTGGATACAAGGACCGGCGAAGAAATTATGCTGCTCTTCGATGCGCTGCATCAAGAAGGCAATACGATCATACTTGTGACGCACGAAGAAGATATTGCTCTACATGCGCACAGAAGAGTTCGATTGCGTGACGGAAAAATCGAACGAGATGAGACAGAAAAAAATCGAAAAAGTCCTGCACGATCAACATTGAACATAGCATAATATGATATTCGCATTCGATGAATTCAAGGAAGGGATGGGGATCGCATTTGCGGCAATACGTGCTAACAAAATGCGCTCGGTGTTGACCACTCTGGGGATTGTTATCGGTATCGTTTCCGTAACACTCATGGGAACGGCGATCGAAGGATTGAACCGCGCTTTTAATAAAAGCATCGCGTCTATGGGGACGGATGTTTTGTACATACAAAAATTTCCATGGTTTGATAATGGAGACAATTGGTGGAAGTTCAAGAACAGAAGAGATATCCGCATTCAGCATGCGAAAGCTCTTGAAAAATATTCCGAATATGCCCAAGCTATCAACCCTATGACAGGAACAATACGGAATGTCAAATATGGACAGAAGCTTGTTGAGAATGTCACTATTTTTGGCTCTGGACCCGACTTGCTTGAGACGAGCGGAGCGACTGTTGCCTTTGGCAGAGTTTTTACTCAATTGGAAGCTGAGGGAGGAAGACCGGTGTGCGCCATTGGTTCTGAAGTAGCTGCAAGTCTTTTCCCCAATGAAAATCCGATTGGGAAGGTGATTAAAATTGGTGGGTATGCTTTCCGTGTGTTAGGTGTATTTGAAAAACAGGGAAATTTTCTTGGCACGGAAAGCCTTGATAATAGAATTTATATGCCGATTAATCGGTTCTTTCAAGAATTTATGTCGTTCCGAAGCGGCATCACGATACTGGTGAAAGCAAAATCTGTGAAAGAGCTGGATGACACGAAGGAGGAAGTAAGGGGCATCATGCGCAAATCACGCGGATTGAAGCCGAAGGAGGAAGATGATTTTGCTATTAACCAGCAGGAAATGTTGGTTCAAACATTTAATCAAATTGGCGGTGTGATTGCCGCGGTAGGATTGTTTATCACGGGAATGTCTCTCTTCGTCGGTGGAATTGGAATTATGAATATTATGTTTGTTTCAGTCACCGAACGGACGAAGGAAATTGGCATCCGCAAAGCCATAGGGGCGCCGCGCCGAACAATCCTTCTACAGTTCCTCATTGAATCTGCTGCACTATGTCTTATCGGAGGCTTGATCGGTATCGTTATAGCCTTTCCATTAAGTCTTATTATCGATACAGTACTGCCAACAGCGATGCCCCTCAGCGTTGTAGCAATTGCTCTCTTGGTATCGGTATTTGTCGGTGTTGTTTCCGGATTCTTGCCTGCATATCGTGCATCTCGTCTTAATCCGGTAGAGGCGTTGAGGTATGAGTGAGTCGTGAAATTCTCTGAAATATTTAAAATGTCTCTTAATGCTTTACGCGCGAATAAACTGCGTTCGGCATTAACTCTTCTTGGAATTTTTGTCGGATTGTTTTCCATTATTGGCGTTATGACTGCTGTTCAGGTTCTGCAAAACAGCATCGAAAGCGGACTGAGCAATCTTGGATCCAATACTTTCCAGATTCAGAAGCAGCCAGTTATAGCAAATCGCACACAATGGATGAAATCATTGAAATGGAAAGATATTACATACGAGCAGGCACAAGCTGTCAAAGAGCGGATAACGCTTGCTCAATATGTTGGTATCGGAGCATTGCAGGGTACAGAAACCATCCAGTTTGGGACGCTCAAAACCAATCCGAATGTTGATGTTGGCGGCGAGGACCCGGAAGGAATGCAGACGAACAACTGGACTATTCAAGATGGAAGAAATATCACGGATGATGATGTGAAGTATGCTTCATTCGTTACAATTCTCATGGGTGATGTTGTGAAGAAATTGTTTCCGCATGGTGGTGCAGTTGGCAGTATTATTAGAGTCGGTACTCAGCGTTATACAGTCATTGGAACGTTTGAACCGAAAGGCTCCACATTAGGCGATAGTGAAAACAAAGTGATTGTACCGCTCAGTACATTCCTTCGACAATATGGCAAGATACGCAGTGTCTATATTAAGGTTAAAGCCAAAGGCCCGGAAGTGTACGATGATTGTGTTGAGGAGACGCGGATGATTCTTCGCACGATACGAAAAGTTGCTCCCGGCGATGAAGATAATTTTTCTATTTCCTCGAATGACTCGCTCATTGCTACGTTCAATGATTTTACACTCTATGTAAAACTTGGCGTGGGTTTTATGAGTTTTATTTCGCTGATTGCAGCGGGGGTCGGTATTATGAATATTATGCTTGTCTCTGTTACAGAGCGGACAAAGGAAATTGGAATTCGAAAAGCCATCGGTGCTCGACGCTCAAATATTTTGGCACAATTTATTACCGAGGCTGTCATTCTTTGTCAGATTGGCGGTGTGATTGGTATTGCCGTTGGTGTGCTGGGCGGAAATATTACTGCGCTCCTATTCCATTTTCCGCCGGTATTCCCCATTGATTGGGCATTGATTGGATTTGCGATTACCACGTTTGTCGGAGTTGTGTTTGGCGTGTATCCAGCATGGAAAGCAGCGAATCTTGACCCGATTGAATCTCTTAGATATGAATAAAAAGAGAAAGCTGGTCATATGGATCGACTTTTTTAAATTACCTCTGAAGAGCTTCTATGCAATTTTCTGAAATTATGAAAATGGCTTTGATAGCCATACGTTCCAATAAACTTCGCTCAGCACTCACTCTTCTCGGCATCGTTGTTGGAGTATTTTCCATCATTGGTGTGATGACTGCAGTGCAAGTTCTGCAGAGCAGTATTGAAAATGGTCTAAGTAATTTAGGCTCTCAGACATTCCAAATTCAGAAGCAGCCGGTGATGGCAAACCGTACACAATGGCTCAAAGCAATGAAGAGGAAAGATATCCGATATGCCCAAGGACTCATTGTCAAGGAGAAGATGACACTTGCCCATTATGTTGCCTTGGAATCTTGGAAAGGTGGACAAACCATTCAATATGGTTCACTGAAAACAAACCCCAGTGTTGATATCGCCGGTGAAGAACCCGAAGGAATACCGACAAATAATTGGACGATTAAAGAGGGACGCAGTCTCATAGATGATGATATGCGCTATAGTACCCGTGTCGCAATTTTAGGCGAGGAAGTCATTAAAAAACTATTTCCACGTGGAGGTGCTGTCGGTAATGAGATTCGTATCGGCGATGAACGCTATGTAGTCATTGGAACGTTTGATCCTAAGGGTTCATCGCTGGGTGGAAATACCGATAACCGTGTTGTCATACCATTAAGCACCTTTCTGAACGAGTACGGAAAACTTCGCAGCATACATATCATGATCAAAGCAAAAAGTGCAGAAGCTTATGATGATTGTGTCGAGGAAGCACGTATGCTTCTCCGGACTGTGCGTAATGTATCGCCAGGCGAAGAAGATGATTTTACGATTTTCTCAAATGACTCACTGATTGAAACATTTAACGAGTTCATCATGTACGTAAAAATGGGAGTCAGTTTTATAAGTTTTGTTTCACTTCTTGCTGCCGGTATCGGGATTATGAATATCATGCTTGTCTCTGTTACGGAGCGCACTAAAGAGATTGGCATTCGCAAGGCGATCGGTGCGCGGCGCTCAAATATTCTTGCTCAGTTTATTACGGAAGCTGTCGTTTTGTGCCAGATCGGGGGAATTATCGGTATCCTGCTTGGAATTCTAGGCGGTAATATTACAGCACTTGCCTTTTCATTTCCTCCTGTCTTTCCTTTAGAATGGGCACTCATCGGATTTGCTATTACAACGTTTGTTGGTGTGGTGTTCGGTGTGTATCCTGCTTGGAAAGCTGCAAATCTCGACCCGATTGATGCTCTTCGATATGAATAGGAAGTAAATCCATCTCTATCATGGATGAACCATTCCCTCATGAGTTCTTCTTTTCTCAGGTTCATTTCCATTACACATATTGGAAAACACGCAAATAATGAATACTATCTTAAAGCAAACGTTGTCATACTATAGGAGATTCAAAAATGCAAAAGATGATTCGATTGATTGGTTATCATATGCTAGTAGGGAGTATCTACTTCTGTATAGCAGTGAGTCAACCGAAAATAGAAGCCGGGGGTGCTGTTGATACGATGCAATACACCATAGAAAATTGCATCAACAAATTTTCTCTTGATAAAATAGAAAAGACCGAAGCCGGATATCAATACTGGTTTGCTGATCCAAATTTTGCAGACGGGAAAACTTTGAAGATGAGTGTAGTCGCACCTCATCAAGCGACTCATCCTCCCCACGTCCATTCGGAAGACGAATTTTTCTTTATTCTCGAAGGCAAAGCGGAGTTCTATCTCAAAGGGAAGTGGATCCAGGTGGAACCATATACAAGTTTGTATTGCCCTTCCAATGTTGAGCATGGTATTCGGAATGCTGGCGACACAGAATTGAAATACTTGGTAATAAAAAAGTATGATAAAACAAATCCGGTGCGAGTGGAGTATATAAAAAATCAAGGGAGCGCTCAATAATGAGAATGTTCGTTGCTGGCGGAATACTTTTGTATATAACTATCTCGGTAGCTTTTTCACAAAATCGAGTCATTCAGCTTTGGCCGCCTGGGACACCGGGATTGGAACATCAACAGAACACAAAAAAAGGCAATAATGTTACGGAAGTGTATCAGCCAGACCTAACAGTGTTCTTGCCGATGAAGAGCGATACGAATCATCCAGCAGTCCTTGTGTTCCCGGGAGGTGGGTATCGTCAGATTGTCATTGAAAAAGAAGGTTATAAAATAGCCAAGTGGTTGAATAACAATGGAATCGCTGCGTTTGTCCTTACGTACCGGCTCAATAATGATATTGCATTGCAAGATGCTCAGCGGGCATTGAGTTTGGTTCGAAGCAGAGCCAAAGAATTTGGCATCAATTCTGATAACGTTGGCGTGATAGGTTTCTCTGCCGGAGCGCATCTTTCCGTAAATGTAGCAACGCATCAGATGAAGTCCGTTCTGAATGATTGGGTTGACTCTGTAAGTTGTCAGCCAAATTTCATGGTATTAGTGTATGGTACGTATGATGCCTTTATCAATAGAATTAACAATGACACTCCACCGGCATTCATCGTCCATGCCGGCGATGATGATCGCGTATCTGTATCACAGAGTATCAATCTTTATACTTCTCTTCGTGCTCATGGAGTTCCGGCAGAAATGCATATTTACGAAAAAGGCGGACACGGCTTTGCGTTATTGGAAGACAGAGGGCCTGTCATCAGTTGGGCGCAGCGATGTATTGATTGGATGAAATTAAGAGGCATTATTTCTGCGTGGTGAATGCCGCCGCGCAGAAATTTTTACGTTAGATTTTTTCCACTATTACTGCTGTTCCGTAAGCTAATACTTCTGTCACACCGGCAGCGATTTCAGTCGCGTCATAGCGAAAAGCAAGTACAGCATTCGCATCGAGTTCTTCAGCATGAAGTATCATGAGTTCGTACGCATCCCTGCGAGTCTGTTCGCACAACTGGGTGTAGAGACTGATGTTGCCTCCGAAAAGAATCTGAAATCCAGCCCCGATATTTCCGAGGAGTGATCGCGATCGAACAATGATTCCACGAACAACACCAAGGTTTTTCACAACACGATACCCGTCAAGTTGAATATTTGTTGTGATCAGTGTGTGATCCATCCTTGTTTTCTGATTCATGGGGTTTCTCCTTTAACAATAATATTAGATGATGCCCGGATGTTTCCCTCCACCCGCTACAGAGAGATACAGAATGATCATCAGGAGGAGGAATTGGACAAGGTAAAACGTCGAAATGCTTTTATTCATAATCTTGATAGTCGCCTCAGCATCTTCAGGTGCGGTTTTCTCTGATATCCCTTGCATCAATTTTGTACGCCGCCGGACGAGTATGGGTCCGAAGACAGCTCCATTAATGAGAAGAAAGGCGAAAAGGATAATTTTTGCGATCAACCATCCCTCAGTGTACCAGAGGTTAATATTGCCGTTGTACAGGTTGAAGATATTCACGATACCTGTAAGAAGCATGATGATGGAGGCGATGGGAGAAAGCAAGCCGAAACGGCGGTTGATTTTTCCGACGAAGAGTTTCTGATTCCATTCCTTCTCCGCCTTGATTCTTCGCTCAAGAATCCATCCCCCTAAAAGCGCTGTGAATAAAAATCCAAAACCAATGAGATGAAAAAGAAAATTGATGGAACCATTCATAAACACCTCGCTGTCGGGATAGTATGTGGAATGTTTATCATTGCTGTTCTAAGATAAGAAAATGATTTGATAAAAAGGAAGTGATCTATGTCTGAGATGAGACTCTCATGAAGAGGGAATGAAGAAAACGCGATTCAATAAAAAAAAGGGCAGTCCAAATGTAACTGCCCTTGCTGTTTGTCGCTATTTATTTTGTTTAATGCTCTTTATCTCGCACGATATCGCCGACTTGAAAATTGGCGCCTTCAATCACTTTTGCCTTAGCGGCTTTACCCTTCAGCGCATCTTCTATCACTTCAATCTTGCCGACCTTTGACTCTTCAGAACCAAGGATCATTCCGGTGTCCGGATCTTTTACTTCCTCTCCCTTGCGGAACACGAAGAATTCCATGCCTGGTTTCACTTTTCCTTCAGAGCCGGGTTTCATCAGCACCGTACCGTCGGCATTCATTTTCAAAATCTTCCCCGACCATGGTATCTTCTCCATGTTTTCCGCAATCAGTTTGACGCAGCCGTTGATAGCTTCGCGTGCTGCTTTGCCGATGTCGGTATCATTCCACGAATCCTGATTGCTGAAATCGATGTCTTCATAACGAACAGAAATGCCGGTGGAGGACTCGGTGCCTTCTTCGCTTTCTGCTGCGACAATCTCTCCGGTGCTTGTGTTAATGAGACGAATATCGATAACTGCGCGTGATTGCTTTGTAGAAATTCCGCCGCCGAGAATCGACATACCACCGCTAATATTACTTTGTTTCTGGCCGAATTCTGAAACACTACCTACGATAAACAATTCTGCACCGAGAATCTGTCCAACCTTTGGTGCGGTTTCCGGTGTGACCATAAAGGATGTTCCAAATTGTTGCTCTTGGATAATTCGTTCGATCTCCTGCCGCTCGATAACCGCAAACTTGCCAGATTTCACGAGTGCGGTCACCAGCATATCAGCGATACCTTCACCGAGCGAGTGATAGCCGCTGCCAGTACGATCTTCAAAACGCGACACTGCTACACGCTTTTTCAGCTGGGCTTGCGCAGGCAGGGCAACTATGAAAAGACAAACGAGGAGGAGACAGAAAAAACGAGAAGTTTTCATATGAGGATCCTTTTTAATTGGTGAATAAAAAGTTATGGATTCAATGTCGGTTTGTATGTTGATCAAAATAGCGTTTAGATTTGAAATATGCTAATGTGCTGAATCACTTTTAATGCATTTCTGGATCCCCTAGTTGTGTATCGATTTCTTATACATCCCTGTGTGTCTCAATACTGTGCCGGACTTTCCATTCATCGGCGGTCATCCCATACATGAAGAGATCTACATAATGATCATAGAGGAATTCGGCTTGTCGTGTTCTTCCTTCTTTTATAAAGCCGAGCCGCTCTATAATGGCGCAACTCTTTTTGTTTTCGGTTGCGCAGCGAATTTGGACGCGATTGAGTTGGTACTCATTGAATGCATAATCTATCAAAGTCTGGCATGATTTTGTGACAATCCCCAATCCTTGATGTTCTGCACTGATCCAATATCCTATCTCTACATTTCTATTCATCCAATCGATACGCTGGAAGCCGATTACACCAACGAGCTGATTGTGGAACCATATACCGCACTGGAAACCGAGGTTTTGTTCATGTTGCTCTCGTGTCGATTGAATGAATGCTTTGCTTTCTTCTATTGTGGCGTTGGTATCTACCCATGGAACCCATTCCCGAAGGTATGAACGATTGTTTTCGACCAGATCAAATAAGGCAGTTGCATCGTCCATCTCCAATATTTTTAAAACAATTTCTTCATCAACTTTGAGGAGAAACATTTTCTATTTCAATGGAGTTCAATGTTCAACATAAATTCAAATCTTATCGCTCGGTGCATTTTTCTGTTGCGGGAAGAACTGAGTAAGTGTTATGCCGTAATTCTGAACGAACAATAACAACACTCCCAGCATGATCATTCCGACATTTTCTAAAATTTTTATATATCCGATTTTGCCGACGTTTGGATCTTGGGTAAAACATCCACACGAGATATCCAGCCCGCGTAGAAGGGCGGAAATTATGAGAATGGTAAATCCAACAAGCATAAAGGTAATGAATAGTGCGCTCGTGCGCGGATACAAACCGAGAATGAGACTTAGTCCGCAGAGTAATTCTAGAGAAGGGAGAATCGTTGCGATCACCATTGCGAGCGTTGGCCCCACAATTTTGTAGTTTAGAATAGATGCTGCAAATGCAGCGGGATCAGCTATTTTATCTAAGCTTGCAACGATGAATAATCCTCCAAGAAAAACCCGGACAAGAAGAATGAGAATGGTGTTCGTGAGAATCGATTTCATGTATTTTACTCGTTGAACTGAAGGCAAGCGAGAAAACAGTATTTCATTTACTGTAGGATTCTATCCTTTATCAATAGACAAATTGTTTGCTTTCCACTCCTGCCATCCGCCGAAAAAAACTTTCACATTTGTAAATTTCAATTCTATCAATTTAAGCGCTAATTCTATGCTGGAGTTGCATTCAGCACCGTCGCAATAAACGATGAGCATTTTTTCTTTTGGTATGCTTTCTAACCAGACGGGGTGTGTATCGATCTCCTTCAATGCAATGTTGATGGCGCCGCGGATGTGTCCCACTTTATATTCGAAGTCATGTCGAGCATCGACGAAGAGCGCGCCCTGTGATTCATACAAATCCTTGGCCTTTTCTAATGAGATCATTTCCAAGTTGGCGGTTGCCGCAGAAAAAACTGGTTTTTTCTCAGAAAAAAAACCTTGTTTCGTCACAAATGTGTAAGTGAATCCCAGTACTGTTGCTGCGGCGATCAGGAGCAATGCCTCATGGATTGATTGACGATGTGTCTTCAATTCTCTTTGATTCCTATATAGGTAATTCGTATTTCTACAAACGGCTGAATCTTATGGTTCGTTATAATATAAAAATGTTCATTGGAATAACCGCGTTTATTCGGTACTACCGTTACCTGTATGTTAAGTGTATCGTCGGGTTGTAAAGTCTTTTTCTCCATTTGAATGGAAATTGATGCCGACGAGACACTGTCTCCTTGAATGACAATTGGTGATCCTGATACATTCTTCACTGCCATTATTTGTGTTATAGGTTTCCCAATCGTTATATTATTCATAAAAAGCATATTTGATCCGCTGATCGGCTGAAGTATTTCTTTTACCTCTACGAGTAATTTGACAATAATAAATTGCGATGTCGGATCGTTAGTATTGATGTTCACATGCTTTTCTACTTTCCCGCGATACCCGGCGGAGTTAAACTCCAATTCTACATCATCAGATTGACCGGGAAGGAGAAATGCTTTTGGCTGTTTTACTGCCGTACATCCGCATGTAGGTTGAACAGAAAAGATGCGTAATGTGTCGTTGCCAATATTCTTCAGTACGATCTTTCCTTTTTTCTTTTCACCACCATACATCTTCCCAAGATCGACTTCAGGTTTGTCAAGAGAAAGTTTTGGTTGTGAAAAAGCAATACCGGTGACAATGAATGTCAGAATAAAAAAACGATAAGTCAGTTTCATAGTTTCATCTCTTATATTGAGTGAGTTGTTGATTGTTTCCACCATACACCCGTCAAGGCCATTTGTTTTAATATGGGGGCAATGCGGTAGCGTTCTTCTTGTAAATCAGTATGAAGTGCTGTGAGAACGGCATACACCTGATCCAATCCGATTTGCTCAGCCCATTCGATCGGGCCCAGCGGGAAGTGCATGCCAAGTGTTAATGCTTTGTCAATATCGTCAGGGGCAACGATATCTTCTGTTATTGCAAATGCCGCTTCGTTGATGACTTGACACAAAATTCGCGGTAGAACCATACCTATTCTATCTTGCACGATCTCGATTTCTTTGCCTAGTGTAAGGAAAAACCGTGAAACGACTTCTAAAGTTTCCATCGGTGTATAGATTGTCGGCGCGACCTCGACCAGCGATTTATCGATGAATGTTGGCAGCGCAGCGATACCGACAAGTCGGTGTTTCCCTGCTATCCAAGCGGACTGTTCTGTTGCTGTTATGGTTATAGATGAAGAGAGAATTGGCGCAGTCTCTGGTAATGCTTTTGCCAACTTTTCAAGATTCTTTTTCTTTGTGAGAACATCGATGTTCGTTAATTCAATCGCTACGGATGTATTTTCTGGCACAGTACTTGAAATTATGATGCCGGAAGATAAAGTGTTTTGTTTTTTCGCAAGTGATTTATTCCATGAAGCGCACACATCGTACCCATGAGCTATGCACAATTCTGCGTATTGCTCAACCATAGGAGCTTCACCCACCAAGTACACGAGGGCTTTGTCAGATTTATAACTCTCTTGAGAGTGCGGAACTTTCACTTTTTGTAAGTCATGCTTTTCAGTTAGAAGGCTTGGAGTTTTTGGCACTTTTTTCTTCGTGTTCTTCGAGGAAGTTTTTATAACCTTCGCGGTAGTTTTGGTATTCTTTTCTGATTTTTTCTTATTCTTCTTCAATCTTTATGCCCCACTATTTCATTTCTTCGTAATTGAAGAATCCCTTTGCCGATTTTTTCCCCAGTAATCCGGATTCCACCATTTGTTTGAGGATCGGATGCGGGCGCAGACGCGGCTCGCCGTACGATTGATCATACAATGATTCTGTCTCAGCGAGCGCTGAATCAATGCCCATCTGGTCTAATGTTTCAAATGGTCCCGCAGAAAAACCGCCGACTTTCTTTACAATGTTATCAATCTGTTCTGCATAAGCAACATTCTCCCCAAGCAAACGCAGCGCTTCGCTGAACATTGGAAGTGATATACGGCTAGCGATGAATCCCGGAGTATCCTTGACGATAATAGGGTCTTTTCCCAGTAACTTTACCCATTCGATAGCTCGATCAAGAGTCTCTGTGTTGGTTTTGTAACCCTTCACCACTTCAACAAGCACAGCATTGTTGACTGGATGAAAAAAATGCAAGCCGATGACACGTTCCGGATTCCTTGTCAAAGCCGCGATTGATGTGATGGAAAGGGAAGAAGTAGTACTTGCCAAAACAGCGGTGCTTTTAGTGTTTGCATCAAGGTGTTTGAAGAGATCTTTCTTTACACGAATATCTTCAATGACCGATTCGATAATGCAATCGCAGTGTCCAAGGTCGGGTAGACTCGTTCGCGTGCGGATGCGCTCGAGGGCTGCAGTGAATTCCTCATGAGGCAGTTTCCCCAAGTTAATCATTTTCCGCAGATCAGCTTTGATGCGCTCGATCGAGCGGCGCAGAATGGTTTCGTTCACATCGTATAATTGAACATCAATTTTGGAGAGTGCAGCAAGTTGAGCAATTCCCGTGCCCATCGTTCCCGCGCCAACAATGCCGAGGTGTTTCAACATGGTTTTCGTGTATCCTTGTAATGATAGAAACATACTCAACAGAAGCCGAAAAAACAACACATGATTATTGCGGAATATGCTTGTATTATGAGTTCGAACAGCTCTGCGCAATGTTTCTTTCTAGAATGAAAAAGTAAATGCGAAAGAAAAAAGGGCTACCGAATAAAGAGCATCTTTTTAGTGATTATCGTTGTATTGCAGGTAAGCCGATAGAAATAAATACCGCTGGAAATATTTTGGGCATTCCACTGAACCTCATGCGGTCCGCTGAATTGTTTCTGATTTACAAGAGTCGATATCTTTCTTCCCAACATATCGAATACTTCCAATGTCACTAATCCTTTCGTGGGGAGAAAATACCGTATGGTTGTTGACGGATTAAATGGATTAGGATAATTTTGTTCAAGAGTAATAGCACGAGGAAGAAGTGGGCTGTTATTTATAGCACCAGAATTATTCTTTGCTATATTACAACGAAAAGAGTATAAGCCAGAATCTTTCTCTATCCATGCTGAGAAGACAAAATAACCAGGTTGGACATCTATTCCCTCAATGGTGTTCGCAGTCCAGAATTCTTGTCGACTTCCATTGATATCCCTAGTAAAAGCATTTGAATCGTTCAATGTCCGAATGAGAACGAGACAATCAAAATAGAAATATGTCGATTGTGAAGATTTTGTCACAACAGGCAAGATAAAAGCAGAGATTGGAATATTCATTCCACTACTGTCATATGTGATGATAGAAGGTATTTCCCAGAGTGGAGAAGAATATTGATTATAACTTGTACCGATGATGTTTCCAATTCCTTTGTCAGTCTTCATCCAGCAAAGAGATGAGGAGAAATTCCATGGGGTGGTAAGAAATATCGGATATGATGCATTTTGACTATACGGTATTGTATCATTTGAAATGATCAAGCCGGAGACGTTGAATGTTGCATAGCGAAGCATAGAAGTTGAGTTATGTGTTTCCCATGCTATCATTCCATCACTTAGAGCTGGACGGACAGAATCTGTAAGAGCATTTGTCGCAATTCGGATCCTTGAAAGAATTGAATCGGATGTGAGGTTCACTATGGTGAGTGAATCATTTTCATTCCATCCAACAGCAAATGAAAACAGCGGTGGATAGGATGATATATCGGTTTGAGTACTGATGAGTTCTTGTTGTCGATATAGAGAGGGAGAGAAATATCGAGGTGTCTCCCAAACACTGTCTTGTCGACAATGTGAATACATAATACGCTGTTCAGATCCAAGACCCTCCTCCCAAAAAATGTATTGATGATCAAGACTATCCGAATTGTTGTATATTCCAATGAATTGCATTTTGCCAATCGAAGAAGGTCTTGTTATAACTGTTTGGAAAGAAGGAACAACAGATTCGTATGCGTTGAGATTTGCTACCTTGATATTAGAGACTGTTCCGGAGTCTTCTACTATGCTTATAAGCGTACTATTTTGAAAGTAGTAAGAGGAAGAAAATATTTTCATAAATGTTGGATGATGTAATCTCGAAGAAGAGGAATAAAGTGTATGCACACTATCAAACAACGTTTGGCTTATACCAATGGCGGTTGAAACGATAAAGAAAAAGAGGTACAGGAAAAGTTTATTTTTCATTGGCGCACCTGTAGTAATGTGTTTATCGCCTTTAATATAGATGTGTTCCAGTAGATTTGCAACCTTTGATTGTGGTTTTTCTCGAATGCAATTCTCCCACTTTTTTGGTAATTTCTATATGAGGTTATCACTCTTGCCGAAAAAAACAAACGAAGGAAAAATAGTCTCAGTCCTCTGGAATGAGAATCTCGTCAGCGTTCTGCTCGCAGCAATTTCATAAGGATTTTGAGCAGTATTATATCGCTATGCTTATACGTGAAGCTGGTTGGTTGATAAGACAGGGTAGAGCTCCAATGGCAAAAAAGGTCATATTTGAGGTACTGCGTACTGAACCGGGTAACCTCGATGCAAATTGGTTGATGAAACGGATAGAATAATTTTTTGACTTTTATAAAAAATAACTTGACAAACAGATTAGAACTTGCGATATTCATTGTATAGTCATCGGTTAAGTAAAATTGCAATTTTTAATTGTGTATCGATGAAGGTGGCATCCTTTTCTATCGGTTTTATTTATTCTGATACACTTCGTCATTCTTTAAAGTTCTTAAAATACTTAAGTATGTAGTGTTGTGCTGGGGTCTCTTGATTTTTTTACCAGAGGGTACCTCTATGAGGTAATAGCAGCAGAAGTATTTTTTGATGTATCGAGTTGTGTCTCATTCACCCATTGAATAAAGAATCCATTATCAACCCTATTTTAAGAAAGTCCAAAATTCGCGGTCAATTCTAGAAAAGGAGTGGTACATCTATGCCAGTATTGTTCTCTTTAAAAAGAATTCTGTTTCTCGCCGTCTTTGTCCCGATAATCGCATTCGGACAAGCAACCTTAAAAGGTACCGTAACAGATGCTTCAAATAATGAGCCGTTAATTGGAGTAAACGTGATTGTGCAAGGCACATCCTTAGGTGCAGCGACGGATATCGAGGGTAAGTTTCTGATCTTCGGAATCCCTGAACGTGTCTTTGATATAAAAGTATCGTGTGTTGGTTATGAATCATTGATTAAAAAATTAGATTTTTCCACGGTGAAGGATGTAGTAAGAAAAATCCAATTGAAGCCAGCGATTATCCAAGGTGAAGAAGTTGTTGTGACCGGACAAGTACGCGGTCAACAAGCAGCCATAAACCAACAACTTACCGCAAATACAATGGTCAGTGTTGTTTCTTCAGAAAAGATTAAAGAATTGCCGGACGCAAATGCCGCAGAAGCCATAGGGCGTTTGCCTGGGGTTGCATTACAGCGTTCAGGCGGCGAAGCGACTCAAATTGTTCTGCGAGGTATGAGCGGTGGATTCAGCAGTGTGACGATAGATGGTGTCAGAATACCTCCAACCGATGCCAATTCCAGAGATGTTGACCTTAGCATGATGTCTCAAGGTTCATTAGCCGGTATAGAACTCTATAAAGCTTTGACTCCGGATAAAGATGCAGATGCAATAGCTGGTACAGTAAATCTCGTTACTAAAAATGCACCTGCGGAACGATTCGTTCAAGTTAATGCAAAAGGCGCCTATGAGAAACTTGATAACACACTTCAACAGTACGACTTTTCTGCGAAGTACGGTGAACGCTTCTTCAATGATGTCCTAGGTGTGCAATTATCAGCAAACCTTGAACAAAGAGTCCGCAGTGATGAAAATTATCGAATTGACTATGATATGGTACTTAAAGCAGGAGATTATTCGATTAATGATTTCACATTGCAATATATAAATGAAGTGAGAAAACGAAGCGGTGTGACTTTCATCCTTGATGTTAATACACCGGATAACGGATCCATTAAGTTGAGCAATCTCTTCAGTCGAACAAATAGGAACTATATTACTTATGGAAGAGATTATCCCACGGGAATGGCTGGCACGAATACGGGAAATCCCATATATACCATTCAGGATCAAGAACAGGAAATTGGCAATTTTAATAGTTCGCTCCATGGGAAAAATTATTTTTTAGGTCTGACTGCCGATTGGGGACTTTCTTTTGCTCAATCAAAAGGGGATTTTCCGTATGATTATTATATGGATTTCGAGGAATCCTCCAGCCTTAATTCCGGTATGAAACTTCCTATCAAACCAGAAGATGAGAAAAACCCGGAAGCGCTCATCAACTATGCATACAATAATTATAGCAAAGCGAATATCGTGTGGGCAAATTATAATAGCGAGAAAAATCTTGATAAAGAAAAAACAGCGAATCTTGACCTCTCGAAACAATATACAATAGGGAATTTGTTCTCTGGTGAATTGAAGGTGGGGGGCAAATATAGAATCAAGAATCGGATGAAGGATGTGAGCAAATTGACCAACCAATATCAGATAATGCTTTTTCACATGACCGGGAAAAATTTTGATGGAACCAGATTCCAGGATCTACAATTAGGCGGCAACGGTTCACTCGTTCTTCTTCCTAATTTTCTTGATCCAACTCCAGCAAAGAGGAATCTCTATGGAAAGTATCCGCTCAATCCTATGGTGAATGCGGATGCATTGCGTTTGTGGTATGATCTTAACAAAAACGGTATAAACGGTTCAATTCCAGAATACCAACAGAATTATTTTGTCGGTGCTAATGCATATAATGTTACAGAACGAGTTTCAGCAGGCTATATCATGAATACGCTGAACTTCGGGCAAGATGTAACCCTTATTGCCGGTGTAAGGGTAGAAAAAGAAAATAACGACTATGGATCAAAATTCTCGCCACAAAAATTATCCGGATTTCCAACTGTGTCGGGCACTCTCAAGGATACTATGGCGTCCCATGCTGAGACTGTTTGGCTTCCAAACGCTCAGTTAGTGCTGAAACCATTTGATTTTATGAATGTGCGTGTTGCCGCCTATAGAGCATTAGCAAGACCTGATTTCAATTACAGATTGGAATTGTTTAATGCCCAGGATGAAGGATCAACGGTTCAAAGAGGAGACAAAAACCCCAACCTCACCGTCGGGAATTCTCAGATCGCTGATGCAAAAGCATGGAATTATGAAATCAGTACATCGTTCTTTGGTAATACGATTGGATTACTTACCATTTCTGCGTACTACAAAGATATCAAAGATATGTATCATCTTGCAGGAAATATACGGGTAAACGCAGCTGAAGGCCAATCATACCTTGATAGTGTCGGTCTTCACTGGAAGAATGTATTTGCTGGCCCCCCTCCTAAAGATTATTATATTACCTATCCATATACTTCTCCAAAACCAACCCATGTTTGGGGGTTTGAGATCGAACATCAAATGAATATGAGTTTTCTCCCATGGCTTCTCAAGAATTTTGTGTTATCATATAATATATCTATCGTCCGATCGGAGACATCAATACGATCCTATTATACAATAAAATCTATAGATTCATCACTGTTTCGTGGTAGATGGACACGAGATACGACAGAACTTGCACGATATATGGATCTCAAAGAGAAATTAGAGGGGCAGCCGGAACTCTTTGGCAATGTTGCCCTCGGCTATGATATCGGAGGCTTTTCAGCACGGGTCTCTCTCTTTTTTCAGGGCGAATATACAAAATATTACTCAGCAGACAGTAGAGAAGACCTTGTCGTTAATAAGTTATCGAGATGGGACATAGCTCTCAAACAACAAATTACCAATAGCATCGCCGTTATGCTGAATGTGAACAATTTGACAAATGCTGCTGAGGTTGTTTCATTAAAAGATAATGTCTATGGATGGAACTTGGTGCAAACAAGTGAAAGCTATGGTTTAAGTGCAGATTTCGGAGTACAAGTAACGTTTTAAATAAATCACTTATTCATTCATGTGCCACCATTAGGAGGATTTTATAATGAAACAAATATATAGTTTTATTGTTTTCTCGGTGATTTTATTTCTACCGATATTTCTCTATAGCCAGAACAATCTGGTGCTTCCAGAGTATTCGGTATCAGGTAGATATCTCAATGATCAAATAGCTGCTGATACAGCAGCGGATGGGACACATGACACCACACGTGTGTATGTCCTGAATCGTAACGGTCTCTACAAGGTGAATGGAAGTATTAATAATAATGGTTGGACGTTGCGGATCAGAGCATCCTATGACGCAGGTTTTCTACCTTACATAATACTTGTACCGGGATCAGGACAAACACTAGTCCCAGCGCAAATGATTCTGGCAGGTGGAAAAGTATATTTGACTAACCTTCAAGTTTCAGGATATAACGAAACAGTCCCTTCCACTATTTCTACTATGAACGTATCCATCGTTACTAATAATGCTACGAACAATGATATTGTAGTAGACAGTTGTATATTCTCGAATGTAGTTCGTGGTATCCTGTGGATGAACATTAATGCTCGGTTCGTCAAAGTAACCCATTCAATTTTTGCCAATAATGGATATTTGGGAAATAATGATATCGGTAACGGTAGAGCTATTGATCTCAGAGCTGGATCGTGTGACACATTATTCGTTCAGAACAATACATTTGTGAACACGCAAGACCGCCTCATTCGTCATTACGTTAGTACCGGGCCACTAAAATATTTTTTGTTTGATCATAATACAGTTGTGAACAATATGTCCTTCCACGGTTTTATTGGTTTAGGATTGATGAATGCAGCAGGAGGCTCCCAAGCTATCATTACAAACAACTTATTGTTGGATCCATTTGCATTGGGTAATGATACTGATGCAGTCCGTCAAGTTGAATTTGCGGATAACCACGAACTTGATACCTATGGACGTTCAAGGATGGTGTGGTTTGCCGCTATTCCGGAACCTACAACACAATGGACCATACAGAAAAATTATTATGGTATTTCTGCAGAACAACAGGCATTCTATGATGCTAATGCATCTGCCGGTGTCACTGGTGAAGGTCTTGCATTGCCATGGCACATTAATGCCAAGATTGGTATAGATTCTCAAACCGCATTCGTCAAAGTACCATTAACGATGACAAAGGCTCCAGCAGTTATGACTGCCATGATGAATTGGTACAGATCGCCAACTGGAGCTCATAAAACAAAATTGAATAGTAGTTGGACTCTTGCGTATGACTGGAACCGTATAAGTTATGTCTATCTTACCGACACACTAAACTGCAATTTCAAATGCAATACCAATCTTTCTGCTGCAGCCACAGATGCAAAAGTCATTGGTGATACACGATGGAGTTGGACAGGGGCAGTCGGTGTCGAGAACGCAGCAACTCAAGTTCCTGCGAAGTTTTCGTTGGATCAAAATTATCCAAATCCTTTCAACCCGAGCACAAACTTTACATTCAGCGTTGCTAAGACGGGCTTGGTATCGTTAAAGGTTTATGACCTCCTCGGTCGTGAAGTGGCAACGTTGGTTAATGAGGTTAAAGAAGCTGGTAATTATCCGATCGAATGGAATGCGGCAGGTTTTGGCAGCGGCATCTATTTCTGCAAGATGCAATCAGGGTCGTTTACAGCCACGAAGAAAATGATTCTGATGAAATAACGTTTTGTGCTATCCCCGCATAAAATCAAGCGTGGATCAAGCAATCTTCAATATATATAAAGCATCCAGTTCCCCTAAGACTGGATGCTTTTTTTTATATGGGAACCATTTTTTGTCTTGTCTTCCCATTATTGGCAGCCACGCTAAGAAGCAACGTGACATGATACATCGAAATAATATCGATTAAACAAGGAAGTGAAAAATGATTAGGAAAATATCTCGTTTTTACAAGGGCCTTTTTTGGGGCTTCTATAAAGGACAAATCAAAATGTGGAGTCCGACTCCCGAATTTGCAGCTGCTGGTATTTTGACTGCACTATTATATTTTTTCATATTCAACCTCACCATCTTATATGAAATTGTAATTGGGACAAAGATTATACCCAAAGGATTGCCGGCCTTTGTATTTGGCATTGTCACTTTGTCTGGATTAGCATTAAACTATTACTGCTTGGTTCCAAGAGGAAAGTTTAAACAAACTGCGGCAGAATTTGAAAAAGAACCAGAGATGGTAATACGAAAATGGGTGTTGGTGTCTTATCTATCCTTTGGACTAATGTTCATCCTTTTCTTAGTCTTGCTATTCATAACAAAAGCAAAGCACTAAATTATATATGGTTATCCATCAATGGTCGGGAGTTCTGCTTGCTCTTAACTTTATTTGGATCACAACGCAAGAGACATTTTATCTTTTCCATCAACCCGCGAAATGTCTTGTCGCGCGAAGCAGAAGCTTCGCGGTACACTCCATTTTGTGTTTGATACTCGCCCAATAAGGAGGCGGGTAAAAATTAAACCCTTACGAATTGTCTTGCCCTGCAGGTCGAGAAACGCTGTCTCGACCATTGTTTTGTAGGGTCCCGCTCAGCCGGAGGCATTAAACAAAGTCACACGAAGTGTGATACAGTTTGGTATAACACCGAAGAACCAAATTTTTGTCCGACAGCGTTTCAGACTCTATTAAAAACTCAAAAATGACTTTTTAAGGGACGACTAAACTGTATTTTCAAAATATATTTTCAAAAATACCGTTGACTATGTGCAAATTTTTTCTATATTTATAGTTCGGCAATTCGGCGTACCGGGCGAATCACCTGTATTCTCGAAGTCCTTGATTTACTGCGGTTATGGTCATGCGAAATCGCAGAGGGGTTGAATATCGCTTTGGGTACAATTCTGCTGGCGTAGCTCAGCTGGTAGAGCAGCTGATTTGTAATCAGCAGGTCATCGGTTCGAGTCCGATAGCCAGCTCAAGCAGAGTTGTTGGGCAGGTAGCGAAGCGGTCAAACGCATCAGACTGTAAATCTGACGGCTCATGCCTTCGAAGGTTCGAATCCTCCCCTGCCCACGGAGATCTTGAGGGATGGGGTTGATAGCGTGTGTTGTTTGATAGATGAGTTATTGAACGAGCTGGAATGGTATGAACGCGGGAGTAACTCAGTTGGTAGAGTCACAGCCTTCCAAGCTGTTGGTCGCGGGTTCGAGTCCCGTCTCCCGCTCCACAGTGTCTGAGCGCTTGCGTAGCTCAGTTGGTAGAGCACTTCCTTGGTAAGGAAGAGGTCATCGGTTCAATCCCGATCGCAAGCTCGAATACGTTAGGAAGAAGATGAAGGAACGAATATGCGAGACATCATTACTTTAGAATGCACAAGTTGTAAACGGCGTAATTATTCTACAACGAAGAATAAAAAGAAACAAACCGGACGGGTTGAGTACAAGAAGTATTGCCCCTGGTGTAATAAACGAACGCCGCATAAAGAAACCAAGTAACGATTTTTGCATTCTGATGTATACTCAAGTTGAGAAACGCACGCGAGTTATTCAATCTGTAGAGCAGACGTGTCTGCGCCTGCACAGTGAGCAAAAATGATGATACGTCAGTAGCTCAATTGGCAGAGCAGCGGTCTCCAAAACCGCAGGTTGGGGGTTCGACTCCCTCCTGACGTGCATAATCACTCAAAACAAGAAAGAAGATATTGAGCGATGAAAGAAAAAATTATCAACTTCTTTAAAGATGTTGTGAAGGAGATGGACAAGGTGACTTGGCCTTCACGTGAGGAACTCATGGAGCAGACTAAAATCGTCATCATTGTCACATTAATTATAGCGGTCTTTGCTTGGGTTGTGGACTTTGCGGTAAGCGAAGTTCTCAAAGCAATTTTGTAATTTTGAGGGATCAATATTGGATAAGCGCTGGTATGTAGTTCGAACGTATTCGGGACACGAAACCAAGGTCAAGACATACTTGGACTCGGAGATTGCACGGATAGGATTGCAGGAAAAAATTTCGAATGTATTGATTCCTTCGGAAAAAGTGTTTGAAATTAAGGATGGAAAAAAGAAGTCGAAAGTGAAAAATTTTTTCCCGGGGTACATCCTTGTTGAAGCAATTTTGGATAAAGAGACGAACCACGTCATTCTTGAAGCCCCATCGGTGATGGGATTTGTACCGGACAAGAATAATCCGGCCGCATTACAACCGGATGAAGTGCGTCGTCTCATCGGTAAGATGGAACAAAAGGAAGAGACTCAAATCGTCGATATTCCATTCCATGTCGGTGAAGCAGTGAAAGTGACAGATGGACCGTTTAATAATTTCAATGGATTCGTCCAAGGAGTAAATTTTGAAAAACTCAAAGTGAAAGTGATGGTCAGTATCTTTGGGCGCAAGACACCGATCGAACTTGATTTTTCACAAGTAGAGATAGAAAAGTAATCCGAGTATTTTGTAATTCATAACGTAAGGCATGGTATATGGCAAAGAAGGTAACGGGTTTCATCAAACTGCAAATTCCTGCCGGTCAGGCAAATCCTGCACCGCCGGTGGGTCCCGCGCTCGGTCAAAAGGGCGTCAACATCATGGAATTCTGCAAACAGTTTAACGCCAGAACGAAAGATCAACAAGGACTCATCATTCCTGTGGTTATTACTGTGTTCAGTGATAAATCATTTTCATTTATCACGAAAACGCCGCCTGCGGCTACCTTATTAGTAAAAGCTGCAAAATTGGAAAAGGGTTCCGGTGAACCAAACAAAAATAAAGTTGGAAAAGTAACTAAGAAACAAGTTCGCGAAATTGCTGAATTGAAAATGCCGGATTTGAATGCAGCAAACGTCGATTCGGCAATGAGTATGGTGGCCGGCACTGCCCGCAGTATGGGTATCACGGTTGAAGAATAAGATTGTTCGAGATGGAGTGAGGAAATGAGACAGCATAGTAAAAGATTCAGAGCCGTTGCAAAGAAAATTCAACCGAAGAACTATACAATCACTGATGCGGTAGAGTTAGTGAAACAATCTGCTTCCGCAAAGTTTGCCGAAGCGGTTGATATCGCTGTTCGACTTGGTCTCGACCCGAAGAAGGCAGATCAAGCACTTCGAGGAACAGTAGCATTGCCGCACGGTATTGGAAAAGAAGTTCGTGTACTCGTCATTGCCAAACCGCCGAAGGATGAAGAAGCCAAGGCTGCAGGTGCAGATTATGTCGGGTACAAAGAGTATCTGGAAAAAATCCAACAAGGTTGGGCAGATGTCGATGTGATTATTGCCACGCCAGATGTTATGGGCGATCTTGGAAAGCTCGGGAAAATTCTCGGTCCTCGCGGCTTAATGCCGAATCCAAAGAGCGGAACGGTGACACCGGATGTAGCGAAAGCAGTGAAGGAAGTGAAAGCCGGTAAAATCGAATTCCGCGTTGAGAAGGCGGGTATTGTCCATGCAACAGTTGGCAAGGCAGGATTTGAAAAAGAAAAATTGGTTGAGAACATTCATTCATTTCTCAATACCATCATGCGTTTAAAACCCGCAACAGCAAAAGGCCAGTATGTTAAGAGTATCGCCATCTCCACAACAATGGGGCCTGGCGTGCACATCGACCGTGCTGAAACCGAGATGCATTGAAATAGAAATTACGCACTCACGTTCTCGTAAACTGTTGGATGCTCCGTTGAACGCGGAGGCTTCTCATTCAACAACAAGAACTAACGTATAAAGGGAAACCATGAAACGCAATGAGAAAGAGGCGATCATCGCCGAAGTTGCTGAGAAAGCTGCGCGAGCTGTTGCGATGTACTTTGCTGATTTTTCCAAACTCACGGTCGCAGAGGAAACAGAACTGCGTCGTGAATTTCGGAAATCCGGAGTTGAGTACAACGTAGTGAAAAATACACTCGCACGGAAAGCTCTTCAACAACTTACCGGATATGATCGGGTATATGATAAGCTCGTTGGTCCGACCGGTATCGCATTTTCATACGACGATCCATCGACACCGGCGAAGATTATCAAGAAGTATTCTGAGAAATTAGGAAAGTTCAAGCTTAAAGCCGCTGTCATCGAAAAACAAGTCTACGATGCCACAAGGTTAAATGAGCTTGCGAACATGCCATCGCGAAAGGATATGATCGTTGCTATTCTTGGAAGCTTACAAGCACCTACTTCTGGTATCGTTGGTGCGATCAATGCAGTTGCTCGTGATCTCGTCTGTGTTCTTGACGCGATCGAGAAGAAGAAGGCAGCTTAATTTAGAATTTGAAAACTATTATTTAAAGGAGAATTACCATGTCAGTCGTCGCTGAAATTGTTGAAAAAATTGAAAAACTTACTCTGCTTGAAGCCGTAGAATTAAAGAAAGCACTCGAAGAGAAGTTTGGTGTTACTGCCGCTGCCCCGATGATGATGGGTGCAATGATGCAGGCCGGCGCAGCTGCCCCAGCTGCTGTCGCGGAAGAACAAACCGAATTCAATGTCGAATTGAAGAGTGCAGGCGCGCAGAAGATCAACGTCATCAAAGTTGTACGTGCAGCAACTGGTCTCGGCTTGAAAGAAGCTAAAGATCTCGTCGATGGTGCACCAAAGACCGTGAAGGAAAGCCTCTCAAAAGACGATGCTGAAAAGTTGAAGAAGGAACTCGAAGAAGCAGGCGCTACCGTCGAGCTCAAATAAATCAAGTAGCAAATCCATCGTGAACTTTCCGAGTGAAAATCTTGTTCAGATTGTGGTGGATGCATAGGTCGCTAAGCCGATGGCTCGCCTTTTTATGAGGCTCTGGAACCATCGGCTTATGCCGTCTAAGGACGAGCATTTGGCGGTCATTTTGTGAAAGTTTGTTTTCATTTGAAATCGATGTATCAACCATCAAGGTTGAATTTAAAAATCGTAATATCAACAAGGAGTGGTTCCTTTGAAAAACCAATCCAATGGTTCCCAAGAACGTGTGTTGTTTGCACGAATCCCATCGGTCATCGAAACGCCAGATCTTCTGAACGTCCAGATCGACTCG
>Ga0187886_1000409_pt1 | contig 52811 bp, 42 predicted proteins | sample June2016WEW_20_1_FD_133001 | JGI IMG/M metagenome (GOLD analysis project Ga0187886, IMG submission 133001) | Peatland microbial communities from SPRUCE experiment site at the Marcell Experimental Forest, Minnesota, USA - June2016WEW_20_150 | ecosystem: Environmental > Terrestrial > Soil >... | reverse complement strand
GGGATCCATATTCTCCCGCCGTTCCCGTCCTCAGGGGACCGGGGCTTCGCCCCGTTGACCTACTTGGAGATCGACCCCGCCTTCGGCTCCTGGGATGACATTCGCAGACTGGGCGATCAATACGACATCTTGCTGGATCTCATGGCCAACCATATTTCCACCAGATCCCCCTTCTTCGCGGACTTCCTGGCGAAGGGTCGGGCGTCCGAGTGGGCCGACCTTTTCATTACCCTCGACAAGCTCTGGGTGGATGGCTATCCGGTCCAGCGGGACATCGACAAGATGTTTCTCAGACGGCCGCGGCCGTATTCGACGTATAGGGTGGGCTCGCCCGCCGTCGATGAGAAGGTCTGGACAACCTTCGGCAAACAGGACCCGTCCGAGCAGGTCGATCTCGACTGGAAGTCGCCCCAATTCCGGCGCCTCATCGTGGACTTCCTTGAGAGCTTCGCGCGCCATGGCGTGAAGATCGTCAGGCTCGACGCGGTTGGTTACCTGGTCAAGAAGCTCGGCACGAGCTGTTTCTTCGTCGAGCCGGAGATCCTCGAATTCATGGACTGGATCGATGGAATGGCCGCACCAATGGGCATCACGCTCCTGCCGGAGGTTCATGCCCGGCGGGCCGTTCAGGACCGCCTGTCACAGCAGGGTTACTGGACCTACGACTTCATCCTGCCGTACGCGATCCTCGAAGCCCTGATCATCCGGTCTCCGCTACGGCTACGGCCATATCTCTTGTCGCGATCGGCCAAGCAGTTCACCATGCTCGACTGCCATGACGGGATTCCCGTGAAGCCCGACATGGAGGGGATGTACGCCCCCGAGGATGTTCGGCGTCTGGTTCAAACCTGCTTGGATCGCGGCGCGAACCTAAGCCTCGTTGTCTCACCAGAACATAAGGACCCCGATGGCTTTGACGTTCACCAGATAAGGGGCACTTACTACTCTCTCCTGGGTTGCGACGACGATGCCTACATCGCCGCCCGCGCCATCCAGTTCTTCGTTCCCGGCGTACCCCAGGTCTACTACGTGGGTCTTCTCGCCGGCAAGAACGACGAAGAGGCGGTCAGCCGCAGCGGAGATGGCAGGGAGATCAATCGACACAACTTCGGCATGGAAGAGATCGAGGCTGCGGCCAATCAGGACGTGGTGCGGCGCCTCGAGCGCCTCATCCGCCTGCGAAACGGGCACCCCGCTCTAGACGGAGAGTTCCGAGTCCTCGACTCGGACGACAGCAAGCTGCGTCTAGCCTGGTCGAAGGGGAGGGAGGATTGCGTGCTCGACGTCGACTTCGTCTCGATGCAGTCCAGCGTGGAGTGCCTTGACGCCCAGGGACATCTGGGGCGCGTCGATCTCTAGACCCGGCGTTGTGGGGACGGTCGAGTCGCAGGCCAAGCCTACCTCTCCGTTACGCGGCTGCTGCCGGGTCGGTAGACCATTCGCCTCGCCAGGTAACAGCATCACCTGCGACACGCAGGATTCCATCCGGGCCGGCCACCTACCGGATACCGGCCCTGCCCGCGGTTCCGTCTTGTCCCGAAGGGTTGGTGGACCGCGCCCGACAGACGGCGAACCGCCCGGTTGGAATGGTTCGCTGCTCGCTGGCCGTGCCGCCGAAGCCGGGCCGGGCAGTTGAGTAGGGGCCCGACAGAATCCAGGAATGTGCGCGGATCCCTTCAATCTGAGTTGACATTGAAGCCTTAGTGGCTAATGATTGCCATAAACCTTCAATCTCGACTCGCGAATGAAGGGATTTGAAATGCCGCAGCTCGTCGCACGGCGATGGGAAGGAAACCCCGGCGCACCGGGCGGACGAAGATCCCGAGCGTCATTCACCTTCGACGCATTCATTCCGGACAAGATCCTCGGCCTGGCGCCGGCCGTGCCATTTCAGACCGCGGGCGCGGCGGCCGAAGCCGAGCGGGTGATCCGCGAGCTCAACGCGCGGCCAAGCGCAAGCGGTCTCGAGGCGATCGGGCCGCTGTTGCTGCGTTCCGAGGCGGTGGCCTCCTCACGGATCGAGGGCTACCAGGTCAGCACGCTCAACCTCGCCAGGGCACTCGTCGATCCACGCGCGGCCCGCGGGAGCGCGCGCACCGTTGCCGCCAACGTTTGCGCGATGGAAGAGGCCATCGCCCGCGCCGACGATCCGTCACCGATCCGCGTTGGGGACATCGAAGCGATCCACCGGACGCTGATGGCGCACGAGCCGAGTGCGACCCCAGGTCGATTCCGCGAGGTCCAGAACTGGCTTGGCGGCCGCTTGGATAGTCCTCTCGGCGCCGAATTCGTGCCGCCCCCGGAGGACCAGGTGGCCAGTCTCATCGAAGATCTCGCCGCGTTCCTGGATCGCGACGACATTCCGCCGGTCGCTCAAGCTGCGATCGCGCACGCCCAATTCGAGACTATCCATCCTTTCATCGACGGCAACGGCCGCGTGGGGAGATGCCTGATCCACGTTGTCTTGCGGCGCACCGGTGTCGCGCCGCGGTTCGTGCCGCCGGTTTCGATCGTCCTGGCGGCGCGCCCAACCTCATACGTGGCCGGCCTCGTCGACTTCCGTGAGGGCAGGATCGCCGACTGGGTCGAGTCGTTCGCGAACGCGTGCCATGAGGCGGCGGTCCACGCCGCGGCCCTCGCTGACGAGGTGGCTGCCCTCCAGCGGGATTGGACGCAAAGAGCCGGTCGTCCTCGCGCGGGTTCTGCGGCGGCTAAGCTCATTGGCCTTCTCCCAGCCCAGCCGATCGTGTCCGCCCCGACGATCCGCGCTGCCATCGGGACGAGTCAACAGCAGGCCCTTCAAGGGCTCAAATCCCTTGAGGCGTCGGGTGTGCTCCGGCAGGTAAGCGAAGGGACCTATGACCGTCAGTTTGCCGCGCCAGAGCTCTTCGACCTGGTGACCGCCTACGAGGAACGCATCGCCGGAAGGCGGCAAGGATCCTGACGCAGTAGCGGGCAGCGGAGGCAGCAGCTTCGCAGTAGGGTCGTTTCCAGGGCGAACCCGATCACACGGACCTGCCACAGCCACTCGAGAGATGGTGCGAGTGGCCCGACGGCAGGGATCGAGGGGCTCGGTTGCCGGGCGACCCTGGCCGGACCATCGCGTTTGGACCCGGCGACGACAGCGAGGGTTTCCATCCTCGCGCCGTCGGCCCAAGAAGCGCAACTTGAGGGCGGAAGAAGGTAGCCCATGGAACTACTGCTCGTCATCGTCATCCTTTTCCTGCTCTTCGGCGGGTTCAGGTTCAGCCGTCGCTGAGAGCTCGACCATCTGACAGACCGATTCCCGCAGGCCCCGGTAAGGCCACAGATACGGTCTCTATTGGCACCGGAGGCCCACTCTGCTCCCCGGCATTGGCCGCAGCATCGCGGCGAGCATCAAGGAGACTCGATGGACAATCCTGAGCTGAAGGAAGAGCACCTCGACCAGGCGATTGCCCAGGCCATGGGCGGAGAGGCGCCCGCCGTCAATCCGCTTGGCGTGGACGCGCCGGTGTTCATTCCAATCCACGACAGCGGCGAGTTCCCACAGGACTGCCGCGGCGCCGAGGCGACCAAGACAACGGCCGATGCCTCTCCTGAAGAGCTGACTCGTCACGCCCAGTACCTGGAGTGGCGAGCGGGGCTTCTGACTGGCGAAGCAACCGCGCTCCGCTCCATGGCCGCGACCCGCTGACCTACAGGCCCAGACGGCCTGCTCCGACCCTCCCCCGTCGTCCAGCAGTCCACCGCGCTACTTGGTCTGAGGAGATTCGCGTCGCGTCTTGCCGACCGATGGCCGGCCCGCCTACCCGGGTGCCGGCCAATGCTCCGCGGCCAAGTGGCGTCACCGCCAGATAGCACGAACCCCGGCCGATTGACCGGGGTTCCGCCTTGTCTCGAAGGTTGGTGGTCCTCGCCCGACAGACGGCGAACCGCCCGGCCGGAATGGTCCGGTGCTTGTTGGCGATGCCACAGAAGCCGGGTCGGGCAGAGCGTGGACTGGCTTATGGCCCACCTAGTCGGTCCGGCGCCTTGCGCGTTCGAAGATCCCCGAAGCCCAATGCCCCACAGAAGGAAACGCGCCTGCCGGCTCATCCCACTGGCCGAGATCGTGAATGCGGGGCGGCGACTCGGGTACACCGCAGTCTGATTCCTCGCTGAGATTGGGCGTTTTGGGGGCTAGACTGCGTGGGGCGAGTGTGCTAGCACGCGAATGCCGCTTGAGCACGCGGCAGGGAAGCGTCCGTGGACGAACAGGCGCCAGATCAGCAACTCATGAACACGTCCGTCGGCCAGGTGCCGATGGATCGGCTGCGGTCGATCTTTGACGGCATGTTCGACGGCGTCTGGCTCGTGGCCTCCAGCGGTCGAACGACCTACGCGAACGGGGCAATGGCCGGGCTCCTCGGATCGACACCGGACGATATGCGCGGGCGTCCGATCACGGACTTCCTCGACGAGGCGCTCTGGCTCGATGTCAAGGGTTTCCTGGCGCGTCAGCGGAACCAGGCCGGTGAGCGGATGGAGCTCCGACTTCGCCGAGCTGATGGGAGCGATCTGTTTGGCATTGTGGCCGGGAGCCCGATCACGACGGACGAGGGCGTCTTCGTCGGAACGATGCTGAACGTCAGCGACGTGACCGGCAAGCGCAGCATGGATGCCCAGGTGGTCCAGACCCAGCGCCTGGAGGCCATCGGTCAGTTCGCCGGCGGGATTGTCCACGACTTCAACAATCTGCTGACGGCGATCCAGGGGTACGCCGAGTTGGCCCGCGCCGCCCTGCCAGAAGGCAACCCGATTCGCGAGGATCTTGACCAGGTGCTCGCCAGCGCCGGACGGGCGAGCGCGATCACTCGCAAGCTCCTCGCGTTTACCCATCGGCAGATCCTGATGCCGGTGGACATCGACCCGGCTCAGGTCATTGCCGATCTTGTCCCGATGCTGAGACCGCTGATGGGCGACGACATCGAAGTAGCGGTGGAGGTGGAGGCGGAGCACGGCTGGATTCGGGTCGATCCCACTCAGCTCGAACAGGTCATGGTCAATCTCGCGGTCAACGCTCACGATGCGATGCCGGCCGGCGGGACCATGACCATCACGGTCCACGACCTGAAGTCGATCGACCCAGACCGACCCGACCCCGATCTCAACGCAGGCCCGTTTGTTCGGATCAGCGTTTCCGACACAGGAATCGGCATGGACGAGGCAACGAGAGCCAGGATCTTCGATCCCTTCTACACCACAAAGGGCACGGGCAAGGGCACCGGTCTCGGACTTTCTACGGTGTTCGGCATCGTCGCCCAGTCCGGCGGGCAGATCCAGGTCGAGACATCTCCCGGTGAGGGCTCGACCTTCCACGTCGATCTGCCGCGTGTGGGGACTGCCGTGTTGCCTAGCCCACAGCACCCCGCCGAAGCGACGCTCCGCCGGTCAGGCGTCGTCCTTGTGGTGGAGGATGATCCCGCGGTGCGAGAGTTCACGCGCCGAAGTCTCGAAGCTACGGGATACACCGTTCTCGTGGCAGCCGGGGGTGATGAGGCACTGCGGGCGAGCGAGGATCTGAGCGAGACGATCGACGTGCTGCTCACAGACGTGGTAATGCCCGGCGTCCATGGGCCCGAGTTGGCGGCCAGGATCCGTGCGCAGCGGCCCGGCATCGGCGTGGTCTTCATGAGCGGCTACGCAGAGGGCGGTCTCGGTCCAGGCGCCGAACTCAACGCGTCAAGTGAGATCCTTCCCAAGCCGTTCAACGTGGAGGCCCTCAACCGGGCGGTCGGTCGGGCGGTCGACGCCGGCGGCCGTGGGACTCCGTAGTCCTGGCGCTCGGCGACCGAGCCCGAGGCGCCAACTCCATGGTGGAGTTTGGTGGTCCGCGCCCGACAGACGGCGAACCGCCCGGCGGGGACGGTCCGGTGTGCGTTGACGATCTCGACCGGACGTTGAGGTTAGGGACCTACCCAATGGATCGCCGGCTTCGAGAGGAACTCCTCTATGGCGATCCCGCCGCTCCCGACCAGGAGAATCCGGCCGGGCCTGAATGAAGCGGCGAATGCCTCCATGCCCGGAAGCGCCTCGGCAGCACGTCCGCTCTTGACTTCGATCGCCGCCGTCAATCGACCCGAGCTGGTCACGAAATCGACCTCTCGGTTGCGCTCGCGCCAGTAGTACAGCTCGAAGTCGCGGGCAGCTGCGGCGTTGGCGAGGTGGGCACCCACGGCAGACTCGACCAGCCGGCCCCAGAAAGTCCGGTCGGCTCGCGCTTCCTCGAACCCAAGCCCGCTGGTCGCGCCGATCAGCGCCGTGTTGAGCACCTGGAGCTTGGGGCTGGATCCTCGCTGCCTCGCGGCCTGGCCGGCGAACTTGGGCAGTCCGGCGATCAGGCCGGCACTGGCCAGGAGGTCCAGGTAGTGCGCCAGGGTCGTGGCGTTGCCGGCATCCTGGAGCTGGCCGAGCATCTTCGTGTACGACAGCACCTGCCCCGAATAGCGGCAGCCAAGCTCGAAGAGCCGCCTCAGTAGCGCCGGCTTGTCTACCCGCGTCAGCAGGAGCACGTCCCTCGAGATCGTGGTCTCGATGAGCGCGTCCAGGATGTAGCGCCTCCAACGTTGGGGATCGGTGGCCAGCGGCGCTCCGCCCGGATAGCCGCCGAAATAGAGGTACTGATCCAGCGAAAAGCCGAACGCAGCAGCCATCTCATCGAACGACCAATGCGATAGGCGCAGGACTTCGAACCGACCGGTCAAGCTCTCGGAAAGGCCCCTCTGGACGAGCAGCGGCGCCGAACCCAGGAGCACGACCTGAAGCTGGCGCCGAAGCTGTGTGTCCTCGTCCCAGAGTCGCTTGACCGTCTCCGACCAGCCGGGGATCTTCTGGATCTCATCGAGCGCAAGGACGGCGGGGCCGCCGCGAGCCTCCAGGCGAGCTGTATCCCACTGCTGGGCGATCCACTCAGGACCCCGCAGCGTCGGCTCGTCCGCGCTCGCGTAGCGCACGGGGATGTCCAGCCTCTCGCTCACCTGGCCGACAAGGGTCGTCTTGCCGACCTGCCGCGGCCCGGCCAGGACCTGGATGAAGCGCCGAGACCCGCGCAATCGAGCTTCCAACTCGGCACCCGCGCGACGCTCGAACTTGGGCCCTGACGAATTACTCAACATCGTGAGTAATCTTACTCACGGCGAGCAGAGGGCGTCTTGCGAGCGGGGCACGACAGGAGGACTCGCAGACGGTGGTGGAGATGAGGGGACTCGAACCCCTGACCCCCGCGATGCGAACGCGGTGCTCTCCCAGCTGAGCTACATCCCCACGCGAGCGAGCCGCAGTCTAGCACAGGCCCCGCCGGGCGAACCGCGATCTCCATGGGCGCCCGAGCCCACTCAACAGGCAGTACGTCCGAGTCTGTCCGGACGCATCCGTTCCGTCGGGCGCACCAAACCAGTCTGAATGAGTACTGAGCGACTCACTGTTCTACTGTCGAAGGGTTCTGCGAGCTACCCGTCCGGGCAGCCGGAGCGAGTCATCTGGAGGTTGGGGACATGACCCGATCGGCTCTCGGGAAGTCATGGCGCGTCATTGGGTTGGCTGCCGCACTGGCCGTCTTCCTCGCCGCATGCAGCTCCTCTGCTGCGACACCTGCGCCCGCGACCGGCGCCCTGCCCACCGCGCCGGCTTCGGCCCCGGCGGCTTCGGCCCCGGCGGCTTCGGCCGCGGCTTCGACCGCGGCGGCTTCCGTGGCCGCCTCACAACCTGCGGGGCAGCGAACCGCAGATCCCGTCCTGGCGAACGTCCTGGCGCAGCTCAACGGCCTGACGAGCTACAAGTTCAAGCTCACCGTCAAGGGCGGCAGCTATGCGACATCGGTCGGGACCGGCGGGGTTGCCGGGACCGTGGTCAACAAGCCGACCTTCGCCGTTCAGTTCACCTACGCCGATCTCGAGATCATCGAGATCTCCGGCAAGAGCTGGACCAAGAACGGGACCTCCTGGGACCTGAGCAAGTATCCGGATCTGCCGACGACCTACGACAGCTACGGGCCGGCGGTCCAGCTTGCCCACTACTTCGACGCCTCGGTCGCGTCCTACTACACCCCTGCCGGTGACGAGACGGTGAACGGTGTCCTGGCGACCCGCTACACGGCCGCTCCGCAGATCCTCAACTTCATGGTGAGCAACTGGGGCGTGACGGCGGCGAACGGAAAGCCGGACGGTCTCGTGCAGGCGGGCGACATCTGGATCGCGAAAGACGGCGGCTACCCGGTCCGCTGGAAGGTCACGGCCACGGGTGGCGTGGCGGGTCCGGGGTCAGGCGGCTCCGCCGACTTCGAGTACCTGCTCGACATCACCAAGGCCAACGACGCGGCGAACGTCATCCACGTTCCGGCCTCCTAGCCGGATCCTCAGGCGGCGGCATCGGCGCCGCCTCGCTCAGTGGCCGGCGCCCTGCCGCCGCCACGGCCCCGCCAGCTCGGTGGTCGAACGCGGCCGAGGGCGCGGCAGATATGTGGCGCCGTCCGGAGCGCGGCGAAGTGGCGTGGCGAAGGGGGCCGTCGCCTGGAGCGGACAACTTGGCCAGATTCAAACCGGGGTAGCACGAGGCCGACTCGGACGCGGCGGGCCAGGGTCGATTCGGTCCCTGACTGAGCCCCAGGCATCAGATCGAGCGTGAATACGGACTCGAGCGAGAGAGGCGGCCCCGGGCGTGGCATCCGGCCGACCTCGGAGTTGGCCCAGTGCTACCCGGGTTAGCAGATGGCTAGATTGCGGTCGAGATCGCGACAGTTCCGCGAGCAGCGCCGCCTCGCTGCGCGGTCCGGCGCGACGGACGGACGAGCGGTGGCGCCGGGCCGCTCAAGGGCGGCGTCGGCCCTGCCTCGCTCAGTGGCAGCGGAAGGTGCCGCTCGCTGGGCCGAGGCCGTTGACGTCCACGCCGGAGAACGAGCCGGTCTCGTCGGGGGCGATGGAGACGACTGCCCCGGGCCCGAGGACGAAGGGTTGGCCATTCACGTTGCCAGTGACAATGGGTACGGCGGGTCCCGTGTCCGGGGGGCCCGAAGGCGGTGCCGCGGACGGTGTCGGGCCGCCGGGCCGATAGACGGTCAGCATCAGGAAGCCGCCCGTGCCGCCGGTGATGCCCTGCCAATCTCCGAATCGGACGTCGATCCCCGCCGATCCGTCGTCGAAGCAGCCGCCACCGGAGATCGTCTGGGTCGCACCGCCGAAGGTGACCGTGGCCGAGCCGCTGCCGCACCACTTGTCGCAGCCGTTGGCGCCGTCGGAGCCACCGGGCTCGGACGCGCCCGGGCCGCAGCCCTCGACGGCGACCGCGGCAACCAGGAGCAGCGCGAGCGGAAGATGGCTCAGCCGGGTCCTTCGTGTCATCGATGTCCTCCGCGATACGCCGTACTCCCGAACGGGCGCGGTGCGAATACTAGGCTCAGTCGAGTCGGGCCGGCGAAGGGACGAGCGCCCGGCCCGGGGAGTGGCGCAAGGGAGCGGCGCCACTAGCCTGGCAGTCCGCATCGGTCGCCCGTGGCGCATACACTCAGGGCCATGCTCCGACGCGACTCATACGTGATGCTGGCGGTCCTCGGGGTCGGCGTCTTCTTGGCCGGCCTCGAACTCATGGTCACGGCCGTTGCCCTGCCTCAGATCCTGATGACGCTGGCCGACTGGACGGATCTGCGGAAGGCCTCCTGGATCATCAGCGGCTATCTACTGGTCTACGTGATCACGATGCCGCTGGCCGGCCGACTGACCGACCTGTGGGGAGCGCGCCGGCTGTTCCTGGTCGCGCTTGCGGTGTTCACCCTCGGGTCGCTGCTGGCGGGACTGGCCCAGAGTCTGGACCAGCTCATCGCCGCTCGGCTCGTCCAGGCGCTCGGGGGCGGCGCGATCATCCCCGTCGCCACCGCCGCGGCCTCGCACATGTTCGAGGGAGCGGCCCGGCCCCGTGCCCTGGGTATCATCGGCGCGCTCACGTTCCTGGGCATGGCGGCCGGACCGTTCGTCGGCGCCGCCGTCCTCGAAACAGTCCACCCGGAGACCGCCCTGGCGAACCTGGGCATCTCCGGCGGCCCGCTCGTAACGACGGTGGCGCCCGCCTGGCGATGGGTCTTCTACTTCAACGTCCCGTTCGGGTTGTGCGCCCTGGCGATCGCATGGGCCGCCAGCGCCGGGTGGGACACGCCCCACGTACCTGCCCGTGTCGATCTGGTCGGGGCCGTGCTCTTCTCCCTCGGCGTCAGTGGGATCCTGGCCGGTACGACGCTGGTCGGGGAAAGCGATCGGGTCTTCGGGGTACCGACCGAAGCCGCGGTTGGCGGCCTCATCGGGGCCGGCGCGGCCTGCGGCCTGCTGGCGATCTGGCACGGCCTGCGCACACCCAACCCTTTCCTGAACCCGCGGCTCTTCGCCGACCGGGTCTTCAGCTCCGCGGCCCTCATCTCCCTTCTCACGGGCTACGGGATGGCCACGGCCATCGTTGGCGGGGCGGTCTTCGTCGATCGCGTCCTCTATGGCGGCCCCGAAGAGCAGCGTGTCGTCCTCGGGGCGCTGGCCGGGGCGATGGCGTTTGGAGCCCTTGCCTCCGGCTTCCTGACGCGGCTGATCTCCCTCCGAATCCTGACCCTGGTGGGGCTGGCGGTGAGCGCCGGCGGACTGGCGTGGATGTCGATGTGGACCCCGGACGCTCCGACGAACGCCTTCGCCGTCTCGGCGGCAGTCTTTGGGGTCGGCTTCGGGCTGACGGTCACCCCACGTTCGACGGCGGCGGTGGAGGCAGCCGGCAGGGCGGCCTTCGGCGCCGCCTCCGCGACCGTCACGGTGGCGCGCATGATCGGCATGGCTATCGGCATGGCCGCCCTCACGGCCTATGGCTCGACCACGATCACGCGGCTCTCACACGAGATCTACGGCTCGGGCGACAGCTACAAGCAGTACATCCCCGAGTACCTGCGCGACCGGTCGATCAGCGACGGGCTCGTGGCCCAGGCACTCGAGCAGTGGGCCGCCAGCAAGGCGGCCTCGATCATGATCGGCATCTTCCTGGTCGCGGCTGTCGTAACCTTGATCGCGGTCGTGCCGGCGCTCGCGTTGAGGGTGCCAGGAAGAACCCGATCCGCGGACGAGACGGGCGCAACGGAGGAGACGGAGTATGGCGAAATCGCCTTCTGAGGAGCCGCGGGCGGGCTCGCTGTCGGCGCCTGCCACGCCGGCCACGCCTCAGGTCGCGCCGGCTGCCTCCGCTGTCGCGCCGGCTGCCTCCCCTGCCCCGCCTGCCCCGCCTGCCCCGCCTGCCTCCGGCATCGTCAGGCTCGCCGTCTGCGAGCGCGGCGCCTGCCGGGAGTGGGAGGGTGCCGAGGCAATGGCCGAGCTGGAGCATGCGGTCGGGCGCCGGGGAGCGCACATCTGGGTCGACTTGCGCTCGCCCTCGGCCGACCAGATAGCCGCCGTCTCCAAAGCTTTGCGCCTCCATCCGCTTCTGGCCGAGGACCTGACCGAACGCGACCAGCGGGCCAAGCTCGAACAGGTGGGCGACATGCTCCACCTGGTCCTCTTCTCGCTCGGCTACGACGACGGCAGCATCTACGAGCGGGAGATCGAGTTCGTGCTGGGCGGAACCTTCCTGCTCTCCAACCACAGCACCTGGTGGGAACCGCGCTCGACTCGACATCTGCGTACGGGTGTGGCGGATCCGCTGGGCCGCGGGCTGGACTACCTCCTGTGGGCCCTCGCCGACGACATCATCGATAGCTACTTCCCGATCCTGGACCTGCTCGGGGACGAGATCGACGATCTCGAGGACCGCGTCGTCAACGGGGCCGATCGAGCTCTCCTCGAGCGGTTGTTCGAGCTCAAGCGCGAACTCATCCTGATCCGGCGCGTCACGGCACCCGAGCGAGAGATGTTCAACATCCTCTCGAGTCGCGAGGAGAACGCGATCTCAGTCGAACACCGGCTCTACTTCCGCGACGCCTACGATCATCTGATCCGGCTGACGGATGAGCTGGACACCTACCGCGAGCTGGCCTCGGCGACCCTGGAAACGTACCTCTCCACCGTCAACAACAACCTCTCCCTGATCATGAAGCGGCTCACCGGGGTGACGGTGGTCGTGGCCGGGATCGGGGCCATAGGCGGGATCTTCGGCATGAGCGAGGCGCAGAACGCCTTCCGCAATGGCGAAGGCCCGGGGTTCTGGATTGTCACGTTCGGGAGCCTGGTCCTGGCGGGCTTCGCCGCAGCCGTGCTGCACAAGATCGACTGGATCTGACCGCCGTGGCGCCCGCACTCTCCCTGCAAGTCCGGGACGCGGCGCCGGACGACGCGCCGGCGATCGCCAGGATCTACAACCAGGGCATCGAAGACCGGACGGCCACCCTGGAGACGGAGCTTCGCTCGCCCGAGGAACGCGTCGCGTGGCTGGCGTCCCATGACTCCCGTCATCCGGTGCTTCTCGCCGTAGACCCCGGCGGGGTCGCGCTCGGCTGGGGATCGCTCAATCGCTTCAACCCCCGTGCCTCGTACGACCATGTGGTCGACCTCTCGGTGTTCGTGGCTCGAGAGGTGCGCGGCCGGGGGGTGGGCACTGCGCTGCTGGGCGCTCTCGAGGCGCGGGCTCGGGCCATCGGCTACCACAAGATGGTTCTGGCGGCATTCCCTACCAACACCCCGGGCATGCGTCTCTACGAGCGCCATGGCTTCGTGATCGTCGGCACCTACCACGAGCAGGGCATGCTCGACGGGCGCTGGGTCGATGTCGTGGTGATGGAGAAGCTTCTCGGCTAGGGCCGGCAGCCGCTGCGGTTGGCGGCCGAGCACCTGGGGGCACCGGGGCAAACCCTGCCCTTGCCGGCCGGGTGAGCATCGGCCGCTGTGGCGGCAACCTCCCCGATCGGCATCGCCACTACCTGGAGCTTGGTCGACGTCTCGTAAGGACCTTCCGACGCTTGGAGCCAGAGCTGGTCGGTCCTGGCGTCGCGCGCCCGGTCCAGCGCTGAGGGCGCGTTAGGCACGCCGCGGATGACCTGGGTGATCTCGTACACGTGGCGCTGGTTGTCGTCGGTGTAGAGCTCGGCCCACATCCCCAGCATGGCCCTGCCATCGTTGATCTTCGATTGGGTCAGGAGCGGCAGGAACATACCGGCTTGTGAGTGCGCATACAGGTAGGTCGCCTGGGGCAGGCCCGGAGCTTCGTGTGCGTGGTCCAAGGGGAGGACCTCGGCGACGTCGCAGAGAGGCCAGTCCTCGTTGGACGGAGAAAGGATGACGGGCAGGTCCATCCCCAGGGCCGGGATCACGAGACGCGTCGCGGGCGACGCACTGAGCGCGGCGCTGCCCGACGGTGCAGGCGACCCTGGCGGCGGCAGGCTGTACAGGTTCGACGACCCGGTTGCCGTAGCCGCCGTCGGGGTGGCCAGCGGCTCGGCAGCGACCGGCTGCAGATAGTAGAAGAGCCCTGCCACCACGAGGAATACGCCCGTACCGGCAAGGAGAGCGGGCACGAAGCCGAGGAGGCGTCCGGCCAGCCGGGCGATCGGCCTGACGATCGATCGGTAGTCGGCGGCCAAGAGCGAGCGAAGGCGTCGCATGGACCGGCATCCTAGCAGGCGATCGGGGGTTCCGCTCTCGCGTCAAGCCCCGAGGTCCGCTCGGTGAGAAGGTGCGGGATCGAACGCCGGAAGGGATGGACCCGACCCGCCTGACGGGAGCGCGTGGTAACCTCAGGGCATGTCAGGTCGCATCTATCTCGTTTTCGGGGCGCTCCTCGGAGTCGCATCTGCACTCGTCGTCGCCGTGGCAGTCGTCGTGGCGTGGCCGGGAACCGGCACGACCGTCCCCCCTCGGCCGACGGCAGTGATCCTGCCGACGGACACGCCAACGCCGATTCCAGTCTTGACGCCGACGCCGCTCAACACGCCCTCGCCTTCACACTCGATCGCCCCGTTCGGCGACCAGTAGTCAGGGCGCGGGGCGAGACAGAGGGGGTCCGTCTCGGGGATCGGTAGCGGCGCAGAGGGCGCGTGTTCTTGCCTTCTGCGCTCGACCCCTGGGTTACCCGCGGAAGACGCCGGCCGCGTTGCTGGCGGCCGTGAAGATCGCGGGGAACAGACCGAAGACCAGCGTGGCGACGCACGCGACCGCAAGGCCGGCCCGGAAGAGCAGACCGGGTGAGCTTGGCCGGACCTCCTCGGCCGGCTCGCGCATGTACATGTACACGACGACCCGCAGGTAGTAGAAGGCCGCGGCCGCGGCGTTGACCATCGCCAGAACCGCCAGGGCCGTGAGCCAGCCGCCGGCCTGGATGGCAGCCAGGATCACGTAGGCCTTGGCCCAGAAGCCCGCCAGCGGCGGGATTCCTGTGAGCGACAGCAGGAAGATGGTCATCAGCGCCCCGAGCCACGGGTCTCTGCGGCCAAGGCCGGCGAACGTGGCTATCTGGCTGGAGATGCCGGGCCGCCGCTGCAGGGCCGCGACGACGGCGAAGGCTCCCATGTTCATGAAGGTGTAGGCCGCGCCGTAGAACAGGATCGCCGCCAGGCCGCTGTGCTGGCCCCCGGCGTAGGCCGCCAGGCCGACCAGGATGTAGCCGGTATGGGCGATCGAGGAGTAGGCGAGCATCCTCTTGACGTTGTCCTGCGAGATCGCCACCAGGTTGCCGAGGGTCATCGTGACGGCGGCCAGGACGATCACGACCGGCAGCCAGTCGGCCCGCAGTGGCCCCAGCGCGCCCACGAAGAGGCGCAGGGCGATGGCAAAGGCGCCGACCTTCGGCCCCACCGAGAGGTACGCGGTCACCGGCGTAGGCGAGCCCTGGTATGCGTCGGGAGTCCAGTAGTGGAACGGAACGGCCGCCATCTTGAAGGCCACGCCTGCCGACATGAAGGCCAGGCCCATGGCCAGCCCGGGCTGGATCGAGCCTCCCGCCGCGACCTTCGCCAGCGCCGCCGCGACGCCGTCGACGCGCGTGGTTCCGGTGATGCCCCAGACATAGGCCAGGCCGAAGAGCAGGATCGCGCTCGAGAACGAGCCCAGCAGGAAGTACTTGATCGCGCCCTCGGTCGAATACGGGTCGCGCCGGGCGAAGCCGGCCAGCATGTAGCCCGGCAGGACCATCAGCTCGAGAGCGACGAAGAGCAGCACCAGGTCGGTGGAGCCGGCGATCAGCATCGCCCCGGTCACGGCGAAGATCAGGACCGCAGCGAATTCGGCGATCGGCAGGCCGCGCGGCTCGAGGTAGTCCACCGCGAAGAGGATCGTCAGCGCGGCGATGGCCACGAACAGAACATCGAGGAAGACGGTCAGGTCGTCGAGCGAGTAGGCGCCGCCGAAGGCGCTGCCCGTGTGGCCGGCCTGAAGCAGGATCACCGCGGCCACGACCCCCAGGCCGCCCAGCGCGGTGGCGATGACCGCGTGGCGCCGGTCCGGCAGCGCCAGATCCACGATCAGGATCGCCGCCGCCACCAACACGGCGGCGACGACTGGGGCGATCGTTCCGAGGTCCGACCAGCTCATCTCGCGTCTCCGCTCATCCGCCGACCGCCACTCCGGCGGCCGCCAGGAAGGTCTGGGCGGGGCCGCGGAGGAGATCGAGCACCAAGCTCGGGAAGAGCCCGAGCACGACGATCCCGACTGCCAGCGGCGCGAGCGTCGCCAGCTCGGTCCCACTCATGTCGGTCAGGTGGCCGCCCAGGCCTCGCAGGAAGTCGGACAGCCCGCCGAAGGCGACTCGCTGGAACATCCACAACAGGTATGTGGCCGCCAGGACCATGACGATGATGGAGACCAGAGCGATGACCGGCGCAACACTGAAGGACCCGACGAAGACGAGGAACTCACCCACGAAGCCGGAGAGTCCGGGCAGCCCGGCCGAGGCCAGGATGAAGAAGCCGAAGACGGTCGACCAGATCGGCATCGCCGCCGCCAGACCGCCCATCTTCGCGATCGTTCGGTCGTGGGTCCGTTCGTACACCACGCCGACGAGCAGGAAGAGCCCGCCCGTGATCAGGCCGTGGTTGATCATCTGCAGGACGGCGCCCTGGAGCGCGGTGGCGTTGAAGACGAAGATGCCCAGGGTCACGAAGCCCATGTGGCTGACCGAGCTGTATGCGACGAGGCGCTTGAGATCGGGCTGGACGATTGAGACGATCGCCCCGTAGACGATCGCCACCACGCTCAGGACGATGATCGGCCAGGCGAAGGTATGGGCGGCGAAGGGGTAGAGCGGGACCGCGAAACGAATCAGACCATATGCCCCGAGCTTGAGCAGTACGCCGGCCAGGATCACCGAGCCGGCCGTGGGCGCCTCGGTGTGGGCGTCGGGCAGCCAGGTGTGGAAGGGGAACATCGGGACTTTGATGGCAAAGGCCAGGAAGAGGGCAAGGAAGGCCAGGATCTGGAGGTCGTTGGCGAAGTGGCCGCCGGCAGCCCAACCCTGCAGCTGCCCGTAGTCGAAGGCGCCGGCCCACGAGCCGCCGTGACCGCCCTGGTAGGCGAAGGCCGTGGCCAGGATCGCAACCAGCATCAGCAGCGAGCCGACGAGCGTGTACAGCACGAATTTCATCGTGGCGTAGATGCGATTGGCGCCGCCCCAGATGCCGATGATCAGGTACATCGGGACCAGGACGATCTCCCAGAAGATGTAGAAGAGGAAGAGGTCCAGGGCGACGAAGACGCCGATCATGCCGACCTCGAGGACCAGGAAGGAGATCATGTAGCCCTTCACCCGATCCTTGATCGGACCGAAGCTGGCCAGGATGCTGATCCAGGTCAGGGTCGTCGTCAGCACCACCATCAGGACGCTTAGGCCGTCCACGCCGAGCTTGTACTGGATGCCGAAAGCGGGGATCCAGTCGACGGTCTCGTTGAACCGGAAGCCGGCGGGGCCGAAGGCGAAGGCGACGACCAGGACGAGTGAGAGTCCCCAGGCCACCAGCGCGAAGGCCAGTGCAGTACGGCGGATGGTCCCCTCGTAGCGCGACGGAATGGCCGCCAGGGCCAGCGCACCCAGCAGTGGAGTGAAGGTGATGAGGCTCAGGATCGGCAGGGTCATGGTCTCGTCCTCCTACCGAACCGCGATCAGGAAGTAGCCGATGGCCATCGCGATCAGCCCGATGGCGATGCCGAGGGCGTAATTCTGGACGTGCCCCGTCTGGACGCGGCGTAACTGCAGCCCGGCCAGGCTGGTGGCCGCGCCGATGCCATTGACCGTGCCGTCGACGACCACTCTGTCGAACCACCAGACGGCGCCGGCGAGGCGACCACCCAACACCACGAAGAGGAGGTGGTTGAGGTCGTCGAACCACCACTTGGCCGACGAGCCGCGGTACAGGAAGGCCAGGCCGCGGCGGGCGCTCACTTCGCGTACGCGATCGGGCCGGGGCTGCGCGCGCAATCCCAGGGCCGGCATCTCGACGCCGAAGAGCCGCCACGCGACGACGATCGCGGCTACCACCAGACCGGTGGTAACGATAGCCAGCGCGCCGTCGATACCGAAGAGGTCGTAGGCGGCCTCGGTCCGCCCTCCGGCGGCGATGGTCGCCTCGAACACGGGTGCCAGCCACTGGTGGAGCAGCCCCGACTCCGGCGGGTAGCCGATCAGCAGGCCCAGCAGGACCGCGGGGATGGCCAGCAGGATGAGCGGTCGCGTCATCGTCGATGGCGACTCGTGGATCTGGCGCTCAACCTCGGGATCGACGTTACTCGGGCCCCAGAAGGTCATGCCCATGAGGCGGAACATGTAGAAGGCGGTCATGCCCGCCACCACGAAGCCGATGGCCCAGACCCACAGGAAGCCGCTCTTGAAGGCCCCGCCCAGGATCTCGTCCTTGCTGAAGAACCCGGCCAGTGGCGGAACGCCGGCGATGGCCACGGAGCCGATCAGCATCGTCACGTAGGTGATCGGGATCTTCCGTGCCAGGCCGCCCATCTTGCGCATGTCCTGCTCGTCCCCGACGGCGTGGATGACCGAGCCTGAGCCCAGGAAGAGCAGGCCCTTGAAGAAGCCGTGGGTCATGAGGTGGAAGATCGCCGCCGTCCACGCCCCCACGCCAAGCGACGCGAACATGTAGCCGAGCTGGGAGAGCGTGGAGTAGGCCAGGACGCGCTTGATGTCGGTCTGTGTGAAGGCGATCGAGGCGGCCAGGATGGCGGTGAAGATGCCGATCGCGGCCACTACGACCATCACGCCGGGCGCAGCGCCGAAGATCGGGTTGCAGCGGGCGATGAGGTAGACGCCGGCGTTGACCATCGTGGCGGCATGGATGAGGGCGGAGACCGGCGTCGGGCCTTCCATGGCGTCCGGCAGCCAGACGTGGAGTGGGAACTGGGCGCTCTTGCCGACGGCTCCGCAGAAGAGGAGCAGGGCGACGACGGCGATCCAGGTTGACGAGAGCCCGCCGCCCTCGACCAGCTTGAAGACGGCCTGCAAGTTGAGCGTGCCCAGCTGCGTCCAGATGGCCATGATGCCGAGCGCGAAGCCCATGTCGCCGACGCGGTTGACCAGGAATGCCTTCTTGGCCGCCTCGGCCGCGGAGCGGCGCGGGTACCAGAAGCCGATGAGCAGGTAGCTGCACAGGCCCACCAGCTCCCAGCCGGCGAAGACGAGCAGGAAGTTGTCGGCCAGGACCAGCAGCAACATCGAGAACATGAACAGGTTCAGATACGAGAAGAAGCGCCACTTGCCGGGGTCGTGGGCCATGTAGTCGATCGAGTAGATGTGGACCAGCATGCCGATCGTCGTCACCACGATCAGCAGGCATCCCGTCAGCGCATCCACGTAGAAGCCCATGTCGGCCTTGAAGCCGAGGGCCGGGATCCAGCTCCAGAGCGTGACGCCGAAGCCGTCGCCGATGCCGAAGCCGTGCGTCAGGGCGCCGAAGGCAACGACCATCGCCACCAGCCATGAGGCCACGACCGCCCAGACGGCGATCTGGTGCGACTCCCGGCCCATTTGACGGCCGAGAAGCCCGGTGATCGCGAATCCGGCCAGCGGCAGGAGCGGAATGAGCGGGATGAGGAAGTTCATGACTTGGGTACTCCACCCCAAGCCGGTGGCTTGGCTCCACATAGCAAAGCGGCGCCGGCGAGCCCAGGCCTAGGCGGCAACGAGCACGCGAGCGAGCGCATCTGAGGCATGCGTAAGCGAGCGAGCGCAGGCGCCAACAACGGCCTCGACCGCCGGAGCTGCGACTCAAAGGCTCTCATTGGCTCATCGAGTCGTACTCGTCCACAAGGGGTGTCTTGCGGTTGCGGTAGATGGCGATGACGAGCGCCAGACCCACTGTCGCCTCGGCCGCGGCAACGGCGATGACCAGCAGGGCGATGACCGCAGCGTGCGTCTTGAGCGCAGGGACGAAGGCGCCGAAGGCGATCACGGTCAGGTTGACGGCGTTGAGCATCAGCTCGATCGCCATCAGCATGCTGATGGCGTTGCGGCGGGCCAAGAAGCCGAAGGTTCCGATTGCGAATAGCAGCCCGGAGAGGATCAGGTAGGAGTCGAGCGAGCCGCTCACCGGTCCCCTTCCTTTCGGGTTATCTCGCGGCGGGCCAGGTAGACCCCGCCGATGACGGCCGCCGTCAGCAGCACGCTCACGACTTCGAAGGGCAGCACGTAGTCGCGGAACAGCAAGTGGGCCACGTCGGTCGTGGAGGTCCACAGCCGCTGCCCGGCGGACGGCCAGGTCGTGGCCAGGACGGTGATGGCGATCACGACCGCGATCACGGCCGCGGCGACGGCCGCGGCCAGGGCCTGGGTCTGGAAGACCAGGCTCCTCGGGGCATTCTTGGTCTGAGTCAGCATGATCGCGAACAGGATGAGCACGCTGATGGCGCCGATGTAGACCAGCACCTGCGTAGCCGCCACCAGCGGGTTGCCCAGAAGGACGTAGATCCCCGCCAGCGAAGCGAACGAGACGGTCAGGGCCAGACCGCAGCGGATGATGTCGCGCATGGTCACGACCAAGAGCGCCGACACGAGAAGCGTGGCGGCCAGGGCGACGAAGAGCACGTCATCCCAGCGGATCCCGGTGAGCGGGATCGAGTCGCCTATCGGCATGCCTCGCTTCCCTCCTCTGCAAGTCCCGGCTTGCCGGGACTCCGGGCCGGCGAACCGGCCCCGAACGGCCTGACGGTCACGGTCTGCGGGCCCCCCTGCTATGGCCGTGGACGCCGGCAAGGGACGGCGGCAGCGCCGGGAGCGCTTCCGCCGGGTCCTGCCGTCGACCCTCGGCAAGGGCGTGTACGACCCAGTCCCGCTCGCGGCGAATGTAGGTCACCTCGGTTTCGCGATCGATTGCGGCGAGCCCGATCAGGTCTATCTCCGGATCGCCGCGGCCGGTGTGGGCCAGCTCGTTGTCCTGGCCGCCGCGCAGGGCGTCATACGGGCAGGCGTCGACGCAGATGCCACACAGGATGCAGCGGCTCTCGTCCACGTCGTACTTCTCCAGGACGCGCGGCTTGGGCATGAGAGCCCCGGTGGGGCACGTCTCCGCGCAACGGCCGCAGGAGACGCACGGCGTGTCGTTGAGGCTCATGTCGAGCGGCGTCGTCACCAGCGTGTCGAAGCCGATGCGCATGAAGTCGTAGCAGGCCGCGCCGACGACATCCGCGCACACCGCGGCGCAGCGCCCGCAGTCGATGCAGCGGGACGGCTCGCGCAGGATGAAGGCGTGGCTGTCGTCGCGGATGTAGTCGTGATTGGCGCCGGTGAAGCGGTTCTCCGTGACGCTGCGGAAGCCCGCCCCTTGATCGTGGCGCGGCTCGAGAGTCTCGAGCGTGGTCCCGTATTCGATGCCAAGCCGTCGCAGGTCGCAGTTGCCGATGGCCTCGCAGGTGCACTGCAGGCAGCGCGTGGACTCGGCCATGACCTCAGCCGCGGTATAGGGGATCTCGTACTCGACGTAGCTCTTGACACGCTCCTCGGCCGGCAGGGACTTGAGGCGGTGGCGCGGCTCCTTGGGCTCGTCGGTGTAGGGCACGATGGAGAGGAACTGCGGCTCGACCTCCGCCAGGTTCTGGCGGCTCCGAAGCTCGGCCAGGTCGCCGCCCTTCAGGTAGGCGTCCACGGCGTAGGCGCAGCGGCGGCCCTCGGCGACGGCCTGGACCACCGTGCTGGAGCCGATGCGGACGTCGCCCGTTCCAAAGACGCCGGGCCGGCCGGTCTCGAAGGTGACCGCGTCCGCCTTGAGCCGGTACTTGACCGCGGCCACGCCCTCGTTGCCGGGGCCGATCCAGTCGAGCTCCGGGCCCTGGCCGATGGCCAGCAGAACCCGGTCGCACTCCACGACGAACTCCGTGCCGGGTGCCGGCTCTGGGCGGCGGCGGCCTGACGCATCCGGCGCGCCGGGGCGCATGCGGATGAACTCGACGCCGGTCACCTTGTTGTTCGCGTCGACCAGGACGCGAGTCGGGCCGGCCTGGAAGATGGCCTTGCCGCCCTCTTCGCGGGCCTCGTGGACCTCGCTCGCGGCCGGCATGTCCTTCATGTCGCGGCGGTAGACGAGGGTGACTTCCCTGGCCCCCTGCCGGAGCGATGTGCGCCAGCAGTCCATGGCCGTGAAGCCGCCACCAACCACCACCACCCGGCTCTTGCGGTGGCCCGGGTAGGGCAGGCCGAGAGTGGCGATCTTCAGGTACTCGAGTCCGTCGATCACGCCGTCGGCGGTCTCGTTGGGGATGTTGAGCTTGTTGGTGTCGTAGCAGCCGATCGCGACGACCGTGGCGTCGAAGCCCTGGTCGCGCAGGTCGTCCAGGCTGAAGTCGCGGCCCAGGGCCTTGTTGGCGACCAAGCGGGCGCCGAGACGCCACACGGCCTCGTATTCGGGCTCGAGGACCTCGGCCTTGGGCAGGCGGTACTCGGGGATGCCGTAGCGGAGCATGCCGCCGGGCAGCTCGTCGCGCTCGAAGACCGTCACGTCGTGGCCGGAGAGGAGCAGGTAGTAGGCCGCCGACATTCCCGCCGGACCGGAGCCGATGACAGCCACCCGCTTGCCGGTCTTGGGTTCCGTTTCGAAGGGCAGCGGCGGCTCGATGCCTTCGCGCTGCGCCTTCAGGACCATGTCGCCCGCGTAGCGGTGGCTGTCGCGGATGGCTATCGCCTCGTCCACCTCGTCGCGCCGGCAGTGCTCCTCGCACGGCGCAGGGCAGACGCGGCCCAGGATCGAGGGGAACGGGATGGTGCGCTTGAAGATGCGCGTCGATTCGCGGAACTGCCCCTCGGCGTTGGACTTCAAGAAGCCCGGGATGTCGATGTGGCTCGGGCACTTGTTCTGGCAGGGAGGCAGGCAGTAGGCGTTGTGGTCGCTGAAGATCAGCTCGAGGTTCGTCCGTCGCAGGCGGCGGAGCTTCTCGGTCTGGGTACGCACGACCATGCCCGGCTCGGCGGCCCGGGAGCACGAGATCGGCGGATGCTCCTCTCCCTCGACCTCCACGACGCACATCCGGCACGCCCCAAATCCGGGCAGCTTGGGCTCGTAGCAGAGCGTGGGAATCTCGATGCCGTTGGCGCGGCAGACCTCCAGGATCGTCTGGCCCTCCAGGCCCTCGACGATGCGGCCGTCGACCTCGAGGCGGAAGGCGAACGTGGAAAGCGGTCGCTGCGGATCCTGGGCCGTGATCAGGCGCTCGGCCGGCGAGTCCTCGATCGGGACGACGGTGTCGAACGGCGTCTTTGCGTCCGGCCTGCTGTCGGGCCGGCCCGCGCGGCGGTTCCAGACCTTCCTCTGGTTCGCGGGCGGTCGCAGCCGTCGCAGCGGAGCGATCGGACTCGGCAGATAGTTCTCGAGACCGGCCGACTCGGGCGCGATCGGGTTGACCGAGAGCGCGGTCGAGGCCGGCGCGGCCGAGGCCGCTGCGGTCGAGGCCGTCTCGGTCGAAGCCGGTGCCGCGGCCTTTGCCGACTTCCCCGACCGCGACGGCTTGGACGATCCGGTCGTGGCCGGTGAGCTTGGGCTGGGGCGGAGGGTCGGTTCTCTCATACGACGCCTCAGGAGACGGCCGCGGCCCGGGCTTCTGCCGTCGGCTGGCAGACCCCGGCGGGGCAGGTGTTGCGGAGGATGTGGGCGTCGAGTTCGTCGCGGAAGTACCGGACGACGCTCCGGAGGGCCAGGGTGGCGCGACGCTCGTGGTCGCAAAGGGCGCTTTCGACGATGTCGGATGAGAGGTCGGCCAGTCGCGTCAGCTCGTCACCGCGCGGCCGGCCCTCGCAGATACGGGCTCCGATCTCGGCCAGCCGGCGCAGTCCGATCCGGCACGGGATCGTCTTGCCGCAGGCCTCGTCGGCGCAGAAGCGGGTCAGGACCGCGGCCAGATCCACGACGCAGCTGTTCTGGTCAACGACCATGATCGAGCCGGAGCCGATGTACGCGCCCGCCTCCTCAAGGGAGTCCTGGTCGTAGGGGACGCTCACGCCGTCGGCGGGCAGGAGGCCGCCGGACGGGCCGCCTACCAGCAGCGCCTTCAGGCGACTCTGCGCCGGAACGCCACCGGCCACGTCCAGGATCTCGGCAATCGTGACGCCGAGCGGGACCTCGGCGATGCCGGGCGTGACCACGGCGCCGGAGATCTGGACCAGGATGGTGCCGCGGCTCGCCGTGGCGCCGATCTCGGCGAAGCGGGCGGCCCCGTTGGTCAGGATGGACTGCACGGCCGCGAAGGTCTGCGGGCCGTGGATCAGGGTCGGCTTGCCGAACAGGCCGCGGGTCGTGGTGTAGGGCGGTTGCTGCTCGGGCTGGCCGCGCTTGCCCTCGAGACCCTTGAGCAGGACCGTCTCCTCGCCGAGCATGTAGGCGCCCGCAAGGGGCTTGACCGAGACGTTGATCTCGGTGCCCGATCCCAGGACGCTCGAGCCCAGATAGCCGGCCGACTCGGCCGCGGCGACGGCGGACCGCAGGACCCGGATCGCATCCGCCGCCTCGGCCCGAACGGCTACCACGATCTCGCTTGCGCCCACGGTGAAGGCGGCTATGGCGGCGCCCTCCAGAACCGCGTAGGGGTTGGTCTGGAGCAAGATGCGGTCCGTCAGCACGGCCGGGTCCGACTGGTAGGCGTTGACGACGACGTAGCGGCGATCGGCCTCGGCCCGGGCGCAGGCGTGCCACTTCTCGCCGGTCGGCATGCCGGCGCCACCGCGGCCTCGCAGACCGGATTCGACGAGGGCCGCGATCACGCCATCGGGCCCGAGCTCCTCGACGGCGGCCCGCAGGCCGGCGAAGGCACCGGCTTCAACGGCCGCGTCCAGGTCGGCGGGATCCGCCGATGGCGGCTCGGGGAGCAGGAAACGCGGCCAGCGAGCCGGAGTGGCGAGAACGGTCGCTACGGTCATGCCACGCTCCCTCCGGCCAGCGTGCGGCCCAGGGCCGCCGCGCGCGCCGGCGTAAGGCGCGGCTGAGGCTTCCCATCCAGCGTGACGAGCGGCGACGCGGCGCCGGGGATATGGGCGGACAGCTGCTCGAGGGCCACGCCGCCGGCCGGCGGCTTGCCGATCTCCGTCCCGAGGGCCCCTCCCAGGCTCCGGGCGATTCGATTCGCTCCCGCCATCAGGCAGGCCGTGCAGCGGCAGACGGCCACCGAATGGCCGGGCTTCTCGAAACGAAGGTGGCTGTAGTAGGTCGCCGTGCCGTAGATGAGAGCGTACGGGGCGCCGGAGATCTGGCTGACCCGCTTGACGGCCGCGACCGGAATGTAGCCGTAGGCCCGCTGGATCGACTCCAGGATGGCCAGCATCTCCTTGTGGTCGAAGTCGTACTTCTCAAGGATGCTGTCGACGGCCGCCGGGTCGATCGGATCGAAGTGGCCATAGGCCGGATCGGGCACCGGCCGGCCTGACCGCCGCAGCGCGGATTCCTCGCGCCGCTCGGCGTACTGCTCGGCTGCGCCCCAATGGACGTGGAAGCGGCCCTTGGTGTCGAAGCCGCCCATGTCGATGCACTCGACCGGACAGGCCGCGGCGCACTGGAAGCAGGTCTCACACTTGAGGTTGCCCAGCTCGTCGTAGAGCAGCTGCAGCCGGCCGCGGAAGCGGACCGCGATGTCGGGCGCCGTCTCGGGGTACTGGATCGTTGCCTTCGGCGCGAAGAAACGGCGCATCGTCAGCGCCATTCCCCTGGCGATGCCGAGGCCCGGAACGGGGCTCATCGCGCACCGCCCGGGGTCGTCAGGATGACCGCGGCCGCCGTCACGAAGAGGTTCAGGAGCGCCGCGGGCAGCAGCCACTTCCAGGCGAAGCCCATCAGCTGGTCGACCCGGACGCGCGGCAGGGTCGCCCGCATCCAGACGAACGCAATCACGAAGAAGTAGGCCTTGGCCATGAACCACGTGAGGCCGGCCACCCAGTCGAAGGCGACGAAGCCTGCGATCCCCACGACTCCGACCACGACCACCATCAGGAAGAGGAGGCCCAGACCCAGGCAGTCCCACAGGCCCCACCCCCGGCCCCCGAGGAGCCTGGCCAGGATCGCGAAGAGCACGCTGCCGATCAGGAGGACGTTGGCCACGATCAGCAGCCAGCCCAGGAGGCCGATGCTCAACGGGTTGAACCAGTTCAGGTTGTACGCCCACGGCCAGTTGAACGGAGCCGTCCAGCCGCCGAAGAAGACCGTCGCGGTGAGCGCCGAGACGATGAAGACGTTGACGTACTCCGCGAAGAAGAAGAACCCGAACCGCATCCCGGAGTACTCGGTGGCAAAGCCGGCCACGATCTCGGAGTCGGCCTCGGTCATGTCGAAGGGGGTCCGATTGGCTTCCGCCGTCGCGGCGATGAAGAAGATGAGGGCCGCCAGCGGCTGCCTGAAGACGAACCAGTCGAGGGCGGAGCCGGACTGCGCCAGCACGATGCGGTTCAGGCTCATCGAGCCGGCCAGGATGATCACGCCCACGACCGAGAGCGTGAGCGGGATCTCGTAGCTGACGATCTGCGCCGCCGAGCGAAGACCGCCCAGGAGCGAGTACTTGTTGAAGCTCGACCAGCCGGCCATCAGCAGCCCGAGGATCGTCAGCCCGCCCATGGAGAAGAAGAAGAGCAGGCCGATGTTGAAGTCCTGACCGAACAGCCCCGGGGCGAACGGGATGACCAGCAGGGTCATGACGCTGGCCATGTAGGTCACCACGGGAGCCAGGGTGAAGACGGTGACGTCGGCGCCGGTCGGGGCGAAGTCCTCCTTGGAGAGGACCTTGAAGCCGTGGAACAGGCTCATCGCCGCGCCCCACGGCCCGATGCGGTTGGGCCCGACCCGCAGGTTCATGCGGGCGATGACCTTGAGCTCCAGGTAGATCAGGACGAAGGCCGTCGGGACGGTCAGCAGGAGGATGGCCACGGCCGCCACGGCGAAGCGGACGAGCGGCAGGTTGGCCCGCAGGAAGTCGAGGAACGGCGGCCCCAGCAGCACGATCGCCAGGACCGTGACGGCCGCGGCCACGATTGCCAGCGGGATGAAGATGGCGAGCAGACGAGCCTGCAGCGACATGCGGCCCCAGGATCGAGTGGCGAAGCTCATCGGTCCGCCCTCACTTGTCGATCCCGCCCATGACCGGGTCGAGCGATGAGACGATCGCCATCGTGTCGGCCAGCAGGTTCCCCGGCAGGAGCATCGGCACCGTCTCCAGATTGATCAGGCTCGGATCGTGGATGCGGAAGCGGAACGGCTGGTCCGAGCCGTCGCTGATCGTGTACACGCCAAGCATCCCGCGCGGCCCCTCGACGGCTCCCCAGGAACGCCCGGGCCGCGGCCGCAGGAGTCGCGGCAGCTTGGCCATCACGGGGCCGTCGGGCATGTTGTGGAGGCACTGGTCGATGATCTTGATCGACTCGCGGACCTCGTCCACCCGGATCAGATAGCGGGCCAGAGAGTCGCCTTCCAGGCGAGTCGGGATGTTGAAATCGAGCTCGGGGTAGACGCTGTAGGGGTGCGCCCGCCGGACGTCGAACGGAACGCCGGAGGCTCGCAGGTTCCCGCCCGTGACCCCAACGCCTAGGGCCGTGGCGCGATCCAGGACGCCGACTCCGCGAGTTCGGCGGACGAAGATCTCGTTCTCGTTGAGCAGGCCGGCATTGGCCTCGGTCTGGCGGGCTGCGCGGCTCATCCAGTCGCCCAGACGGCTCAGGAACTCGTGGTTCAGGTCGCCGTTCACCCCACCGATGCGGAAGTAGTTGAAGAGCATCCGCGCCCCGGTCAGAGCGGCGAGCATCTCCACGATCTCGTCGCGCTCGATGAAGCTGTACAGGATCGGCGTCAGGCCGCCCAGGTCCAGGGCCAGGAAGCCCATGAACAGCGTGTGGCTGGAGATCCGGAGCAGCTCGCCGGAGAGGACTCGAATGTACTCCGCGCGGCGCGGCACCTCCACGTCCAGGAGCTTCTCGAACGACAGGACGGCGGCCCACTCCTGGAAGAGCGAGCTGACGTACTCGAGCGGGTCGACTTGATCGATGACGTGGTAGTAGTCCGAGTTCTCGCAGATCTTCTCGACGCCGCGGTGGAGGTAGCCGAGGACCGGGTCGACGTCCACGATCTGTTCGCCGGAGAGCTTCAGGACCAGCCGCAGGACGCCATGCGTGGCCGGGTGGTGAGGGCCGACGTTGAGGAACATCTCGCCGTCGCCAAGGGTGTAGAACTCGCCCTCGCGCTCGGTCCGCGTTGGGTAGGGCGGGATCGGCTCGTACAGGTCGCCACCGATCTGGCGGTCCAGCATGACGCGAGGGTCGTCAGCCGATGCGTACCTGCGGGCTGACGCGTCGTCGGCGGACTGCCGCGGCTCGGACGGGCGCGGGGCTCCTTTGGACCGTGCGGCAGGGCCGGCGTGCTGGCGAGTGGCGTGCGGGCGAGTCGGCATCGTCGTCCTCAGCTCGTCGGCGCCCGGCGGATGCCGGCGGCGGGGTCGTCGGCCAGGACGGCCGGTACGTGGGCCTTCTCGACGTGCCGTACGCCGCCGCCCGGGGAGCGGGCCGCGTCGTCGGGCAGCAGGAAGTCCTTGCGGAGCGGGAAGCTCGTGTAGTCGGGCGGCATGAAGATGCGGCGCAGGTCGCGGTTGCCCTCGAAGACGATGCCGAACATGTCGTAGGCCTCCCGCTCGAGCCACTCGGCGCCGCTCCACAGGAACGTGGCCGAGGGGGCCCGCGGGTCTTCGCGAGAGAGCCCGTCGACGACGATGCGCAGCCAGTCGGAAGTCATCGGACTCCACAGGTGATAGACGACCTGCATCGCCTCGCCCGTGTCCACGCCGGCCAGGTCCGCCAGGATCTCGAAGCGCATGTCGACCGAGTCGTGCAGCACCCGGAGGACCTCTGGGACGGCGCCCGGATCGATTCGAATCTCGGTCTCGTCATGGCGCTGGTAGACGGGAGCTTTCAGATAGGCGCCGAGGCGATCTTCGAGCCGGCTCCGCAGGGTTCGATCCATCGGTCAGATGTCGTCCGGTGCGGTGGGGCCGATCTCGCGCTCGCTCCAGTGACCGCGGCGGTCCTTGACGAGCTGGCCGAGCTGGAGCATGCCGTAGATCAGGCCTTCGGGGCGGGGCGGGCAACCGGGGATGTAGACGTCCACCGGCATGACCCGGTCTATGCCCTGGACAACCGAGTAGCTGCGCTTGTAGCGACCGCCCGAGACGGTGCAGTCGCCCAAGGCCACGCACCACTTGGGCTCGGGCATCTGCTCCCACAGCCGGATGAGCGGACCGGACATCTTGGTGGTCAGCGTCCCGGCGACGATGAGGACGTCGGACTGCCGCGGCGATGCGCGGAACGGGAACATCCCCCAGCGGTCCATGTCGTTCTTGCTCGTGGCTCCGGACATCATCTCGAAGGCGCAGCAGGCCAGACCCGAGAGCAGCGGCCACAGGCTGTTGGCTCGAATGAGGTCGAGGATGTAGTCCGCCTTCGTCGGCACGACCTGGAGGGCGCCCCAGCGAGCCGCGTCGTTGCGGCCGGCGTCGGTCTGACCGAACTGGCGGAGATGGGTGATGTCGGTCGGTTGGCCGCCGTCGTAGGCGAGTGGATTGGCCGACTGCCAGAGCGTGTTCGGGACGACGATCGGCGCGGCCAGCTCTCCCGGGGACAGAGGAGCGAGCCGGCGGCTCGGCGCCCCCTTTGGGCCGGTCGCCCCGGTCGACCCGGCGGGCGCCGTCTTACGCCCCCTCGACCCACGGTCGACTACCGCCAAGTCAGGACTCCCTTCCGCCACGCATATGCCAGGCCGAGCATCAGGACGAGAACGAAGGTTCCCATGCTGACCAGGCCGCCGATCAGGAGATCGCGGAAGACGATCGCCCACAGGTACAGGAACACGACCTCCACGTCGAAGGCGACGAAGAGCAGGGCGTAGACGTAAAAGGAAATGCCGAACCGCCCCCAGGTGTCGCCGAAGGTGTCGATGCCGCTCTCATACGGCACGCCCTTGTGGCGGTCGCCGCGATTGCGGTGAGAGATGAGCCAGGCCAGGCCGATCACGAGGAATACGAAAGCAACCCCCGCCACGGCCAGGCCTAACACGTACCAAATGCCGGTCATCGTTCTCCAGCATGCCCGTTGCCAGCGGCGGGCGTCCGCGGCGTCGGGCGTCCGCCGCCGGGCGCGAACGTTGCTCTCAGAGGGCCGCGGGGCCGGGTTCGATGCCCGTTCCCTCGTGGTCCGCAGGCAAGTCTACCAGGGGGGCCGCTCTCCGGCCGCCGGCTCCGGCCGTGCCCCTCAGGCGCCCGGGAGCGTGATGGGCCCGGCGTCGTTGCGGGCCGGGCGCAGGCCGGGCGCGCGCCACCCGCGCGCCGAGGGCGCGGACCCGAGCCACGACTCGAACGGGTGGCGCCCTGTCAGAAAGCCGGCGCGGGCGGCCCGGGGGTATGGTGCCGCCCGCCTTTGCCGGCTAGTCCGCCAGTTGGGGTAGCCACTGGCGGCGCACACGGATATGCATCTTCGGGGAGCTCTCGCGACGAGGTCCGGAGCCAACCGTTCGACCGGTTCTCGTCTTCCTCCGCGGCGCGTTCCCCTCACGCTCCGAGTCAAAGGGTGCCCGTCGACCCGGCGCCTCATCAATCCGGAAGGTGGCCTATCGAGGGCCGACCTCCCAGCCAGTCACCGAGATCCGGCTGCCGCCGTTCCCCAAGCTCAGCCAGTCATCGGGTGACTGCAATCGAGGCTGCCGCCACTCCGGTGGCTCAGCCAGCCACCCTGTGACTGCTATCGAGCGGGCCGCCACTCCCCTAGCTCAGCCAGTCACCGGGTGACTGCTATCGAGGCTGAGGCTCTTCCGACCTAACGATCGGCGCCCGCGAAACCGCCGCAACCGCCGCTCCCACGCTCGAAACACTACCCGCACCCGGCCTGCCGCGGGATTGTTGCGTCGGCCTAACACGCCGGAGCCGGATAGTAGTCATCACACGACTATCTGAGAGGAACCACAGCGCGGCGGGGCACGGGTCCACGGGATCCGACAGCCAGCGCCGCATCGTCGGGCCATTGGACGGCAGCACGGTCCGCAGCGTCGCCGTGAATCGCTCGGCTCGACGCCGGTTCGTCGCCGTGCCCGCCAGCACAATTGCCTTTGCGACGCCACTGACCTGCCAGCCGCGCCGGGCCGCGATCGTAGGCGCGAGCCGGACCTTTCGATCGAACGCGCTGAGCATCTGCTGCATATCCGGCACGACCGACTTCGTCTCGACGACCAGCAGTCGGCCGCTGCGCTCGTGCCGGGCCAGCACGTCGACCGACCCCCTCTCGCCTCCGATCAGGAACGTCACCTCCGCGGCGCACTGCCAGCCGAGCGGAACCAGGATCTCGATCAGCCGCTCCACCATGGCGGCGTGAGCGGCGTCCAGCAGCCGATCCAGTTCCTCCCCGTGCCACCGAACGCGTACTTCCAGCTCCGCACCCAGCTCGGCCACCACGCGCGCCATTGTGCCGACCGCCGTCCCGCCGAGCCGGCCGCGTTCCAGCCGCGATACCGCCGTCTGCGACACGCCGCTCCGCAGCGCAAGATCCGACTGTCTCCAGCCCAGCCTCTGTCGCAGTGCCCTGATCGATCGCCCGAGCCTCTGCTCATCCACCGGTCCAGCCTGAGCCAGTCCGCTCAACCGCGGCTCTACCGCCCCTTACCCGAGGCCTATCGAGGGCCGACCGAAGGAACCGAAACCGACCGGCAGCGCAGGGCATGGCCGGCTGCCGGTGGCGGCGCAACAGGCCGCTGCCGTACGGGCCTCAACCCCGCTCCAGCGTCAGGACGCGGAAGCGGCCCATGTGGCGCGGGTCGAGCATGCGGACGATGCCGGAACGGGCCCGCAGGTAGTCTTCGGCGGTGGTCTGCGGCGACGCCTGCAGCGCCCGCAGCTCCGCCTCCAGGCCAGCGGCCACGAGGAACTCCTGCTGCGTCGTGAGGCCGCCCCCTGCGACCCGGAACCCGCGCCGCTCCGCGAGCCGCTGCACCGCGGTGAAGTCGACATGGGCCGTCAGGTCGGTCAGGCCGACGTCCGCGAACGGATCCTCGGCCACCCGATGACCGCGATACCCCAGCAGCGTGCCGGCGAGACGGCGCGGGCCGTACAGCTCGGCGGCGGGATAGCCGTAGTCGATGACGAGGACGAAGCCGCGGGCGAGCCGGGCCGCGACGTCGTCCAGCCACGGTTCGAGCTCGAGGCAGATTTCGGCGACCTGGCCCTCGACCAGCTTGACGCCATCGTCTGCCAGGCGCGCGGCCAGGTCCGGAGTCGAGGGCCCGGCCGCGACTTCCGCGAACCGGCCTGCGGATGCGTCCGCTCCGTCGCGCCAGGCGACGAACAGCTCGAGCAGCTTCCCGTCGCGGACGACGACGCGGTGGACCGGCAGGGCGTCGAGGAACTCGTTGGCAAGGATGACGCCGACGACGGGCACGGGCTCCGCTGAGGCCGTTGGACCGGCAGAAGCATTCGAGCTCGAGGCGACCAGGCGCTCGGTCAGGCCGGCCGTTTCGAAGCGTCGCTCCAGGTCGGCCAGGCGATGCGGGTTGGACTCGATGGGCTCGTATCGGATGGCGCCCATCAGCTCGGACCCGTGGCGGCGCAGGCCGTCGAGGATCGACAGCCCGAGCGTGCCCGACCCCGCGCCGTACTCGACGAGCCCGAACGGGCGCGGCTCGCCCAGGCTGACCCACATCTCCTCGATCCGGCGGGCGACGGTCCAGCCGAAGATGGAATGAGTCTCGGGCGCGGTCAGGAAGTCGCCGGCGTCGGTGGGCCGGTCGGCGCTCCCGCGGTAGTAGCCGAGCCCGGGTTCGTACAGGGCGCGCTCCATGAACCGGGCGAAGCTGATGCGGCCGCCGGGCGTCGACTCAATCTCCGCGCGGATGACGGAGGCCAGCCCAGCCGAGCGCTCGGCCGGCGGAAGACGGGGTTCGGGCGTCATCGGGCCCCCGCACGAGCTCGCTGCGCGAGCAGGCGGATTCCGCCGTTCACCATCGTGTGTCCGCCGAGGAGGATCGGGTTGTCGGAGGAGGTCGCAGATTCCGTGAGGGCCCGCAGCCACGGATCGGCGATGGTCGCGGGCGCCAGCAGGTCCGAGGCGAAGCGATCCTCCGGCGCCGGCCAGGCCGGCTCGTCGGCGCCGTGGCGATGGGCCAGCAGGACGCGCGTGTCGATGACCGCGGCATCGGCCAGCGTGGCGATGGTGCGGGCGAGGGATTCGGGGCCGTCGCGGTCGAGCAGCTCCCCGAGGACGGAGCGCGGCGGCCGGGAGACGGCCGTGGTTCCTGATTGGGCGAGATGGCTGGCGGCGCGAAGGCCGCGCTCTTCGAGAGGGCTCGGACGCGGCATGCCACGCCACTCTCGAGCCAGCGGAGCGTGGTCGCGGAGATCCGGCCCGCGACGAGCAGCTCGGCCCGGCGGTTCGTCAGGACATCGGAGAGGGCCGCAAGACGCTCGCCGATAAGTGGCGCGGCCGTGAAGCCAGTCCGGGCGAGGCCCAGCACCAGCAGGTCGAGGGGCGTGTCGACGTCCACGCCCAATCGCCAGCGCGAGCGGAGATCCGAGACGGCCACTCCTGCCCGTTCCTCCAGCCAGCGGGGAAGGGCGTTGTCGGCGGGGAGTGGCGGCAGTTCCGCCAGATCGGCCGCCCGAGAAACCGCCACCACGTCCGCCGAATAGCGGTTGTTCGCCAGGGCGTGCCCGCCCGGCCCCGCGGCAACCTCCACGAAGCGTCGCAGATCCGCGGCCCGCGCCAGGGGGATGCTCCCCGAACCGAGGACGACCACGCCTCCCGTGCCTCCGGCCCTCCCCGTCCGTGCCCGAATCTCCGCCGCGAGCCGCTCCCCAAACGACAGCCCGTCCGGCGACCGCGCCACTACCTCCGCCACGTCCGCGCCGGCCGCCAGGAACGCGTCCCGTCGCCGATTCGCCAGGGAGTGGCGCGCCTCGGCCAGCGCGCGAACCAGCGGCCCCGTATCTTTCGGGGCCGCGGCGTGGAAAATGAGCACGACCACGGGGCGCACGAGCGGAGTCTATCCGGGGCGCCTCGCGGAGCGGCGGGCAGGGCGCCAGGGAGTACGGCCATGCGAACAGTCAGGGCGTACATCGGTCTCGGGGCGAATATCGGCGACGCCCAGGCGACGCTGACCGCCGCCGTCCATGCCCTTGCGGCATTGCCCGGCGCGCACCTCGCCGGCGTCTCCCGCCTCTACCTCACGGCGCCCGTCGAGGTGACCGACCAGCCGGACTTCCACAACGCCGTCGCCGGCCTGGACGTCCCACCCGGCCCGGGCGCAAACACCGGCCCGATCGCCCTGCTGCTCGCTCTCAAGTCGATCGAGCGGGCGTTCGGGCGGCAGCAGCGGGCTCGCTACGGGCCGCGCGAGCTGGACCTGGACCTGCTTCTCTTCGGCGACGAGCAGCTGACTGTGGAGCGTCCGGAGGCAGGCCGTTCACCGGACCCCGCCAAGGCCTGGCGGCTGCTCGAGGTCCCGCATCCGCAGGCCCATAGCCGTCTCTTCGTCCTGGCACCACTGGCGGACCTGGCCCCGGGCCTGGTTCCGCCCGGCTGGGGCGAGACTGTCGCCGAGGCTCGCGCCCGCGAGGGATCGATCGAGGGCTCTTCGGCCGTCCGCGCCATCGGCAGCTGGGACGCCTCGTCGGGCCGGTGGATCGGGTCCAGCTAGGCCCCGGGGGACCGCTCAGGCGCGGAACTCCACTTCGCGACCGAAACCTCGCCGGTCACGGCGTCGACCGTGAGGACGCCGTCCGGGAATACCACCATCCACGACCACGAATCCCCGTAGGCCTGGAAGTCCGGATCCTGCATCTCGGGCGCGTTGGCGGCCTCGCCCAACGCATACGCCGATTCCTGGGCCAGCCGAATGGCCACCGATTGGCCAAAGATGGGCGCGGTCAACTCGATGCCGGCGCGGAGATCGCGATAGGCGAAGACGGCGCCCCTCGAGGCGTTGACGCGGATCTCCAGCGCAGGCTTGCCGGCATCGGGCGCCGACCACGTCACGTCGTAGTAAGCCACCGAAGCGCCGCGAGCGAGTGTCGTCTGAGCGGCGAGGCCGTCGGTGGTCACGCCGCCCCGAGACAAGAATGCCTGTGCGGCGCTGCTGGCGGCGTCCGACGAGACCGAAACCGTGTCCGAATCGGGCAGCTGCTTTTCCAGGACCACCTCGAGCACAGTGCCGGAGTTGCCGTCCACGAAAGCGACGACGCCATCGCCCATGGGCTCGAAGATGGGCCGCTCCGCAACCGTCGCCCAGTCCGACGACCAGGACAGGGTCACACCGGCGAGCCTGGAAGCTCGAGCGGCGGCATCTTCGGGCGAAACCGGCGGCCGGGGTGTAGGCGTCCAGCCGGGAGGGTGAGTTGGCGTCGGCATGCAGCCGCAAACCGGTTCGCTCAAGAATCCGACGCCGGCGAGGATGCCGAAGGGGACGAAGAGAACCAGCAGGAAGACGACCAGGGCCGCGATCAGCTTAAGCGTGCGCCTGGCGCCAGATGTGGTGCCGTCGGACCCAGCCACATGACCACTCTACTGCGATCCGTGGCGGGCGGCGATCCCTCCCGGCATTCTGGGCTCGCCGGTCTGCCGCCCTGCCACGTCCCTCTCACCCGGAAGACCGGGTTTCCCTTCCTCCGACCGACCGATCGGCCCGTCAGGTTCCGATCGGCTGTCACTCGCTTATTCGGGGAAGAAGCCCCGGCGGATCACCTTCGGTTCGACGACTGCCGGACCGAGGTCATTCGGAGGAAGCGGCACGGATCGCGAGCGTCGCTCGTTTGTGTCGGTGAACGCAGTGCCCGCGGCTAGTGGCTGAAGTGGCGGCGCCCCGTGAAGACCATGGCCAGGTGGTGCCGGTCCGCGACCTCGATCGCCATCTCGTCGCGGACCGAGCCGCCCGGCTGGATGATGGCCGTAACGCCGGCCTGGGCCGCCGCCGATATGCCGTCGGGGAACGGGAAGTAGGCGTCGCTGGCCATGACCGCCAGCTTGGCCCGATCGCCGGCTCGCCGCAGGGCGATCTCCACCGCCGTCTGGCGGCTCGCCTGGGCTGCGCCGATCCCCACCGTGGCGCCGCCTCGGGCGAGGATGATGGCGTTGGAGCGGACGTGGCGCACCGACCGCCAGGCGAAGAGCAGATCGGTCAACTCCTCGAGCGTGGGCCGCCGCTTGGTCACCACCTGGAGTTGCGTCTTGTCGAGGCCCAGCTCGTCTTTGGTCTCGACCAGCAACCCGCCGGCGATGCGCTTGAAGTCGAGGTTGGCGATGCCGTAGTCGCGCGGGCCTTCGACCGGGTTGCCGGGGACCGCCAGCAGGGCCAGCTGCGGCTTGTGAGCCAGGATGCCGATTGCGGAGTGGCTGAACGAAGGAGCCACGACTGCCTCGTACGAGTTCTCGGCGATCTCCCGAGCAGTCGCACCGTCCAGCTCGCGATTGACCCCGACGATGCCCCCGAAGCACGAGACCGAGTCCGTTTCGAGCGCCTTGCGGCAGGCCTCGACCAGCTCGTCCGCAGAGGCGATCCCCACCGGATCGGTGTGCTTGACGATCGTCACCGTTGGAGCCGTGAAGTCACCGGCGATGGCATAGGCCGCATCGAGATCCAGCAGGTCGTTGAAGGACGGCCGCGCCCCCTGCAGCTGAGTGGCATCGGCCAGCGTGCCCGCCCGGTGAGTCGTCTCGCGGTAGAAGGCGGCGTGCTGCGTCGGGTTCTCGCCGTAGCGCAGGTCGTCCACCTTCTCCAGGACCATGGCCAGCCGTCCCGGGAACATCTCGCCGGCGGCGTTCGAGAGATAGGCGGCGATCTCCGCGTGGTAGGCGGCCACTAGACCGTATGCCTCGGCCGCGAGCTTCTGGCGAAGCTCCGCCGAGACGGCGCCTCGCTCCCGAATCTCGGCGATCACCCCGGGGTAGCGAGCCGGGTTGGCCACGGCGGCGACTCCTGCGTAGTTGCGCGCCGCGGCGGCGAGGAGTGCGGCGCCGCCGATATCGATCATGCCGATGGCCTCGTCGATCGGGATCAGACGGGCCCCAACCTGCGGCGCGAACGGGGCGACGTTGACCGCCACGAGATCGATCAGGCCGATCCCCTGGGCCTTCAACTCGGCCAGCTGGTCGGGCTGATCGCGACGAGCGAGGATGCCGGCGTATATCGCAGGGTGGAGAGTCTTGACCTGGCCTCCGGCAATCGGCTCCGTGCCGGTCAGCTCGACCACCGATCGGACTTCCACCCCCAGGCCCGCCAGGGCCTCGCGCGTGCCGTCCGTGGCGAAGACCTCGACATCGAGGGCGAGCAGATCACGGGCGAAGGGTCCGATGCCCTCGCGGCTCGCCACCGAGAGCAAGGCTCGCACCGGCCCTACCTCCCATACTGCCCGAGTCCGGGCTCCCGGGCACTCCCGGGACCGCGCCTCCCAGTGGCCTCGACCACCCGGAGAATCCTGCGCCAGACCCATCCCGCCCCGTTTGCCGGATCGGGCCGAGTATAGCGCCCGGTCATGGCATACTCAGCAGACGCGCAACCGGTGGCGCGGAAAAGCGCACGCCTCGGCGGCCGTGTCCCGGCCTCCGAGCCGGAGCTTGAGCCCAGAGTCGCCGATGGCGCCCATCCAGGTCGATCGACCGCAAACGACTGAACGCTCGGAGGGTCCGCGTGAACGGCCCGTGGAATCAGCTAGATCTGCTCCTCAAAGCTTTCAACGACGGCAACTTCCACCGTCTGTGGACGCCGACGTGGCAGATTTCGGTCACCTTCCTGGTGGTCGTCATCTTCTTCTACAACTTCCAGAGCCGGCGACTGCGCGCCTACTCCGTCTTCCTCGACCTCAACGAGTGGCTGATGTGGACCACGTTGGGCATCTTCGGCATGCTCGCCATGTTCACGTTCTTCAGCTTCGACTTCCTCTTCGTCCTGCCGACGCTGGCCGGCGGCGCAGTCCTGCTCATCTGGATCCGGTTCATCCACTTCCCGCCGCTGATTCGGGCGTACGAGGAGCGGCTGGCCCGCCAGCGCTACTTCCAGCGGTCGCGGACCTCTCATCCGGAGGCCACGATCCGGGCGAAGGCGACGCCGAAGGCAAAGCGCCGCCGGCGGTAGCGCCACGGAGATCCGCCGTTTCGGCATCGGCTACCGACGGCCCGACGGGCCTCCGGGAACGCGCGGCGTCGAGGCGACGCCGCTGCATGTCGATCGGCGTGGAGTCGTGGCCGAGCTGGCGCTCAAGCCCCACGCCGCCATCGCTCCGCATGCCAGCTCGAGCCTGACCTACCTCCTCGTCATCGAGGGCGGCGGGTTCGTGCAGGTCGGCGAGGAGCGGGCGCGAGTGGCCGCCGGCGAGGCGGTCGTCTGGCCGCCGGGCGTCGTTCACGCCGCATGGACGGAGCGGACCCCCATGCGGGCCATCGTCATCGAGTTTGGGGCGGAGCCAAGCGACGCGGCGGGCCTCGCGCTCCTGCCGGAGGGCGAACCGACCGGATCGCAGGAGCCCGAACCGGCGGCCGAAGGCTCGACTCCGGCCTCACTCAAGGGCGAAGGCTCGCTCGTTCCCAAGCCAGCCGTCCTGCCGCCCGATCGCGAATCGCCCGAAAACGAGCCCTGGTAGGCGGTCGGCCGGTCAGCTCGCCAGCGGCGAGCGGTCCCAGTCGATGGCGCACTCCGCCGACGGGTTCGACTCGTCGACCGCCACCGCCAGCTTGACCCCCGGCGCAACCTGGGACACCTTCGCGGCAGGAACGCGGTGACCGAACATGGACGTGAACGGGGGCCGGCCGGCCAGCGTGACCTCGAGGGTGAAGAGCCAGATGGGATCGTCCAGGTGGGACGGCTCGGCCGAAGGATCGATGTCCCGAACCTTCTTGCCAAGGGGCTGGGCGCTTGTGACCACCGCGGTGCCGTGAGTGCCGGTGGCCAGGAGTGTCGCCGCCTTGCCCTTGATCGCGGGCATCGTGCCGCTCTGGACCGCGCCCACCAACGCGGCGAGGCCGCTTGTCGGGTTACCCTGGGCGTCGAACGTGACCGGCACGCCGGCCGTGTCCATGACGCCGCCGGCGGTCATCATCGTTGCCGGGCCGGCGGCGACAGGGGCGGCAAACGCACCGCCGCCGCCCATGCGGCTGAAGTCGAGCGAGACCTTCTGCGGGTTCGTCGGGTCGATCAGGACTCCGATGCTCGCACCGGGCACGGTCATCGGGATGAACAGCCGCGGAACCAGCGCCTTGGTCTCGACCTGGTACGGTGCGCCGCCGCCGGCCGGAGTGACCTGCAGGACGAACTTGTATTCGGGCGCCTCTGGCCCGACCGAGGGCATCGTAACGGTCATGCCCGTATCCGCGATGCTCTCGATGATGGCGTCACCGGGCAGACCGTTCTTGATCGGGCCGGTGGTGCCGGTCAGCTTGCGGATCAGCCACGGACCCCAGAGGAAGGGGGCCGTGATCGAGAATAGGACGACTACCACGACGAATACGATCACGGCGATCATGTCACCGGAGATCAGCGGCGGCTTCTGGACGGCATCTATCGCCGCAAGGAGCGCGGCCCGGACGTCGCCGTTGGGCGCGGCCTCGTTCGAAAGGGTATTCCTCTTCCACGGAGAGCCCGTCGTGTAGCTGTCGCCCAGGCCGCTGCTGTAGTCGATGTAGCCGCCGATCTGGCCGCCCGACACCGCGAGCGCGATCACGAGAGACTTCCCGAAATCCGAGCTCATGCCGGCGCCGTTGAAGAAGGCCGTGGTGGACGGGTCGTCCGCCCCGATCGCGATGTCGATGTAGACGGTGGCTCCGATCCCGCTGCCAAGGTTCTTGGCCGCGGTCTCCGCCTGCTGCTTGCCGCCGGCGTCCAGGATTCCGGTGCCGTCGAAGACGTGCGTGCCGCTCACGAACGCGTCGACACGAGCGAGCGTGCTCAAGAACCAGCTCTCGGTCGTTGCCGGCCCCGACGACAAGCTGCCGTTGAGGAACTTCAGTTGGTCGGAGCTGAGCTTGGCCTTGAGGGCGCTGCCCAGCTTGAGCTGCCCATAACTGCCCTGCGCGGTCAGGAGCAAGCCGTCGACGTTCCAGTTCTGCGCGATGTCGGCCACGGCCGGCATGCTCGCGTGTTCGGGCACCGTGTAGACCACGACTCGCCCGGCGCCGGCCGCGTCGATGTGCGCCGCAAGTGCTTCGGCCGTGGTCGCCGAAAGCGTCGAGAGAACCTTTCCGTAGTCGTAGACTTGCCGACCCTGCTCGAACGGAGACATCGTCGGATCGGCCCCTATCGCAGGCCGGGCTCCGGCCAGGCCGATGGCCACGAAGCCCAGCAGGCTCAGCCCCAGAGCCGCGAGAAGCGGCGGCCACGCATCGTGCTCGCGCCCTCCGGGTCGACTCGGTGTCGATTCACGCTTCAGGCCCGCCAGCATCGTCATCGGTTCCCTCCAGTCGCGGCCAGCCTTCCCGTTCGGTGAGCTAGTAGTCGAATAGTAGCCGCGGCAAGGACGTGACGCGGTCGGCAAACCGACACGCCGGTCCTCTCCCGGGATCGGCAGACAACAGGCTTGTCATGCGGGCAGGGTCAGTCGGCGCCGCGCTCTCCGCGGCTGTCGGTCTCCGGCTGCGTTGACGTCGCCGCGCTTCAGGCGATCGGGGACTTCGTCCAGTCGATCGCCACCTCCTGGTTCTTGTTGGCCTCGTTGACGGCCACCGAGAGGGTGGCTCCGGGCGACACGGAGGCAAGCTTGTCCATGGGCACGCGGTGGCCGAACATGGCCGGGAAGGGCGCCTGGCCGGCGAGCGTGACCTCGACGGTGAAGACCCAGACGGGGTCGTTGAGAGTGGCTGGATCGGCTGCGGGATTGACCTGACCGACGGTCTTGCCCAGCGGCATGGCCGAGGTGATTACTGCCGTGCCATGCGTTCCGGTTGCGAGAAGCTGAGCGGCGCTGCCGGCGTGCGTGGGCATCGCCCCGGAGCGGACCTGGCCCGCGAGAGCTGCCACCTGGCCCAGGTTGGGATTGCCGCTGGCGTCGAAGTCCACTTCGCCCTCGGTGGCTGCGGCTCCCGCCGGAGCGTTGAAGTTCTTCCAGTCGGGCGAGACGTGCTGGGGATTGAGCGGGTCCACGAGGACCCCGATGCGAGCGCCCGGAAGAACCATCGGCGCGAAGATCCGAGGGATGGCCGGCTTGCACTCGGCCATGTAGGGTGCGCCGCCGCCGGGAGGCGTGACGAGCAGGCCTAGCTTGTAGACCGGGGCGTCGGGTCCGGTAGACGGCATCGTGACCGTTGTTCCGGTGTCGGCAATGCTCTGGATGACAGCCGCTGTGGGCACGCCGTTCTTGACGGCCGACTCGATGCCCATCAGCTTCGAGAAGAGCCCCATTCATCCTCCTGTCGCGGCCGCGCCGATGCCTGGATGCGGGCTTGTCGCCGGCCGACGGCCTCCAACAATAGCGACCACCGCTTCGAACGGGTAGTCGTGGCGCCCAGCGGTCCGATCGTCCCGTCCGGTGCCGTGCTGACCGCCGAGTGCCGCCCGGCTGCGGTCACGGTGTCAGACGAGAGAGCGGGACAGCAGCAGGCGGTCCTCGCCGCGAGCCTGGATGCGGCGGTCCAGCGCCAGGTCGGTGAAGCCGTTCGAGCGGAAGAAGGTCCGCGCGGCGATGGACGAAGGGTGGATCGCCGAGTCTCCGGTGGTCCAGGCCAGGAGCCGGGTGCTGCCGGCCGCATGGGCGGTCTCGGCGATCGAGTCGGTCAGACCGCGGCCTATGCCGCGGCCGCGGAGGCCCGGGGCCACGGCCAGGAGCGTCAGCTCCGCGGGGCGCTCGGCGTCCGGGAAGGTGAGGCCGTCGAAACCTCGTTGGGCTTCGACGGCGCGCGGCCGATCCCACGGCGCCCAGCTGGCCAGGCCGCCGACCTGACCGATCGCTTCGGCTAGAAGGAGCTCCGATGCGGGCGGAAGGGCGTGGGCCAGCTCCGGGGCCAGGGCGTCTAGGAAGGCGGAGATGGCCGCCCCGTCGTCCACGGTGGCGGCTCGAATGCGTGCCTCGGCATCCGGCTGCGCCGGCTCGGCGGCCGGTTGGCTCGGCTTCGGCGCGACCGCCAGAAGCGCCCCGAGCTGGCCGAGCATTCGAGCGGTGGCGCCCCAGACGCGCTCGCCTTCCACCGGGTAGACGCCGTAGCGGATGAGTCGCTGCCGGATCGTGCGTTCCTCGAGCTCCACCGGGGCGTCGGGCAGGAACGCCTCGACGGGTGCCTCGATGATGCGGGCCACCTCGTCCGGCGCCGGGTGACAATCGGGCCTACGCTCCGCGAGGGCCACGACCGGCGTGATCCGGAACCCGGAGACCGTCAGGGCGAAGACTTCCAGGCCGCCGGTCACGCGCAGCCCGCACGCTGCCGGGTCAAGCCCGATCTCCTCGGCCGCCTCACGCAGGGCCGTGGCCACCGGGTCCGGATCGTCCGGGTCGGCCGATCCGCCGGGGAAGCTAACCTCGCCGGCGTGGGCGCTCAGATACGGAACCCGGGCCGTCAGGAGCACGCGGGCCTGACCCTCGTCGTCCGGGAAGAGCAGGACCAGCACCGCGGCCGGCCGGCCGCGGCCGGGCCCTTCCGGCGGCCCCTGCCGAGCGCCCGACCCGCCCGGGCCAAACTCCTCCGGCGAGTCGAGCCGTATCGGCGTCAGGATCGCCGGCGCCGCCGGCAACTCGCGCGGCAGCGCGGCCGCCCGCTCCGCAACCAGCTCGAATCTCACGTAATCAGCCCCATATCTGGACGGGCGCTATGGGTGCGCCGGCCCAGCCTGATGCTAGCGGTTGGCACGGTATCCGTCGGACATCGCGAGATCCTGCGACCGGCACGTGGGCGCTGGTCGCTCCGGTCTAGGGGCCGGGCGGCAAGCTCCAATGGGCGGGCGGGAAGCTCTTGAGGCTGGCGAGGACGTGACCGTCGGCACCGAGTGCCCGTATCTCGGTGATCCACGCCTTCCCGGGCCACCATGCCGCGAAGAGGGGGCTGCGAACCGATGCCTCGACTACCACGCCGTCGGTTCGGACTATCTCCACGCGGGCCGCTCCGGGTGCGCGGCCGACGACGTCGATCCACGACTCGTCTCCCCAGCCCGCAATGCCGCCGGACCATTCGATTGGATCTCCCGGGTGTGTGAACGATCCGCCACCCTTGGCCATGCCTCCGCGACCTTGCGGATCCGCGCCGAGGCAGGTCGAGAAGTTGTCTCCCTCCGCGAACACGAAGTAGGCGGCCTTACCACGCTGGTCCTGGAGGACCAGCGTGGTCGGATGAGTCCTCAGGGCGCCGGTGATCGGGCAGTTCTGAAGTGCCCACTGCAGGAGCGAAGGATCGGCGGCGGTCGGGACTCGCTGCCAGCCAGCAAAGACGGAAGACGCGGTCCCAGTGGGCGCCTGCACCCAGATGAAAGCGCCTGCCAGCAACGAGGCCAGCGCCACCAGCGCGAGCCCGCGCGCGGCCAGCGAACGAGTAATGCGGCGACCGCCCTTTGCGCGATCGGAACTGGCAGTCTCGCGGTTCATGCCGCGGCGCCAGGGCTGAGCGGCGATGCTCGAGTGATAGCGCTCGAAGGTGCGGCGGACCCCGGCAATCAGCTCTTCGTCGTTCATCCTGGTGTCTCCTGGTATCCCATCGCCCCGAGAGACGATCGGAGTGTGGCAAGCGCTCGATGCAGATGAGAGCCCACAGCTCCGGCCGACATGCCAAGGGCTTCGGCGGTCTGGGCACTGCTCAGGTCCAGCAGGACGCGGAGCGCCACGACCTGGCGCTGCCGGCGGGGCAGTCGCCAGACCGCGCGCACGAGCAGCGAGTCGATCGGTAGCTCGTCCACAACGGCGACCTCCGGCGGGTCGGGGTTCTCGCGCCTCCAGATCCGCCAGCTCGTTCTGTGGACGTTCAGGGCGACGCGGATCACCCACGCCGTCGGGGAAGGGTGGCTGCGGATTTCGTCCCACCGTTCGTACGCGCGGGCGAAGGCTTCGTGGACGGCATCTTCTGCGCGGGCTTGATGCCTTGTGACGAGCAGGACTGCCCGATAGGTGGGATCGAGCGCGGCCGCATAGAACGCGGCGAATTCGCCCGGCTGCCCTCTACTGTCGGCGACGTCCACTCGTTCACTCCATCGGCCTGTCGCCCGCTTAACGCAGGGCCACCCCCGGATCGTTTACACGATCTCGGCCGTGGAGGTCAATCGGGCGTCAGTTGACCCGCTTGGGGCCCTCGTCCTTACCCTTGCGCGGCGTCCAGATACGGTCCGCGGGGTGGGCCGCGGCAGCGCCGGTCGGCTCACGTGCCGCTCTCTTGCGGGGGTCGCGTCGCTGGCCGGCATCGGCGACGACCATGGCCTCGCCGGAGCGGAAGACCAGAACGCCGCCTATCGCGTCCCCGTCGGCCACGACCGTAGACCCCGGCTTGATCTCGCCGCGCAGCAGTGCCCGGGCCAGCGGGTTCTCAACGAGCCGCTGGATAGTCCGCTTCAACGGCCGCGCCCCGTACGCCGGATCGGTCCCTTCGCGGACGATCAGCGAGCGCGCCGCCGGCGTCAGCTCCAGCGCGATCTCCTGGCCGGCCAGCCGCCGCTGCAGGTCCGCCAGCAGCAGGTCGACGATGGCCGCCAGGTCGGCGTCCGTAAGGGCGTGGAAGACGATCACCTCGTCGATGCGGTTGAGGAACTCCGGCCGGAACTGGACCCGCAGCGCCTCGGTGATCTGTCGCTTCATCTCCTCGTAGGCCCTGGCGTCGTTGGCGTCGCCGCGCTCCGTGAAGGCGGAGATGAACTGAGACCCTACGTTGCTGGTCATGATCAGCACGGTGTTGCGGAAGTCGACCGTTCGACCCTGGCCGTCCGTCAGCCGCCCGTCGTCGAGGACCTGGAGCAGGATGTTGAAGACGTCGGGGTGGGCCTTCTCGATCTCGTCGAGCAGGACGACCTGGTACGGCCGCCGCCGCACCGCTTCGGTCAGCTGGCCGCCCTCCTCGTAGCCGACGTAGCCGGGAGGCGCGCCGACCAGCCGCGAGACGGAGAACTTCTCCATGTACTCGCTCATGTCGATGCGGACCATCGCCGCGTCGTCGTCGAACAGGAACTCGGCCAGAGCTCGGGCCAGCTCCGTCTTGCCGACGCCGGTGGGCCCCAGGAACAGGAACGAGCCAATCGGCCGGCGCGGATCCTTGAGGCCAGCGCGGGCGCGCCGAACCGCGTCGGACACTGCCTGGACGGCCTCCTCCTGGCCCACGACGCGTCGATGCAGCCGCTCCTCCATCTGGACGAGCTTGGCCGTCTCGCCCTCGAGGAGCTTGGTCACGGGCACGCCCGTCCAGGCGGCCACGATCTCGGCGATGTCGTCTGCAGTCACCTCTTCCTTGAGCAGCCGGTCCGGGCCGGAGAGGGCGGCGATCGCCGCCTCCTGCTCCTTCATCCGCCCCTGCAGCTCGGGCAGCCTGCCGTACTTGAGCTGGGCGGCGGTGCCATAGTCGGTCTCGCGCTCGGCTTGGTCGATGCGAACCTGGAGGGCTTCGATCTCCGACTTGGTCGCCCGAATGGCCGAGATGGCGTCCTTCTCGGCCGACCAGCGCTGCTTCATGGCCGCGGCTTCCTCGCCGATCTCGGCCAGTTCGCGTTCCAGCGCCGCCAGGCGTGTCTTCGAGGCGTCGTCGGCCTCCTTGCGCAGGGCCTCACGTTCGATCTCGAGCTGGATGCGCCGGCGTTCGAGCTCGTCCAGCTCGATCGGCATCGAATCGATCTCCATGCGCAGCCGGCTGGCCGCTTCGTCCATCAGGTCGATCGCCTTGTCGGGCAGGAAGCGCTCGGTGATGTACCGGTTGGAGAGCGTGGCGGCGGCCACCAGCGCCGAGTCCGTGATGCGGACGCCGTGGTGGACCTCGTACCTCTCGCGCAGGCCGCGCAATATCGAGATGGTCTCCTCGACCGTCGGCTGGTCTACCAGAACGGGTTGGAAGCGCCGCTCCAGAGCAGCGTCCTTCTCGATGTGCTTGCGGTACTCGTCCAGGGTCGTGGCGCCGATGGTGTGGAGCTCGCCGCGGGCCAGCATCGGCTTGAGCAGGTTGGAGGCGTCCATGGCGCCTTCGGCGGCACCCGCTCCCACCACGGTGTGCAGCTCGTCGATGAAGAGGATGATCCGGCCCTCGGACTCCTTGATCTCCCGCAGGACGGCCTTGAGGCGCTCCTCGAACTCGCCGCGGTACTTGGCTCCGGCGATGAGCGAGCCCAGATCCAGGGAGATGAGCCGCTTGTCCTTGAGGGTCTCGGGAACGTCGCCCCGGACGATGCGCTGGGCCAGGCCCTCCACGACGGCCGTCTTGCCGACCCCCGGCTCGCCGATCAGAACGGGGTTGTTCTTGGTGCGGCGCGACAGGACCTGGATGACGCGGCGGATCTCCTCGTCGCGGCCGATGACCGGATCGAGCTTGCCGGCGCGCGCCTCGGCCGTCAGGTCGCGGCCGTACTTCTCCAGCGACTGGTACGTGCCCTCGGGGTTCGGGCTGGTGACGCGCTGGCCGCCCCGGACGCCGGCCAGAGCCCGCAGGATTGCCTCCTTGTTGGCCCCGTTACGGTCCAGCAGCTCCTGGCCCTCGCCGCCCCCCTCGGCGATGGCCAGGAGGAGGTGCTCCGTGGAGACGTACTCGTCTCGCAGGCGGCGAGCCTCCTGAGAAGCGCGCTCGATGGCACGCTTGAACCTGGGGTCGGCGGACAGCGAGCCGCCTTGGATCTTCGCCCGCTTGCTGAGGATCCCGGCCAGCTCGGCGCGGAAGCTCGGCACGTCGACGCGGAGACGCCGCAGCGTCTCCGCCGGGATGCCGTCGTCCGCCTCGACGAGCGCGGCAAGGAGGTGCTCCGAATCCAGGACCGGGCTCTGCATCTCCTCCGCCAGCCGTTGTGCAGCGACGATGGATTCCTGGGCCTTCTGAGTGAATTGGTCGAGGTTCATTGGCTGCTCTCAGCTCTTTCGCGGATTCGGCTGATGGATGTGGCGCAGGAACTCCTCCGCGGCCTTGCGTTGCTTGCCCTCCAGCCTACCGGGCATAACGACCCTGACCTTCACGTACAGCTCGCCCGAGCCCTCGCCCTTGAGGCGAGGCATGCCCTTGCCGGACAGCCGGAAGGTCTGGCCCTGCTGCGTCCCGGCGGGGATCTTCAGCAACACCCGACCGCCGAGCGTCTCCACCTCAACCTCGCCGCCGAGTAGCGCCTCCTGCAGCGTGATCGGCGTCTCGCGGGTGAGATCGGCCCCGTTCCGGCTGAAGATCGGATGAGGCTTGACCTTCGCGATGAGGTACAGGTCGCCCGCTCCATCGCCGGTTCCGGCCTTGCCGCTGAGGCGGATCTTGCTGCCCGTCTCGACTCCCGGCGGAACCTTGACCTCGAGGCGCCGTTCGCCGACCTGGACGAGTCGGGCCGAACCGTGGAAGGCCTCCTCCAGACTGAGGTCCACCTCGACCTCGATATCGCCTGGGTGCCCGCCGGGCTGGCCGGCGCGGCCGCCCGCCGTCCTGCCGTCACGGGCACCGCTTCTGCCGACGTCCACAGCTCCCGCTCCCTCGAAGCGCATCTGCGAGAGGATGTCCTCGAGGGTACCGCCCGAGCGGCGGCCGGTGCCGGCGCCGGTCCTGGTTCTGGCCGTGGCGGTAGTCCGGACAGGATCGGCCGTGGCCCCGCCGCCGAAGAACATGCGAAAGAAGTCCGAGAAGCCCTCCGCATCGGAGCTGTGGAACTCGTAGCGGACACTCCCGCCCGGCCCGCTTTGGGCGTAGCCGGCGAACGGCCCGCCCGGCCCGAATGGATCGCCGCCGAGTGGGCTCCTGCCAGCCCCGAACGGGCTGCCGGCCGCCCCGGCCCCCGCTCGCGCGTACTGCTCCCAGTTCGCGCCGAGCACGTCGTACTGCTTGCGCTTCTGTGGATCGGCCAGGACCTCGTTGGCCTCGTTGACCTCCTTGAAGCGCCTCTCCGCGGTCTTATCGCCGGGATTCCGGTCAGGGTGAAGCTCGCGAGCCAGTCGCCGGTAAGCCTTCTTGATCTCCGCCGGAGTGGCCGTCCTCGGCACTCCCAGCGTCTTGTAGTAGTCCCTGTACTCCATCGGCCCCTCCTGGCCCGGCCTTAAGCAATGGCGGGCGGCTGGTCGACCGGCGGGAACCCGGGTCGAACCCGACCCTCGGGGCCGGTCTCCGTCTCAGCTTCCTTGCCGCCCTCGGACCTGCTCGGTCCGGCGCTGAGCGGTGTCGGCTTGCGCCGGAGGGCCGCTTCGAGCACCTGGTCCATGCTGTCGACCGTCACGAGCTTGATCTGCTTGCGGATCTCCTCGGGGATGTCCCGCAGATCCTTCTCGTTCTTCTTCGGTAGGATGACGATCTTGGCGCCGGAGAGGTGCGCCGCCAGGATCTTGCTCTTGAGCCCACCGATCGGCAGGACTCTGCCGCGGAGGGTGATCTCACCAGTCATGGCCACGTCCTTTCGGACGGGAGTGCCGGTGAAGGCGCTGATCATGGCCGTGGCCATGGTGATCCCCGCCGAGGGGCCGTCCTTGGGGATGCCGCCGGCCGGCACGTGGATGTGGAGGGTGTTCTTCTCGAAGACCTCGCGCTTGATGCCGAGATCTGCAGCATGGGCGCGGATCCACGACAGGCCTGCCCGCGCCGACTCGCGCATCACCTCGCCGAGCTGGCCGGTGAGGATGAAGTCCTCCTTGCCCTCCATGAGTGTCACTTCGATGGCGATGACGTCACCGCCGACCTCGGTCACGACCAGGCCGGTCGCGGAGCCGATCTGGTCCTCGGCCTCCAGCTCGCCGTACTCGAAGCGCTGCGGGCCCAAGTATTCGGCCAGCTTCTTGCAGTCCACGACGGTCCTGCGCTTGCGGCCCTCGGCGACTGCCCGGGCCACCTTGCGCATGACGTTGGCGATCTCGCGTTCGAGGTTGCGGACGCCGGCTTCGTGGGTGTAGGAGCGAACCAGCTCGACCATCGCCTCGTCCGTGATGGCGATGCGCTTGTCGGTCAGGCCGTGGTTCTTCATCTGCTTGGGGATGAGGAACCGCTTGCCGATCTCGATCTTCTCCTGCTCGGTGTAGCCCGGCAGCTGGACGACCTCCATGCGGTCGCGCAAGGCCGCAGGAATCGGGTCGAGCAGATTGGCCGTGGTAATGAAGAGCACCTTGGTGAGGTCGAACGGCACCTCCAGGTAGTTGTCCTGGAAGGTGTTGTTCTGCTCCGGGTCGAGCACCTCGAGGAGGGCCGAGCTCGGATCGCCACGGAAGTCCATGCCAATCTTGTCGACCTCGTCGAGCATGAAGACCGGGTTGTTGGAGCCGGCCGTCTTGATGTTCTGAATGATCCGGCCGGGCAACGCCCCGATGTAGGTGCGGCGATGGCCACGAATCTCAGCCTCGTCGTGGATGCCGCCCAGGCTCATGCGCACGAACTTGCGGCCCATGGCGCGGGCGATGCTCCTGCCGAGCGAGGTCTTGCCGACGCCGGGCGGTCCGACGAAAGCGAGGATGGGACTCCGCAGCGTGTCGGCCAGGCTCCGAACGGCCAGGTATTCGAGGATGCGCTCCTTGATCTTCTCCAGGCCGTAGTGGTCCTCGTCGAGGATCTTGGCCGCGGACTTGATATCAAGGTTGTCCGTCGTGGCCTGATTCCAGGGCAGGGCGATCAGCCAGTCGACATACGTCCGGATGACACCGACCTCGGGCGAGGCCGACGGGATCCGGCTCATGCGGTCGATCTCCTTGAGCGCCCGAGTCTTGACCTCCTCGGACATCCCGGCGGCTTCGACCTTCTCGCGCAGTTCGTTGATCTCGGCCATCTGCGGGTCGTCTTCGCCGAGCTCGCGCTGGATCGCCTTGAGCTGCTCGCGCAGGATGTACTCGCGCTGGGTCTTGTCCATCTCGGACTTGACCTCGGACTGGATCCTGCCCTTCAGCTCGAGGATCTCGATCTGGCGACCGAGGAAGTTGGAGACGAGCTTGAGCCGCTCGAGGACGTCGATCGTCTCGAGGAGCTCTATCCGCTGTTCGGTGGAAAGGTCCGGGCTGTAGGCGACCATGTCGGCCAGCAAGCCAGGCTCGCTGATGTTGCGCGCGGCCACGGCCGCCTCGGGCGGCACCGGAGCCCCGTTGGCCACGTACTGCTCCATCTGGGCCTGGACCGTGCGCATCAGCGCCTGGACCTCGATGCCCTCTGGCGTGACGTCTTCGATCTCCTCGGCCCGGATGATGATGTACGGGCTCGTCTGTGCGAAGCCGATCACCCGCAGGCGGCTCTGGCCCTGGACGATGGCCCGAACGGTGCCATCCTGAAGCTGCACCACCTGGGCGATCTTGGCCAGGGTGCCCACGGCATAGAGCTCCGAGGGATCGTCGATCTCCTCGCGTTCCGCCTGGCGCTGAGTCACAAGGGCGATCGGGCCGCTCGACTCAACGGCGGCATTGAGGGCGGCGACGCTCTTCTCGCGCCCAACCTGGAGCGGCACGATCATCTCGGGGAAGATGACCGTCTCGCGCAGTGCGACGAGGGGAAGCTCGCGGACGCCTGGCGCCTGGACGCGCGGCTCGTCAGCCTGGACGAGCTGGACGCGGTGCTCGTCTTCGGGGACGTGCTCATCGTCCTTGACTCGCTGCTCGTCGTCCTTGTCGGCGGGGCGGTCAGTCATTGGAATCTCCTGATCGAGTCGTGGTCACGCGGGTGGCCACTATACGTGTGATGTGCCGTGGCGCCGTTGCAGCCGGCTCGCCGGTCTGGCTGGCAGTCCCGCCGTCGTCCGAGGCGCCGTTCCCATCTGCTGAGTCTCGGTCTGGCTGGTCGGTGGCTTCACCCGTTTGAGGCTGGCGAGCGGCCGCAACCGCGCCAGCCTCATGGGCCTGGTTGTCGTCGAAGAGCGCTTCGAGGATCCTCGTCCCGAGGCGCTCCTCGAGCTCGAATAGCAGCTTGACGCCGGCAAGGTTGACGCCTCGCTCCTGGGTCAGTCGCCTGATCCAGAGAATGCGGCGGATGTCGTTCTCGGAGTAGAGGCGGATGTTCGTGGGCGTTCGGGCGGGCGCCAGCAGACCCTCGTCCTCGTAGATCCGCAAGGTCCGCGGGTGAGCCTGCACGAGGCCGGCCGCGACGCTTATCACGAAACAGGGTCTGGCGGGATCTCGCTGGAAACGCCGATCGAACACGGTCTGCCTACTTCGACTCGATCCTGGCAGGCTGCGCATGGCCGTTGGCCGAGCTGATCTTGATCTGCCGCGGCTTCACCTGCTCGGCCTTGGGGATGCGGAGCGTCAGCACGCCGTCCTCGAACGTCGCCTTGGCCTTGTCGGGCTCGAGCCCGGCAGGCAGAGTCATGGTCCGGGTGAAACGACCGCGCCGAATCTCCTGGAGGATCGTAGCGCCCTCCTCTTCCTTGCGGGAAGATCGGGTCTCCCCCGAGATTGTCAGGGTGTTGCCCTCGACCGTGATGTCCACCTCTTCCGGCTTCACGCCGGGCAGGTTGGCCTCGAGGACGAAGTCGTCGTCCGTGGCGTAGACGTCCATCGGGACGAGGTCGCCCTGACCCCAGCTCCACGTCCGCGGGTTGACGAAGCTCTCCTCGAAGAGCCTATCCATCGCCTGGCGCAACGACAGCAGGTCGCCAAAGGGGGACGGAGTGCGGCGAACGATGGTCATGACAGCACCTCCAACCGGCCGGGTTCTGGTTGTCTGGGCGGCCCACCGCGGGCCTTCCGACCGACCGAATGTCACATCGGGACCATAGAACCTTGACAATAAGATTGTCAAGATGGTTGCGCCGAGTGAGGCCGGGTTCAGCTCGACCCGTGATCTGGCCGGCAACCTCCGCTACTACAACGAGGAGCCAGCACGGGCAGGCTTGCAGCTGGCAAGACTCCGTTGCAAGCACTCATCTGAGCTCCGAAGATGAGGCCACGATGACCGAGATGTGTCACTACATCTCGGAGGCTGTTCAAGCTAGGGCGTCGAGCCGCAGCCTGCGCGGGAGCGACCCGCCGACATCGGCTCGATTCTTGCGGTTTGCCAATGGTATTTGCGTCGAGTGAGGTCCGACGTGGCCAATCGGTCCGCTCGAGGCCGCGCGGGCACCAGCTCCCAGCCCGAGACGTCTCTATACGCAACTAGTAGTGGCATCCCGCAAGAATCGGGCGCCTTCGACGCCTGTCGGCCTGGCTCGTGGCGCCACACGGGGCTCGGTCTTCCCTCTGCGCAACTGGTATTGGCATCCCGCAAGAGTGGCGATGCCGTTCGCCCCGGCCGGCGGTTCCGGTGCCGCCGCGATCCCGCCCGCCCGCGCCGTGCCGCCGCCCGCCCGCGCCTCGCCGGCCCGGGCTAGGCCCCGGCTTCGTCTGCAGTGCTGGCTCCCATCAGCAGCTTCTGCAGCTCGCCCTCGCATTCAGTGCGGCCGATGCCGATGATCTTGTCGCCCTCGCGCAACTCGGTGTCGGAGCGGACCGAGATCGCGCGCTCTTCGCGGATGACGGCAAAGATGGAGCAGCCGTCCGGCAGCGCCAGGCTCCCAGCCAGCTGGCCCACCGCCGGGGAGCCTTCGCGCAGCTGAGCTTCAACGAGCTCTAGCTCGCCGCCGCCCAGGGCGGCCAGGATGAGTAGGTCGTGGACTGGGATGTCGGCCTCGATCGAGCCCAGGATCATGCGCGTCGGCGAGACGATCTCGTTCACGCCCAGGTGCTTGAACAGGCTCTCGTTCTTGGGGTTGTTGACCCGGGCGATCGTCCGAGGCACGTCGAAGTGGTGCTTGGCCATCTGGCAGATGACGAGGTTGTCCTCATCGTCGCCGGTGACCGCAGCCACGATGTCCGCGCGGTTGGCGCCGGCCTCGCCGAGATACTTGCCCTCGCAGCCGTCGTGAGGAATGACGATCGATCCGATCTCCTCGGTGATCTGGGCGGCCCGCGTGCGGTCCCGCTCCATCAGCGCCACCTCGTGGCCCGACCCGATGAGTTCGCGCGCCAGGAAGTACCCGACTTTGCCGCCGCCTACGACGATGACGAACACGTCAGCCTCCTACCCGCGCTCAACTCTGCCGGCGCGGAAAGCCGATGCGCCGTGCTCGGGCTACGTCGGGCGCGCTCGTGGTTGCAGCCTGGTCACCGGCGGCTCCGGTCGTGCCGGGTCCGACGAGCGGCGTCTCTTCCGCCTGTGCGGCGGCAGGTCGGACCGCAGAGAGAGCCGTGGATGGGTGCGGGTGCTGGTGCCCCGGTGTCTGGGGAGTGTCGATGCCGGGGCCAGTCTGCATCGGCAGGTCGAGGTAGGTGGCCACGGCATCGACGAGCACATTGGTGCGGCAGAGCGTGAACACTCCCAGCTCGGCGTAGGCCGCCGCGCGCACCGGGTCGTTGATCTTGGCGATCACCCGGGGGACCTCCAGGTTCTCGGTG